>Ga0335076_10001710_pt1 | contig 21365 bp, 22 predicted proteins | sample Lox_Sample_25_FD_206717 | JGI IMG/M metagenome (GOLD analysis project Ga0335076, IMG submission 206717) | Soil microbial communities from Loxahatchee National Wildlife Refuge, Florida, United States - Lox_Sample_2.5 | ecosystem: Environmental > Terrestrial > Soil > Wetlands | place: USA... | reverse complement strand
CGCTTCACGAAAACATTATTCACTCCATTAGCGGGGGGCTGCTCACGACCGGGTTGGACGGGCAAATCACTTTTGCCAACGCCTCCGCGCAGAAATTGCTCGAGCGCAGCGAGCGCGAGCTGTGGGGGCAGCCCGTCCAGCGGCTTTTTCTTGATCCTCTTCCCGTCGTCGGCACCGAGCGGGCGCAAACTGAGGTGCGCTGCATCACTCCGAGCAAATACCGGAAAACGTTTCGTGCCATGATCTCTCCGCTCACGGTTCCGGGCCGGGATTGCATTGGCTATGTCTACACCCTGGATGACTTGACCGAAATCCGGCGGCTGGAGCGCGATTTGCGCCTTCAAGACCGGCTGGCTGCGGTGGGACGGCTAGCGGCAGCCATCGCGCACGAAATTCGTAATCCGCTGACCTCGATCGCGGGATCGGTCAGCATGCTCTCCGGCGTTCCCGACTTGAGCGATGAGCACCGCGAATTGCTGCAGATCGTCACGCGCGAATCCGAACGCTTGAACAACATCATCACAGATTTTCTGGCTTACTCGCGCGGCAAACAATATCAATTCACGAAGTCGGATCTTGTGCCTTTGCTCGAGGACACGCTCACCTTGCTCGAAAACCGCCTGGTGGCGCAGAAAACCGGAATTCGCATCGAGCGCCGTTTCAGCGCGCAGCAAGCCTGGACCCTTGCCGACGGAGACAAGATCAAGCAGGTGTTCTGGAATTTCTGCGAGAACGCGGTACGCGCCATGCGCGAGGGCGGCACACTCACAATAGCCCTGGAAGCCGTCGGAGAGGACTGGCAGATCAGCTTTGCCGACACTGGGCCGGGAATCAATCCGCAAGTGGTCGAAAAGATTTTCGAGCCCTTCCAGTCTCAATTCGAAGGCGGCACGGGGCTGGGATTGGCGATTGTCTACCAGATCGTGCAGGCACACGAAGGCAAAGTTTGGGTCCGCTCCAAACTCGGGGAAGGCAGCGTGTTTGTTCTGCGGCTACGACGCATCCCGGCTGCCGAAATGCTTCCTGCTCCACGCATCGCGGGCAAGGCGCCGACACTTCCTCTGCCTGAAAGCAGGGTAAAGGGCCGCACTTCTGCCGCGGGGATGGGAGGTCGAGTCCATGGGTAACATTCTGGTTTGCGACGACGAGCGTTCCATCTGCCAGATGCTGGATATTGCGCTGCGGCGCGAGAACCATAAGGTCGAGACCGTCAACTCTGGCGACGACGCCAAGAAGAAGCTGGACAGCGCCATTTACGACGTGATCATCACCGACATCAAGATGCCGAATACTGATGGCATCGAAGTGCTGCGTTACGCGCACCAGGTCTCGCCCGATTCCGCAGTCATTCTGATTACCGCAGTCGACGATTACGAAGCCGCGGTCAAAGCGGTCAAAGCCGGCGGCGCCGCCGACTACATTCGCAAATCGCCCGGCCTGGTGGAAGAAATCAAGCTTGCCATTAACCGGGCTCTGGAAAAGATGGCGCTGAGCCGCCAGAATTTTGCCTTCAAACGCGATGCCGCCACGCGAAATTCGCTCGACAATATCGTGGGCGCAAGCCCGGCGATGGAAAAGCTCAAGCAGACCATCCGCACCGTCGCGTCGACACAAAGCACAATTTTGATTTACGGCGAGAGCGGCACAGGAAAAGAACTGGTGGCCCGCGCGGTCCACGTTTGTTCGCCACGCGCGGCGGAGCCGTTCGTTTCCATTAACTGCGGCGCGTTCCCGGAAACTTTGCTCGAAAGCGAACTCTTCGGCTATGTGAAAGGCGCATTTACAGGGGCGAACCAGAACAAGCGAGGCCTGTTCGAAGTTGCCGACCAGGGCACGATCTTCCTCGATGAGATCGGCGAGATGACGATGCCCATGCAGGTCAAATTATTGCGTGTGCTACAGGAGCGCTGCGTCCGTCCGGTGGGCGGCACTAATGAAATTCCCATCGACGTGCGCGTCATCGCCGCCACCAATCGCGATCTCGACAAGCAGGTTGCTGAAGGTGGCTTTCGCGAAGATCTCTATTACCGGCTTAGTGTGATTCCCGTGCAGGTGCCGCCGCTGCGCGACCGCCGCGAAGACATTCCGCTGCTGGTCAGCCATTTTCTCAAGAAGTACGCGCCGACCGCGGGCAAGAGCATCGCCCGGGTCAACATGCAGTCGCTCGAAGCCTTGTGGGGATACGATTGGCCGGGAAATGTCCGCCAGCTCGAGAATGCCGTGGAGCGCGCTGTTGCCCTTGAAACTACCGAAGAACTCCACGTGGAACTCCCCGCCGAGAAACCGAAAACGCGCGCTGCCGCTGCGGGTGTCGGTCTGACAGGTGGCGCAGGCGTGGCAGGCGGCGTAGTGCCCGACGGCATGGACATGGAGAAATATGTCGCAGATATCGAGAAGTCGCTACTGCAAAATGCGCTGGCGCAGTCGAACGGCGTGCAAACCCGCGCCGCCGATCTGCTGAAAATCTCTTATCGCTCATTCCGGCATTTGGTGAAGAAGTACGATTTATAGCTTTCAGCGCCTAGCTTTTGGCTTTTAGCTAAACCTTCAAAGGCCAAGTTCGCGGCCAAGAGCGAGCAGCCAGAAGCTAGGAGCCGCTTTTCTTCAACTGCTGCTTCCATCCCAGAATTCTCGCCTTGTTGCCCTCAGCTTCTGCTTCCGGAATCATGCCCTTCTTTTGATAGAGGACCGAGAGGCTGGTATGAGCCAGCACGTCCTCGGGGTCAATCTCCGCGATTCTCCTAGAAACTGAAATCGCCTCATCCAGGCGGTTCAACTGCTGCAAAACGCGCGCCAAGCCATGCATGGCTTCGGTGAATTCCGGATCAGCCGCCAGCGACTTTTCATACTCCGCCAGCGCCTGCTCCGGCCGGCCCTCTGCCACTAGATCGAGCGCGGCGTAATAGTGGTCTTCCGCCTTCTGGCGGGTGTTGGCATCGGACATGAGCGCTAGTTCCTGAGGTCACTCTGTTACTCGGTGCCCTCTGTGGTTATGATTATCCCATGCGCTATATGCTCCGCTTCTTATGGAACGCCACGCGCGGGCATCGCCTCACGCCCTGGCGCAGCCCGTATCTTCTGTGGCGCGTGGAAACTTATTGCGGAGTCAAAATGCAGCAGATCGGATTTCTGGAATTCTGGGAGTTCGTCTGGCACGAGCGCAGCCACCTGTGGCGCTTCTTGAAATGGACTGGCGAGATGGAACGCTACGTCCATCCTGCGGTAAAGAATCCTTAGGCGATTAAATGTAATTTTGTCATTCCGAGAAGCGGTAGCGACGAGGAATCTGCTTGTCCTTGGATGACCTACTCACCTTGCGACGCTGCGGCCGCGCCTTCCAGAACGACAGAAACTTCAGAGCCCTTGCTCGCCCCCACGAGTTGCGCTGCTGAGGCGCGATTGGCGGCGATCTCCAGATATCCCATGCTGCCCAGGATGGCAAAAACCTCGCCCGGTGTTCCCTCGGCGTAGTTCTCATGGATCTCAGTTACTTCTCGCTTGCCCACCGTCAGCTTAAAGGGTGCGGGCTGGTCTTCGAAAAGCATGGGGGCATCCTGCGGCGTAATGTTTGTGACCAGGTTTCCGAAGCGGTCAACCTTCAGTACCACGCCGCGCAGAGTTTTTCCATCGGCGGGTCTTGGCTTGGGCGCATTGAAACGCACAAAATCGGTGATCTCTTCGCCGAACTTTGCGGGATCGACTCCCTTGGCCAGGTAAGCTGCGACCGGCGCAAAGATATCGCGCGCATGAAAGGTGTTGCTGACCGGCTGCAAGGAATAATGCTCGGCCGTGATATGCCGCACGCTCAGCCGCTCTTCCCGCGCGTAAATCAACGAGAGCACGCCATTATCCGGCGCTACAAAGTGATGGCGCTCGCTCGTGACCAGAATGGGCCGCCGCGCCGATCCCACCCCGGGATCGACTACAACCAGATGCACCGTGCCGGAAGGGAAGTAGGAGTACGCCTGCGCCACAGTCAATGCGCCGTCAAGCACGTCGAATGCCTGCACCGAGTGGCAAATATCGACGATTTCTACGTCATGCACAATATCTAAAATGACGCCCTTGATCGTCCCGACGAAATGATCGTTGAGCCCGAAATCTGTGGTCAGCGTGATGATCGGACGTTCTGCCAAGGGATACCTCGCCATCCAGTCTGCAGGGATCTGCCGCTAAACACCGAAAGTAACGTGCTGAGGAGGGCAAGGTCAAGGTACGGTGGTAATGAAGGCATCCCAATTATGGCCTGGCCTCATAAACAATATTGAACGGCGTCTCTGTGGCGCGCCGAAAGCGGTTGAACCCAGCCGTTGTCACCACTTCGCGAATGCGTTGCTCGCCCGCCTGCGCGCCAAGGCAAAGTCCAACTTCCTGCGATCGCGAGCACGGTGTGCAGAGCAGCGTCGAGAACGAGTAATAGACCCGGCCAACCGGATTCAGGTTGTCCTTAAGCTGATCGTTGGCGAACGGTTCAACGATCATCCATGTGCCATCTTTGGACAAAGACTCGCGGACGTGCTTCGCGGCGCCCACAGGATCGCCCATGTCGTGCAGGCAGTCGAAAACGGCAACGAAGTCATAGTCCTTGCCGGGGTAATCCTTCGCCTTAGATACCTCGAACGTCACACGGTCTGCAACGCCATCCCGTTTGGCTGCGTCGCGCGCCGCTTCAATCGATTTGTCGTGGTAATCGAATCCAAAAAACCTGGATTTGGGAAATGCCTTTGCCATGAGTAAAGTCGAAGCGCCCTTTCCGCAACCCACATCGGCCACGCGTCCTCCGGCTTCGAGTTTCTTCTGCACATCTTGCAACGCGGGGATCCATGAACTCACAAGATTGGCCGCATATCCCGGACGGAAAAATTTCTCGCAGCCATGGAAAACCCCGTCCACATGTTCGTGCCAACCCATTCCCGCGCCGGTGCGAAAAGACTCGGCGATTCGAGGAACGGCAGCGAGCGAACCCAGCGCCAGTTCGAATGCCCCGGGCAGATATGCCGGGCTGTCTTCTTTCGCCAGGGTAAATGCCTGTTCTTCCGTCAAGCTGAATTTGTGGGTCTTTTCATCGTAGGTGATGTAACCTCCGGCCGCTTGAGAACATAACCATTCGCGCAAATAGCGCTCATCGGTCCCGGTCTTGGCTGCCAGCTCCGCAGGACTCATCGGGCCGGATGCGAGTGCTTTGTAAAGCCCAAGTTTCTCTCCGATAACCACCATTCCGGTGTGGACGGCGGCGCCCAGGTCAGTGACGAACTGTCCGATAAAGGCATTCAACTTATCCATATCAAGCGCGGGAGCCTGAGTGCTACTCATGAGTCTGTTCTCCTTATTGGTTGGTGTGTCGGGGATTGAGCGGGAGAGACACTCAACAACGAAGAGGACTTGCCAGCACCCCGATTGCAAAGAAAGTTTGCGCCTGAGGAAGCGTGGAAGTCAAGCCAAGCCGGTTACTGAATTTGAATATTTCCCGATCCCGTCGCCACTTCCACCGGCACGCCGCCGCCGCGCACTTTTCCACGCACTTCTTTGCGTTCGATCGATCCCTGCACGGTAACCGGATGGTCAACCGAGATTGAACCGGAGCTGGTGTGAGCGTTTAAATCGAACGCGGCGTCCGAAGGCAGCTTCAGTTCTACAGAACCGGATCCTGTACGCACTGACCAGGCGCCGGTCGGGTGACCTTCGGCGCGAATATCCCCACTGCCGGCCTTGGCCTCGAGCGATCCATTCAGGCCGCGCAACTCCAGGCCACCGGAGCCGGTTTCAGCCCGCACCGAACCGGGCGCGCTTTGCTCGAGCAAAATCTTCCCGCTGCCGGTCTCGCCTTCAAACCCTCCGGCAATGTCCATGGCCCGGATTGAACCACTGCCGGTTCTCGCATGCGCGCTGCCTCTCACGCCTCGCAGTTCAATGTTTCCCGATCCGGCTTCTGCGTGGACATTGTCACCGATTGCGGAAATCTTCACGCCTCCCGAACCGGACTCGACGTTTGCCGGGCCCCGAATTCCCTCGACCGTTTGATTACCCGAGCCGCTATGGGTGTGCAGCTCGGTCGGGGCCGGTACGGTGACTTCGTAGCTGATTGAGACATCGTGCCGTAGCTCCGGATCTTCGATGTGTCCGATGCGAATGTCATTCCCGCTTTGCTGAATGGGAGGATTCTGTTCCAGCTTCTTGACTTTTTCTTCCGCGTTCGAATCGAACCATTCTCCTGCTTTAATGTGGCCCGTCACCTCAACCTGGCTGCCGCTGCCCACGCGAACTTCAATGCTTCCGGAACCCGTCGAAATATCAAGATTCACCGGCCCATTCACCGGCAGCGTGCGCTGAAACGAACCCTCAGCCGCTGCCGCCGGCAGGCTAGCCAGACAAAGCACCGCGGTCATGGCCACACTGATCCATACGATTCGCCCAAATCTCATGCTTTCTCCCGGAATTTGCGTTCGGCGCGCAGAGAGCTCACTGCAGCACCACTTGGTCGCCTTCTTTCAGGCCGGAGAGCACTTCGGTCTTTGCGCCGTTCGAGATGCCAATATTGAGCGCGAGCTTTTTCTTCCCGTCTTTCGCATGGGGATCGGGGATCTCCACCGACGCCTTCTTGTCCTTATCATAAAGAATGGCGCCTTCGGGGATTTGCAGCACATTCTTGTGCTCTTCGAGGATGATCTCGGCGTTGGCTGTCATCTCTGCCTTCAATTCGCCACCGGGATTATTGATAGAAACTCGCACCTCGAACGTGGTCACATTGTCCTTTTCCACGCCCATCGGGGAAATCTTGGTCACCACGCCATTGAACGTCTTGTCCTTGAACGACTCCACTTTGATGCGCGCCGGCTGGCCGAGGTAAACCTTGCCAATATCGCTCTCGTCGACCTTACCTTTTACATAGACCTGGCTGGTATCGCCGAGAGTCATCACCAGCGTTGCGGAAGAGCCCAAAACCAGAATCGAGCTGACCGCATCGCCGATCTCGACATCGCGGGAAAGCACAATGCCATCAATCGGCGAAGTGATATCGGTATAGCTGAGCTGCTCCTCCAGCTGCTTCAGGTTGGCTTCATCCCGCGCCACATCCGCCTGGGCTTGCGCAATCTTTGCCCTCAAAACCGTAACTTGCGCCTTGGCCACATTCTGTTTGTTCAAGGCCATCTTGTAGTTTTTGTCGGCATCATCGAGGGCAGACTGGGAAACCACTCCCTCCTGTGCCATGCCCGTTGCCCGGTCGTACTCGCGCTTGAGCAGCGGAACGTCTGGCCCTTCTGCATCCACTTTGGCACGCTCGTAATCTGCCTTCGAACTTTCCAGACTGGCCTGGGATGCCTGCAACGCCGCCCGCGATTGCTCCACCTGAGCTTCAATCTCGATTTTGTCGAGCTGCGCGAGCAGTTGTCCCTGCTTCACCCGGTCGCCATATTCAACGTAGAGCTTTTTCACAATGCCACTGGCTTTGGACTTGATCTCGACCTTCGTGATTGGCGTTACCTTGCCAGTCGCAACCACGCTCTTGGCCAGATCGCCGCGCTCAACCTTCGCCAGCTTGGAGGGATCAATTTTCGTGCCGCCACGGGCGACGGCATATAAAGCAATCGCACCGACCAACACCACACCCACAATGATTCCGATAATAATGACCCGTTTGCGGCGCTTCTTTCTGCCGTTACCGTTGCCGTTCACAAACGCCTCCTGCTGAATCGGACTTGTTCGTTTCTGATGATAGTTACGAGAAGCGTGCGCACTTTGTTCCGGGAACGCTGCCCCATCCCGAAACAGTTGCGTTTTTCGCCTTGAAGCCTGCTCTTTGTGTTAGACCGGGCTAAGCCGAAAATGAAAGCAGGGAACCTTGGCTGGCTCCTTCGGAGCCCCGAGACGATTCCGATTAACCTTCATTTTACAATAGGTTAGAAGAGGTAACCCAGGCCGCGCCCATCGGGTGTTAGAATTTAGCCTTCCATGATTTCATTTGTGCTGCTGCGGGTGTTTCTGATCCTGCTCCTGGTGGCGGCCAACGCTTTCTTCGCTGCCGCTGAGTTTGCCCTCGTCAGCCTGCGCGATACGCGCATCCAGCAGCTGATCGAAGCCCGCCGCATCGGCGCCCGCACCGTCCAAAAGTTGCATCGCAACCTGGATGAACTGGTCAACGGTGTTCAACTGGGCGTCACCGTCGTCAGCCTGACTCTGGGCTGGGTCGGCGAGCCGATGGTCGCCCGCCTGGTCGAAGCCATTCCTTACGTGCAGCGTGTTCCGCATGCTGCTATCTATGCACATACTATCGCCATCATCATCGCCTTCAGCTTGATCACCTGCTTGCACGTGATTCTTGGAGAACTGGTCCCCAAGTCGCTGGCACTACAGCGCTCCGAGCAGATCGCGCTCGCGGTGGCCGCGCCCATGGACGTCTTCCTCAGCATAACGCGTCCCGTAATTTTTCTTATGAGCCGCGCCGCCGGTTCGGTTCTGCGCTTGCTGGGATCGCGCAAAACGCTTCAAGGCCCGATCCATTCGCCGGATGAACTCAAGCTCATCGTCACCGCCAGCCGCCGCCTGGGTCAGATTCCGCCCTCGCAGGAAGAAATGATCCACAACGCTATCGAGTTGGAAAACATCACGGTGCGCGAAGTTATGGTGCCCCGCCCGGATATTTTTTCTTTGCCCGGCAATCTCACGCTCGAAGAGGCGCTCGGCCGCATCGTCGAAGAACAGCATTCGCGCGCCCCCGTTTACGATCCCCAGCGCGGTTCCGAGCACATCATCGGCGTGCTTTATGCCAAGGATCTTATGCGCTGGATGCGTCTGCGGCTCGGCGTCAGCCCGATGCAGCCGACCGCTTCGCGCATCCAGACCATGAAGATCAGCCAGATCATGCATGATGTGCTGGTCGTCCCGGAAACAAAAGTCTTGACCGAGATGCTTGACGAATTCAAAGAACGCAAGCGTCATCTCGCCGTGGTCGTCGACGAATTCGGCTCAACTGCCGGTGTGATCACGGTCGAAGACATTCTCGAGCAGTTGGTCGGCGAGATCGAAGACGAATTCGATGTCGCGCCCCCCGAGCAGCCATTCGTCGAGGGAAAAATTGCGGTCGTTCTCGAAGGCTCTGTGGGGATCCGCGATCTCGAATCGCAATATCAACTTCCCGTTCCCCGCGACTTCGGATTCGAGACTCTTGCCGGTTTCGTCCTCGCCCGCCTGCAAAAAATTCCCAAGACCGGCGACAGCTTCGACTATGATGGCCATCGCTACACGGTGGAGGACATGGAAGGCCATCGCATCGCGAAAGTCAGGATCGAAAAGCTGGAGGCGGCCGCCGTCGTCAGCAAGGCGGGGGATTAGACGCATTGACTACGGCGCATGCGGCACGGCTAAAGCCGCGCCCTTCCCAAAAAACATTTATGAGACCACTGGCCACTAATCACTAGCCACTGATTTTCATGCTGCGCCAACTTCTCCTCCGCATCGCCTACACCGTTCCCGTCGTTTGGCTCGTCGTCTCGATTGTCTTCCTGCTAATCCATCTCGTCCCCGGCGATCCCGTTCTGCAAATGCTCGGAGAAGGTGCGCCCGCCGCCGACGTGCAATCTCTCCGCCACGCCTACGGACTCGATCTCCCGCTCAGTCAGCAATATTTTGATTATTGGCGCGGCGTCCTTCACGGCGATCTCGGCCTTTCCCTTCGCCTCAACCAAAGCGTGAGCACGCTGATCGCGCAGCGCTATCCTTATACTTTGCAGCTCACCCTCGCCGCGCTATTCGTCGCCATCGTGCTTTCCATTCCCGCCGGCGTCCACTCCGCCCGCCGCCGCAATCACTGGGACGACCGCCTCATCAGCGTGGTGAGCCTCTTCGGCCTGTCGTTTCCCAACTTCGCGCTCGGCCCCGTGCTCATTCTTCTTTTCGCCATCAAGCTGGGATGGCTTCCCGTCTCCGGCTCCGGCACCTTCGCTCATCTCGTGCTGCCCGCCGTCACCATGGGCAGCGCGCTGGCCGCCATCCTCACCCGCATGGTGCGCACGTCGATGCTCGAAGAACTCAGCCACGACTACATTCGCACCGCCCGCGCCAAAGGACTGCCGGAGCGCACCGTGGTCTATCGTCACGCCCTGCGCAACGCCATGATCCCCATCATCACCGTGCTGGGGCTGCAATTCGGCGCGTTGCTCGCGGGCGCCATCGTCACCGAGACCATTTTTTCCTGGCCCGGCATCGGACGCCTGACCATCCAGGCCATCGGCAACCGCGATTACTATCTGGTGCAGGGCTGCATCCTGGCGATTGGTTTGACGTATGTCGCGGTGAATTTTCTGACGGATTTGCTGTACTCGGTGGCGAATCCGAGGATACGGCAGTGAAAGGCAGATGGGTGCTGGGGCGCCCGGCTGAATTAACGAAGTAGGCCCCAGGTGCCCCAGGTTCGCGCCCTGCTTTTGGGCGCTAACCTGGGCGACCCTTACCTCGACTCCCGAGCGTTGTAAGTTTTCTCGTATGCCTACGGTCTAAAGGGACTTTCAATAATCCAGAGCCTTGCGGGAGGGGCAGGGTGGAAATCGAATCAGAGTTCTCGGGACCGGGAATCGTAGGGGACGAGAATTTTTCTTCGCCCAGGTTAGCTCGCCAAAAAGCGGCTCGCGAACCAGGGGCACCTGGCGGATGCAGCACCTCCGGAGGCGAACCGTTCAACCCAAACGCGGGCTGCTATGAATCCGACTTTTGCGACTTTGTAAACGCCCTCGATGACCAGGCGGCCGTGATCTCAGAACTGCAGGCGCTCTCCGTTGGCCCCGGCAACAGCATTCTGCCCGGGGAAAATTCTCTTAACTGGCCATTCGTTCGGATTCTGGCCGGCCTGCCGTGTGATTTGGGCTACTGCGGGCCGTCGCTCGGAAACCCATACACTGACCCAAACCCAGCCTCCGGCGGACAGTACGGTGGAGATTACACGTTCTTCACGGATGTCTTCCTTTTCCTCCCGGACTTCGCCGCAAACAACGGCACAACTCAAACTCCGTACAAGAACCCGTGCGTAACAAGTGCTCTCAAATCGGGTGCCATAAGCGTTGGTATTGATTTATTAGGATTTCTCCCAGAAGTTGGCGGAGTTGCTAGAGTCGTGGGCCATCAGGCCGGATATGTTGGCATAGTTGCTGACAACCTCGGCAAAAATATGCTCAAGGCAGGCACAAAAACAACAGGTGTCTTGAACAGTGCTACTGGTTTCAGTTCGAGTGATTGGACTACATGGGTGTCGGCAGGAATCACGGCTGCAGATTTCGTGCCTGTTCTAAGTGACTTTGCAACCCCCGCTGCAATCATCTGGGACACAGGAGTAGCAGCATATAAGGTTTATCAATGTCCCAAATAAATGAACTGAAGCGTGAAATTCAAGAGGCCAAGAAGTTGCGTTTGTCTTGGCGCACACAGTTACTCATGATTGTCATTGGTACGCCAACGCTTTTTCTGTACCTTGTCTATGGGGGGCGCTTAGAGCGAGTGTGGCCCTTTATGATTACGATTGGCATGATTGGCATAGTGATCCGTTTCAAATGGAAACTGCGGAGGCAAACTTGGTTCTGGGTCACTATGGCAGTGATCGCAGTTCTTCATGTTTTGTGGGTTCTGTTTGTTCCTTGGACGACGAAGTGGATTCCCGTATTCGTGTATATTGGCATCGCCACAGTGGATTTTGTTCTGATCCTCTGGATTCTTCTTGTTGTAGAGAAGTTCATGGGAGGCCCGAAGGCTGCTGACAGCGGAGATCGTTCCGTCTAGCTGCACGACGGAAATGAATGGATGTACGACGACGTTCGCCGCCAGTATGTTCTGTCTTGCCGCAAAGAACGCGATTCCGAATCCGGCCTGGATATGTTCGGGGCCAGGTATTACGGATCGAGCCTCGGCAGGTTCATGTCTGTTGATCCTGTAATCATCACTCCAGAGCGGAAGCTGGACCCCCAACAACTAAACCGGTATGCATACCTCCGAAACAATCCCCTGCGATTCATTGACCCGACCGGGGAAATTCTGCAGTTGTCAGGTGATCTCGCTGCGGACAAAGCGGCAATTTGCGACATCGTTGACAGGTGGCCCAGGTCTCGCCGCCCTTGCGAGACCTGGGATTTCAAAATCTGCAATCTCTATGGGCGTTCCTTGAGAATTCGTTCTACATCCCGCCGCCCGTGCAGGATGGCGACAACTTGCAGCGGCCTCGTTTCAGGCCGATAGACGACCAAATAGGAATATACCGGAAAGAACTTCACGGCTCCTGCGTCAGAGTCTTGCGCCAATGTCCAGCGCCCGGGTTCTGCGCCAGAAAAACAATCTTATCCCGAATGACGGATTCCACGTGATCCGCCACTTCAAGGCCGCTCTGCTTTTTGATGTAACGCCAGATTTGGAAGAGATCGTGGGCCGCTTCAGGCGCAAGAACGTAGCGCACGCTCACTCGGGCTTGGCTTTCAGTTGTTTCAGGTAATCGTCAATTTGATCTTCCGGGATTCCTTCCCCCCGGTCGAGTTGCGCAATGCCCCGGCGGATCTTTGCGTTGATCGTGTCCCGGTTCTCCAGAAGCCAGCGATCCTGTTCCTCCTGGGTCTCTAGCAGGCGCAGCAACACTTCCTCCACGCTGCCCGCACCGGTCGCTTGCAGTTGTTTTTGAAGGCGGGCTTCCAACTCCGTGTCTCGGATTTCGATACTCATTCTTGGTTCCTGCTCCAGCAACTTATCTTCATCAATCGTAACCAAGAGGAAGGGAATGTCAAGGCGTCGTAGGCCCGCCCGAGCTCTGCCCTGGGGCTTCTATCCCTCTTGGCGCGTATATACACATGTGCAGGGGTGCCCCAGGTTCGCGCCCTGGTTTTGGGCCCTAACCTGGGCGACCCTTACCTCGACTCCCGGGCGTTGTAGTTTTCTCGTATACCTCACGGTCTAAAGGGGATTTCAATAATCCAGAGCCTTGCGGAGCAGGGCGGAAATCGAGCCAGAGTTCTCGGGACCGGGAATCGTCGGGGACGAGAATTTTTCTTCGCCCAGGTTAGCTCGCCAAAAAGCGGCTCGCGAACCTGGGGCACCCAGCTTGAGATTTGGTAGTTTCCATTGTTTGAAAAATCGTTGCGCTCAGCATGACGCCGCAACAGGGTATGATCGCAACTCACAGGTATGCCCTTTGACTTTCAGCCAACCCTGCAAGGCGCGCTGGTGGAACTGCGGCCGCTTCGTCCTGATGACGAGCAACCGCTGTTCGCGGTCGCGTCCGATCCGCTCATTTGGGAGCAGCATCCCGCCAGCGATCGTTACAAGCCGGAGGTGTTCAGCGCCCTGTTCCGCGAATCGTTGGCGTCAGGCGGCGCATTGGTCGCCATTGATCGCAAGGACGGCCGCATCATCGGGTCGTCACGCTTCCACAGCTACAACGAAGCCGCCAGCGAGGTGGAAATCGGTTGGACTTTTCTGGCCCGCTCGAATTGGGGCGGCCAGTACAACCGGGAAATGAAACAGCTTATGTTGCGGCACGCTTTTCGCTTCGTGAAACGCGTGGTTTTTCTTGTCGGCCTGGAGAATATGCGCTCGCAAAAAGCCGTCGAGAAATTGGGAGCAGTGCGCACCGGCCGCAGGCCGAACGCGGTCGGACGCGATTCGTATCTTTACGAGATCACTTTCGTGCCCGAATGAAATTCAGGCTGGGGCTTCTATTTTTCGGAGAGGACGAAGTTTACCACTGTGGTATCCGCCGCTTTTGCAGTGACGGCTTTTTCCCAGGTTCGCGGCTCAGAAAAGATGGGTCGCTGAATTCGCCGCTCGGTCAAAACGTCAAACGCGCCTTCCTGTCTCAACAGTTTCCACCCCTCGTGCCAGGCCACCAGTTCGTATTCCCCCGGCGGTACATCGGTAAGTTCGAACTTTCCGCTCTCGTCGGTGACCGAGTAATAAGGATGAGACACAACGAGAATCTCTGCATTCATCCAGGTGTGACCGCCGTTGCAGCGCACATTGACCAGACCGGGAGTTGCCATGGTACGGGAGACCACCTGATTGACGAAGGGAAACGGCAAGTTGTACGTTGCCGCTCCATCCATGTGGACGGTGTGCAAAGTCGCATCGGAGCTCTCGATCTGAAGCGATTCGTTGGCCGGAACGAGCATAATGTGTGGTTCGTAACGGCAGTGCTTCTGGTCCAGAAACCGGCGCGGCTCGGGAAGGTCCATCGCTTTCCCTCGGGAAATGTCTTTCAGGAACACCACCGTATTCGCTACTCCGCCATCGGGCCCAATGATCAGGCGCTCAAGATCACGGGTCTTGTGCGATTCTGGATCGCAAATTTCAGGATCTTTATTGATTGGAAGGGTGGGAACGTGTGGCACTGCGCCTGACCATTTGACCGTCCCAGTGATCGTGCCGCCGTCGGTTACGGTAATGACCTGATAGTCACTCTGGGTCGCTGCCATCGCCGACAGCGAGATCGCGAAAAACCAACCGACAACTGCGCGATTAAACATCACCACCCTACTTGCCGCCATCGTAGGTCTGGTTTTTTGCGGAAGCAAGTTACCGAGGTAATTTGGCCGCTCCACAAAATGGGAATTGCCAAAGCAGGAACGCGGATGGCCGGGCTCTCGCCGCCAAAAAATATTCCAGTCGTCAAGTGCACTTTGGCTGGCATGCGAGATCCGTGAGGTGGATATCGGGCGATGGCCCTGACTCGAGTCCACTCACAAATCTCGTGGTCGCGAATTCAAACTTGAAACCCATGGTGAACCATTTACTATTGCCTCGTGTCCGCTGCCTCCATCTCGCTGCCTCGCGCCGCCCGCCACAATCTGCTGGCGGCGGCAGGAGTGGTCATGGTCGTCATCTTCCTGATCTTCGCGCTCTTCGCGCCCTGGATCGCTCCCCAAGACCCCGCCCACATTGATCTGCCCAATCGTCTCCAGGCTCCTTCGCCTGCACATTGGTGCGGCACCGATGAGTTGGGCCGGGACATTCTTTCCCGCCTCATCTATGGCGCGCGAATTTCCATGCTGGTGGGCAGCTGTGTGGTCGCGACTTCGCTTGCGCTTGGCTTGATCATCGGCTCGATCGCGGGATATTACGGCGGGCGCATCGACCGCTTCGTCAACATTGTCCTGATGAACGCGTTTCTTTCGTTCCCGGGAATCCTGATTGCGATTGCATTCGTTGCTTTCCGCGGGCCGGGCATCTTCAATCTGGTGGTCGCACTCTCGCTCGGTGGCTGGGTGGGATACGCGAGGCTTGTCCGCGGCCAGGTGCTGGGCGCGCGCGAGCGCGAGTTTGTCGAGGCTGCGCGCGCCCTGGGCGCGAGCGATTTTCGTGTGATCACGCGGCACATTCTGCCCAACATTATTCAACCGGTGATCGTGCAGGCTGCGATCGGGATGGCCGGCGCGATTCTCGCCGAAGCCACCATGAGCTTTCTGGGCCTGGGCGTTCCGCCTCCGACCGCCAGCTGGGGCGCCATGCTCAACGACGGCCGCTCGCACCTGTTCGACTCGCCGCACCTGGTTTTATTTCCCGCGGCGGCGGTAATGCTTGCAGTGCTGTCGTTTAACTTTATCGGCGACGCGCTGCGCGATTATTTGGATCCACGATCACGCATCGAAGCCGGACTGTGAGTTGCAAGTCCGCCGAAAGCCTTGTCCCTCGCCATGTTTCGCGATTCATTCCTTTTCGTACTGTCCAGACCTTACAGGCATTTACGCCCGCGCAACATTTCTTGACACTCCGTGTTCAAGCTTCCTGACCGGCCAGAAGTAAAGCAAAGGCTGGGAATTGAGTCCGAATCAAGGGAGAGAAACCATGACCAAGCACATACATTCGTTCGTTTTGAGCCTGGCACTGGCCGGCCTGGCGCTGCCTGCAATGGCGCAAAACACTGACCCCAACGTCAGCAGCCAGGGCATCAATCAGCGCAAGGAAAATCAGCAGGACCGCATTGCCAATGGCGTGCAGAGCGGTGAGCTCACGGCCGGCGAAACCCACAATCTGGAAAAGAAAGAAGCAGGAATGAACCAGGAAGAGCGCGATATGCGCAAGCTGGACAACGGCCATCTGACCGCCGCTGACAAGGCCACGCTGAACCAACAGCAGAATAAGCTATCCAACCAGATCTACAAAGACAAGCACAATGCTGCCGTGCAGAACACCGACCCGAAAAGCGAAGTCGGCAAGCGGGCGGAAAATCAGCAGGACCGCATTGCGCAAGGCATTCGCAGCGGGCAGTTGACCGCGGGCGAGACGTCGCGGCTCGAAGGCCGCGAAACTGCCATCAATCATGAAGTACACAACGATCGCGCGGCGAATGGCGGCAAACTGACGGGCGCGGAAAAGGCCCAAATCAATCGCCAGCAAAACCGCACCTCAGGCGCCATCTACCGCGACAAGCACAACGGCCGCAAGCAGTAATTCAAACCTCAGTTAAGTCGGCAGCGCCCCCGAAAACGGAGGCGCTTTTTGTTTGTGCCCCGGCTCCAACCCCTTGAAAAGCCGCCAGATTCCCTTCTTGACAGACATTTCGATTAGAGATATATATATTGCGATTTGCAATATGACGCTGGGTGAGAAAATCCGCTATCTGCGCGAGGTGGAAGGCTCGCTGCGCGGCCTGGGGCGTCCCATGACGCAACTCGAGCTGGTGCGCAATGTCCGCAAGGAGCAGGGCAAAGCCATCAGCCAGTCCTATATCTCGCAGATTGAGAACGGATCGCGGCGGCACATGACGCAATCCAGCCGCACCTTGCTGGCGAAGTTTTTCAAGGTTCATCCCGGCTTTCTGGTGGACGATCCGCCGGGCTATCACACGGAGTTGACCTCCGATCTGCGGACCGTGGAAGGCAAGCTCGATGTCTGGCTTTTGCAAGGTTCGGAGCGCTTCGCCAGCGATCCAGAAGTGAGCAGGGTGCTGATCAAGTTGGCGCGAGAGAAAGATACGCGGCGCTGCGTTCTTTTGCTGGGTGCAATTCTCGATACGCCCGGCCTGGCGGACCGCCTGTTCGAGGCTCTCGTTCCAGCCCGAGCCCTTCACTCGGCTGAAAGGAGTACGCGGCTATGACCTGGGCAGATTTCTATCTAGCTTGTTTTGCCGTGGGCTTCATCTTCAGTGTGCTTTCGTTCCTGCTGGGCGGAGTGCGCTTTCATTTGCCGCATGGAATGGGAGGCGCGCACGGCCACATGCCTTCAGCGCCGCATGGCAGTGCGTTGCGCGCTAGCGGCGTGAGGAGCGGCGGAGTTTCTCCGTTGAATCCGGCGACCCTGGCCGCATTTCTTGCCTGGTTTGGGGGAACCGGCTATCTGCTGGCTCGCTTCTCCACGTTATGGCTGCTCGTGGGATTGGCGATTGCGCTGGTCAGCGGGCTGATCGGGGCTTCGGTCGTGTTTCTATTTCTCAGCAAAGTTCTGGTCTCGCCCGAGGAAAACCTGGATCCAGCGGATTACGAAATGGTCGGCGTGCTGGGACGCGTGAGCAGTCCGATTCGCGAGGGCGGCACGGGAGAAATCACTTACTCGCAGGCAGGAACGCGCCGCGCTTGCGGTGCCCGCGCAGAAGACGGCGTTGCGGTCGACAAGGGCACCGAAGTAGTGGTCACGCGCTACGACAAGGGAATCGCTTACGTGCGCCTCTGGGAAGAGCTGGCAGGAGAAAAAAATTCCGGCGAGGCAACCGGCGAAAGCCGGCCAAAGACTGCGCAAAGTTGAGGTCGCAAGCGAGGAGATATGAACAATCAACTTCATCGTGCTGCAATCCTGCTGGCGTGGCTGGCTCTGCCGCTGACCTGGCTCCAGTATCACGTTGTGTGGGATCGCCTGCCTGCGCGAATGGCGACACACTTTAATGCAGCGGGAGAAGCCAATGGCTGGATGACGCGGGAAAGCGTGGTGATTTTCCCCATGGCGCTGGCGGCCCTGTTCCTTGTTATCTTTACTGCGATCCTGGCTCGCGTGCGAATGCAAGGGCGTGAATTCTGGGCGATCGCCGGGTTGTTGTATCTGCTATTAGGCGTGCTTGCTTATGCCAACGGTTCGATTGTTGAATACAACCTGACAGGCCATCCGATTCAGGCAGGCCCGATTCTGATCGCAGTTTTTGCGGGCGTGTTTGTATTCGTCCCGATTTTTCTCAGCGCGCGCCGCGGCCAAAACCTGGTGCCGCGGGCCATGCTTGCGGAGGAGGTGCACTGCGGGCGCGCCTGGGCCCCCATATTCCTGGTTCCGCTGGCAATTGAAGTAGCCGTGCTCGCGACGATTCCGAATCCATCGCTGCGGATTGCAATGTGCCTGGCTATCTTCGTATTCGTCGTAATCGCCGTGGCCTGCTGGGACGGCTTTCACTACATCTTTACGACTGCCGGCGTGGAAATTCGCGCGCTAGGTTTTCGCCTGCGCTCGATTCCGGCGGCAGAGATCAAAAGCTACGCAGTTCAGCGTTGGAATCCGCTCCGCGGATACGGCATTCGTGGCGTGGGTAATCGTCGCGCTTATGTGTGGGGGAATCTCGGAGTCTCGATCAAGACCGCGGACGGCGAAGTTTTTCTGGGGCACGAAGATCCGCAACGGATTATTCGCGACCTGGACCTCGTGAAGCAGAGTTACCAAGGACAGGAAGCAATCCCAACGCGCTAGAGATTCTTCTTGGCCTTGGTGGTTGATGCGTTCTGAGTTGCGAGAGGAGGCGTTATGTTCGGCATCACGATGGAAATCTGGGTGATTGCGGGGCTGGCAGTTCTCGCCCTGCTGTTTCTGATGAGCTTTCTGGCCAGGCTTTATCGCAAGGCCGGCCCGCATGAAGCTCTGGTTGTGTACGGCTTTCGTGGTACACGTGTGGTGAAAGGCCACGGCACAATAATTTTTCCCATGGTGGAAAACTGCCGCGATCTTTCACTGGAATTAATGTCGTTCGACGTTGCGCCACAGCAGGACCTTTACACGCGGCAAGGCGTTGCGGTCACGGTGGAAGCGGTGGCGCAGATCAAGGTGAAGTCGGATCAGGAATCAATTTTGACCGCGTCGGAACAGTTCCTCACCAAGTCCGACCAGGAGCGCGAAGGCCTGATCAAGCTGGTGATGGAAGGGCACCTGCGCGGCATCATCGGGCAGCTCACGGTGGAAGAAATCGTGAAGCAGCCGGAGATGGTGGGCGACCGCATGCGCTCCACCTGCGCCGACGACATGAACAAAATGGGATTGGAAGTAATTTCGTTCACCATTAAAGAGGTGCGTGACAAGAACGAATACATCATCAACATGGGCAAGCCGGATGTGGCGCGCATCAAGCGCGACGCGGACGTCGCCACGGCTGAAGCGGAGCGCGATACCGCAATCCGGCGCGCGCTGGCCACACGGGAAGCCGCGGTTGCGAAAGCGCAAGCCGATCAGGAGCGCGTGCTGGCGGAAACGCTCTCTTTGGCCAAACAGGCCGAAGCGCAACGCGATCTGGAAGTGAAAAAAGCACAATTTCTGGAAGTCACCAAGCGGCAGCAGGCACAGGCGGACAAGGCTTATGACATCCAGACCAACATCATGCTGCAGCAGGTCACGGCGGAGCAGGTGAAGGTGCAGCAGGTGGAAAAAGAGCAGCAGGTCAAAGTGCAGGAAGCCGAGATCAATCGGCGCGAGAAAGAATTGATAGCGACTGTATTAAAGCAAGCGGAGATCGAGCGTCAACGGATCGAAACTCTGGCCGCGGCCGAGAAGCAACGCCTGATCGCGGAAGCGGAAGGCCATGCGTCATCGATTCGCGCGCAAGGCGAGGCTGAAGCCGAAATCATCTTCAAGAAAGGCGAAGCCGAAGCCAAAGCAATGAATGTGAAGGCCGAAGCGTATCAGGAGTACAACCAGGCGGCGGTGGTGGACAAACTGTTCGCCAACTTGCCTGAAATCGTGAAGGCGCTGGCCAGCCCGCTGGCGAACGTGGATCGAATCACGGTCGTCTCCACTGGTAACGGCGATGCTGCCGGATTAAACAAGATCACCGGCGACATCACCAAGATGGCGGCGCAGGTGCCAGCGCTGTTTGAAACTTTATCCGGCATGCCGTTGGGCGATCTGCTGGGCAAGGTGCGGCAGATCGGCGACAAGTCGCCGAAGCCGGAGAACGGCAAATAGCTTCGTGTGGGGCGGACGCCCTCGTCCGCCCTGCTTCAACTTGTCATTCCGAGCGGGCTTTTAGCCCCGAGGAATCTGTTTTGGGCTGATGGCTGAAGGCTGATGACTAGAAAAGGAGTCCCGTCATGGCATTACTGGAGCGAGTTTCAACGTTGGTTCGGGCGAATCTAAACGACCTGATCGATAAGGCAGAGCACCCGGAAAAGATGATCAAGCAGGTCATTCTCGACATGGAAAACCAGCTCTTGCAGGTGAAGACGCAGGTGGCGATTGCGATCGCCGACCAGCATCTGCTGGAGAAAAAACAGAAGGAGAATGAGGACAAAGTGGCCGAGTGGACGCGCAAAGCGGAACTGGCCGTGGACAAAAAGCAAGATGACCTGGCGCGGGCGGCGTTGCAGCGCACGGAGAGCTATCGTGAATTGAGCGCCGGGTTTGCGCAGCAGGTCGTGGATCAGAAGGCGCAAGTGGAAAATTTGAAGACTGCCTTGCGGCAACTGGAGCAGAAGCTTACCGAAGCGCGGGCGAAGGCTGATCTGCTGATTGCGCAAAATCGGCGGGCGCGGGCTGTGGGTAAAGCTAGCGAAGCGAGAATGGCCGGGGGCAATGGCTCAAGCGCGGCGGCCTTCGATCGCATGAAGCGCAAAGTGGCGCACAGCGAAGCCACGGCGCAGGCCCACGCGGAGCTGGCGGCGGACGATGTGGAAGACCGACTGGCGGCCCTGGAGAAAGAGGACAAAATCGAGCAGTTGCTGGCGGAGATGAAGGCGCGGCGGGGGTAAATTGGCGTGACGTTCCACGTGGAACATTACGCACATTTGCACAAGTGTTCCACGTGGAACATTTTGTGCTGGCCGATGTGTATGTACAGTTGTGTCGTAAGGTGGGGCGTAGAAGGCGGTTAACGCATGCCCGCAAGACCCGGGAGGATGGAACGTGTTTGGCGACCTGTATGACGCAGTGTCATTCTGTTCTCCTGGCGATGGCCGAGAGCTGATGGGGAGGTTACCGCCGTCGACATCGAGCGGATTCGGCATACACGGGGGCGCGACACATTTCGGCTGGCCGTTGCCTACGAGTTTTCGCTGGGTGACGACGGCCCGTACACGGGAGAGTCCTTCTGGGCGCCCGCGTTTTGTATGAATCGAAGAGTGATCGCAGCGCGGCGCAAACGTCGCGTGCGGCAGGCGGTGGTTGTCCGTTACCGACGCGACGATCCAAGCGTGAATAGGCTGGACCGCCAGGTTTGGAAAGGGCTT
>Ga0335076_10001709_pt1 | contig 21367 bp, 17 predicted proteins | sample Lox_Sample_25_FD_206717 | JGI IMG/M metagenome (GOLD analysis project Ga0335076, IMG submission 206717) | Soil microbial communities from Loxahatchee National Wildlife Refuge, Florida, United States - Lox_Sample_2.5 | ecosystem: Environmental > Terrestrial > Soil > Wetlands | place: USA... | reverse complement strand
CGGCTGAGCCTCTCCCCCGAGGAGGAGCGGACCTTCGCCGGCCAGCTCTCCGCCATCCTCGACCACGTGGCCCAGCTCCGGGAGCTCGACGTCTCCGGGGTGGAGCCGATGACCCACGCCCTCGCCGGCGAGGCCCCGCCGCCCCGCGAGGACGTGATCCTCCCCTGCCTCTCCCCCGAGGAGGCCCTGGCGGCCGCGCCGGCGCGGGAGGGGACCGCCTTCAAGGTCCCGAGGATCATCGAGTGAGCGGCCCGGCACCGGAGCTCGTCGACCTCGGCCTGCGCGAGGCGGGCGAGGCGATCCAGGCGAGGCGCGCCTCCTCGGCGGAGCTCACCGAGGCGGCGCTCGCGCGCATCGCCGCCACCGACGGCAGGCTGGGCGCCTTCCTGGCGGTGGCGCCCGAGCGGGCCCGGGAGGCGGCGCGCGCCGCCGACGCGCGGGCCGCGGCGGGCGGGCGGCGCTCCCCGATCGACGGCGTCCCGGTGGCGGTGAAGGACCTCTTCCTCACCAGGGGCGTCCCGACCACCGCCGGCTCGCGCATCCTGGAGGGCTACCTCCCCCCCTACGACGCCACGGTGGTGGAGCGGCTCGAGGCGGCGGGGGCGGTGCTGGTCGGCAAGCTCAACATGGACGAGTTCGCGATGGGCTCGTCCACCGAGAACAGCGCCTACAAGCCCTGCCGGAACCCCTGGGACCTCGACCGCACCCCGGGCGGCTCCTCCGGCGGCAGCGCCGCGGCGGTGGCGGCGCGCCAGGTCCACGGCACCCTGGGCACGGACACCGGCGGCTCGATCCGCGAGCCGGCCTCCTTCTGCGGGGTGGTCGGGGTGAAGCCCACCTACGGGCGCGTCTCGCGCTACGGCGTGATCGCCTTCGCCTCCTCGCTCGACCAGGTCGGGCCGCTGGCCCGGGACGTGGGCGACGCCGCCGTGCTCCTCCGCACCATCGCCGGCCACGACCCGCGCGACCTGACCTCCTCCACCCGCCCGGTGGACGACTACCTGGCCGGCCTGGAGGGCGGGGCGAAGGGGCTCCGCATCGGGGTGCCCCGCGAGTGGTTCCAGGGAGGGGTGGATCGGGGCGTGGAGGAGCGGGTCCGGGCCGCCCTCGCCCTCTACGAGCGGCAGGGCGCCAGGCTGGTGGAGATCACCCTCCCGCACTCGAAGTACGGCATCGGGGCCTACTACCTCATCGCCCCCGCCGAGGCCTCCTCCAACCTGGCGCGCTACGACGGCGTCCGCTTCGGTCTGCGGGCCAAGGGGGCGGCCGGCCTGAAGGAGATGTACACCGAGACCCGCGCCCGGGGCTTCGGCCCCGAGCCCAAGCGCCGGATCATGCTCGGAACCTACGCGCTCTCCTCGGGCTACTACGACGCCTACTACCTGCGGGCGCAGAAGGTCCGGACCCTGATCCGGCGGGACTTCGACGAGGCCTTCTCCCGCTGCGACGTGGTGGCCGGGCCGGTGGCGCCCTCGGTGGCCTTCCGGCTCGGGGAGCGGACCGACGATCCGCTCCACATGTACCTGGCCGACATCTTCACCATCACCTGCAACCTGGCGGCCCTCCCCGGGCTCTCGGTCCCCTGCGGGCTCGAGGCGGGGAGCGGCCTGCCGGTGGGGCTGCAGCTCGTCGGGCGCTCCTTCGACGAGGTCACCCTCTTCCGCGCCGCCCGCGCCCTGGAGCGCGAGCTCGGGCCGCCGCCCCGGCCGAGGGGGGTCTGACCGTGCCGGTCTCCGACTTCGAGGTGGTGATCGGGCTCGAGGTCCACGCCCAGCTCCTCACCCGGAGCAAGATCTTCTGCGGCTGCTCCACCGCCTTCGGCGGCGCCCCCAACACCCACGTCTGCCCGGTCTGCCTCGGGCTCCCCGGGGTGCTCCCGGTCCTGAACCGGCGGGTGGTGGAGCTGGCGGTGCGGACCGGGCTCGCCCTGGGCTGCGCGGTGAGGCCGAAGAGCGTCTTCGCCCGGAAGAACTACTTCTACCCGGACCTCCCCAAGGGCTACCAGATCTCGCAGTACGAGCTGCCCATCTGCGAGGGCGGCGCGGTGGAGCTCGCGCTCGACGGGGTGGAGAAGCGCGTCCGGCTCACCCGGATCCACATGGAGGAGGACGCGGGCAAGAACGTGCACGACGTCTCCGCCGACGGCTCCTCCGGCGTGGACCTGAACCGGGCGGGCGTCCCGCTCCTCGAGATCGTCTCCGAGCCCGACCTCCGATCGGCCGAGGAGGCGGTCGAGTACCTGAAGACCCTGCGCGCCATCCTCATCGCCCTCGGGGTCAACGACGGGAACATGCAGGAGGGGTCGCTCCGCTGCGACGCCAACGTGTCGGTGCGGCGGAGGGGGGCGACCGCCTACGGGACGCGCTGCGAGATCAAGAACATGAACTCGTTCCGCTTCCTCAAGCAGGCGATCGAGTTCGAGGTCCGCCGCCAGGTGGAGCGGGTCGAGGAGGGGGGGGCGGTGGTCCAGGAGACCCGCCTCTTCGATCCGGACCGGGGCGAGACCCGCTCGATGCGCTCGAAGGAGGAGGCCCACGACTACCGCTACTTCCCGGAGCCGGACCTCCCCCCGGTGATCGTCGACCCGGCGCTGGTGGAGCGGATCCGCGAGGAGCTGCCCGAGCTGCCGCGCGCCCGGGCGGCCCGCTACCAGCGCGAGCTCGGGCTCTCCGCCTACGACGCGGGGCTCCTGGTGGCCGATCCGGCGCACGCCGACTGGTTCGACGCCGCCCTGGCGGCGGCCGGCGCGGGGGCGGAGCACGCCAAGCGCCTGGCCAACTGGCTGAACGGGGATCTCGCCCGGCTGGCGAACGAGACCGGCCTCGCCCCCTCCGCCTGGAAGCTCGCCCCCGCCCAGCTCGCGGCCATCCTGCGGCTCGTCGAGGCGGGCACGATCGGCGGCCCGGGGGCGAAGCAGGTGCTGGAGGAGGTCTTCCGGACCGGGGCCGATCCGGAGGCGGTCGTCCGGGCGAAGGGGCTCGCCCAGGTCTCGGACGAGGGGGCGATCGAGGCGGCGGTGGACAAGGTCCTGGCCGCCAGCCCGGGCGAGGTGGAGAAGTACCGGGGCGGGAAGAAGAACCTGATGGGCTTCTTCGTCGGGCAGGTCATGAAGGAGATGCGCGGCAAGGGGAACCCGGCGGTGGTGAACGCCCTCCTCGGGAAGAAGCTCGGGGACTAGCGATGGCCTCCCGCTGGGCAGGGTGGGGCGCGGGACCGGCCGGGGCGGGCGCCGCGGGCGGTCCGAGCCGGATCTTCCTCGCCGTCGCCTTCGTCGGGTGCGGCGTGGTGGCGATCGTCTCGGCGGTCCAGGCCCGCTGGGGAGTGACCCTGCTGGCGGCGGCGGCCGGCGGGTACTTCGCGCTCCGGCTCTTCGCCGGGCTGGGGAGCGGCCGGAGATGACCCGCCCCCCGCTCCGGCCGGTGCTCTACGACGACGCGCGCGACCTGGTGCGCCTCCTCGACCAGCGCCGCCTGCCGGCCGAGGAGGCCTGGCTCGAGCTCTCCACCGCCGAGCAGGTGGCGATCGCCATCCGCGACCTGGCCGTCCGCGGAGCGCCGGCGATCGGGGTGGCGGCCGCCTACGCGGTGGCGGTCGAGGCCCGGCGCGGCGCGGACGTGAGCCGCCTGCGCGAGGCGGCGGAGCGGCTCGCCCGGGCCCGGCCCACGGCGGTGAACCTCGCCTGGGCGGTGCGCCGGATCTCCCGGAGGATCGGGCTCGGGGCGGCGGAGATCCTGGCCGAGGCGCACGCCATCCGGGACGAGGACGAGGCCGCCTGCCGCCGCATCGGCGCCCTCGGCGCCCCGCTCCTCCCGCCGCGCGCCCGGGTCCTCACCCACTGCAACGCCGGCGCCCTGGCCACCGCCGGCTTCGGGACCGCCCTGGGCGTGATCCGGGCCGCGGTCGAGGGCGGGAACCCGGTCTCGGTCTTCGCCGACGAGACCCGGCCCTTCCTCCAGGGCGCGCGGCTCACCGCCTGGGAGCTGCACCGGGACGGCATCCCGGTGACCCTCCTCACCGACGGGATGGCCGGCTGGCTCATGGCCCGCGGGGAGATCGCCTGCGTGGTGGTGGGGGCGGACCGGATCGCCGCCAACGGCGACGTGGCCAACAAGATCGGCACCTACGCGCTCGCGGTCCTCGCCGCCCACCACGCCCTGCCGTTCTACGTGGCCGCCCCCTGGTCCACCGTCGACCTCGAGACCCCCACCGGCGCCGCCATCCCCATCGAGGAGCGTGGCGCCGCCGAGGTGGTCACCCTCGCCGGCCAGCGGATCGCCCCCGAGGGCGTCCCCGCGCGCTACCCGGCCTTCGACGTCACCCCGGCGGCGCTGGTCACCGCCATCGTCACCGAGCGTGGCGTGGTGCGGGCCCCCCACGCCGACGGGCTCCGGGTCCTGGGGGCGGCGGCGGCCGGAGCGCCCTGAGCGGAGGCGGTCGGCGGCGCGGCGCGGCGGCGCCGGGGTGGGAGATCCACCGCCTTGCGCGGCCCGCGCCGTCCGGCCAAGCTCACGCACCGTATGGGCGACCTGGGGCAGACGCGGGTGTTCGGCCACTCCGGCAGCGAGGTGGTGGCGATCGGCCTCCGCCGGCGGCGGGTCGGCGACCTCTACCACCGGCTGGTGACCGGCTCCTGGCCGCGCCTCTGGCTCGTCTACGCCCTCGCCTACGTGGCGGTGATGCTCGTGTTCTCCGGGGCCCACCTGGCGATCGAGGGGGCGACGCCCATCGAGCGCGGCGCGCTGGCCCGGGCCCTGGCGGCCCTGATCCACGGGGCGCCCCTCGCCGAGGTCCAGAGCGGCCTCTCTCCTCGCGCCATCGGGGCCGGCGCGGTGGAGGGGCTCGAGGGGCTGATCCGCTGGCTCCTGGTGGTGATCGGGGCCGGCATCGTGCTCGCCAAGTTCTCGCTCCTCGAGGCGCACGTCCTCTTCAGCCGGGTGGCGGTGGTCGCGCCCACGCCGCAGGGGCCCGCGCTCCTCTTCCGGATGGCGAACGAGCGGCCCGGGCTGGTGGTGGACGCGCACGTCTCGGTGATGCTGGTCCGCAACGAGCTGGACGAGGACGGGGAGGTGGTCCGCCGGGCCCGCGACCTCCCGCTCTCGCGCGGGGACACCGCGCTGTTCTCCCACGCCTGGACCGCCGTCCACCCGCTCGGCCCGGAGAGCCCGCTCGCCGGCGAGGGGCCCGACACCCTGGCCCGCGCCGAGGCGGAGGTGCTGGTCATCTTCTCCGGATACGACGAGGCGCTCGGGAGGGTGATCAACGCGCGGCAGGTCTACCCGGCCGAGCGGATCCGCTGGAACGCGCGGCTCGCCCCCATCGTCGAGGTCCTCCCCGACGGCCGGCGGGCCGTGGACTACCGCCGCTTCCACGACGTGATCCCGGCCGAGGAGGCGAGGGCGAGCCCGGCGCGCACCCCCAGGCGGGCGGTGTAGGTCACCGAGGGGGCCTGCGCCGCCTCCCCTGCTGCGCGGGGCCCTGCCGCGCTTCGGCTTCGCCTCGCTGCTCGCGAACCGCGCCTGGTCGCTCGGGGTAAGCGTGCGGCCCCCGCCGCGCCCGGGCTAGGATCCCTCCATGGCCCCGAAGCCCTGCCCCGCGTGCGGCCGCCCCCTGGGGGCGAACGCCGCCTGCCTCTCCTGCCGCGACGCGGCCGCGCGGGAGCTCGCCCGCGAGGCGCGGGACGTCACGCCCGCGGCGGTGCCGGGGCAGGCGGAGCGGGTCCGCCGCTTCCTCGAGCGGCCGCCCTGGTATGCCCGCACCGCGCCGCGCAGCCTGGTCCAGAAGGTGCGGCTCCTCTGGATGGTGCTCCGGGACTACGCGAGCGGCGCCTACCGCGAGCTGCCCTGGCGGGCGATCGCCGCGGTGGTGGCCGCGGCGATCTACGTCGTGTCGCCCATCGACCTCATCCCCGACTTCCTCGTCCCCGTCGGCTGGACCGACGACCTCCTGGTGGTGGCGCTCACCTGGGGGCTCGTGAAGCGGGAGCTCCGCCAGTACTGCGCGTGGAAGGGGCTGAGCCCGGCGCACTTCGGGCTGTGAGACCCCTTCCGATCACGGTCCCACCGGCTGTCACACTCCATGTCAGCAGCCGCGGGAGCCGAGGAGCGCGCTCCGATCCACGAGAAGCCGGACTTCCCCGAGCCCGTCGTCGGCTCACGCTCAAGGCTTACCGCCATCCCTGACCCAACCCTCGATCTTCTCCCGCAGGAGAGGCAGCGAGACCGCGCCCCCCTCGAGCACACGATCGTGGAAAGCCTTCACATCGAAGCGAGCGCCGAGCGCGCGTTCCGCCTCGGCGCGGATGCCGCGGATCTCGAGCATGCCGATCATGTAGGCGGTGGCCTGGCCCGGCGAGGCGATGTACCGGTCGACCTCTGCCGCGATGACGGCCCGCGGCATCGAGGTATGCTCAGCCAGGTACCGGATCGCCTGCTCGCGCGTCCAGCCGAGGCCGTGAACACCGCTGTCCACCACCAGCCGCGCTGCGCGCAACGCCTGCATGGAGAGCATCCCCAGCCTGTCCACGTCGCCCGAGTAGAGCCCCATCTCATCCGCAAGCCGCTCGGCGTAGAGCCCCCACCCCTCGGTGAAGGTGGTCTGCGGCAGGTAGACCGCCACGAGGCGGTCGCCCGCGCGCTCCAGCGCGATGGAGATCTGCAGGTGATGGCCGGGGATCATCTCGTGGAACGCGATCGCCTCGGCGTCGGCCACGCTGCGCTCGCGTGGCGTGGCGGTGTTCACGAAGTAGGTGCCGGAGCGGTCGCGTCCCCCGGCGCGGTAGGACCCGCCGGGCGCGCCGCGCTCCAGCGTCTCCGGGTAAGGCACGAGCTCGACGTCGCGCGATGTCGTGATGCCGAACCAGCGCGGCATCGCCACTCGAGCGCGCTCGAGCGCTGAGCGCGCCCGCTCCACGATCTCCTCACGCGAGCGGAAGGTGTAGCGCGGGTCGCTCCGGAGCTGCTCGAATACGCGCGGCAGCTCGGCGCCGCCGAACGAGCGCGCCACGACCGACCGCATCTCTGCCTCGATCGCCTCCATCTGGCGGAGCCCGAGGTCGTGCACCGCCTGCGGCGAGAGGTCGAGCCCGGTATGTACCCGAAGCAGCGCGCGGTAACAGGCTGCGCCGTTCGGGTTGGCGGCGACCGCATCGGAGGCGCGCGCCGCCGGGAGGTAGTCCCGGGCCAGGAACTCCTGGTAACGCTTGGCCGCAGGCACGATCCGTTCGGCCACGACCACACGCACCTCGCGGGCGAAGGGCTCGTCGCGGGCTCGGTCGGCCCACGTCGCGAGCGGCGAGCGCTCCGGCGGTGTACTCAGGACCGTGTCGATCTGCGCAAGGGCAGATTCCACGTTGCTGCGCGACGAGGTGTAGCCGCGCCGGATCCCCTCTTGCAGCGTCATCACCTCCTGGTCGAGCCAACGGGGGATGTCGCGCCAGCGCGCGAGCGCGCGCCGGCGCGCCTCGGGGGTGTCCACGCGCATCCCGTTCCCCATCTGCGGAAACTGCTGCTGCCATCCCCAGATCGAGCTCACCGGCCACAGCTCGCTCCGGCAGACGCGCGCGTCGCGAAAGCCGTCGAGGCGCTCGCGCAGGAGGGCTGCCTCGATCCGATCGGAGCCTTCGAGAGAAGCGGGGTCGAGGCGCCCGAGCTCCTCGCGGAGGGCGTCCTCACGCGCCTGCCAGGCCGCCTCGGCAGCGAGGCTGTGATCAGGCAACGGTGTCTCGTCCGCCCCCGGCCAGCCGAAAACCATGCCGAGCTGTGGGTTGCGCTCGAAGTAGGCGCTCACGTACTCGCGGGCAAGGCGCTGCACGGCAGGGTTGCGCCGGGCGGCGAGATGCGAGCCGGCGGACGCGAGCGCGGCGGCTGCGACACCCATGGCAATGGCGAGGCGCTGAAGCATTCGATGGCTCTCCGCTGTGTAGAATCGGGGTGGCACATCCGTGCATTCGCTGGGCGGTCCCGCGCATCACCGGAAGGCGATCTGTCCCTCCCGAGGCGTAGCGGAAGGTACTCGCATCGGGGGCCAGTTTACGAGACCCGGAGACCAGGTCGGCTCATGGTCTCATCTTCGTCAGCGACCACTTCAGGTGATCGCGATTCGCGAGCTGTCGTCTGCTTCCCGAGTCGCGCCATCGGGTAGCAACGTCTCGGAGCGACCCGAACTGCGTAGGAGCTGGACGACGGGCGCGCCGCGGCGCCCGCCCCCGGCGCCCCTTATGCTCCGGGGATGCTCCGGCCCCGCCTGCGCAAGCGGATCCTCACGCCGGGCGGCCCGGTGGTGACCCTCGGGCTGCGCCCCCGCCCCCTTGCCGACCTCTACCACTTCCTCCTCTCCGCCCCCTGGCGCCGCCTCATCGCGGTGATCACCACCGCCTACCTGGTGGTGAACGGGCTCTTCGCCGCCGGCTACCTGCTGCTCGGCGACGCGATCGAGAACGCCCGGCCGGGCTCGTTCGCCGACGCCTTCTTCTTCAGCGTCCAGACCATGGCCACGGTGGGCTACGGCAAGCTCGCCCCAAGGACCCTGGGGGCGAACGTCCTCTCCACCATCGAGATCATCACCGGGATGATCTGGCTCACCTGCGTCACCGGGCTGGTCTTCGCCAAGTTCGCCCGCCCCACCGCCCGGGTCCTCTTCAGCCGCCACGCGGTGGTCGCCCCGTACGACGGCGTCCCATCCCTCATGTTCCGGATGGCGAACGCGCGGGCCAGCCAGATCGTGGAGGCGGGCGTCTCGGTGGTGATGGTCCGCCGCGAGGTGACCCGCGAGGGCGACGAGGTCCGGCGGATGCACGACCTCCGCCTGCGCCGCAGCCGGTCGGCCTCCTTCACCCTCACCTGGACCGCGGTCCACCCCATCGATCGGGAGAGCCCGATCTTCGGGGAGACCGAGGACTCCCTGCGCCGGAGCGAGGCCACCTTCACGGTCTCCTTCTCAGGCTACGAGGAGGGGCTGGCGGCGGACGTCCACGCCCGCGGCACCTACCCCGCCGACCGGGTCCGCTTCGGCCACCGGCTCCGCGACGTGCTCGTCACCCTCCCCGACGGCCAGCGGGCCATCGACTACCGGCGCTTCGACGACATCGAGCCGCTCCCCGCCGTCCCCCGCCCGGCGGCCGATCCCGCCCCCGCCTCGCGGGAGGCCCCGCCGGTCAGCTGACGGCGCGGCGCCCGCGCAGCTCGGCCGCGAGCGCCCGCACCGCCCGGGAGGCCGCCTCCGTCGAGGGCGCGCGCCAGGGGCGGCCGTGGCCGGGGAGGACCCAGGTGAAGGGGAGGTTGGCCAGCCGCTCGATCGACCGGACCTGGGCGCCCCAGTCGTACCAGCAGACGCCGGCCGAGGCGCCGAGCCGCCCGGCCGCGTCGCCCCACAGGTGATCGCCGGTGAAGAGGTAGGTGGAGCGGAAGAGGAGGGCCGCCGAGCCGGCGGTGTGGCCGGGGACCGGCACCGCCAGGAGGTCGTCCGCCAGCGCGACCGGCTCGTCTCCCTCGAGCTGCCGCTCGACCGCCCGGGTGCCGGCGGCCACGTCGCGCCGGTGCAGGATCCGCTCGCAGCCGAAGGCGGCCTGCCAGCGGGCGTGGTCGGCCACGTCGTCCCGGTGGGTGAGGAAGAGGAACCGGATCCCGCCCAGGGCGCGGATCCGCGCCGCCAGCGGGCGGGCGAAGCGGGGCGAGTCGACGAGCACGTTCCCCTCCGGCCGGAGGAGGAGCCAGGCCGCCGCGCCGAAGGAGGACTCGGCGGCGTAGCCGCACTGGAGCACGCCGGGCGCGAGCTCCTCCGGCAGCGCGGCGGCCGCCTCCACAACACCCTCCCCGGAGCGCGAGCCGATCGCCGCCACCGGGCAGGAGACCAGCGCCACGAGGGCCCGGCGCCGCTCCTCCGGTCCAGCCGGCTGGAGGGCCACGAAGGCGCGATCGTCCTCCCCGCCGCCGAACGTGGCCGGGGCGAGGCGTCGGCAGGTGTCGCAGGAGATGCAGGCGTCGTCGACGAACAGGTCGCCGGGGGCGTTCCCCGGCACGGCGCGGGCGAGGCGGGCCACGCGGGAGGGATAACCCCCGAGCCGGCCCCGTGCCCGGACCTCCGGGCCGCGCCGCCTACCGCTTGATGCTCGCGACCAGGCTCACCAGGTCGTTCAGCGTCTTCACCTGGTCGTAACGGTCCTCCGGGACCGTGATGGCGAGGGTCTTCTCGATCTCGAAGACGATCTCGAGCGCGCGCACCGAGTCGACGTTGAGCTGTTCGCGGAAGCTCGCGTCCGCGGCGAAGTCCGGCGGGACCTCGGCGATCTTCGCCACGATGTTCCGGAGCGTCTGTTCCATGGTTCCCTCCCCCGATCACGAATCGTGTAACACCGCCCAGGCCGTCGATCCGTCCCTCGCCCGCGGTACGACCTCATGGGGGCGCGGGCTACCGCGGGAGCCGCGCAGCGGCGGGACTGGCTGGCACGGAGCGTAGCAGAGGGGCGCTCTCCCAGATCCGGACCTTGGGGAGCACGCCACGGGGTTGCGCCAGCGCGACCGCCACCCGGTGCGACAGGAGATCCACCACCTCGAAGCACCACCGGCTCCCCTCGTCCGGGGCGAGCTCGCTCTCTAGCCCGATCGGGCCATCCCCGACCGAGAACGAGAGGCTCCGGAGCGGCACCGAGATCCCGATCCCGAGCGCCTTCACGTAGGCCTCCTTGAGCGTCCAGAGGGTGAGCGCACGCCCCAGCGCCTGCTCCGGGCCAAGGGCGGGGAGCGCGGTCCGCTCGCGATCGGAGAGCACCCGGCCTGCCAGCCCCAGGATCTTCTCGGCGCGGGCGTACGGCTCCACGTCGACGCCCACCTCGGCGCCGCCCGAGACCGCGCAGATCGCCAGGTCGCCGGAGTGAGAGAGGTTGAAGCGCAGCGGCTGCGGCGGGTCGAGCTCCGGGCGCCCGTGAGGGCCGGGCCGGAAGCGCCACGCCGCCGGGGCGCCCGGTAGGTAGGAGGAGAGGACGGTGCGCACCAGCGCCCGGGCGACCAGGTGCTCGTGGCGGAGCCGCTCGACCGTGAACTTCCCGTGGCGGTCGCGCTCCTCGGGCTGGAGGAGCGCCAGGTAGCGGGCGAGGAGCCCCGGGTCCGAGGCCGCCGCGGGCATCGCGTACCACAGGTGCACCTCGCCCGGCGCGGGAGCGCCGGGACCGGTGGGCGACGGGCGATCTGGTCCAGCTCGACCCATAAGGTGCGCGCGGAGAGTATTCTCGGGAACTCGCTGAATCCCAGCGATTTCCAGCATATCGTCCCGCGGGACGGATCGCCACGTTGTGGAACCGCGGGATTGACAGGGCAGGGGGGAGCGACTGATCTACGAGTCATCATGATGGTCGAGCTGTCGTCCGTGCAGCGCGAACGCGTGGACGCCGTCCTTCACTTCGCGCGCACCCGGCTCTCCGCCGGGGCGCACGAGCGGGAGGCGGCGGCCCGGTTCGACCGGAAGCTCTGGGACGAGGCGGCCGAGTTCGGGCTGGCCGGGCTCCCCATCCCCGAGGAGTGGGGCGGGAGCGGCCTCGACGCCGTCGACACCATGCTGGTGGTGGAGGCCCTGGGGAAGGGCTGCGAGGACGGCGGGCTGGTCTTCTCCCTCTGCGCCCACATGTTCGCCTCGGCGGTCCCCATCTGGCGCTCCAAGTCGGAGCTGCGCGACCGGTACCTCAAGGACCTCGCCGCCGGGAAGCTCATCTGCGCGAACGGCGCCACCGAGCCGGAGGCCGGCTCGGACGTCTACGGGATGAAGACCACCGCCCGCCGCGACGGCGGGGACTACGTGCTCGACGGGACGAAGTGCTTCGTCACGAACGCGCCCGTGGCCGATCTGTTCCTCATCTATGCGAGCACCGACCCGGGACGCGGGCTCTTCGGCCTCTCCGCCTTCCTCGTCCCCAGGGACACGCCGGGGCTGAAGGTGGTGCCCGAGCACCACAAGAGCGGGCTGCGGACGTCCCCCTGGGGGACGATCTACCTCGACGGCTGCCGGATCCCGGGGGGCGCCCGGGTCGGGCCGGAGGGGGCGGGCTCCTCGCTCTTCGGCGACTCGATGATCTGGGAGCGGGGCTGCCTCTTCGCCTACTACGTGGGGGCGATGGAGCGCACCCTCGAGCGCTGCGTGGAGCACGCCCGCACCCGGATCCAGTTCGGCCACAAGCTGGCCGAGTACCAGTCGGTCACCAACCGGATCGTGGACATGAAGCTCCGCCTGGAGACGAGCCGCCTCCTCCTCTACCGGGCCGGCGAGCTGCACCGGGCCGGGAAGCGCTGCGACGAGGCGGTGGCGCTCAGCAAGCTCTGGATCTCGGAGGCGGCGATCCAGTCCGGCCTCGACGCGATCCAGGTCTTCGGCGGGTCGGGCGTGATCCCCGAGACCGGCATCGACGCGCTCCTGCGCGACGCGGTGCCCTCGCGGGTCTTCTCCGGGACCTCCGAGATGCAGCGGGCGCTGGTGGCCCGCACCCTGGGGCTGCGCTGATGCGGATCGACCGGCTCGTCAGCCCCTGGGCGGAGCGCGTCCCCGATCGCGTCGCGATCGAGGGCGTCCGCGAGACGCTCACCTACCGGGAGCTCGACCGGCTGGCGAACCGGTTCGCCCACGCGCTCCGCGCCGCCGGCGTCGAGCCGGGCGACCGGGTGGGGGTGCACGTGCCGCGCTCCCCGCGAACGGTGGCGGCGATGCTCGGGGCGTCCCGCGCCGGCGCGGTCTACGTGCCGCTCGACCCGGGCTCGCCCCCGGCCCGCATGCAGCTCGTGGCCAGGGACTGCGGGCTCCGCCACGTGGTGATCACCCCCGGCCTCCTCGCCGGCTGGATCGCGGCCGGGGTGCAGGAGCCGGTGGAGCGCTTCCTCCTCGCCGAGGACGGAGCGGTCCCGGCCCTGCCCGCGCCGGGGAGGGTCCACCCCTGGCCGGAGGTCCAGGCGGCCAGCGCCGACCCGCTCCCCCCGCCCGGCGCCTCGCCCGACGAGCTCGCCTACCTGCTCTACACCTCCGGCTCGACGGGCGTGCCCAAGGGCGTGATGCTCTCCCACCGGAACGCGCTCGCCTTCGTCGACTGGGCCTGCGACGCGATCGGCCTCCGCGAGGCGGACCGGGTGGCGAGCGTCGCCCCGTTCCACTTCGACCTCTCGGTCTTCGACATCTGGGGGAGCCTCTCGCGCGGCGCCACCCTGGTGGTGGTGGACGAGGGCATGGTGGCCTCGGGCCGGGCGATGGTGGACCGCATCCAGGCGAGGGGGATCACCGTCTGGTACTCGGTCCCCTCCGCCATCCTCCTCATGCTGGAGAACGGCGGGCTGGCGGACCGCGGCGCGCCCTCGCTCCGGGCGGTCTACTTCGCGGGCGAGGTGTTCCCCGTGAAGCACCTGCGCCGCGCCATGGCCGCCCTCCCGCAGGCCCGCTTCTACAACCTCTTCGGCCCCACCGAGACCAACGTCTGCACCGCCTACGCCCTCCCCGGCCCGCCGCCGCCCGAGGCGACCGCGATCCCCATCGGCCAGGCGAGCTGCGGGGACGTCGCCACCGTCGTCGATCCGGAGGGGCGGCCGGTGCCGGACGGCGAGGTGGGCGAGCTCTTCATCGAGGGGCCGACGGTGATGCTCGGCTACTGGGACGGGGGCCGCCGGACGCCCGCCCGCCACCCGTACCCCACCGGCGACATGGTGTCGCGCCGCCCCGACGGCGAGCTCATGTACCACGGGCGCCGCGACCACATGGTCAAGATCCACGGCTTCCGGATCGAGCTGGGCGAGGTCGAGGCCGCCCTGCTCGCCCACCCCGGGATCCAGGAGGCGATCGCCTTCGCCGTCGAGCAGCAGCTGGTGGCGGTGGCGATCCCCTCCCAGCCGTCGCTGTCGGTGCTGGAGGTGAAGCGTCACTGCGCCGCCCGGCTCCCCCGCTACATGGTCCCGGGCGAGGTGCGGCTGGTGCAGGGGCTGCCCCGCACCTCGAGCGGCAAGATCGACCGGGTTCGCACCCGGAACGCGGTGGTGTCGGGCGACACCGCCCTGCTCGCCCCGGCGCTCCGCGCCGAGCCGCGAAAGGAGCCCTAGTGGAACCTCGGGTCAGGGCCGACATCCGGCGCTACATCGTCGCCACCTGGCTGAGCGGCGACGATCGCGGCTTCGACGACGAGACCGACCTGCAGCAGAGCGGGATCCTGGACTCGTTCACCACCCTGGCGCTGATCGGGTTCCTCGACGACAGCTTCCAGGTGCAGCTCGAGCCGGCGGAGATCAACGCCGACACCTTCCGCTCGGTGAGCCGCCTGGCGCGGCTGGTGGTGCAGAAGCTGGAGCAGCGGGAGAAGACCGGAGCGTAGGGCGCGGCGCCGCCTGGCGGCGCCGGGGGGAGGTCGCATGGAGCGCACGGGGGCAGGCGGAGCGGCGGCCGTCGCCGGGGGCCGGAGGCCGAGATGAGCCGGCGCGTCGCCATCACCGGGTGCGGGGTGGTCTCCGCCGCGGGCAACGACCTCGAGCGCTTCTGGAGCGGGCTCATGGCCGGCACCTGCCGGATCGGGCCGCTCCGGGGCTTCTCCTGCACGGGGATGGAGGGGCTCCTCGGCAGCGAGGTCGAGCTGCTCCCCGAGGACGCCCTCCCCCCCGAGATCGACTCCGATCCGTACCGGAGCCGCTGCCTCCACCTCGCCCTGGCCGCCACCCGCCGGGCGGTGGCCGCGGCCGGGCTCCCCGCGGACGCCGCGGCGCGCGAGCGGACCGGCGTGTCGCTCGGGAGCACGATGGCCGAGGAGCGGCAGGTGAGCGACCTCGACGATCGCCTGGCGGCGACCGGCCCGGACGCGATCGACGCCGGCTTCCTCGCCCGCGCCGACAACCACCGGCTGGCGGCGACCCTCGCCCGGATCCACGGGCTGGGCGGGCCCGTCCTCCTCTCCAGCACCGCCTGCAGCTCGGGGAACGCCGCCCTGGCGACCGCCTACGACCTCGTCGCCTCCGGGGCCGCGGAGGCGATGGTGGCGGGCGGGGCGGACACCTTCACCCGGGCGGTGTTCACCGGGTTCCTCCGCCTGGGCGCGCTCTCCAAGGGGATCTGCCGCCCCTTCGACAAGCGGCGCGACGGCGTCACCTTCGGAGAGGCGGCCGGGATGCTGGTCCTCGAGGACCTGGAGCGGGCCCGCCGCCGCGGCGCGCCCATCCTCGCGGAGGTGGCCGGGTACGGGGTGAGCAACGACGCCTACCACATCACCGCCCCGGAGCCGAACGGCGACGGGTTCGCCCGCGCCATGCGGCAGGCGCTCGCCACCACCGGGATCCCGCAGGACGAGGTGGACTACGTGAGCGCCCACGGGACCGGGACGCCCTACAACGACCTGGGCGAGACCCGGGCGGTGAAGGCGGTCTTCGGCGAGGGGGCCCGGGCCCTGGCGATGAGCTCGATCAAGTCGATGCTCGGCCACACCAATGGGGCGGCGAGCGCGGTCGAGGCGATCGCCTGCGCGCTGGCGCTGGTCCACCAGGCGGTGCCGCCCACCGCCAACCTGGAGGAGCCGGATCCGGAGTGCGACCTCGACTACGTCCCCGGCGTGGGGCGCTCGGCCCGGGTCCGGACCTGCCTCAACCTCTCCGCCGGGTTCGGCGGCTTCAACGTCTGCCTGGTCCTGCGGAGGGCGCCATGACCCCCGCTCCTTCCCCGGCCGTCGCCATCACCGGCCTCGGGGTGCTCACCCCCCTCGCCGACCGGCCCGAGGCGCTGGCCGCCGCGCTCCTCGAAGGGCGGAGCGCCATCGCCCCCGCCGCCGAGCTGGGCGGCGCCGGGCTCTCCCGGATGGCGGACGACTTCGATCCCGCGAGGTACGCCAACATCCGCGGGCTCCGCCTCTACAGCCGGGCGACCAAGCTCGGGATCTGCGCCGTCCGGCTGGCCCTCGACGACGCGAAGCTCGACGCCGCCGCCTGCCCGAGCGAGCAGCTCGGGACCGTGACCGCCTCCACCCTCGGCCACGTGGAGACGCTGTTCGAGTACGACCGGAGCGTGGTGGCGGCCGGGCCGCTGCGCGGCAACCCGGCCCTCATGCCCCTCGCCCTGCCGAGCTCCCCGGGGGCGGCGGTGGCCCTCTCCTTCGTGGCCAAGGCCTTCTCGATGAGCCTGAGCGACGCCGGCACCTCGTCCCTGGACGCGCTCGGACTCGGGGCGCGGCTGGTGGCCGCCGGGCGCGCGCGCGCCTGCGTGGTCGTGGGCACCGCGGCGCTCTGCGCCGACCTCTCGGCGGCCGCGTCGAAGGCGGGGCTGCTCGCGCCGGCCGAGGCGTTCCGGGTCCTCGACCGGCGCCGCCGCGGCACCGCCCTGGGCGAGGGGGCGGCGGCGGTGGTGCTCGAGCGGGCCGAGGAGGCCCTGGCCCGCGGCGCCCGGCTCCGGGCGATCGTCGCGGGGCAGGCCACCGCCTTCGCCCCGGGGCCGGCCGACCGGGCCGGGGCGCTCCGGCGCGCGTGCGGGCAGGCGCTCGCCGACGCCGGCCTCACCCCCGGCGAGGTGGCGTTGGTGAGCGCCGGCCTGAGCGGGGGGGAGGGGGACCGGGCCGAGGCCGTGGCCCTCCTCGGGCTCCTGGGCGAGTCCGCCGGGCGCACCCCGCTCCTCGCCCCCAAGGCGAGCCTGGGCGAGACCCTCGACGCCGCCGGCCTCCTCCAGGCGCTCGCGGCGCTGGCGGCGCTCTCCTCGGGCAAGGCCCCGCCCATCCCGCGGCTCGAGGATCCCGATCCGCCCGGCCTCTGCACCCCGCGGACGGCAGCCCCGGTGGCCGGGGCCCACGCTCTGGTCACGGCGACCGCGCACACCGGGGGCTGCGCCGCCCTGGTCCTGACGGTGCCCCATGGCTGAGGGTGGCGGGCGCAAGGTGGCGGTGGTGACCGGCGGCTCGCGCGGGATCGGCAGGGCGATCGTGGAGCGGCTCGCCCGGGCGGGCCTCGAGGTCCGCTTCACTTACGTGAGCAGCGAGGCGGCCGCGACCGCCCTCTGCGCCGAGCTCTCGGCGCAGGGCGGCGCGGTCCTGGCGGCGCGGGTCGACGCGCGGGACGCCGCCGCCTCCCGGGCCCTGGTGGAGCAGGTGGTCGCGGAGCGCGGCCGGCTCGACGTCCTGGTGAACAACGCCGGGCGGACCGCCGACAAGCTCTTCGCGGTGATGAAGGACGCCGACTGGTCGGGCGTCCTCGAGACCAGCCTGAACGGGCTCTACGGAACGACCCAGCCGGCCGCCCGGCAGATGATGCGCCAGCGCGGGGGCCGGATCGTGAACCTCACCTCGGTCTCCGGGCTGGTGGGGATCCCGGGGCAGACCAACTACTGTGCCGCCAAGGCCGCCATCATCGGCTTCACCCGCTCCCTGGCCCGGGAGCTGGCCGGCGCTGGGGTCTGCGTGAACGCGGTGGCCCCCGGCTTCGTGGACACCGACATGGTGGCGGCCCTCTCCCCGGCCCAGCGCGCCGCGGCCCTGGAGCGGGTCCCCGTGAAGCGCTTCGGCACCGCCGACGAGATCGCCGCCCTGGTGCAATGGCTGGTGCTCGAGGCGCCCGGCTACCTGACCGGCCAGACGCTGGTGATCGACGGAGGGCTCACGGCATGATGTCCCCCGCGGCGGCTCGCGAGGCCGCGAAGGAGCCCCCCGTGATCGCAGCCTGGCGCGCCCTGGTCGTGGCCCTCCGGCGGGACGCCGCCCGGTACCGGGACCTCGGGGGCTGGGCGAGCAACGTCGGGTTCTGGATCGGCGCCACCTACCGGCTCGGCGTCTTCGCCCACGCGCTCCCGCTCCTCCTCCGGCTCCCGCTCCTCCTCGTCCACCGGCTCGTCCGGTGGCCCTGGCCGCTCTTCCTCAACGTCCACCTGCCCGGGCAGGCCCGGATCGGGCCCGGGCTCTGCCTCATCCACGCCCGGAACGTCTACGTGGGCTCCGGCGCCCAGCTCGGGGAGGACTGCCTCCTCTTCCACGAGGTGACGATCGGGACCGGGCCGCTGCCGCCCGGGCTCCCCCGCATCGGCAACCACGTCGACGTCTACGTGGGCGCCCGGGTGCTGGGCGGGATCGAGATCGGGGACGGGGCCAAGATCGGGGCGAACTGCGTGGTGAACCGGAACGTGCCGCGCGGCGCGGTGGTGGTCCTGGCGGAGAACCGGGTGATCCCGGCCAGCCTCGTGGCGGCGTGCGGCCCGAAGCGGACGGGCACCGGCGCGCCGGCCGAGGCGGCGGCGCCGGCGGGCGCCGGGCAGCCGAAGGACGCGGCGGGGAGCTGAGGCCGCCGGGGCGCCCTTGCGGGCGTCCGCTCGCGCGCGGTCGTCGTGCGCTGCGCTCCCCGCTTGAACGCTGAGACTTCGCGTGTCACCCTTTCGCGTCAACGCGGGAGGGCGGGGCATGGAGGTTCTCGGCGGCCTGGCATGGGTGGCGGTGGTGCTCGGCCCGTGGATCCTGGCGGGCCTCGCCCTCGCCCGGGCGAACCGGGCGTGCGAGGAGGCGGGGCGAGCGCGGGCGGCGGCCGAGGCCGCTCGCCGCGCCTGGGAGCGGACGGCGACCGAGCCGCCGAAGCCGGGCTGGGGCGAGGCGCCGGCTCCGCCCCAGGAGGTCCCCGTCGAGACCGTCCTGGTGGCGCCGCCCCCGGCGCCGGCGGTCGCCCCGGTGGTCCCCGCTCCCGTCGCCCCCGAGCCCGCTCCGGCGCCCGTCCCTCCCCCCGGCTGGAGCGCTCCTCCCGCGAGCCTCAGGGGCGCCGCCGCGCTCGAGGAGCGGATCGCCCTGGTCTGGTTCACGAGGGCGGGGGCGCTCGCCATCCTGATCGGGGCCGCCTACTTCCTCAAGTACGCCATCGACAACGCCCTGCTCGGCCCCTGGGGTCGGATCGCCTCCGCCTCGATCTCCGGCCTGGCGGCCATCGCCGCGGGCGAGGCGCTCAGGGCCCGCACCCGGCCCACCTGGATCCACGCCCTGCAGGGGGCCGGGATCGCCCTCCTCTTCCTGGCAGCCTTCGGGAGCCATGCGCTCTACCACCTGGTCCCGCTCGGCGTGGCCTTCGCCGCGGTGGCGATCGTGGCCCTCCTCGGCGGGGCGCTGGCGGTGCGCCACCGGGCCGAGCTCCTCCTCGCCCTGGCGGTGATCGGCGGCCTCCTCGCCCCGGTCCTCCTCTCCACCGGGGAGGACCGGCCGCTCGCGCTCTTCGGCTACCTCCTCGTCCTCTCCGCCGCCGCCCTGGCGGTGTCGGGGGCCCTCGGCTTCCGGGTGGTGCCCTGGCTCGCCCTCGGGGGCGCGGTCCTCCTCGGTGCCGGCTGGTACGACCGCTTCTTCGACCTCCACGCGCCGCCCTCGGTCCCGAGCGCGGACCTGCCGCTGGCCGAGCAGATGGGCCGGTACTTCCCGCTCCGGGCGCGGCTCGTGCCGCTCGCGGCGGCCCTGGGCCTCGCGGCGCTCTGGCTCCTCGGCCACGCCCGCTTCCGCCGGGACGCGCCCCGCCCCTGGGCGGATGCCTGGCTCGCCGCCGCCCTCCTCTTCGTGCACGGGGCGCCGTTCGCGGTCCTCCTCGACCGGCCGCTCCTCGTCGCCCCCGTCCTGGCCGGAGCCGGCCTCCTCGCCGCCGCGCTGCTCGAGCGCGCCGGCCGGCTCGAGGCGCTGATCGCGGCCGAGCTGGTCGCCTTCGGGCTCCTCTGGCTCGCGGTGGAGGCCCGCCCGGGCGGCGCCGAGGGGACCTGGATCGCCGCGGCCGGGTTCGTCGCCGTCACCTACCTCGCGATCCTCGCCCGCGCCTGGCTCGGGCGGGCGGGCGCGCCCGGGCCCGGGTCCACCGCGGCCGCGGCCCTGGCCGGGCTCGCCTTCGCCGGCTTCGCCCTCCACCTCACCGAGGACACCCAGGCGCTCCTCCGGGCGGCGCTGGTGGGCGGAGCGGGGGCGGCCGAGGTCGCCCTGGGCGCCGCCGTCGCCGGGCGGGACCGGGCGCGGGCCACCACGCTGCTCGGCGCCGCCCTGGCCCTGCTGGCGGGGGCGGCCGCCTTCCTCTTCTCCGGGGCAACCATCACCGTGGTCTGGGCGGCCATGGCCTGCGCCACGGCGGTGCTGGCGGCCCGGGAGCGCGATCCCTGGTGGCTGGGCGGGGCGATCGCCCTGTTCGCCGCCGCCCTGGTGCGCCTGGCCGCCTTCGACGCGCTGGCGGTCGAGCGGGCCCGCGAGCTCTTCCTCTCCAGCGCCGGCGCGGAGGGGCGGCTCGGACCGCTCCTCCTCCTGAACCCGCGCGCCCTGGCCCTCGCCGCCACCGCCCTCGCCCTGCTGCTCGCCGCCCGGGCCGCCGCCCGGGCCGGGGAGGGCTGGCGGGTGGCGGCGGGGGGGCTCGCGACGGTCGGCTGGACGCTGGCGGTGATGCTCGCGGTCACGGAGGCGCGCGACCTCGTCCTCACCCTCCCGGCGACGCCGCCGCCGGGGGACCGGGCCGCCTTCGCCGCCCTCCGGCAGGCGGTCGGCTCGGCGCGCCTCGAGCAGGAGGCGGCGCTCTCGGCGACGACGAGCCTGGTCATGGCCGCCTGCGCCGCGCTGCTGGTGGCGGGCGGCTTCGTCTTCCGCGACGCGCTCCAACGCTGGCTCGGCCTCGCCCTCTTCGGCATGGTCCTCGGCAAGCTCCTCCTCGCCGACGTGTGGCGCCTCTCCCGGCTGCTCCAGGTGGCGGTCTTCGTCGGCGTGGGCGTCCTCCTCCTCGCGGCGGCCTTCCTCTACGCCCGGTTCGGGAAGCGGATCGCCGCTCTGCTGCGGGAAGGGCCGCCGGGCGGCGCGCTCCTCGTGCTGCTCGCCGCCGGCCTGGCCTTCCCCGCCCGGGCGCTCGACCCCTCGCCGTTCCGGGTGGTGCGGGAGATCGGCGGGGTGGAGCGGGCGGGGCTCCACGCCCTGGAGGTGGACCCGGTGCTCCTCCGGGAGAGCCGCGCGCCGGGGGCGACGCTCGGCGACGTGCGGATCCGGGACGCCGGCGGGGCCGAGGTGCCCTGGGCCCTCCGGCTCGTCGGGGGAGAGCCGGCCGAGCGTACCGTGGAGGGGAAGGTGATCGATCCGGTGGTGCTGCCGGACGGCGCGGTCCGGGCGGTCGTCGACCTCGGCCCGTCCCCCCCGCGCCACGGCGAGCTCCGGCTCGACCTCGAGGGGAAGGAGTTCCTCCGGGCGGTGAGGCTGGAGGTGTCGGACGACGGCCGGCGGTACGGGCTCCTCGCCGAGGGGGCCCGGGTCTGGTCGATCGCCGGCGGGGGCGACGCGCGCCGCACGGCGGTGCGCCACCCGCTCTCCGAGGCGCGCTACGCCCGGGTGACGCTCCTGCCCGGGGCGGGCGATCCCCCCCGCATCGTCGGGGCGCGGGCGGCCCCGGGCGACGCGCCGGAGCCGAGCTACCGGACCCTG
>Ga0335076_10001708_pt1 | contig 21384 bp, 21 predicted proteins | sample Lox_Sample_25_FD_206717 | JGI IMG/M metagenome (GOLD analysis project Ga0335076, IMG submission 206717) | Soil microbial communities from Loxahatchee National Wildlife Refuge, Florida, United States - Lox_Sample_2.5 | ecosystem: Environmental > Terrestrial > Soil > Wetlands | place: USA... | reverse complement strand
AGCCATCGCACAGAATCTGAGACGTCTAGCCAAGCTGGTTGCGAATGCCCGACCCTTGGCCGCTACGGACCCCGTGCCAGCTTAGATGCCGACGACGCCAAGCTGAACATGGCGGCACCGCCAAACACGACGGCCCTCTAACCCACCAGCCGAAGCGCTAGGGCGGATCACATCCGACTTTTACAACGAAATCTGCCCTCTCCATCCTTCTTGCTCTCTTCACCGAAGCGCCCCACCAGCCAGTCTTCATAAAGCTTCGCGCCCGCAATCAAGAACGCGGTGTGGTCAAAGAGGTGTCTCTGGAAATTGCGGTCCAATTCCTCGTAGGACTCTCCGCCCCAGGTCATGAGGGCGGCACAGAGATGAGCGACCGGCCGGTAGCGGCGCCAGATCTCCTCGATGTGGTGTTCATTGTCGAAAGTCGGCAATAGCTTGGTGACCAGGTACGCTGCCTTGTTCACCGAGACCGGTTCGGCGACGCCTGGTATGGCCCCGGCCGCATCCGCCGCATCCAGCTTGCGGAGCTCCATCATCATCGCGGCCGTGACGGTCCATCGGACCTCGTACTCGTCGCAATCGGCGACTTGTTTCGACCACCGGGGGGCCTCCGCCACCCTGGCCTCCCCTCCGCTCCTCTTGTAGTCCTCCTTGAGGCTGCCGCCCCTTTCCCGCGACCAGCCCGCCAGCAGCCAAGTGAGCGCGCGGGTGGCGATATACTCCTTTCGATCCGTGTGGTTCCAGATTTCGCTGAGAGCCTGACCCGTCTCTCGGTGCCGCCGCACCGATGCGGCGATTTCGGCGAAGCAGCGCTCGCGCGCCTCTCGCTCCTCAGGTTCCTGAGGCTCGGGCCATGCCATCACGGCGGCGACACGAAAGATCGTGACGGCCCTGCCGGTCGGCGATGTGAGATCGCCCAGTTCGAGTTCTGGCATCTTCGCTCCAAGGGTGGAAGAGACCTGATTTGGTCGGCCCAAACCCCTGTTGCGCAAAATGGCTCAGTCTGATTTACAAGTCGTTTACCCCATCGCCGTGGTCCGTGCGAGCTGATGCCATTACGAATGGACAGTCTGAGACGTCGCAATGACGCGCGAGGCGATGGCTGCGGGCGCCGACGTCATTTGCCAGGGCGCGCTGTTCCAGCCGCCCTGGCACGGTATTCGGATTTCCTCCTGCGGACGAATACGCCACCGAAGCTGGGCGAGCACAGCCATGAGGCAACCGACGCCCAGCTCGGGCGCCGTACCCAGCCAAAGTGCGTGATCCGGCTTTGCGTCTATTCCGCCTTGATCGCCCGTGAGCACGGCGTCATGCCGAAGCGCGTCCGCGTCGTGCTGGGCGACAGCACCTGGGTGTCGGTACCCGTCCGCAGGGCAAATCCGTCCGCCTGATCGGTCGGCGATCCCTACGATGATGCCGTTGGCAGATGGCTCGCCCCCAACGCGTTCCCCGGCGATCACTCGCGGATGATCGCCGCGCGGTGAGCCTCAGGTTTTTTCCACGATCCGATCAGAGCGGCGATGAAAGCTCGCGACCGCTGCGCGGATGCGGCGTCGCTCGGGGACCCGGGTGGAGCGCCGATATTCCATGGCCGCCTCCAGAACGGCGGCGATGAAGCGTTGCCGCGCGTGCTCGAGCAGCTGATCGTCGATCTCGTCGTAGAGGTATTTTGAACTCTTGCCGTTGCTCGTCTGTCCGTCATTCGCCATGGCGCCGTTCCTCCCTCTGCTTCCGTTTTGCTCCGCCAAGATGGACCCGCTGGGCCACTGCATGCTGCAGGCTCGCGCAGAAGCGCGAGTGCGCCTCCCCCTGCGCCCGGTTCCGAGGGATTGCCAGGGGCGCCCGCCGAACATCCAGTCTGGGCGGGGCTTGCTCATTCTTCGGTGAGGCTCTTTTCGTCACGAATGCGGCGCACGGACACCTCCGCCACCAGCTCGAAGGCCTCCACCACGTCGTCCCCGAAAGAAATGACACCTTCAGTGCGTGTTCGAGCGAAAAAGGCCAGTCCGTGCACCCGGAGAGACGCCAATGCGGCGCCAACGCCGATGACCGCCTTGGAGGCTAACGCCAGACGTCGCTGCTCACGTCGCAGCCTCGCAATCGGGTCTCGGGCTTTCGCAGCGGAAGAGCTTCCGACCCGGCGGCCGCGGCATTCGACGCGACGATGCGCGTCATGCAGCCTCTGGATAGCACGGACGGCGCCTTCGAGAGCCGGCATCGCTTTCCGATTCACCATGAAGCCGACCGGCTCGAACACCAGCCTGTCGGCTGTGGCGACGACATTGGCCTGGCAGACGTCATGCAGCGGCGCCCATTTGCTCGAGTGCGCGCCCTCGCTTGCAGCGGAGCTGTCCTCCACCTTCTTCATCGTCACCTCCCTCGCCGCGCAGCAGGCGCATTCTTGCAAGCGGGAGCGCAGATTGATTCCAACGGCGCAGCTCAGGGACGTGTATCGGACCTCGCTTTGATGGGACAACCGAGATCCGCGTACGCGCATCGCTCGCAGACGTCACAAAAAGGTCCGGGCGCCGGCGCCTCGGGGCGTGGCAAATCCGCGCTCAGGCGGGTGAACCGGAGATTGGCGCCACGCACCCTTCGCCGCGAGGTCGCCCCGGCCTCGACGAGCCGCTGGGTTCGAAGCTCCCGGCCGATCCATTCCGACCCGGGATCCGGCACTTCGACGCGCGCGCGCTCGGCGCCGCACGTCTCTGCAAGGGTTCGGCGCATTTCCAGAAGCACTTGAGCCGGCGTGACCTCGGCGTGACCGGCCGCCGCGAGTCGAACGGCGGCCCGCCGCAACAGCGTCTCGGCCCTAGGCGCGGCGGCCGGAGAAGCCCCCCGATGGACGGCACGTTCGAGACGGTCCGCGAGATGCGAATCTCCCGCGAGCGATGCCAGCGCGCGGAGCGGAGCGGCGATCTCGTCCGCCCGGCCTCGTCGATTTCCCGCCAGCACGCGCTGGTAAGCGGCCGCCACCTCGCCGACGCTCTGGAACGCCCACAGGTGAAGTCGATCGCGCAGCGCGTCGATCTCGCTTCGATCCAGCGTAGACAGGTCTGCACAGGGCGGCGTGCCCAGCGGCGGGGCAGCGGCCGGCACAGCGAACACCCGGGTCGCTAGGATCGGATCGGCGCCGCCGACATTGGTGACGATCTTGACCCCGAAGCCGTTGAGCCGCTCGGTCTTCATCGAACGTCCGGCGTCGATCCACGCTTTCGACGCGGTGTCCTTGTTGTAGCTCACCTTCAGCCACTGGATGAGCTCGGTGAAGGTCGCGCGCCGGCTGCGGGACGCGATCCCTTCCAGGTCGTCGAGCACGACCAGCCCGCCGGTCTCATGTATGACGCGCGCCGCCGCGGGCGCCGACATTTGGCCGACGATCGTCCCGTTGCAGCCCAGCGCCGCGAGGAGGATGCCCAGCGTCGATTTCCCAGAGCCGGGTCCGCCAGTCACGAGCACGAGCGGCAGGGCGCGGAACACCGCCTGGACGTAGGACGCCGCGACCACGAGCGCGAGCAGCGCGAAATCTTCGGACTCGGGCAGCCACACGTACCTCGCGAGCGCCCGCTCCACCTCGTTCAGCAGCTTCCCGAGCCGCGGCGTATCCTGCCGCGGATCGGCGAGAAAACCATCGATGCCCGCCCACGACCAGCTTGGGAAAGTGGGCGCTTTGGGAGCCCCATCGACGATCGTGCCGTCCGAAAGCCGCCACAGGCGTTTCGACACCGGCGTTCCTGGCGGCGCCGGAACTTCTTCGACGGCGAGAAGCTTGCCGTCGGATCGCACGACCATCGTCTGCAGACGCTGCGTCTCCGGCGCGCCGCGCTGCGGCCCGGCGGTGCCGACGACCGCCTCGAACAGATAGTGCAGTCGACCTTCTTCGAACCCTTTGTTCAGGTCCAATGGACGGTAGGCGGCGGCCCGCGGCCCCGCTGCGACGATGCCGCGCGGACGGTGATCCTCGAGCACGCGCGCGAGCTCGCTTCCGCCCCTCAGGCGGTGCCGCAGCGGCGCGACATCCGCATCGACCGCCTTGAGGGAACGGACGCTGCCGGCGGGCATCGCGCTCAGGGCGCGGCGCATCCCCGCCGGAAGCGCCTCCTCCGGAAGTGCTAAAATGATTATTGGCCATCGGCGCCAGAACGCAGGATCTGACCATTCCCGCGGCCACCGAGCGGCGTCGGTGGACGCGGCGACGTCCATTTGAAGTGCGGGCGCCGCCGCTGCGAGGCTGCAGAGGTCGAGAAGCTCGACGACGAGCACGGTCGGGAAGCGCCGAGGGCGGAGATGAAACGTCAGGCACTCGCCCGGCTTCCACCAGTGCGCCTCCGCGCCGGCCGTCACGCCGGGAACGGCGATTTTGCAAAGGCTCCGCAGCGCGCGGCCGCCATCGTCGCGCGCCGGCAGCGTCACCCAGGGGCCGCTTTTCCGGCCGTCGACCGCAGACCTGTACTCCAGATCGAGGCCAAAGCCCTCGGCTTCGAGCTCTTCGCGCGAAAGCCCGAGCTCGCTTTCGAGCCATTCGGCGGCGACCGGATGCCCGAAAAGCCTACGGCGGCGTTGAGCTTGCGCGCGCGGGTCGACCCGCTTCACGTCGTCTCCTTCGCCAGCGTGGACCTGCCGCTCCTCCGCGGCGGCCACGCGTTCGAGCGCGCCGGGATCTCCGTCGGGGCGCGCCCCACCGCTCACGCGCATTCTCCCGTTTCGGCAGCCCAAAAGCGCCCGTACCGTGGACGGCCGGCGCCGATGCCGAACACACTGCCGGCGGTCTCGAATAATTTCAGCAGTTCCGGACGCGCGAGGCGGCCTTCATCGATCGTCACCGTCGCTTCGGCCGACCAGCGCTCGAACCGCGGCAGGCATCGCCATTCGTGCCGGAGCCTGCCGACGCAGACGGCGGACCGCATGCGAAAGCGCTCTTCCGCCCACAGCTCGTCGATCGACGTCGGCCCGTCGTGGCGCAATGGCGCGCTCGCGCTCAGCGAGATGCCATCGCGAAACGCGGGCGCCATCTTGCGCAACTTGGCAGCGTCCGCCAACGCATCGAAAAGGACAGCCGCAGGCAGGCAAAGACGGCCCCGGTCGAGCCACAGCGCATCCGCCCACTGCGACTCGTCCGGCCCTCTCCAGGGATCATCGATGCGCCCCTTCCCCGCCTCGACGGCGGATCCGCCGGGGCCGCGCATTACGAGCGGCGAAACGCCTGTCAGCCTGATCCGAACGATGTCGCGCATGCCTCCTCCTTTGCTCCCGTCGGGAGCTGCAAGCGGAGGCGTCCTCTCGGACGGCGACATCGCCGAGATGCCCATAGTATGGGGGCAGAAGAGATATAAAACAATCCCTTTGCGAATTAAAATAGTTCTTTTTTTGGGTGCCCTGCCCCGGTCCTGTAGGCAATAGGTGTTGAAAAACGCATCTTGCCCGTCGGATCAACCTTTTAGGCTATAGATTTAGAACGATTATCGCCTAGAGGTTTTTTCGCGAGCCAAATCTTGTAGCGGCACCCGTCGATCCCAACCTATAGCTTGATTAACCCTAAGAGGGATTGGATCGCCGGCCGAGCCATGCGCGTCGCGCCCGGGATGGTCAGAACGTGGATGAGGGGCGCGGGTGAGCGGCGACGGCATAGCACTTCGATGCAAGCTTCCGGATGATGACTTCGAAGCAGCCTGGGCATCCATTAGGGTGCCGAGCGGCGTCAAGGAGAGGCTGCTCAGTCAAGCGCTACTCTCACTGACGGTCCGCCAGAAGCTGCCCTTCGAGACCGCCCCCCTTCATGGCCTCGTCCTGATGGTTGGCGAGCCAGGCACCGGCAAGACGACGCTCGCCCGCGGCCTCGCCCACCAGGTGGCGCGGCGCATCCTGCGGACAAAGACAACCTTCCTGCAGATCGACCCGCACGCGCTTGCCGGAGCGGCGCTCAGCAGCAGCCAGAAGGCTGTCACCAAGCTGTTTGAGCAAACCCTGCCCGAGGCGGCGATGGGCGGCATCGCCGTGGTCCTACTCGATGAGCTGGAAACCCTGGCACCTGCCCGCCACAGGCTCTCGTTCGAGGCCAACCCGGTCGACGTTCATCGTGCGACCGACGCCGTGCTCACCGGCATGGACAATCTCACGCGCGAGCACAAAAACGTGCTGATCATCGGCACGAGCAACTTCCCGAAGGCGCTCGACCCGGCCGTCATCTCGCGAGCTGATCTGATTGAGGATATCGGCCTGCCGAACGAGGAGGCGCGCCGCGACATTGTCATCGACACGCTCCGCGGCATCGCACAGGTTTGGCATGCCGTCGGCCGGCTCGAGGACGACGCCGGCAAGATCGCCAAGGTCGCCGCGGGCCTCGACGGCCGTGCCATCCGCAAGGCGATCTTCGCCGGTGCCGCCGCCGATGTCGAAACCGCGCAAAACCTCGATCGCCTCACCCGAACGCAGATTGAGGCCGCTCTTCGCCAAGCGCTCGAAGCCCGGCAGAAGGCGGCCGGCGGATGAGGATCCGCCGCGACATCAGCTCAGTTCCGCTCCGCACGGCCTCCGAGACCTGGGATCGCTTCGTCGAGCTCGTCTCAGGTCCCGGCGCGCTCTACATCGGCGAGCTCAAGGCGGCTGGCCGCGTCATCGCCACGAGCATCGCCGATGAGATCCTGGCGGAGCGACCGCTGCTGCTCGAGGGCGTCGGCCCGCAGCTTCGCGTCTACTGCAGATACGGCGCGGACGCGATCCAGGAGGGCACCGGGGTCGACGCGCTCACCTGGACCCCCACCGCAGGCGAATGGACGCTCCATGTCCCCTGCGATGCCGAGAACCTCGCGTGGGTCAGGGCCGCCGTCGCCAAGACGCCGCGGATCAAGGTGTTCGATGCCGCTGAAGCGGATCGGTTCGAAGAAGCAACCGCGGCGGACAGCGCCCCTCTTGAAGTCGACTGGAACCTGAAGGACTGAGCGCGGTGAACAACACAAGCACATTCGTCTACAGCCGCGCGCACGCAGAGAAGTTTGTCTCCGACAGCATGCGGAGCGCACTTCGAGACATCATCCGGGAGCAGAGCCTCAGCCCTGAGCTCCTGATGCAGCTTTGGGCGTCATGGGTCGAACGCGGCGTGCGCGCATGGCTCGCGAGCGGCCATCTCATCGCGATCATCATCGAGTTCTTTGAGCCGGGAGCCTCGACGATCACGACCCGCTGGGATTTCCCGATCGACTATAGCAGCTCCGGGGTCGAGGACGACATGTGGCTGGACAAGTCCTATCTCCGGCAACTTATCGCAAAAGCGCCGAGGCCGACGGCGAGCTGCACCTATCGCGTGCTGCTTCGCACGGCACCCAACGAACCGAAAGTCGATGGAATTTCCAATACGAAGTGTCTTTCCACCGGTCAGATGGTCGCGCGCCCGGCCGGCACGATCGTCGCGACCGGCCATATCATGGCCTCTGCGGCCTATTGGAAATAGGCGATGCTCACCACGGCTCAGGCGTTCGAGAAATTCCGTCAGAAGCTCGAGCTCAGCGATACCGAGGCGAAGGACGCCGCGCGCCGGCATAAGGACCTCCGCGAATGCATCCGCGCCGGCTTCGACGTCGACAACGACTTCCTGTCCGGCTCCTATGCGCGCCATACCAAGACGAAGCCGCTCAAGGATGTCGACGTTCTCTTCGTCCTCGGCAAGGGCGAAGCGTGGCGCCGGGGCAAGCCGCCCGTCGAGACGCTCGATGCTTTCGCCGCCTGCCTCAGGAAGAAATACGGCGCGGTCGACATCGGGCGGCGCTCCGTCAGCGTGGAATTCGAGAAGCCGATCTATGCCGACGGGCACGAGGGCAAGATCCTGAGCATCGATGCTGTGCCAGCCTTTCCCGTGGGCAACGACTACGAAATCCCAGACAAGATTACTGGCACCTGGGTCAAGACGAACCCGCAGACGCACGCCGAAGAAGCGACGGCGAAGAACAAGCAGATCGACGGCCGCTGGAAACCCCTCGTCAAGATGATCAAGGGGTGGAACCGCGCCAACGGCACGCCCCTCAAGCCATCGTTCCTGATCGAAGTGATGGCGCAACGATTGGTCGATCCACCGTTCTCGAGCTACCCGGAGGAAATTCGGAACTTCTTCAGCGCGGCGGCCGGAACGATCCATCTGGCATGGCCGGACCCGTCCGGGCACGGGCCGCCTGTCTCCGACCAGATGACGCAGGAACTCGTCGCGGCCGCCCGGACTGCGCTGCGGTACGCCGAGCGCAAGGCGGCCGTGGCGATGCGAGCCGAGCGCAGCAGCCAGGGCGAGGCGCTTCGGCTTTGGCGCGAGATCCTCGGCGACTATTTTCCGCTGTCGTGATGCATGACCGACGCGACGGGACGATCCTTCCTCAGCTATCGCCGCTCGCGCATCGCGGAGGCGCGTCTTCTCATTGAGGCTCAGCACGACATTGGCATTCCGACCTGGCAGGACATCGCCGATCTCGACGAGGAGCACACCGACAGCAAGCTTCGAGAGGTTCTCGCGGATCCGATCATCGCCGACGCCGTCGCTTGGTTGACCCCGGACGTCGCATCGTCGTCGACGATCACCAAGACCGAACTGCCCGGCATCGTGCGGCGCATCGACCAGAAGGATGAGTTCTTTCTGATCCCGGTCGCCGCCGGCGGCCTCGCCTATGGCGACATCACGCGCGTCGTCGGGACCTATCTCGGCACCCATGATCTCGGCCAATGGAACCTGCGCAAGGTCAAGGCCGATCCCATCGGCGCGGACGACGCGGCGGTCGTCGCCGGCTACGTTCTCAAGCGCCGCATGGAGGCCGTGCACGCTCAGCTGGCGGCGGGGCAGCCGATCCCCCTCGGCCTATACACGCGCAAGAAGCCGCCCTTCACGCCCGGCATCGCGCTGTCGCTCGATTGGACGCATCGCTTCGGAGGCCGCGAGGCGCTCCCGGGCGCTTGGTCAGAGCGCCTGCTTCCGGCTTTGGAGGCTGTCGCGCAAGCTTGCGAGCGCTGGGCCCCAGGACGGCGGATCGTTGCCGAAGGGCTTTGCGCGCTGCCGGCGGCGCTGGCTCTCGGAACAGCATTTCTCTCGACGCGGCGCCTGGAAATCGAGTGGGCGCAATTTCACCCGACGCGAGGCACGCAACACTGGAGCCTTGACGCGAAGCGCGAGGCATCCGGCTTCGTCGGGAAGGTGGAGCCCGCCGACGTCATCGCCGACGATCTTGGGGTTCTCGTTTCCGTCGCATCCGATGTTCGGCCCGCCTTCGGCGCGTCTCGGCCGAGCCTGCCGGCGTTCCGGGGGCTCGTCGTCGTCGAACGGCCGGGTCCATATCCCCATGATATAGAGACGCCAGGGCAAGCCCTCGACCTCGTGCGCGTCGTCATCGAGACCCTCAAGAAGGCGCGCGATGATCTTCAGCCGCGTGGCGGCATCCACCTATTCCTGTCGGTGCCGGCGGGGGTGGCGATGATGATCGGCCAATTGCTGAACACGGTCGGCCCCGTGCAGACCTACGAGCACCTGACGCCCGACGCGGTCGGCATCTATCATCCGGCCGCGAGACTGACGCCGTCGGCTTAGGGCGGCCAAGCGATTGGCAGCGGCAACGCGCGCGCCGAGTCTCAGCGATAGGCTGCAGCACGTCGTGCGCTACACCCAGGAGATTGTCGTGCGGGTATTCGACGAGAAGGTCCGGATCGACGATGGGCCGAAGACCAGAGACGAGGGTCTCTTCGCCTTCTATGACCGCGCGGCACGTCGCCCGTTTGCGATCTTCCGCGAGCTGGTGAACTCTTGGCTCGCCGAAATGCCTGAAGAAGCTGGTGCCGAAATTGCCGCGCGCATGCGTAAGGGCGACGATCTCGGGTTCGCCACCGGCCTGTCGGAGCTGAAGCTCCACGCCGCATTGCTCCGCCGCGGCTTTGGCCTCGAACCGCACCCCGACCTCCCTGGCACTGACAAGCGCCTGGACTTCCTGTTGCGTCGGGCGGAAGGCGAGCGCGTCGCCTATCTCGAGATCACGACCATCAACCCGGGCAGCGAGCGGATCGGCCGCGATCGGCGGGAAGCCGTGATCTTCGAAGCCGTGAACGGCGCCTCGATGCCAGAGGATCTCCGTCTGGTTTACGAGGTTGCGGCCTTCGGAACGGGAAGCCCGTCGACGAAGAAGCTCCGGGTCGCGGTGGAACGATGGGCGCAGGAGCGCGCCGAGGCTGCCCGCGGCACCGGCGAGGTGCAGGAAGCATTTGCCATCGACGACTGGCGCTTTCGCCTGTCGCTGATCGGCGGCTTCAAAGCCCGACCGGCCGGCCGAAGGATTGCGATGTATGGCGTGATGAACGGCCGGATCGTCGGCGCGCCGCCCTCGACCGATGGTCTTGGCAAGGCGCTGAACGCCAAGGCGAACAAGTATGGCGACCTCGATCTGCCATACCTGATCGCGGTCTTCGACCGCACGGACAGCCTTGCTTGGTTCAGCCGCGACTTCGCCGAGAACGTGGCGAGCGTTCTGTTCGGCAGCGAGCTCGTAGAGGACGTCGTCATGGCGTCGGGAGAAATCCGGTCGAGCGAGGCCCGCGCTCGCGACGGCTGGTTCGGCGACCCCGCCGCGCCGCGACGTCGCGGCGTTAGTGCGGTGCTCGTGTTCCCAAGCGCCGAGCCTTGGTATCTGGCGGAGCCAAGAGGCCAGCCGCTGCTCGTGCGCAACCCGTGGGCGACACGGCCGCTGCCTGAAGGGATCCTGCCCGTGAACGAGCTTGTCATCGACGAGCGCGAGGGCCGCCTTGTGCGACGCTCGCCGATGGCGGAGATGCTGGAGCTGCCCAATCCCTGGCCGCCCGAGGACGCATAGAATGCTTTGGCTGCGTCAGCTCTTACATGTTCTTCGCCGCCGTCGCGGCACTGCCCCTGAGCCAGGACCGATTGTGGGCCAGCCTATCTGTCTGTTCATCGACACGAACCTGCTCCTGCACGGCCGGGACCTGAAGGGGCTTCCTTGGAGCGAGATCCGCGCCGACGCGGATTTTCGGTTGGTCGTCGCGCGGACCGTGGCAAGCGAAATCGACAAGCTCAAAGCCGACGGAAACAGTCGTCGCGCGCGCCGGGCTCGAAAGATCTCGTCCTTGCTCGGCGAGGCACTGTCTGCATGCGGCGAGATCGTCTTGCGAGAAAGTGGGCCCCATGTCGCGCTCGCGCTTGCGCCGCCTGGCCCAATCGAGTGGGCGCGGTTCCCGAGCCTGGATCGCGAACGGGCTGACGACCGCTTAGTCGCGGAAGCGTTGATCCAAGCGGCGCGAAACGGCGAAGTGATCGTCGTTTCCAATGACGTAGGGCCGCGCCATACCGCAATGCATCATGGGCTTGCATGCTTCGCCGTGCCGGATCATTGGCTGCTGGAGCCTGAGCCGGACGAGCGCGATCGGAGAATTCAAGAGCTGCAGGCGCAGGTCAGGGCGCTGAGCAGCACGAAGCCGGCGATGACAGCCGAGTTCGTCGACGCGGAAAGCGCTCCGATAACGGAGCTGCATATTGACGCGATTGACTTGCCGGATCTGACTTCGGCCGAGGTAAACCGTCTCGCGGAAGAGATCGAAAGGATGGACCCGCCCGGCTCGTTCGATGCACCGAGCGTCGCGGCCGCAAAGTTCCCTGAGCTTGTAAGGCATCTTTCTGTCATGGACACGGTGATGCGGCCGTCAAAAGAGCAGATCGAGCGCTATCTGAAAATAGACTATCCTCAGTTTCGCAAGGAGGTTCGGGAGTATTTCGGCAAGCTTGTGTTTCACCTTAAGTTCCGCGAGCGTCAGCGCGCCTTCGGAGTTCTCCTGAAAAATTCCGGATATGCCCCCGCGGAAAACTTGTGCGTCGAAATCCAGGCGGCCGGACAGATGGGGCTGCTGGCGGAAGCGATTGACATTGGAGAGTTTCCGAAGCCGCCTCAACGCCCCCGAAGCTTGTGGGAAGGGACAGGCATGGCGGGAGGTTCATTCGGAGGTTCATTGATCGACCTAGTGAGGCCTCGAGAGATCGACCTGCCGGGCCGAAGGGAAACGTATTGGACGAGCAAGCCAACGATCAAAGCGGCGTCGGGAACGCTTTTCTGCGCCGAATTCCGGCATCGCACCGAGCATCGTCAGGATTTGGTCGTATTCGCGCATCCGCACTTTGCCTCCGGCGGTGGAGCGATAACTGTGGCGGTTTCGGCAAGCAATCTCCCTGAGCCGGTCATCGCCACTCTGCCGATCAAGTTCTCGACGGTTCCGGCCGACACGCTGAACGTGGCGGCCGCTGCCGGCCTGCCCGAAGAAGTTCTATTGGCTCTACAGGTCGTCGGGCAACAAGGACGGCGGTAGTCTCGATCCCATGGAACGGCTCCATCTCCTTAGCCAATCCGAGCGTTTCGAATGCGTCCCGCGACAATGACCAACCGTGCCATTTTCGACGTGGCAAACGACGTGCTGGAGCGTCTTTTCATGCTGGGCGACGCCCTCACAGATGCCCGCGCGTTCCGAGCCCTCCTCGAAGATCTTCACGGACGGGATCTCGGCGCGGTGAGGGGCTAACAGGCTGATGCCGTCATCATGGCCCGCGCCGCAATCTTGCGTTCGACCATAAGCGCAGTGATGGCGGTGCTGGACCCGGAGGACGGCCGCCGCGGCAACCGCGCGAGCCTAGGGCAGATCTTGCAGCTGCTGAGGGACGCGGATGTCGGCCATGCTGACGAAGAAATGCGGCGCCGACGCCTCGACCCTGCAAAGCGTCGCGGCGCGATACGCCGCGCTCGTCAAGAGCGATCGGTTCAAGCGTGGGCGGTGCCTCAGGAACGAGAAGGTCGCCCACGTTCTTATCTTCGACGCTCCGACCCCCACCGTCGAATATGCCGACGTCTACGCGCTACACGACGAAGCTGAGCGGTTGGCGTCGGACCTGCACGAGCTCTGTGGTCGAGCCCCGGCGCACTTCATCGCGCAACGACGGATCGTCGAAGAGCGCGCCGAGACGTTCTGGGACACTTACTTTGCAGGGTTGCGCACCTCCGGCTAGAGCGCGCTTAACCACAAATGGACGACGAAAAAAACCTGCCAGGCGCGCTCAAGCGGAGACGCTGGAGAATTATCTGAGGAGGGCCAGCGAGGAGCCGCCCGCAGACGAGGGACCGGCACAAAGCCCCAATAACTGACCACCCAGCAGAGCAAACACTCACCACCGGCGCCACCGTCGACCGCTCCGCCGTCCACGATGCACGGGGCTGGCGGTGGCCCTTGCCTTGCCCTGGCGCTCGGACGCTCTTTCGGCCTTTTGAGCTTGTGCGGCTCGCCGACAGTGCACGCATTTTCGACTCATGCCGGTCCGCAGTTCAGGATCGCGAAAGTCTTCGATGTCGCGCACCTCGCCGCAGGTCGTGCAGAGCTTCTTCTCGCAGGCCATCAACCCCTCAGCGGTCTTCTTCACTTCGTCGACCATGTCGTGCGGCTCAGCATCGAGCAGTGCGTCCTCAGCGAGCTTTGAAAGGCGGACGTCGAGCGTCCTCACCGGGTCGCGGCCGAGATTAAAGCGATTGATGCGAAGGAACCGATAGCCGTATCCCTCCCGCACCTTTTGCCGTTCTACGTCTTCGGGCCGGTAGTAGTCCTCGTGATTGTAGGCGTCGACCTTCTCGAAGTCCGTGAAGTGCTCCTTGAAGCCATCGTATTCGATTATGATGGAAATTATTCCAGAGCCGGACCGGACCTTCACGAGGAAATCCACCCGATACGCCGGGTGCCGATAGCCCGGGTCGAGCTGCCGCAGGTAGGCGCCGAGCTCGAACTGCGCGTCGATCTCGACGTAGTCGCCCAACATCTGAACGAACCGGGTCTGACCCAACCAGGACAGGACCTGGCTTTCCATCGGCGATTTGGGATCTGTATCGGCGTCCTTCGGACGCTTCCGTGCCATCTCAAGCTGGCCGACGTAGTGGCCTATGGCGTGGCCAATGGCGCCGCGATAGGCGTCGAGTGGCATGGAATGGAAGAAATGGATGCGCTCCTTAGCGCGCGAGAAGCCAACGTTTAGCCTCTGCAAGCGCAGCGCGTGATCGACCTCGTCGGCCTCGTCGAGGCTCTTTGGGAAGACATAGGCGAGTTTGTCCTCGAAGGGCGTTGCGACGAGGCTGTAGATGACAACGTCGCGCTCTTCGCCCTGGCATGAATCGAAGGTCATCACCTTGAGCCGGAGTTTCGACTGAAGCATCTCACCGTCGGTCAGTGCGTGAAGCTTCTGTACGATGAAGCCCTGCTGCTCCGTGAACGGCGTGATGATGCCGACGCTGGGGGCCTCGTCAAAGTCGGCGAGGCGGCGGAGTTCCTCCAAGATGGCTTCCCACTCGACCGAGTTGACGTTCTTCCGCATCTCAGCACGCAAGTCATGTTCGACCGCGGTGAACCGGATTACATCGTCGATCGGCAACCCGCGGATCTTCACCGCTTGAAGCTGGCCCTGGTTGAAGGTCTTGGAGCTGAAGCTGATGAGTTCGGGATAACCGCGGAAATGCTTGCGCAGCATCGCTTGGCTGTTGGCGATGCGCTCAACGAACTCGAGCACTGATGTCTTGATGTTGAATAGCTTGAGCCGGTTCAATGTATTGACGTCCGGTGCTTGATCGCGCCGGTAATCGTCGATGATGGCGTTGGCATACTGATTGTTGATCTCGATGCTGGCCGTCGCGGTCTTGACGTTCGAAAACTGTTTGCGGTCGCCGAGCACAACGAGCTTCTTCGCCCTCAGAAAGGCTGGAAACGCCTGCGCGATCGAAACCTGGGAGGCCTCATCGATAATGATGATGTCGAATAGCCCCTTCTCCAAGGGGATGTACTCGGCGTAATCGCGAATACCGGCGATCATGCAGGGGAAGGCCCGCTGCATGGTCACGAAGTCCTCCTTCGGAAATTGCTGCTTCCTGCGAATGACGTCACGGATCGAGCGCGCCAGATTGCGATGGTTGTCGGCGAATTGGATGACCTGTGCGTCCAGCGTGTGCGCGAGGCGATGGGCATGAAGGCTTTCGAGCTTCGCCTTGTCGCCAGCGTAGTCGTATTCGGGGATCCCGGCGAAGGCTTCCTTGAGCTCGGCGTATTTATCCACGTAGGCGATCAGCTCACGCAGCCGCCGTGCCGAGGCGGTTGCGCCTTCCGTCGTCCATTCGGCGATGTCGTCGGGACCGAGGTCGAGCTTCTGTTCGAGCTCCGGGCGCCGCTCGAGCGCGCGGCGGATTCGTGACACCTCGGGGAGCAGAATGGTCGCTTCGTTGAAGCAGGCAGGCATTCCTTCTATCGCCTGCTGAAATGCCAAGGTGATGAGGCTGTCCTCAACGCCGCCACGCGCTAGATGCGAGGCGAGCTTGGCGAGCGCGGTGTGCGCCTGTTCAAGCCGGGCGACGTTCTTATGCGCGCCCAGCGCGCTGACAGGCGAAAGCTCGACGCCTAGCCTGGCGTCGAGGGCGCGAGCCCTCCCGGCCGTAAACAGATACCCGAGCAACGGCCAGCGGGCGGCCTCGTACTCGGCGATGAAGGCATGGAGCTTCGCAACGTCACCGGCTCCGAAGGTCGAGAAGAACCGTATCGCTTCGAGATCGGAATTCTGCGGCAGCCCTACATCGTGGAGAGGAAACTACAAATTAAGCAGCGCCTCAAGGTCGTCTAGCGCAGCCCGGCGATGGGCGGCGCGGAGGATCTTCAAGGCGGCGCCGTTGCGCACGGTGAGGAAGGCACCGACCGCCGCCACACCGCGGAGTAGATCCACGACGGCGTCGTCGGCGACGAGCTCGGCGGGATCGGGAATCGCGCGAGCCAATTGGTCTTCGTGCCGATGGACCTCGTAGACATCCGCCATCTTGATCTTGGAGCCGTGATCGACGGTTCGACGAATGGCCTCCGACAAGCGGCCTGCGTCCGCCTGGATCTGCGCCGTGAGACGAGGCTGGGCGGACGTGCTGGCCCTGTAATGAGCCCGGATAGCTTCGACCGCTTGACTACTAAGAATTCGCCCGTAGCTGTTGCCGGCGCGACCGAGCCGGAGGATCGGGTTCTGGAAGTCATCGCCGACCCGCACGGAGTCCAGGACCTCGTTTAGCTTGTCCTCGACGACGTCGAGCGCTTCCGCCTTGTCTGAGAGCACCAGGACGTTCTTGCCGTTGAGGATCGCCTCGAAGACGATGGCCGTGATTGTGTGCGACTTGCCAGTGCCAGGCGGTCCCTCGATGCTGATGAAGCGGGCGCTGTCGTGCCGCAGCGCGGCGAGGATCTTGCGCTGCTCCTCGTTCAGGGGCACCGGCGACTGGAACACCAGCCTGCCCTCGATCGAGGTGCCATCCCATTCTCTGTCGATCTCGGCGTTGACGCTGACCGGGTCGGTCGTGAGAAACGCGTTGATGATGTTCTGAAAGTCGATCGCGACCTCGGAGCCCGAGGCAAGCTCGCTCAGCAACTCTTCATAGTCGTTCAGGAGCGATTCGTCCGCCTTGTCGAACGCGCTCAAGTGAATGGTGTTGGTGATCGCCATCTGGCTCCGCTGCGCCTTTTGGTCGCGCGGGTTCACTAGGTCGATCGGCGGCTTGAGCGCGAGATCGCCGCACCATTGGTCGAGCAGCTGCTGCATCGCGCCGAGGAAGCTCTGCTTCTCATCGAGATATACGATTCGATCCTTGATGCGCAGCGGAACTGGCCTGCCAATCTCGCGCGCGGTTTCCTGAGCGGCGAACTCCAGGGCCTTCTTGTTGACGTAAATTTGGGGGTCGGCGGCGACTCGGAAGATGCGCTCCTGCAGTTCAACCAGAAGCGGGATGTAGAAGACCGGATAGGCGACCCGGCTATGATGCAGCGATCCGACGTAGAGATAGATCTCGAAGTTCTCGCGAAGCTTCAGCGTGCTGCGAAGCTCGTGTAGCTCCTGGAAAAAATCCGAGGTGCGAAAAGTCTCGAAATAGGTCGTCAGGCGCCGCCGGATGGTGTCAGCATCGACCACATCGTCGACGACCGCGTCCAGCTCTTCGAACTGGTTGTCTACGATCGCCGTCGCCAGCGCCGAGCCGAACGCCTCGCCGGCATCGGCCACCAGTCGCGCGCCGAGCTCATCCTCAATGTCGTAGGCGACCTCGAACTCGTCGGAGCCCTGCTGCTTGAAGCCGCTCTCCAGGCGCTGGATCAAGGGAGCTACGGCCGTACGCACCAGTTCAGTGCGCAGAGAGCCGACAACCGCTTCGCGGTACCGTTCGGGATCGTGCTGCATTTTTTCCCGCAAATCACGGGCGGTGACCTTCACGCGATCGCCGAGCTCGGCGAGCGCTTCCCCTCTTAGAGCGCCAACGTGCTTCTCGATGACGTCCAGAAGCGTCTTGTTTACGCGACTGTGGTACTTGCCGCGGCTCATCGAGAGGGCGAATGTCCGGCTGGCGTCGAGCGGCTTGTCGAGGGTCTTCCAAATGTCGGCGACGAGCTCGGGATATTTCGAGATTGCGATCCCAGTGAGACACCCCTTGGCGTCTTTGAGCCCGATGCTGCGCTTCGGCATGCTCTGCCGGCGGAAATCCGTGTCGAGAAAGTCTCGAAAGTAGGCGCAGATCTGCCCGGTAAACCCTCCCGACCTGCCATCTGCAGGGTTCAGGCCACGTATCCCGACATCGTTCATTCGGCACGCCTCGGTATGCACCAGTGAGAATCGCACAACCGGAAGCTACATTATCGTTGGTGGGGAGGACGAGAAAAAGTAGTCGCAGACCCAGGAATCGACCCCTTAGGCCGTGTTCAAGTCGCCGTCGCCCGCGGTTACCCTCTGCGACTTCTATCGATCGGGCCGAGCGCGCCAGGGGCGGCGCAGCCGGCGGCTGATCGCGTCACAGCACGCCCGCAGCTGAATGACCCGTTGAGATCATATCACCACTGATCGGGGACACTCGCCTTGCGCGGCTTTTTTCCTGGTTTGGTGAGTGACGCAACACTGCCCGCGCCGCACCGGTAATCTCCCCGGCACTTTCGGGGAGCGCATAGGGTGCGAGTTGGCTTGACTTGCAGCCAGCGTTGTCGGTGCGCGCTTTTTTCCGTTGCGCCTTACGGGGAATTGTAGAAGCCTGACGCCCTGTCCCGGAGCATCGTTGGTAATGCGGCTCGTTCATTCTTCCGATCTCCAGATCGGAAAGGCGTTCGGCGTCTTCGACTCGGAGATCGCCAACCTTCTACAGGATGCGCGGCAAAGGGCTGTGCGCTCGCTTGGCGAAGCCGCCATGCGTCATGGCGCATCGATGGTGCTCATCGCTGGCGACGTCTACGACAGGCAGCAGATGTCGCGGGGCACGCTCGCCAAACCCGTCGAAACCATGCGCGCGTTCCCGCAGCTCGCTTGGCATCTTATGCCGGGGAATCACGACCATCTCCGCGACAACGGCCTTTGGGACCGCCTGAGGAGGATGTCGCTTCCGCCGAACATTCACCTTCATGTGCACGAGGGTCCCGTGCGGATCGTCGAGGACGCGGGCGCGCCTGTATTTCTGCTGCCGGCGCCGCTCCGCCACATCGCGAGCGCCGACGACCTCACGGCCTATATGGACCGTGCGGCGACGCCTGAGGGGGCGATCCGCATAGGTATGGCGCACGGGTCCATCCAAGGGTTTGGCAGCGAAGGCGATGCGTCGAATTACGTCGCGCCCACGCGAGCCAACAGCGCCGGCCTCACCTACCTGGCGATGGGCGATTGGCACCGGCAGATCAGGGTCTCCGATCGAGTCTGGTATTCAGGGACCCCCGAGCCGGACCGCTTCAAACTTCCGCCGTCGGAACCGGGCACGCTCTGCAACGGGGGTAGCGCGCTTCTGGTAGACATCGCCGGTCCGCGCGCGATTCCGTCCGTGACCTCGATAAGCGTCGGCCAATACCGATGGCATCTTCTCGAGCGGACAGTATTGGAGGACAGCCAGCTCGAAATGCTGGCGGCTGAGCTTCGGTCACTAGAGCCAGATCTCAGCCGCGGCGTCGTGCATCTTAGCGTCAGTGGAACTCTTTCGCTGAGCGGTCTCGCGGATTTCGAGGAGCTGATCGGCCAAGCTGTGCGCGCGGCTCTCTGCGCCCTTCGCATCGATGATGAAGGCCTCAGACTCGAGCCGACGGGGGACGATCTCGATTCTATTGATCGATCCGGATTCGTCCGGGTTGCGGCCGAAAGGCTTAAGGCCATGTCAGCGGATCCCGCCAGCGCGCGTCTCGCCGGCCTCGCGCTGAAGCGCCTGTTCATCGAGCAAGCGCGCGCCGAAGGGGAGTCATGAAGATCCGCTCCATCGAGCTCGTGAACTTCCGGAAGTTCGTGGGCACAGTGCGCGTCGTGGGCATCGGCGACGGCGTGAATGTTCTCGTCGGCCGCAATGAACTGGGAAAATCGACACTGCTGGCGGCAGTCAACGGCGCGATCTTCGAGAAGGCCAATTCAACCGGCAAGGAGGTGAGAGGCTTCCGACACATCGTGAATGGCACCGTGCCGGAAGTGAAGCTCGCGTTCGATCTGGAGGGGCGCGTCTGGACGATCCACAAGCGCTTCGCTGGCCAATCTGGAAAGGCGCTGCTCGTCTGCTCGGATGGTCGGCGCTTCGAGGGCGCGGAGGCCGAAGACGAGCTTCAAGGCCTTCTCGGCGTCTCGTCCGGTCCGCGAGGCGGTGAACGAACTCGAAGCCTTCACCTTCTGCAAACGAAGTCAATGCAGGGACTGCCCTTATCTTTCGGTGTGCGAACGCGTTCGTCCGGACCTCAAGGAAGCGAAGCGAGCGTCACGAGGGGCGAGCGGGCGCCGGCAATTGCCGGGTACCTCCGCTCGGACGCCGATGGTCAGAGATTTGGGGCCGCTCGAGATTTAATTATGTCGAAGTGAGGGCGGCTTGGTTTGGACGCGCTTTAGCGCTCGGGAGTCTGGAGGAAAGATGCCATGGCAGCCGTCTTCAACTTCTCAACAGTGACTACGAAGCTGATCGCGCAGTTCGGCGTGGAGCTTGCCCCCGGTGCGGACGACGGTCAGAATTTCCTCGCGCGGAGCCTCCACGAACATGCCCATGACCACAATCCCGGCTTCCTCCGCTTCATAAGGGAGACTGGGCTTCCGTTTCAGCCGCATGTCGAATTCCGCGAAGCCGATCTCGACGCGCGGTCAGCTCTTTGTCGGCGGTTAGCGGAACAATCTGAAGCCCGGACCGACTCGTGCAGGGCGAGGGTGTCGTGAGCCGGAAAATCAAGGTCGGAAACCTGATGGGCGGCAGCTGCCCGCTCGAGGTCCAGGCTTTCGCCCGCTGCGCGAGGCGCCTCCAGAAGACGGACTACATTGAGCGGCACCGCCTCGACTCCTGCATCCGCGCGGAGCTCTACCGGCGCGGCTGGAACACGGATTGGGACTTCGCTCACATCTGGAAGGACGAGAGGATGGCCGCCTCCGCTCTGATCGCGGAGATCTGGAAGGACCGGGTCCTCGCGCCCGAGCAGATCGAGACGATCGTCGAGGACGACCGCTATAACGGCATGGGCCTCACCATCGCGGCCCTCTGGTGGGAGTGGAAGCAGTCGGGCGAGGAGCGGCGGCGGTCGATCAAGGCCGAGGCCGAGAAGCGCGGCTGGGTCTTCTGGGAGCGCCCGGACGACAAGGTTCCGATGGCGAAGTGGGACCCGTATGAGATCCACGTCAAGCAGGCCTTCACCTTCAAGAAGGAAGAGCCGCCGGCGCCGATCTCCGCGCACGACCGGGCCAACATCATAAGCCGCTATCGGGAAACGCTCCGATGACCGGCACCGCCCGCGTCCGCCGGAAGCGCCGGCTTGCCACCAATGAACTGCAAAGTCTCGCCAGCGACAGCCTCGCGGGGCGGAAGGTCACGCTGGCGTCGTCGAGCGCCTCGGGTCCGCCGAAGGTCGCTCGCTGTAACGCCATCGCCGGCTTGGCAGGAGCCCACGCACCGTGCGTCGGCTCCTGCAGGAATACTGAGGTCCGATGAAAGCACGAAAGCGCTGGAGGCTGCCAAGCCGATCACCGCAAAAAAATTTCTGGAACCCGAAGAGCTTGGCGCGCTGAAAGATGGGGAGAACCTCAACCTGCGCAGATTTGAAGCTGCGATTGGCGAAGCGTTCGAAGAAGCAGACGACAGGGTGACAGCAGACTAGCTGCCGCACGCAGCCTGCGAAGGGCAGCAACGCGCGCGGCCGGCGCTGGCGCGCGGCGATCAGGATGGGGGCAAGGCGTCAATCAGGATGAGAAGGGGTCGCTGGCGTCGTAACGGAGGGAGGGCGTAGCCCGACCGGAGTTACGATGCCAGCGACGGCGCGATCCCGAGGGGACCGCGCCGTCTGGCAGTCGCGGTGGCCGAGTATGGTCGGATTTTCTAACGCCAATGAGGAATCCGCACGTTGCCCGGC
>Ga0335076_10001707_pt1 | contig 21387 bp, 24 predicted proteins | sample Lox_Sample_25_FD_206717 | JGI IMG/M metagenome (GOLD analysis project Ga0335076, IMG submission 206717) | Soil microbial communities from Loxahatchee National Wildlife Refuge, Florida, United States - Lox_Sample_2.5 | ecosystem: Environmental > Terrestrial > Soil > Wetlands | place: USA... | reverse complement strand
CTGGTCTCTTTTGCACTTTTTATTGGCGCTGATAGCAGGGAATTTCTACGTGAATGATAAATGCACGGGTGCCATTGTTGGCGCTCAACCGTTCGGCGGTGGTCGCGGAAGTGGAACCAACGACAAAGCTGGAAGTGTGAATCTTCTCTACAGATTCCTCTCTCCCAGGAGTATCAAAGAGAATTTCATTGATGCTGATAATGTTCTTTATCCATCCAATATCTAGGGAAAGCATGATTCAGCCGGAGTCGATGTCGGATTTGTTAGCTCGCATTTCATTGGATCTCGATAGCTTTACCATAAAAGTTCGTACATTCATTTACAGACCTTCGGTCATAAGACTTCATCATTATATTTCTCAGATGGGTAAAGATTCGGCCGGGTTTATGGGACAACAAGGGAGTGAGATGAACATAAAGGAACGTTTCAAGGCTATTTTAATTTCGGCTGGGCAACGGATCCTGTCCGTTGTTTCATCGTCCTTTCGTGCAAACCTTCTTTTTCCCACACTTGCCCGATTCCCCCGCTTTCCACCGCTTCACTTCCCAACTCGCGTTCTCCACTCTCGATCGCTGTCATCTGCCATACAGACGTAAATGGATCCCCCACAAGAACAAAACCCAGCCTCGCCAGAAGACAAGAAGGATAATCCCGAACACATCAACATCAAGGTACCCCAGCCTCGCCGTCTCCGGCGGCTGCGGTTCTCGCATTTCAAGGAAAGTGGGCTAATACATCTAGGTTGTGGATCACGTATGTCCCCCCGTTTATCTGAACAAGGATGGATGGCATACTGACGTTCTTGGGGACTTTAGAACAACAATGAAGTTTTCTTCAAAATCAAGCGATCTACCCCGTTCAATAAATTGATGAATGCCTATGCTGCGAGACAAGGGAAAACGTTGGATTCTTTGCGCTTCCTTTACGACGGTGAACGCATCAGTCCAAACGATACGCCTCACGCAGTATGCTTTCCTGGACTCGGGAATCAGCTAATCGTGTTAGCTTGAAATGGACGACGAAGACACCATAGACGTCATGATCGAGCAGGTACTTTGTTTTGCGCAGTCGGAGTTTACTAATAATCCACTTGCAGGTGGGTGGCGCGGCCCTTTTCTAGCTCTGTAGCCTGCAAAATTCCGCTGGTGCGTAATTCGCAGAGGTACCGGTACCCGGTGAGATGACATAGTTGACACCCATTCTGCAGAGTTTGATTGTCATGGTTGCTTCTTTGGGGCCATTTTTGGTGGACAGGATGGAGTTTGCTTTTCGTTCATCATATTGAGCTACTATCAATATATATATTGATAAACTTCTTTCACGTTTTCCAATCCCACAATAGGTTTTCCTACAGACCACAAGAAATGATGAAGAATATCAACAGGTATCAAGGGCAAAGATGCTCAATAACGCCAGTAATCTCTTGGCTATTTACACGAATCCGTATCTATCAACAAGGGGCGACGAGGATCAAGACCTCGCCGCATTCAACCCTTTTCCCAAACATCTCTAAATTCCTCTTCCCGACGTCTTTGATCTTCCTTTTCCTTTCGTCTCTGCTTTTCCCGTTCCAGTTTCTGCTGCTGTGCCTGTTGCCGGACCATTTTATCGTACTCTTTTCGTTCCGGCGAGGTCGTTGGTTGCACGCCAAGATGGGACGCAATAAACCTGCGGGCTACAGAATCCGTCGTTAACGGACGGGACGAGGAACTGGGTGATGCCGAGCGCAATCGAGGAGGATTAAATGGCATCGATGGAAGAGAATTTGATGAGGAGGATCGAGACATGGTCGTTCCATCTGAACGACGAAGTTTACCGACTGGATTCATTGGCGTAACACATGAATAATTGTACAGAATTGCGCTTGCTGAATCGGTTAGTTTTCCAGGTCAAAAATTGGGGCTTATACCATGTTTCGGATTGTCAAATGCTAAGAGAAGGCTGTAGTTGACCATCTTGGGTCGAAAGGGCATTGTCCGTGTCGGGTCCACGATTGTCGTAAACGCTTTTACTATTTGGTGCATCTGCATTTTGGGATCAAAGTCGTACAGCTCGAGGATTGTGGGACTGTCTGAGCCCCGAGGAGGTGTCGACTTGGCCGCCGGCTTCTCGGGTGTTTCCAGCACCTTGTCCGCAAGCTTTTCCCAGTCCTCTTCATCATCGGCTTCTAGAGGCCCGGCGGGCGGTACATTCTGTGCCGTGTCTTTCAGGACCAACAAAGACCCGAGCTTCTGTGTTATATTTTCCACATTCTTGTCTGTTGCATTGGATCGTTTGATTCGCTCTGAAAGAGTGGATGGCCCCATGGACTTCCCGGTCACGGAAAGGACGCAATTTCGTGCGCAAGACCCAAAGATACGGTCAGATTCGGAATTCATCATCTCATCGCTATGGTGGGCCGCAATGTTGGGAACATGTCTCTGCCATCTGCTCTGGCAGAATAATTCGCATCTCTCGGGTCTTAACTCATGTCGTGAACAACCAGCCACTTCATACCCATGGCATCTTGACATATGGGCAGAATGGAATTGATCCCTCAACGGTGTGGGAGTGCCATGATACCCCGGCATTACATGCATGAGAAAGTCTATTGAATCCAAATCTGCGGTTTGGCTCCTTTTAGTTTGGTGTAGATTATAAGTCGCCTTTGGACGAGTGTTTTTTATTCATGGCGATGGCAGATTATTATGTCCGGGGAGGGGAATCTAAAATATTTATGTTGCCATTTCTGCATCTGAAGCATTCCAATGTCCAATATGTATTCATGGCTTCATAGTGAATGTGTGCTCTCCTCGATTTACTTTGCTTTGCCCTCTTCTATCATCCCCTCGCATCTGGTTGCACGACCCAATGAAGCTTCCATCCGACGTACACGGGACCCACACGGGAACCGCCGATACATTGTTCCGGGCCTCTGGGCTTGCGCTCAGCATGCATGTCTTTCACAGCAACATCTTTACTTTCTTGACCTCTCGTATCCCACTCTTCACTCCTGGTTAAATTACCAAAAGTCTCCTGTGTACCGGGTCAGCAATTATCATTCAGGCGTTACCAAAACTAAATGGATGGCACCTCGTCGGCGGCGGCTCCATGTTTGGCATGGCTTGTGAGGAGAGACGGCCTCTCCCCAGAATTTTCACTGTCGTGGTTAGTAGACATTTTTGGGTTGAGAGTGGGTCTCTGCGGCCACAGGTAATGTGGGATGTCCGATAAAGGGAACAGTGGAAAGACCCTTTAAATCATATCATGAGATTTCACCTGTGAAGAGTTCCTCCAGACGGATGAACTTGCTGGTTTTACTTTTCAAGTGTTCAAGAATTGCTGCTTTTACATTTAGTTCATGTCTCGTGACTCAATTGCCAATTCTTCAATTTCAAAATTCAATTCTTTTCAGGTGGATCGAACGTACGTCTGCCGTCAGATCCTATCCGAGTTCTGATGCTCCTGGCATAATGCCCGAATCATGCAGCCATGCAGGTTGATGGCGGTTTCCGGTGAAATAGAATCCACCCGTGCTGTCAACGTTAAGGGAAAGTGCGGAACTTGTCAAGTCATTGCCCTAGACCAATTTATTCAAAGAACGTGCATTTCATCTTGTTGCTTTTTAAGGGCAAATAACCTATTGTCACTAAAGGACACGTTTGTCTAGCACACAGAGGTCGTCACTAGACAGATGCGGGCGGGAGATTAATCAGCGTCTCTGTCTCCGCCGAAGAGGTTTGCACAAAAGTTGACAATCATAAAGGAATCGGCGGCTTGTGAACATTCATAGAAACTGCTCCGTGGTCCAATTTCCCAAATCGAGAGGTTTCCTTTTAATATTACAACTCACGTGTGTGACGGACAATTTTCCCGCGCCTACGAGCTTCAATTCTAGGCCTTAAACAGTAATTTTACTCGAAATGATTGGCATGCAAACTATATATCGCTTCCAAACAACGGAGTATAATTAATCTCCCAACGATGAAAGGAGACGAGCTGAGCTAAGGGGCAAGTGTGGAATGGCTTTGTGTATGCCCCAACTTAGCCAGTACCCCCCTGCGCATCAAACTATGCTCCGTTGGGAGTGACCAAAAATTAGCTCGGAATTGAGAGCTAGGATGTAGAATGAAGAAAATCATGCTTACGAGCTGTCTAACATGTGAGCCCATAGTCGAGAATACGTGTGCAAATAGTATAAGCCCTGATAGCCGACAATTCCTCGCTCGGGTGGTCCATAGTTGCATCACATTATCAATCCCTTCTTCCCCAGCCTTTGGGCGACCAAAGCATGGTCGCCTCGTGGCGCGGGAGAATATCAGCTCCGGCTCGAACTAGATACGCCCCGTTGCCAGATTAGATGACCTGTACTTTGAGGATAAGTCGGACCCGATTCCTTGGTTACCCAGATTTGGCCCCCAGGGGTATTCCATTGAGCAATGTCCTATCTTTTGCTTTTGGATGCCCCCGCGCGCTCGGATCCAATCACCCACGTCGAAGGTGTCTCGGATCGGGTCAGCCCCGCAGATCTGGCGGATTTTCGGAGCGCCAGGGCTGCAGTCTGCAGAGCGCTTGATTCGCTTAGACTTCCCCCTTTAACCACCAAATTTGACTTCGTTCTCCTTGCCCCCGACCTCCTACGTTCCAGCACTGCAGCCTTGATCCCAGTCGGCCGTTCCATCGCCCTACTGTAAATTAATCAAAAGAATAAATTTACTATAAGAATGTCCGGGCCTATAGTAGGTGGCGCCGGGCCCTCCCGATCTCGGTGGTCTCAAACTACACCGAACTTCGGCAATATTGTTACGCAACAAATGACCACAACAAGCGGGTATACACCCACAAATAAAAACTCCTTGTAACATTGTCGCCGGATAGATTGCGTTTTCACCTTGCACTCCGGCATCTTGCATCTGCGTATTTCGTTCTATTCATCGGCGAAACTCGTCGGGCCCTGGGCATTGTCTGTTACTATTCTCGACGCGGGTAAAGGAAGTGTCTAGTGTTGGCCCCCTACCTCTCCCGCCCCTTGATCCAATTCTGATCATGCATTAGAAGCATGCAATTCGTACCTAGCTATGCAATGAAATACCAGCCGCCCAACTCTTTGGCCATTTATCCCCATGAAAGGCCAATCCCGTTCAATAGATTTCCCTACGCCTCTGAGGACACTCTTGTCGCTGGTCAACGCGAGTCCCGTAGTCGTCGAAGAATTACGAGGGAACAAACCGCGATCCTCGAGAATGCATTCAATAAGAATGCTAAACCCGATCGCAACGTCCGTCAAGAACTAGCACAGCTTCTTTCCATCAGTCCTCGTAATGTCCAGGTTTGCCGCCGAGCAAATCAGCCCATCTCATCATAGGTCTGGTTTCAGAACCGACGCCAAAAGGCGAGAATGTTGAAAAAGAGTGTGGAACAACGAACCAGAGAAGTCTTGGAAGAGGCAACAAAGCAAACTGAAGCTGAGCAGGCTCAAAAATTTCAAAATGAGACGGTTCAGAAAACTCCCAATGCTCAATCTGAAAGATCATCGGCACCCACCACTCCTGTCGTAGGACCGAAGCGTCAGAGCTCGACAGAGAACCCTTCCGCACACCCGGCGGCCCACACTTCTCCTTATAGGTCTCCCCAGGAAGCAAGTTACGCGTCTCTTGCTCGTTCAATTGCGGTCGCCGCGGCGGCGGCGGCGGTGGCGGCGGCGGCGAATGGACCCGGCTGTGGTCCTCCCTCCGCGGGGATCCCAATGCTTGGTCACAATCCTTTCTTTAATTCATCCATGATGGCGCGTTCAGGATCCATGCTATCTGGATGCAGCACGGTCCGCACGGATCTGTCTTCATCTCCATCATCCCTTCGGGGAACGTCATTTGAGCCTTCGCACGTGGGTGAGATCGCTGTGCCGTCCGAGAATCTTTCCGATGGCAGCACGGACCCATCCACTTGCCCTGGACACCCTGCGCTCTCTCGCGGCAATTTTTGTCCAACAGACGTTGTCGACTCGTTCGATGTCGCCATCGCTGACCGCAAAGTTGAACGGCCACAATTGACGCTGGTTGCTGTCGCCGAACAACAGACGAAGCCTCGTCGCCCGCGATTAAGCCCTTCGAGGATGGCCATGGCTCGCTCCAAGTCTTCTATGTGTATTTGCCCATCTTCATCCGCGGACTTCTTCTCGGTTGAGGTCCAACATCTCTCCATTCCACAACTGGCTCCAACAGCATTCCAAGGCACCACCTCGACGCCTTCATCTTCCATGGATATGACCTCATTGCCTGAGGGTCTCAACATTGAGAAGGTCTCTCCCGAGAAGAGTTTGCTCTGGGACCAATGGCCTCTGAGGCCGATCTCACCTTCTGCCGTGGGCGCCCTGAACAATGACGACGCGTTTACCGAATCTCCAACTATTACTCTCGCCCATGCCGCCGGTTTCATGGAACCTAAGAGACCCCAGCTTGCGCTTCACATTGAAGACATCTTCTCCCATCCACCGGCCACTCCCGCCGACCCTATGGGTCTGCCTAACGCGTATTTTTTCGCGGGCGACATTTCGGATATCTCCTCTCAGATGTACGGTGAACACGTTTCGTTTAACCCTACCGAGACGTATGTGGCCGGGACCTATAGCATGCCCGAGGATGACCCTATGTTCGACGATGTGTTGGCAATGTCTTATGATCCTCCGCAAGACGAATTTGATGTCTCCAGTTACCTGGAGACTTGAAGGACGCACACGGAAGCAAATGCGTCGCGTTGGAGAGTACATAGCGAAAAGTATTTAAGAGGGAGTGGAAAAGAGGGGAACTTGTAAATATTGCGGAGTGTGCGGATTCGCGTTTCCAATGGCTGGGGTGCGATATGTCCGGTCGCCGTTCGTGCTTTAGGTGTGGGGACGCAATTGCATGTACGCGTACATATTAAACAATTTCTCCTGTCCCAGCTATGGACGCCAATAGATCGGCTGTCATTTCGGATTTAGCAATTCTAAACAATACAAACCATCATCCCAGATTATATAGAGTTCATACATGATATCCCCCTTGCCATACAGGTTGAGGTACCGCCGATGAAGATGCCTGTTCTTCATTGTCCAAATGCATGTCCTCGGGCTTTTTAGCGGAAGCAGGGATCCAATACTCCTTCCACATATTTGTCCGATTTTTCCGCTCACCAGCAATTATGGAATTATATCGCATCGCGGCCTGGACCTTTTCAAGCATCAGAGATGCAGTTAACGTTTGGTAATGTTCGTCCTTCCAGGGTGCCCCCAAAATGGGTGGTCGCGATGCCTTGGGAAGCGGGAAATCTCGAGGTCGATGGATGTCTGAATGGGTGGTGCTGGAGACGACTGCTACCGGCACAGGGGCGGCAGGGAGATGGGCGTTGTGAGTATTTGTCGTGGACATGGCGGCATTGGCGGCCGCCAGGGCAGCCTGATGTCGCAAATTCTGGGCTTCGGTGGCTTTCATTTCGACGTGATGGTCTTTCCGGGCTCGTTCTTCAAAGTAATCATCTCGAATGGGTTGTCCGCTGAGGATGACGCGATGGCCGAATTGGAGAAAGACGCTTCGCGCCGTGACGACGGAGATTTGTCTGGATCGATAGGAGAATGGGATGACTTCTTGACTGATTAAGTCTTCCTTCTCCGTTTGGGTTGTCACGACCTTACGCAGAGCTCTATTTCGAAGGAAGAAGAGATAGGAATCACGATAGCCGGTGAGTCGAGCGACTTCGGTAGCTAACATGAACAACTTTTCTCCATGGCCGATGATAGGGAAGGTTTTCAAGGCGTACTCACGGTTGCCTGCCAAGTAGCCCGTTGTTGTGACCTTGGCTTCGCCGGCGGGATCAATTTCCACAGGGATGTTTTCGTCGCCATCCGCCATTATTTGCGGGAGCGCCATCGGTGTGACGAGACTTTGCGGGTCTGCTGTGCTTGCGGGCGTCCCCGGTTCAGTGAAGGATACCAAGTTTCGGTTTTTTGCAGGCCGACCCCGTTTTCGCTTTACTGGCACTTCATACTCGGGCGTATTTTCGTAGGTGAAGGATGCCACAGAGTCTGGGGGAACAGATGCGCCCGGGGTAGCCTCTGCGCGTGTTCGTTCATCTGGTTGTTCTTGTTGAGGCTCAACGATGGTCGGGATCGGAGTGGGTTCTTCTTTCTTTTCGTCTTCGGCTTCCTCCTTCTGTTCTTCTTGTTCTTCCTCGACTGGACCATTAGATCCAGTCAAGACTGTTGTCGAGATACCGAAGGTGTCGTCTTGGTGCTCTGATGGCGAGAGGGATGCATTGTTGACTTCGGGCGGATCGAGGAATGCGAACGTGTCGTCGTGGTTTTCTGAACTATCTTCTGATCGACTGCGCTTGAGACCGGGGATGCCCATAAAGGTGTTGTCGAGCGCTACATCAAAAGTGTGGTCAGCGAGAAGGAGAGACGAGGGGACTGCTGGGGTGGCTGGGCACCTGCATCGACATCGAATTCCGACGCATCAAAGTCGGCGAGATCCTGCATGTCATCCGAATCGTCCATCGTGCCTGTGCGCTTCTCCTCGTCGCTTCTGATCGGTGCATTTTGCCGCCGGACACACCTTTGTCCGCCAGGAGCGTTGCCTCGGTAACGGGCCAAAATAACCGCTCGGTCCCGCATGAAATTTCCGAATTTCTTCTCCACCTCGCATCCACCTCATCCCCTTTTCATTGCCAGCTCCATCTCTTGGGATCGCTCGTTGCTTCATCTTAATCTCCCCCTTCCCATTTCTTTTCGCTTCAATCCATTTATCCCATTCCCACGGCTCTCTCCCTTTGCTCCAATTTTCTTTGAGGATTCTGCAACTCTGCTCGGGCGGTCAACATGGCGGACATAATCGTTCCGGATCCGCGTTTCTACCAATTCAAGGGATGGAAATGGGAAAACACCGACGGCGTATTCCAATTCAGGGTGGATCGTACAACGGCGACGGGTATGTCTGCACATCGCGTTGAATTCACATTAACACATGCTAATCGTCTCGAAGGGCAAGAACCTAAGATCCCAACGAACGCCTATTTCCGCGGGGGAGTTCGTACTTATCCCCCACATTCTTCCCAGGTCACTCTAATCGCAGTCTCGATCCCACTCACCCATATTGTGCAAGTCAACCATGAAACTTCAACAATCGCCACCTTGTTGTGCATGGATGTAGCTGTGCGCAAGGGCAGCAACCCCGCAAAGTACGTCGTCCAAGTCTACAAGTGGGCGCTTTTGCAACACGAAGATCGTGCAACAATGGATATTTGGGTCGACGTCATCAGATCGCACGTTTTCGGAGCCACGCGTAACCCCCCCCTCCTTTCCATCTCAATGCACCATCTGACATGACTGATTTGCTCCAGGAAACCCGCTCCGATTCTTTGTCATTATTAATCCCAAGGCTGGAAAAGGGAGGGCTTCAAACATCTATCTCGACCATGTCCGCCCTTTCCTCACGGCAGCTAATGCAAACATCCATAACAGGCCGGATACGGCCCAAAGAGATCACACTTCTAGCTTCATAGTTGCAACTCAGCACGCAGGCCACGCAAGAACCCTCGCGACCAATCTTCCCTATCTAAGATATGATGTCATTGTCTGTGTTGGAGGGGATGGAATCGTCCATGAAGTCATCAATGGCTTAGCTGACAGACCTGACGCAAGGACGGTCTTGGCGAATTTACCTATCGCTGTGATACCAGCCGGTATATTGCACCTCTCCTTCCGCTGTAATAAACGGCCGTGTCGACTTCGCTTTGCATGCTCCTTTGCTAACACCTTTAGGCTCCGGTATCATTTCACGCCTCATCCTTATCAAACAGAAACAAAATTAATTCTCAGGCAACGCCTTGGCCGCCAGCTTATATGGAAAGTGTCATCCAACGTACGCGGCCTGGCAGGCTTGCAGACGTACTGCCGACATTTGTGCGTGATGCTGATGTCAGTCCGAACTATGGTCGCTGACCTAATGGTTGCGAAGCCTATAGGCGGCGGGAATCCAGTATGGTTGTTTTTGAGTGTTGCCCTTGGTTGGATTGCATACGCGGACATCCACACTGAAAAGTTGAGGTATCTCCCTGATACATCGATTCCTCTGGCAGCTGCTTATCCGCAGATTCCTTGGAGACAAGCGGTTCGCATTGGGGATTGCTTGGAAAGTGTGGAAGAAGTCCAAATACCCTTGCTCCATCGGGACTTTTGGCCATCACACCCCTCCGCTCGCTGGCAACGCCATCAATGCTGAGGCGCAGGTGAAGAATGGGATTGAGACTTTCTACAAGGCAGTTCATTCCAATGACAATCGTCCCCCGACTTTTACAACCGCGTCAGGCAACGATTTGATTTCCCTTGTCGGCACAAACCTTCCGATGGATCAATGGGAGACTCGCACTTACACCAATATGTTCAGCCTTTATGCTGGCAAGGTAGATCTTCATATTCTGAGCCCCTGATGTTGATCATATTTAGCTTCCTTGGACATCAAAAGACGCCCAGGCATTTCCTACTGCTCTCGCAAATGATGGATATATTGATCTCTGCATCGTCGAGGGAGACATCAGTAGATGGCAACTGATTAAGATCTTCGACGGACTTGAGAAAGCCACCCATTTCGACCATCCAAAGGTATCCTTACCTTCACAACTCGTTTCCTGTACCCCATGCGTGTTTTCGTCCTAACAGTTCTGCTCCTGATCATTCCTAATTTGAACAGGTTTCCTACATGAAAGTCAAGGCATTTAAAGTCATGCCTGGCGTCACACACGATGGCACAGATTCCAGCAACATTCACAAGGATGCGTCAGACGCAGAAGACGGAGACATGGCACTGGCGGCCCAACGTGTTGACGACGTTCCGAACCAACCTGTGCGTCTCAACGCCGACGAAATCAACAATAAGGAATTCAGAGATAAGTTTGCATTCAGTCTTGACGGCGAAAGGCACGATCCGGGCCACGGTTTCACCGTTGAAGTCCACCAAGGTCTTGCACGACTCGTCTGTAACGAAAACTGCAAGTATCGCGAAAGCCGTTTCATCAACCCTGCTCGCCCAAAGGGACCGCCACCTCCCACGTTGACCCCTCGTCCTAGCACAGCCCCAGGCGCTGACGATGCCGCGGATGCTGTACAGAATTTGTCCATCTTGCGGGGCCCACAACGATCGGACCCCGTTCTTGATGTTGACGCAGTTGATCTTTTTCCTCCTGCAGGCGATGACGCTGCGGATGGGGGCGCGGCAGACGGTGCAGGTGAGACTGCGAATGCTGGTGGCAAAAACCGTGAGCTATGTGTGATGAGTTGATTTGAGAGGGACTCTTTGGGTGAGAGTTTCAAGGGACTCCAGTTCCAAGCCATCAGGCTCCCAGCCTGGAGCCCAAAATACTTGATATCCCAAGCAACGCCGAGCCAAACCTCCAGCCATTATAAACGAGTTTCGCTGGCTATTCTCATTTGCGTTTTTGTTTTCGTCTATTTGTACACTACGACTGGTTTGACTGCAATATGATGTTGCTTTTATCCCCTTTCTTTTGCCTTTGTTTTTGGTTTGCGCATATGATAGTGTGGTACGCGGGATGGAGGATATTATTTTCTTTTCTCTGTTGCTTGTTGAATATTGCATGGAATTTGGGATCCCTTTTAGCTTGCTAGATTGTTTGCTACGACTTGCAAGATGCATTGCTTATGGATACTGCACTCAATTCGCTAATTGCTAATAGCTAATCATACTCATTATCCCTATGACGCTTGGATGATTCGCATCTCAGACCTTACTAATTAAAGTTTTGACTTTTCGATAACCATTTTGACACCCATTCTTACCGCCAAATCGATCAAGATTTCTTCACTCCCACCCCCGACGACATTCACTCTGACATCTCTGCTAATTTGCTCGACTCGACTTCCTCTGCCCGAACCTCGCTGATATCCTGCGCCTCCAAATATCTGCTGTGCTTCACGGACACAAAACTCGAGTATTTGAGCTCCCTGAACCTTGGCCAAAGATAAAGCTTGGGGCAAAGAGGGATCTCGAGGACTTTCTTTGATCGTAAAGAACAGGGACTCGAGCCATGCGTGCATGGCGGCGATCCGTGTTGACATGAACCCGATCTTGCTTCGTATGATTTGATGAGACATGAGTTTCTGTCCGAATGTTTCACGGACAAGGGCATACATGTACGCATCTTCAAGGCAGACGCGTGATAACGACAGTGCGCCTGCGGCGGCAACAAGTCGTTCCGTATTGAAATCTACATCAGACGGGAGACCGTGTTGGAGTTTACTTGACATGATGATTTGGAAGCCTTGATTCTCTCTCCCTAGGAGATTGCCAACTGGCACTTTGACATCGTCGAACTCGATAAAGGTTGATCCAGATGCACCTGAACCTGAATTCTTGAGTTTTCGCCGAGTGACGCCGGGAACGTTCAACGGTATCACGACGACCGAGATGCCACTACCTCTGGTTTTAATATCACCCGTACGAACAGCAGCAGTCACATAATCGCACCATATAGCGTTTGTGATCCTTCCGTTACCCCAAAATCCGTTATTCTGTTATACCATTTCTTTTGACCATTGACGATGTAGTGTTTTCTATCTCGAGTTTTTCGAGCTGTTGTCTGAATTCCCGCGACATCACTCCCTGCTTGAGGCTCTGTAATTCCGAGACATACTCGGATGCTGCCATTAATGATGCCCGGACACAGCGCACTCTTAAGTTCCTCTGTTCCATGGTTCAGGATAGGTGGAAAGCCAACGGCGCTGCCGCCTCCTAATCCCCAAACCACCCCGCCATATCCGAGTCTCAAGAGTTCAGAACTCAGCTTAACGATTAGTCCTAGTCTCGGACGTGGCGACTACAATGAAATCATGGAATGGGTCCCATTCTTCGAGAGAGATTCCTGCAGGCAAGACAGCTCCAGATTCTCGAAAATACTTGCCCATTTTTGGCTTCGGACCAAGACCCGCGGGGAGGCACCCGATTTGGGCATGTCGTTTGAATACCTATCCTAAGTTGTTGAATCCTGGAAGCAAATAAACCCTTCGAGGAATCTCTTCAGCATCTTCCCATTCCTGTGCCCATGGAGCAAGCTCCGATGTCACGTACGTCCTTAGAAACTCTGCCAGCCGCCGATGCGAGTCGGTGTAATAAGGGGATGGTGTCCCTGAATACCTGCGCGAGATAAGCGCATGGACCCTTTGAAGGCACAAAATTTGGAATTAGGTACCATGGGGGGTCAGCAAACGGCACAATTGAAGCACCCTTTACGGCAAGGCCCATTGTTATCTCGTTGCAACGCTTCGAATGCCGTAGTCGGGAAGTGAAACGTCCTGTGCGACAGCATGGACACGAAACATTCTGATTGGTTGCGAACTAAGCAAGGGTCACACGTGAAGGTCGTCCGAAAAGGGATCAGGATGCCGAATGCCTTGCTTCCTATTTAAAATCCCCCTCGCTCGGGCTTGAGAACGCAGCGTCCCAGAGAAAATGGTTGCAGCCAACGAAATTCCATCCATTGAAACGATCAAGAAGGCCGGAGAACTCGAGATTTTTGACCAAGAAGGCAAGAAGATCAAGTTCTCGTCACTCTATGCCGAGAAACAGACGATGGTCATCTTCATTCGACATTTCCTGTGCGGGAATTGCATGGTTCGTTCCTTTCACTCTTAATACAATGAATGCTGACGATGAAAGGAATATGTTTCCGTCCTGTCGAGTAAAGTCGACCCAGTCGAAGTGGCGGCCAAGGACATGCAAATCGCCATTATCGGATGTGGAGATTATGCCGTCATCGAGAGATATACGAAAGATTCTGGAGCCAAGTTCCTGATTTATGCAGACCCGACGCAGAAGGTGTACGATACGCTTGGGATGATTAGGACGCTGTCTCCTGGCGACAAGAGGCCCGAGTACATGTCAGTTGGTATGGTCGGTGGAATTATCAAGGGGATCAAAAATGGTCTCCGAGCAGGCAGCAAAGCCTTCAAAGCGGGTGATATTAAACAAGTTGGTGGAGAGTAAGACTCTCATTCAGCTGTGGACTAATGATTAGGTTTTTTCTTGGACCTGGGGATAAGTGTGAATATGCACATCGGATGCAGAATACGAGGGATCATACTGAAATTCCTGTGTTGAGGCAGGTCATGGGTCTCGATGCCGCTTAGAAGCCCGTCAATTCAAACGATATTGGTCACCCGGCATTTAATGCAACGCCTGGTTCTAAGCGGCCCAGTGCTGCCTAGGCTGCGAGTTATCTTGTTCTTGTTTGTATGTTGTTTTACTATACTGGCGTCCCCTTTCTATCGTAATGTTTGTTCAATATACGATTTCCAATCACAAGATGATTGATAGAGGCCGAAAGAATGGCATGAAGGAATCAACATGATACATTTCTCTCTTTCTCGATCCTACACCCGGCCGTTCTCCAATCCGCTTAATAACAATAATATATCACGAATAAGCACTTTGGGGAGACAGAGTAGAGTTTAGGGACAAAAAGTCGTAAAATACAAAGACCATTCCAATCCAGAATAAAAACGCCATCCCTACCGAAAACAGCCTCGATATGAACAAGAGAATCGGATTCAAGCTTTGGGTAAAACAAATTGTTGGATGTTTGTCGACACTACCGAAACTCGAACGTTGCGAATGTCGGTCGGCTGGGATTTACCGGACTTAGGTCGAGCTGTTGGAACCTGAGAAAACCGTCAGTTAACCCATACAAGAGGGAACGAGGGGCGGCCTACTGTTCCGATTGATCAGAATAGTACATTCCGTGGATACAACCGGTAGGTTGATGGAAGGAGATATAGTAATAACCCGTAAAACTCACACCCTCTCTAGCGTGATATTAGGGGGTGTACTTTGAGATAATGTACGGAGAAAGGGATAGTACAATTGAGATACAAGATTATTTGGATGATCGTATTGGGCCGGATTGTTCCTCATAAAGGATTCCTCAAAGGAAACAGGGTCATTCGGTTCGGCGGAAACAAGCCATTGCTCCTATCATCCGTCAGAATGTCTCCTTGAATTGAGAATAGGCTCGCGGCCATACCTTCCAGCGCATGAAAATATACTCCCTTTCGAGAGGCCTCTTATACAATTTATCCCATGCGGCGCTCTTGATCGTTTTGCCTCCCCGACTTTGCTTGAGTGCTGGAAACTTTGTCCAATGATCCAAGTCCGTCCGTTCAGTTGCTCCCCATTCCGGATGTCTCGTGAGAAAGGAATAATGAGGTCCAACGATTTCGGCTTCGAAGTATGTTGTCAGGGAAGGATTATCCAGGGATAACCCCTGGATCCGGAGGAATCCACAGAGGAAGGACGTCGGCAGGTCGACATAATGGAATTTGACTTTGACTTGATACTGCGAGCGTCCAGACTGTTGCATCCCCTGAAAGACAAGACCACTTCGTAAATAAGTTGACTGGACGTCCTGGTACACCTACATACCGCAAATGATTAAAGACCATTCATTGTGCGACAAGTCGCAAGACATACCCTCATTCTCGTCAAATCAGAGTTTGATTTACATGTGGAGATAGAGCGGGGTATGGACGGTTGTGGTCGTTGTGGCTGGTTGTCGATAGGAGCAGGGTGTGGGGAAGCAACATGTGAAACCGTTTCTCGGTGCAGCTTGGCGGAAGGCATGCCCACCGGGGGAGTGTTTCCAACTTGTGAAGGATTCCACAAGCGAGGACAAGGGAGGACTAAAAGGGGGGAGGTGGATGGCGGAAGATGGGATGGGATTGTCCACGCCGAAGGTCAGTGGAGAGAGCGACTGTCGGTTGGTCTGGCCAAATTCAGGATGGAGAGAGCCGGATATCGGGAAGGGAAAAAAAAATATGCAGACGACAGTCAAATCGAAATTAAAGGTCGCCTTTGTGCGGGTGGACGGCTCGGAGGAGGGACGGGCTGGTAAGAAGGTTTGGTGGCTCTTCCGAAAGATAATATTAATCTTAGTGCAGATACGCCCCTCTCTTTTTAATCGTCGACGTTTAGTGGAACGTTTCGATATCTTTTCGCGGGGTGGGAGGGCGGGAATCGGGGACGAAGTGAAAATGTATCGACCCAACGGCTGGGGAGTACCACTATGCCATTGGGGAACGGTCATACATAATGCCTTAATTGAGACACGAATTCGGCTCACGAAATAATGCCTGGGTTTCGGGGAAGGACAATCGAAGCTGCCTTATTAGTGGAAGCAGCGTTCCGAGTGTTACAAGGTTAGGGCCAGACGTAAAAGCCTGAACTTCGACATTTAGTCCCAGATTAATCTAGACTAAGGATAAAGATAAATATTATATTTTTTAAATTTTTATTTATTTATTTATTAAAAAAATATAGCATTTAAATTTTTAAATCTTTTAATTATATAAATATTATATTATTATCAATCTAATTAAAAAGTTTACATTATAAAATAGATTTTAAAATACTATTTAATATAATAGTATTATTTACTTTAAATAAATGCTTAAAAATAAATAGGATTAATAATTTTTAAAAATCTAAAAATTATTTTAAAAAGATAAAATAAGTGATTTTTTAAGTAAGTTAAGTAAGAAACTTGTAAAAGTTAATCTTTATATAACTAAATTAATTAAATAAAATAAAACCACTTAATATTTAATAAGTCAAATTGAATTTAAGTTATTTAACTAATGTTTTAAAAAAGTCAGATTATTAAATTAACCTTAAAGTCTATCAATTTAAATATACTTTAAAACGATAATCTAATTTGATCAACAAATATTATTGAAATATTAAAGCATTTCTATTTAATTGCTTTTTGTTTTAAAAGCAATAAAAACATATGGACTATAATATTCAAGATATAGTGGACTATAAACACTCTCAATTAATATCTTCAATACTGGGGTTTATAAGCTTTTGAGTGAGAAACACTCAAATGGAGAAATTTGCGTGCCAATTTGTAATTTACATAGCGGCCAATAATTATGGATACAGCGGACTGTCTAAATTTTAGACCAGACCATGTTCCCATGTCACGAGTGACGATCTACAGCTAGGAAATCGCAAATCGGATCTGAGAGCCCAACCGCTCCGGCCACACTTCAAAAAAAACAGCAGACCTAAGCTTTTCCCATCTTGAGCATGTTCGGCATGTCTCAAGACGTCCAAACCATACTAGACTACGCTAAATCGATCGGGTTTTCCTTCCTTAGCAAGGCATACACACAAGGCTATGCCCTCACAGAACAATACATCCTGCCGACCCTCCGATCCCTTCTCTCTAATCACCCCGACGTTGCTTCTACTTGTGCTCAATACGGCCTCGCGGTGGATGTACTCGATCGTCATGAGTCTGGTGCGATTGTTTTTTATGGCTGCGCTTGTACTTGGAGCGGTTTGGGTTGTCAAGGTTGGCCGTGGGGAAGATGCTGTGAAGACAGTGAGCGAAGGTATGCAGAGGGTTATGTACATGGGAAGACAGTATGCTTGGGCTGCGGCTGGACAAGTGCTTAATCGGTAGTGACTTTTTGTTTGGTTGGGAATCAAGATCCAAGGAGAGGGGGGATATTAAGAATTTCTCATGTCGGACATGTAAGTAGCTCAAATACCATCAGCGTCCGCTCCTGATCCAGGTTCCATACGTCGATTACAAAAGCAAGGATTACCGAGAGGATCAACTCGTTATACAATTTATCTAACTTTAGCCTCTTATAATCTCGTCTCGTTAGTCGTTATGCAGGGATTCACAAAATTAGACCCACAATCTCAAGTTATTACACGTACACGCCCAATCCAATACAAGCCCCATTCTGCAGCCCCACAACATCCTCGCCTCCTTTATCAAACCCTCCAGCATCACAACGACCCCGCAACCGAAGCACATAATCAATCAACTTTGTAATCTGCTCGGGTTTAACCTCCATTCTCGCCTCTTCACTCTCCCCCAAAATCTTCTCCAATAACTTCCGCGCCGCAAGATCTCTCATATCAGTAATCGGACCCGTCGGCGGCGGCGTCGGTAACGCACCACCCCTCTCCTCCATCGAAATATTGGTGAATTTCTCCTCGAACGACCATTGACTTGAACTGAAACTTTCGACGGATTTTTTCGGGGAAGGAGGCGGGCCAGGGTAGGATGGCGGGGTGAATCCATCGAGGGTGGAGATTTCAATCATGGCATCGATTTCGTCGAGGATTTGTTCTTGTGAGGCACTTCGTCGATGAATTCTTGGGTGGGATTGGCGGAATTGTTTCAAATCTTCGATCAAGGTTGAAAAGGTTCGGATGTTGGATAGGTAGCCCTTTAATTTATCTTGTGCGTCGGTGATGTTCTCGGGAATCATCCACATATCCGAACCTTCATCCTCAAAGTCGTTATCCCAACATTCTTTAGGAGCTATCCAACTTAGAAATCATGCTAATTTCAGGAATAGTACCACTGAGCCGTTTTGGGAGCCGCTCTGGCGAGGGTTCTGGGCGAAGAGGAGGCACACTGTTACTTCTTGACAACGACGTAGACCGTGCCGGAACCATCACGTCTCGGACCCCCTTGGACTTCGGCAGGCGGGGCTTGATATTCGGATGACATCCATTCGACATCAGCAATGACTCGCTCCAGTCCAAATCATCCTGAGAACTCTCCCTCGACAAAATCTTGACAATCGTGCACGGACTCTTATGATCTGGGATACTCGCCTTTTCAATATCCGTATCGTCAAAAAGACTGCTGAGTCTCGACTTCCGTCGGGTGTCATCGTTTTCCATCTTCATCGACTCGTACGTAGGATCGCTCCCCTCCGAATCCCAATTCAAACTGGCCTGTCGCTCAGGAATTGGAGACGGCGGTGACTGTGACACTAATCGCTGTGCAAACGATGAACTTGCAGAGGTCTTCCTGCCATGTTGAAATTCCAGGCGTCGGCGGGCTTGACTTCCAAATGACCTGTCGCCAGTAGTCGGTGTTTCATCAACCAGCCATACTGTTGTCGGTCGCGAGGGTGTTTCGTATGTGTATCCATTCGAACGGGTGTGATCGGGGGTGCGGGACGGTGATGCCACGTTATCAAAAGATGGAACTGATTGATTCCGGCGATGGCCACTCGATCGTGTAGGCGACATTTGTTCGTCCGACGTCATTCTTCTCAGCGTTTTAATCATTAATTGCTCCCTTGATGGTGGCGTCCCATGTTGACTGGCACTGCAGCTTGCAGTTTGACACAGGTTATGCGGGGAAATGAGTCTCGGAGAGTCCTTCTTCTGCGGAGGCGGGTAAATGCGCCTTAGCGGGGTTCGGGGGGTGTTCGCGGTGATGGAATGGATGCTCGCAATACTGTAACGCGGGTTCCCAAGGACCGGTCGCGTTTCTCGCGTTCCGATATCGTATAGATGATAGTGTTCCTCTTCATGCGTCACCGGCGAACTCGTCACAGCAGGGCTCGGCGTTAGAGGAATTTGGTCCACGGGTGTCGGTGATTTGGATCGTGACATCCATCCAAACAATGGCGGTGATACCTTTGACGATCTCCGTCGTTTTAATTTGTGGGGTTTCCTCGAGGATGATGATTCGGGGGTGGAAGCGGATTTGGACGACACGGGCGTTTGGTTTCGGGAAAAGTGGACGGACTGCCGTTTCTGAGGACTGTTGCTTATCCATCCGGTGGTACTGGCTTCACGGTCTCCGTGTTCGGTTCCTGGATATGGAGAGTTTTCTCTGCTTGAAAAGGGAGATACTGAGAATCTGTTTGTGGGAGCGCTGGACGATGGCGAGGAGAAGTTGTCGTTTCGCTGCTGTTGAGGGGATTCCTTCCTCGCAAGGACCATGCCGGTGCTAGCGGCGAGAATTGCGGTGGTGGCATAGCTCAACTAGAAGGATGATGGATTAGTGAAACCGACATCTAAAATAATGCACAAGCAAAACAAAAAAATAACGGGATTGATATAGGTGCAAAACATACCGTGCTCACCGTCTTCATCGTTACTGCCTCCGTCATTTCCTTCATGCAAGTCGTTTATTTAATTTATTGCTAAGGGTCCACCCCTCGGGAGGCTAAGGGACCAAGGAAACAGGGGATCGGTTTTATTGAATTGTCGACATGTTCAGATGCTTTTCGTTCCTGGGTTTTTGGGAGGAGAGAGGGGGAGAGCTGTAGTGTGTTAGTGGTGAGTGCCAATATTATTTATGCAGCTCCATATTTAATAATAATTCTTCGTTGGAAGCGACCAAGGCGCGAATCTGGTGGCGGGAACGAAAACACTGCTGACAAAGACGTGCCGGCGGGGAACCAATTGACGGTCCCGCGATAGTCAATCCCGACTGCGAAATTTCGATCGCAGCCGCGCCTCTTGTCACGGGTTCTGAAAGGAATGGACCAAGGGAACAAAGCAACGTGGGATGTGAAACCTAAATTTCCAACATCGAAGACACACTAAGGGAACGCGTCAAGTCACATTGCACAGTGTGGAGCCCTAACTGTGTTTCAAATCTTCAATCTTATATCCCTAAGACTAAATTTTGTTGAAAGAATACGTTACAATCCTGAAATTCAAACAAAATTGCCGGGTATCCCTACATCAGATGGCACAGCACCGAAAAAAAAGGAGTGACAAAGCGCACGGTTGACTTGAATCCTTCGGGCAGCGAGCCTAGCATGTGACTCCGTACTCGCGTCCCCGATCATTCGAAATCTCTCCAAGGACAACCCTTATCTCAGATACAGCCAAGTCAGACATATTCCTTCCTATCCTGGCCGTACGTGTTCGTGTATCCGGTGTTGGTGAATTCTGCCTGATACGCCGGGGGATCTGACCCGCTGGGGGACGGTTTCAATTCCTCATCATTTTCCCCATCTGAATACTTTCCTCCCGCCGGCCTCAAACTCGTCGGATACCCGCCGGCCGCCTCCTCATCCACATCCAGGGGTGCCGGTTCCGGAGCGTTCGGAACACTTAACATGGCATATGATTCCTGATCCGCTTTCCCGTAATCTGCTGTGTTGCGTGTTCCCGTCATTGCACCGAATAAATCCATCCTTTCCATGTAGGGGTCTTTGGGGTAGGGCCTTCGAAGAACGACGGCAACAAAGAGCCAGCGGAAATTATGCCAAACCTCAATGAAGAGGTCGAAGATGTTGAAAGCATCGACTGCTGCTTTGAAGATGTTGGTCTTCTTGCCATCCGGGTCACGGAATTCCTTCCAGGGATAGGCAAAAACGTACATGATGGCAAAGAGGAACCTACAAGGTCAGAACACATCAGATTTAAGATGCAACATTTCCACTGTAATGGCAAATGCGCTTAAACCGAATTCAACATTTGCGACCGTCCAGTACTGTGTTCCACGAATGACATTGAAATGAGCGAGAAGTTGGAAGACAACTGCAGCATTAGACCCCGTCCGAAATTTGATGAAAAATTACATGAT
>Ga0335076_10001706_pt1 | contig 21390 bp, 23 predicted proteins | sample Lox_Sample_25_FD_206717 | JGI IMG/M metagenome (GOLD analysis project Ga0335076, IMG submission 206717) | Soil microbial communities from Loxahatchee National Wildlife Refuge, Florida, United States - Lox_Sample_2.5 | ecosystem: Environmental > Terrestrial > Soil > Wetlands | place: USA... | reverse complement strand
CTTGGTTTCTGCTCCTCACCGCATTAGTCGGCGTCAACCAGTGGCTCTACGTGATCGTCGGAGCATGCCCCGCATCGGTGGTGCTGCGCCGAGCGTGCGGGTTTCGCTCGGCCAGCTGCGCCACCAGTGATCCTGCGGCCGCCCGCCGCCCGGGAGTGACAGTCTGATGGCGGTCTCAGAACGCGGGCCTGGCCCCGCCACTCAAACTCCGGCCGAGGAGCATCCCCATGCGGTGAATGTAGGGCCGATCGGTCGGCTCGGCCGGTACACGGCGACGCACTTCCGGGTCGTGCTCGTCGGCTGGCTGATGGTCGCGCTTGGGCTCGGGTTCTTCGCCCCGAGGGTGGAGACCGCGCTGTCGGGAGCCGGGTGGGAGACGACAGGCTCGCAGTCGGTGCAGGCCCGCCAGCTGATCGACAAGAACTTCGCGGGGTTGTCGAGCTACGGGCTGATGACCGTGGTCTACTCCCCGACCCAGACGGTCAACGATCCGGCCTTCAGGGCCGCGGTCGCCGAGGTCGAGGCGACTCTGCGCGCCGATAGCGCGGTGCGGAGCGTCGTTGCGCCGGCGGCCGGTGTGTCGATCTCGCGGGACGGCCACACGGCGGTCGTTCAGGCCGGTGCGGCCAAGAGCTCTAACGGGATGGTGAACGCCGCGGACTCCCTGAAGGGGAAGCTCGCTGCTCTGTCCAACCATGGTGTGCAGGTTCACCTGACGGGTGCATCGGGCATGTGGTCGGACTTCAACGCGGCCAACCGCACGGCGATGATGAAGTCCGAGGTGATCTCCTGGCCGGTGACGCTCGGCATCCTGCTGTTGGCGTTCGGCTCGCTTGTCGCCGCCGGGCTGCCATTGATGCTGACGATGATCGGTCTTGCCTCGGCAGCCGGACTGCTGTACCTGGGAACGCTGGTCATGCCCATCTCTATTTGGGCGATGAACTTCGCGCTGATGTTCGCGCTGGCGCTCGGGATCGACTATGCACTGTTCGTCGTGCACCGCTTCCGGGGCGCGTTGTTCGGGCACAAGCTGTCGTCGGCGGACGCGATCGCGGTGACCATGGACACGGCCGGCAAGGCGGTTCTGTTCTCGGGCGTCACCGTGCTGATCTCGCTGAGTGCGGTGATGCTCGTCCCGAGCCCGGCGTTCCGCTCGATGAGCCTCGGGATCATGCTCGCGGTCATCTTCGTGCTCGCGGCGACGCTGACGCTGCTGCCGGCGGTGCTGTCGAGGCTCGGACCGAAGGTGGACAAACTGGCCCTCCCATGGGCCCACTCGGGTGAGCATCGCTCCTCCCGGTTTGAGCGGTGGGGCGAGCGGCTGTGGGACCAGCCTGTCCGCTACGGCTTGGCGGCCGTAGTGGCTCTCGTGGGCTTGGCGCTGCCGATCACGCAGCTGAAGACGGCGATGCCGTCGATCAAGGTCGTCCCCGCCTCGGACGCCTCGCGCGTGGGCTACAACCAGGTGCAGGCGGCGTTCGGTCCGGGAGCTGTCGGCCCGTTGCAGCTCGTCACTCCGGCGGCCGAGGCCAGCGCAGCCGCGCGGATCGCGAGCCGCGACCCAGGCGTGGCGGCGCTGATGCCCACGCAGACGGGCGGTGGCTACACGCTGATCACCGCGATCCCCAAGCAAGGCCCGTCCAGCCCGGCCGTCGGCCTCACGATCGACCGGCTCCGCGCTGAGCTGCCCACCGGATCGCTGCTCGGCGGGGCGGTGGCAGAGAACCACGACCTGCAGGCTGCGCTGTCGGCCAAGACGCCCGTCGTGATCGGCGTGATCCTCGGACTCGGTTTCCTGCTGTTGCTGATCGCGCTGCAGGCACCGTTGCTCGCCGCAATCGGCGTGCTGACCAACCTGCTCGCCACCGGCGCCGCGTTCGGAGTTGCCAAGTGGGTCTTCCAGGACGGCGCGTTGCACTCGCTGCTCGGGTTCCAGTCCCAGGGGTTCCTCGACGCCTGGGGGCCGGTGTTCTTCTTCGCGATGATCTTCGCGATCTCGATGGACTACACCGTGTTCCTGCTGTCCGCGGCCAAGGAGCACTGGGACCACACCCACGATCCCCGGCAAGCGATGGTCGGAGGCCTCGCACACTCCGGCCGGGTGATCTTCGCCGCCGCCGCGGTGATGGTCGCGGTGTTCTTCACGTTCGCGCTGTCCGGCCCGCTACCGCCCAAGGAGATGGGGGTCATCCTCGGCGTCGCGGTGCTGCTCGACGCGGCGCTCGTCCGCCTGCTACTGCTCCCGGTGCTCCTGCGGCTGATGGGCAAATGGGCGTGGTACCTGCCGCGCTGGGCACGCCGGGTGCTCCCCGACGTCACCTTCGGCCACGCCTGAGCGAAGGAGGAACTCAGATGCCACCACCGGCAACGCTCGAGCTCTGGCAGACCGAGTGGTGCCCGGCTTCGCACCGGGTGCGCCAGCGCCTGACCGAGCTCGGCGTCACCTACACCGTCCGGCAGGTGCCGGTCGAGCGGGAGGACCGCGCCAAGCTTTTCACCTCAACCGGGCAAGAGTCGATCCCCGTCCTCGTCGCCAACGGCGAGGTCATCGCCGGCGAGGACGCGATCGTCGCGCATCTGAATACCCAATTCGCCGAACCGCCCGATGCCGAGCGTCAGCGCGCTAAGGCCGCCAAGGCGAGAAAAAAGGAACTGGAGGAAGCATGTCCCAAGTTGGAAGCAGCTACACACTGAGAACGGTCACAGAGTCGTCCTTCGACGAGACCGTGGCCCGGGTGCGCGAAGAGCTCACCGCCGAACGCTTCGGTGTCCTCTGCGAGATCGACGTTCAGGCGACGCTGAAGCAAAAGCTCGGCGTCGAGCACGAGCCCTACCTGATTCTCGGAGCGTGCAACCCGCCCCTGGCGCATACGGCGCTCGAGGCCGAACCCGAGCTCGGGGTCCTACTGCCGTGCAACGTAGTCGTCTACCAGCAGCACGGCCAGACGCACATCGCGGCCGTCGACACCGAACAGCTGCTGTCGATCGTCGGCAACGACGAGCTCGCGGCCACAGCCAGCGAGGTGCGACGGCGCCTGTCAGCCGTGGTCGAGCGCGCGGCCGGGAACTGAGCGTGGAGTCCAAGCGTGACCACCCCGGGCCGGAACCCGGGCGGGCGTCCACTGGTTAACCACGCGTCCACCGCGTACGCCGTAGTGCCCGCTGCGGACGGGCTCAACTATGGTTCACCTCGGATGGTGCGCGACCCCTCGACGTCAGTGAGGTTCGTTCCCGAACGCCGCTCGCCGGTTCGCCGCTGCGGTTACTCGCTTGGCGTCACCGGTGCGCTGCCGGGCGACAGACCGACCGGGCAGACCAAGCTGGGCGCTCAGGCGCCAAGCTCCTCAGGAATGACCGTCGCGCAAGGCACATTAACGGCACGCTGTTGCGACAGGAACAGGGTTGATTTTGGCGGGACCTGCTTCTCAGGAGATCGATGCCATCATCAGAAAATCAGATTACTGGCGCGGCGAGACGCTGTCACGACTGCGTGGGATAGTTTTGAGCGCAGGCCCACCCATGGTCGAGGAAGTGAAGTGGAAGAAGCCGTCCAGACCAGAGGGAGTGCCTGTGTGGTCCCTCGACGGCATGGTATGCATTGGCGAAATGCTCAGGAATGCCGTACGGCTGACGTTCCCGAAGGGTGCCAAGATCAAGGATCCGAAGAAGCTCTTCAACGCGCGCCTGAACAGCAGCAGTGTCCGCGCCATCGATTTCCATGAAGGTGAGAAGGTACCTGAGGCCGCGTTGAGGGCGGTCATTCTTGAGGCCGTGGGCCTGAACGCATGAAGCCTGCGCGCGGGACGACAACACCCCGCACCCCCCATAACGACCACCCGGGCTGAGCCGCGAGGCAGCTCGCCGGCTTCCACCGCGCGCTAGTCAGCTTAGTCACTCGCTATCCCTATGCCTCGGGACACGTGTTTGGGTTCCGGGGTCGCCCCAGCGGGCTGAACCGGGGGCTTGGCATCGCCCGTCCACGCGGACGATTGCCCTCGCCGCGTTCGCGGCGCGAGTAGGCGCTAAGACCCAAGATTGGGAAGTTGCCCGATGGCAGCGGGCGCGCTTACGCCTAGCTTGGGCGCATCGACACGTGACTTTCCCGGAGGCCCGATGACCGCCCAGCTCAAACACATGATCCTCGGCCGGCGCAGCGGCACGCTGCGTGAGGCCAAGCCGATACCTAACCGTCTGGCCGTAGTGCGGCGCGGCCGTCTGGAGGTTGGCCACGGCCTGCGCGGTCCGGGCGGGCTCGGGTATGGAGGCGGGGACTTCGGCGGCCGGGCGCGCGCGGCCCTGGTCGCGGTCATGGCGCTCCTCGCGGTGGCGGTGACGGCGCCAGTGGCGAGCGCCGATCCGGTCGGCCAGATCAGCGAGTTCTCGACCGGCCTAAACGCGCACCCCACTTTGCTCGACGTCGTTTCGGGATCCGACGGCAACCTCTGGTTCACCGACGGAGGGCCGACGAGCGCGATCGGACGGATCACACCCACCGGGCAGATCACCGAGTTCTCGGCCGGCCTGAACGCTGTCAGTAGGCCGATCTCGATCGCGGCGGGGCCGGACGGCAACCTGTGGTTCACCGACGCCGCGGCGCTGTCGGGCGGGACGAGTGCGATCGGGCGGATCACGCCGTCGGGGCAGATCACCGAGTTCTCGGACCCCGCCAGCCTGCCGGACGGGATCGCGGCGGGGGCGGACGGCAACCTGTGGTTCACCAACTTCCTCGGCGCGATCGGGCGGATCACCCCGTCGGGGCAGATCACCGAGTTCTCGGCGGGCCTGAACCCCGGCGGCAGGCCGGCCGCCATCGCGGCGGGGGCGGACGGCAACCTGTGGTTCACCGACCAGGGGATCACGCCCGCGATCGGGCGGATCACCCCGTCGGGGCAGATCACCGAATACTCCTACGGCCACGGCCTGAACGCGGGCAGCCTGCCGGACGGGATCGCGGCGGGGGCGGACGGCAACCTGTGGTTCACCGATGAGGGGACCACCCCCGCGATCGGGCGGATCACCCCGTCGGGGCAGATCACCGAATACTCCTACGGCCACGGCCTGAACGCGGGCGGCGTGCCGGCCGACATCGCGGCGGGGGCGGACGGCAACCTCTGGTTCACCGACGAAGGGAGCACGAAAGCGATCGGGCGGATCACGCCGTCGGGGCAGATCACCGAGTACTCGAACGGCCTGAACCCCGGCAGCTTGCCGACGGGGATCGCAGCGGGGCCCGACGGGAACCTGTGGTTCGCCGACGAGACGAACGGGATCGGGCGGATCGGGGCGGGTGCGCCGCCGGCGCTCCAGGTGCCCGCGAGCCTCACGGGCGCAGGGCGCCAGGGCAGTGTTGAGGCCTGCCAGGCGCAATGGTCTGACTGGGCGGGCTACAACCCGTTCGCAGCGCTGCAGCCGTTCGACGGATACGCGTGGTTGCGCGACGGCAGCCCGATCGGGGGCCAGGCCGCGTCCACCTACACCCCCACCGGCACCGACGTCGGCCACCAGCTGGCCTGCCGGGTGACCGTCACCTACCCGCTGCCGTTCTCGGTCACCGCGAACGCCATGAGCGCCGCGATCACGATCCAGGCTGCCCCGCCCCCGCCCCAACCCCCGACTCCGGCGCTCTCAGCGCTGAGCATCTCGCCCCAGATGTTCACGCTTCGAGGGCGCCGGGTCGGGGGCCGGTGCGAACCGCCCAGCCGTTCAAACCGCGGCCACCACCCCTGCGCCCGGCGGCCGACACTCGCCGTCCGCTTCACGCTCAACACGACCGCGACCGTCACATTCGCGATTGAGCGGGCGCTCCCCGGACGAATGACCCGCGGCCGCTGCACGGCCCCCCACAGCGACCGCCGCCACCGCGCCTGCACCCGCCTGGTCACCCTGCCCGGCTCGATCACGCTAGCCGGTGTCGCGGGCGCCGACGCGTTCACATTCACCGGCGCGATCAGCGCACACCCCCTCGAACCCGGCAGCTACCGCCTGCTCGCCACCCCCACCACCGGCGCTAGCGCCGGCAAACAACAACAGACCACATTCGAAATCAACCCCTAAGCGACAACCGCACAAGCCGAGCTGCACCTGCTCGACACCCGCCAGTTCCCGGCCGCAACCACACCCACGAATCGCAGAGCGAGTCGCGGCGCTCCACTGACAAACCACATCCGTGAGGGCAATCCAGCGCCCTCCGAGCAACCCCGAAAGGAACTTGTAAATGATCACGCAATCGCTCCAACACCCACAGAACTACGCGGACGAGACTGACCTGTCGATGGCCATGCGCGGGTTCGCCGGCCAGACACTGTTGGTCGTCGGCGGCAGCAGCGGAATCGGACGGCAGATCGCCGGCGATGTGGTGGCCGCGGGCGGCAGCGCCGTCATCATCGGCCAGCACGCCGACAGGGTCAAGGACACCGTCCAGACACTGGCCAAAGACGGTTCGGTCTACGGCATCACCGCCGACCTGACCGACCGCATGCAGGTGGACCGGGTGCGTCGGCAACTGGCCGACGAGCACGCCGACGCCACCCTGCTGGTCAACGCCGCGGGGCTGTTCATCCCCAAGCCTTTCCTGGACTACGACGGCCCCTCCTATGACTCCTACCTCGAACTGAACCGCGCGATCTTCTTCGTCACCCAGACCGTCGTCCGGGGCATGGTCGACCACGGCAACGGTGGGGCGATCGTCAACATCGGCAGCATGTGGGCCCACCAGGCCGTCGGAGCGACCCCGTCATCGGGCTACTCGGTGGCCAAGGGCGGGCTGCACGCCCTCACCCGCAATCTGGCCATCGAGCTCGCGCCCCACCACATCCGGGTCAACGCGGTCGCGCCGGCCGTCGTTGCGACCCCGATCTATGAGAAGTTCGTCCCCCAGGACGAGCTCGACGAGACGCTGCACAGCTTCGACAGCTTCCATCCCCTCGGACGAATCGGCACCGCCCGCGACCTGGCCAACACCATCACCTTCCTGCTCTCCCCAGCCGCCAGCTGGGTCACCGGCGCGATCTGGAATATCGACGGCGGCGTGATGGCCGGACGCAACTGACCGGCTCCACACCCCCGTGCCATCTACCCCGCTCTTCCGTGGAGCGGGGTGTCAACGTAACGCACCGACCAGACCAGCGGCGTTTCATGCTGCTCGGTGTGCGACACGGGAGGGTCGTGCTGAGGTGCGCTCTTCGACTCTCCAGGCAGATCCAGCTGTCTCGGTCCGCGGCGTGTTGGGTCGCGGCTGCTCTGGGCGTGTCGTGGATCGAACGGCCAGGCGCGCAGCGGAGCGTGCGTCGAGGAGGTCACGTCCAATGAGCGCTCCTCCACAGACCGCGATCCATGCGCCGAGCACCAACGGGGCCATGATGATCCCGTCGTCGCGGAAATACGCGACCCCTTGCAGGGCGCGGACCGCTACCCCCACCGGTAACACTTCCGCGAGAGGGTGCATCCAGGCCGGCAGAAAATCTGGTGGGAGGCTGCCGCCGCTGGTGCTGTTGCCCAGGATCACGAGCACGACGGAGGCGAGGCCAGCTCCGGCGCGTCCGAACAGCCGAACGAATGTCGTCGACGCGCCAGCGACCGCGATGGCCATAAGCCCGATCAAGCCGGCCAACCCGACGAAACGGCCCCGGCGGCGCGCCGAACGCCTTGGCGATGACCGTGATCAGCACCCCACCGGTGATGCCGAAGAGTGCAATGCTCAGAAGGCGCTGGCGTAGCGCCAGTCGCGGAACAAGCTGGTATGTGACGCTGCCAAACAGGAAGCCCGCGAGCACCATCCCGAACGCGGAGTAGAAGATCGACAGGCCACGCGTGTCTCCACTCGACGCAGGGAGGACATCCCGCGCCTGGAACGCAGCTCCGTCTGACCGTGCGTCGCGTTCCACGAGTCCGGTCAGCAAGTCGTGACCGCCGGGCCGTTGGCCCCCGCGTAGAGAAGCATCTGAGTGCTGTGGGTGGCCGCGATCGCGCCGTAAGCTCGGCGATGCCCGACCGTTTGGCGCGCGGCTCCGACGTCCGTGTAGCGTTCGACGGCGAACCCGCCGGGGACGGCTCGGTTCAGAGCAGTAGCGACCGATTGCGTGGCATGCGCCGCGGCGATCGGAAGGCTATGCGGGCGGGGCGCGTGGAAGGCCGCGAGGTCGACGCTCACGAAGATCGCGCCGATCACCAGCACCACGCTGACCGGTCCCAGCACGCCTCTTGCACCAGTCTCCGCCGAGGGTGTGGGAGCGTCGTCCTCGAGTCAAGGTAGTTCTCCCAGCTCCGCGCCGACAGCCAGGCGCCGTGGATCAACATCATCGGGATCTGGCCATCCTCCCTCAGGCTGGCCGCCATCCAGTCCCTCCTGGCCGCGTTCAGACGGGCAAGCGTAACTCGCACGAAGCTGGGCAAAAAGTCCGATCGGGACTCTCATCCAGATCGGTTGCGACTCAATCTGCAGGCAGCTCGCTCCAGGCTGGGCGGTGGGTCAGCCACGCTTCGGTGTCGCGGACCCGGCACGCCGATCGTACGAGCGCTTGCACACCCTCGGTCGGCGGCCAGCTCGAGGCGAGATCCGTCGGAAAGCTCAGCGTCGGCTCGAACGGCACCGCCGCGAGTCCCGGCCCCCACTCAGTCGTCCACTCGGCGACCACCACGCAGACGGCCTCACCGCTGGCGACCGGGAGCATGCGCCGATCCCACGGCGCACTCATCGTTTGCGTCGTCCGCTCGAGCTCGAATCCATGTGCCCTGAACACCGTGCGTAGCCACGCGTTGAACACTTGGCCGGGCGGCTCGCGCGGCAGCAGGACCCGCTCGGCCGCAAAAGCGCCGATCGGAATCGCCCCCTCGGTCGCGAAACGGTGCGACTCCGGCAGCGCCGCGAGAAGTGGTTCATCCCTGAGTGCGTCGATCCGGACACCGTGGCGGCGAGCCGCGGACGGCGTCTCCATTACGACCGCCGCGGCAAGTTCGCGGGCGCTGACCCGCCTTAGCGCGTCAGGAGTGACCTCCTCTTCGACTCGCATATCGAGTCCCGGGAGTTCGATGGTCGCCGTCTCGGCGATCCGCGTGACCACTGTGCGGCTCTGGCCGGACTCGGGTCGCCGGGCTAGGATTGCGCGGTGCCGTTCACGCTCAGGAACCTCAAGGAGGACCTTGAGGACCTCGGCTCCAATTTCGACGGCGCGGCGGACCTGGAGTTCCGCGCGGCGACCGCGCCGCTCGAGCTCGAGGAATCCGGCCTGACCTACCAGCGCGTCCCGCCCGGCTACCGCTTTCCGTACGGCCACACGCACAAGAAGCAAGAGGAGGTGTATGTGGTCGTGCGCGGGAGCGGGCGGATGAAGCTCGACGACGAGATCGTCGAACTCAAGGAATGGGACGCGGTGCGTGTCCCGCCCGGTACGTGGCGAGGCTACGAGGCGGGGCCGGAGGGCATCGAGATCCTCGTCATCGGCGCGCCCAATCTCGGCGACGCTCCTCGCGAAGACGTCGCCGGCCGGCGCGACTGGTGGACGGACTGATCGGCCCCAGTCCTATTTGCCGAGAACTATGGCGGAGGTGATGATGGGCAACGTCTTCGTCCACACGATGATGTCGCTCGACGGGTTCATCGCGGGTCCAGACGACGACATGAGCTGGGTCCTCCGGCACGCTGGCGACATGCCCAGCGCGGTCGTGGACGAGGTCATCGCCAGGACCGGGGCGGTGCTGGCGGGCCGCCGCGTCTACGACGTCGGCCGACGGATCCAGCGACCCGACGCCCGCGGGCTGTTCGGCGGACGCTGGAAGGGTCCGCAGTTCATCCTCACCCACACGCCACCGACCGACGAAACCGACCCATCCCACACCTTCATCTCGGGCGATATCAGGGACGCCGTGGCTACTGCGCTGACGGCCGCCGACGGCCGCGACGTGCTCGTGCTCGGGGCAAATGTCGTTGATCAGTGCCTTGGCGCTGGGCTCGTCGCTGAGATCCTCATGCACATCGTGCCGGAGCTCGTCGGGGACGGAGTCCGACTGTTCGAAGATTCGGGGCTTCGCGCCTCGCTCACTACGCTCGACGTGTCGGCATCCGGGGAGGTCGTGAACCTGCGATTCCGAGTCGACAAAGCGGCCGCGTGAATATCGAGTTCCTCTCGACCGTGGCGGACTACCTGGCCGCGGCGGCTACCGCGAGGCGTCCGTCAGCGAGCGCCGCCATATCCACCTCATCGAGTGTGTGCACGACGATGTCGGCATCTGCGGCGCGCAAAAGCTCGGCGTCGTCTTTGCGCGCTATGCCGATCGCGCCCATGTGGCCCGCCTTGGCCGCTTGTACGCCGGCAGAGGCATCCTCCATCACGATCGCGTGCTCTGGCTCAACGCTTAGCTCGTGGGCCGCCGTCAGGAACATCTCGGGATCGGGCTTTCCGTGCGCGAAGTCCCGTCCGGACACGTTGGCGTCGAAGTAGTCGAGTAGCGTCAGGCCTGGCCGGAGCGTGTTGGACGAGATGCCCTGCTCCTGCGCAAACGTGTCGAGCCGGATCTGGCGGAGGAACAGATCGGCGTTCTTCGATGACGAGGCGGCGGCCACCCGCAAACCCGCGTCCTTCACGGCGATGATGAACCGCAGCGCGTCGGGGTAGGCGGTGAAATCACCGGCCTCGATCAGCCGCACGACCATCGACTGCTTTCGTTCGGCGTACTCCAGCAGCCGGTGCTCGTCCTCGTCGTCGGGGATGTGGAAGTACTCGAGCGCCGCACGAGCGCCCGCCAAGCGCGGCTTGCCCGACATGTGCTCCTCGTAGACGCGCGAGGTGAACGCCTCCGGGGACCACGTCGTGCGGTCGCGGATGTCGCTCCATTCGGACTCCATCAGCTCGCGCAGGGACTCGCGCCACGCCTTCTCGTGCGGCGAGTCGACGAGTACCCCGTCGACGTCAAAGATTGCTCCCTCGAACCGCGCGCCCTCCGACGGCGTCATGGATTCCCTCCTTCCTTGCCCGCCGCGACCGGCACGGACAGTTCGAACGTCTCGGTGTCACCTGGGCAGAGCTCGCGGAGCTCATCCCCGACGCCCACCCGGATCGGGCCTCCCGCCCCCTCTCGGTGGAGGCTGATCACGAGCCGTTCTTGGTCGAGCGTCACTTGCATCGGCGTGCGCTGAAACTGCATCCGGAAGGTCACCTGCTCGACAGCTCCGGGCAACCGGGGCTGGAAACGTAGTACGCCGTCGCGGATCTCCATGCCGGGGTAGGCACGCTGCATCAGGTCGACGGTTCCCGACATGACGCCCATGTGTACCCCTTCCCGGGTAGTTCCTCCCTGGATGTCGTCGACATCGCTGCGGAGCGCCACGAGAAACCGCTCCCACGAGCTCTCCGGATCGAGCGGGGCGAGGACCCCGGCGAAGGTGACAAAGCTGAGCGTCGAGCCGTGTGAGGTCCGCTGGTCATAGTAAGCGATATTCCGAGCCGCGGTGTCCGAGCGGTACTCGTAGCCAAGCCGCTCGAACAGCTCCCGGATCCCGGCCGGCGCGAACAGGTAGAACAGCATTACGGCATCGGCCTGCTTGGAGACCTTGTATCGGTTAGGGTCATCGCCCTCGGCATGCAGGATGCGGTCGAGACGCTGGATGTTGCCGTAGCGCGCCCGGTACCCATCCCAGTCGAGCTCCTTCAGGTGCTCGTAGCCTTCGAACTGGCTGATGATCCCGTCGTCGTGGAATGGGACGAACATCCGCCCGCTCATGTCCCGCCAGAGACTCAGCTCCCGGTCGGAGATCTCAAGCCTCGAGCGAAGCGCGTCCGCGCGGCTATCCGGAAGCCATGTGAGCACCTCGCCGGCCAGCCCGCACAGCCATGCCACCATCACGTTCGTATACGCGTTGTTGCGCAGTCCGCCCTCATCCGCGCCCGGATACTTCTCGTGGAACTCGTCCGGTCCCATCACGCCATGGATCTCATACCGTCCGCGCTCGGGGTTGAAGTGCGCGATCGACGCCCAGAAGCGCGCAATCTCGAGCATCATCTCGGCACCGTAGTCGCGCAAAAACGCCAGGTCCCGGGTGGCCTGGAAGTACTGCCAGATGTTGTAGAAGATCGCCGCATTCACGTGCCGCTGGTTGTGGCTGAGGTCCGGCTCCCAGCGCCCCGACATCGGGTTCAGATGCACGCGCTGGGTCTCCTCGGTGCCCTCGCTCCCGCTCTGCCACGGGAACATTGCACCGGTGAAACCGGCCTCCCGCGCAGCCGCACGTGCTTCCTCCAGACGTCGGTAGCGGTACATCAGTAGTCCGCGCGTCACCTCCGGCAGCCGGAAGCTGAGGAACGGAAAGACGTACACCTCGTCCCAGAACACATGCCCCCGGTAGGCCTCGCCACTCAGCCCGCGCGCGGGCATCCCGGCGTCGAGGTCGGGAGTGTGTCGGGAGCACACCGACAGGATGTGGCAGATGTGGACGCGCAGCAGGTGCTGGACCTCCTCGTCGCAACGTGCTCGCACGTCGCATACCCGCCATAGCTCCTCCCACGCGTCAACGTGCCGCGCCAAGGCCGGCGCGAACTCGGGGCTGCGCCGCGCCGCCGTGCCTGCCTTACCGAGCGTGTCGCTCGTGGCAGGATCCCGAGATGTCGCGAGCGAGACCATCTTCTCGATCCGGACAGGCTCCTGCTTCGCAACCTCAAACGCGAGGATCTGCTGGATGTAGTCCTCGGTCTGAAACAGACTGCGCTCCACGATCAGCGAACGTTCGCCGGCGAACACTCGCGTACGCGCCGCCTGGCTGATGTACGTGTTGGACTGACGGGTCCGGACCTTCAGCGCGATCGCCTCCGGCCCGAACGTTCGCGGCGACACAGGATCCAGGTGCCGCCCCTCGAGCTCGAGGTAACGCGCGACGCCGCTGTTCGTCACCCTGCCGTCGATCGCCGAGATCACCTCGACGCGTCCAGACCAGTTCTCGGCGGTCAGCGTCCACTCGATTCCGGCGCGGTCCGGATGCGCCATGCTCACGAATCGCCGGCTGGTCAGTGCCGTCTCACGCCCGGCACCGTCTCGGAAGCGAACCGTCCGTGTCATCACCGCGCCGCGCAGGTCGAGCCGGTGGCGATACTCGAGCACCTCGACGTCCGCCAGCCGTATCGCGTCGCCACCGTCGATCCTCAGCTTGAGTACCAGCCAGTTGGGCAGGTTCACCAAGTCCTCGTTGAGCACGGGCACGCCGCCCAGGATCGTCGTTTCGCGGTTGTAGACCCCGTGGGCGTACGTACCGGGGTAGTGCACCCCGTCGGCGTCCTCCCACTCGGCCGCGGCGCGGGCGCAAAAGCGACCGTTGCCCGTCGAAGTGAGCACCTCGCGCAAGCCCTCCGCCTCGGGATCGAAGCCCTCGTAGCTGAGCACAAACGGGTCCACCACAACTCCTAGTCCGGTCTCGGATCAGTCGCGCCGCCTACCCTTTCAGCAGGCGGAATCCCTGTCAAACCATCCGCTCTTTCGACCGCTCTAGGAAAGCCCGGCAAATCGAGGGTGTTGCATAAACCTCGGGGCGTTGTGATGGCGCCACGGCCGACGCTCCGGCGGCCAGATGAGGGCGGCAGCTTCGGCTGGCGGGGAAACGGGATCTCGACCCGCGCCGGACCGGTTCTGAGTCGAGCGCAACAAGCATCGGCGCCTGCGGGCTTTACGCAACACCCGCAAATCCTGGGGTTTCCTGTTTCTCGAGTGGGCCGCCATCTGGGTAGCGTTAAGGTCACGCGCGTGTGCTTTTCGCCGCAGGCCGACTTCGTCGCCGGCGCCGTCATTGCCGGTGTGGGAGTTGAGACGCTCCGCCACGTGCGCGCGCGGCGCGAACTGATCGTCGGCGCGCTGCCCCTGCTGTTCGGCATCCATCAGCTCGTGGAGGGCTTCGTGTGGCTCGGCCTCCGCGGTCAGGTCTCGCCGGGGCTGGGTGACGCCGCGAAGCAGGCCTACATCATCTTCGCGCACGCCGTCTTACCGGCGATTGTCCCACTCGGATTCATGCTCCTCGAGCCGGACCCCAGGCGGTCGCGGGTGATGATGGCGACGGCGTGCGCCGGCGCGCTGTTGGGCGCGTACCTGCTGTGGCAGGTCACCGCGTACCCAGTCGGAGCACACGAGGAGGCTCGCTGTATCGATTACACGACCCACACCCCGAACGACGCCGTCATCGGGCTGCTCTACGTCGCCGCGACGTGCGGTCCGGCGCTGATCTCGAGCCGTCGTTACCTGCGATGGTTCGGACTGGTCAGCCTCGTCGGGGTAATCGTGACCGCGGTACTCCGGGTCGACGAGCTGACATCGCTGTGGTGTGTGTACGTCGCGCTCGTGAGCGTTCTGATCCTTGAGCACTTCCGAAGGCAACGGGCGTCCGACGTACGCGCGATCTCGGGCCCCGCATGGTCTTCCTAGGATCGGCCTGACGGGCTTCGTCGCATCCTTCATAATCGACGGGCGATGCGCGTAGCGGCCAGACGTGCGTGGTGGGTGGCGGTTGCCGTGGTGGCCGTGCTCGCCGGCGCCGCGTCGACGAGCGCGGCGTCCCTGCCGGCGCTGCAGCCCGTGGTCCTGCCACGCGACCACGGGGCTCATCCGGCGTTTCAGGTCGAGTGGTGGTACACGGCCGGGACGGTGTCCGCTCCTGGTGGCCGGGATTTCTTCTGGTTCGCCACCGTGTGGGCCGGTTCGGGGTTCAAACTCGCCAAGGTAAACGTGGTCGATCTGCGGGCCGATCGAATCGTCCTCTCTCGCGAGTACCTGGCCGCCGGGGCTCTGGAACCGGGCCAAACCGGGATGCAGGTCGACGGGTTCACCCTCGGGTGGCGGCCGACCGGCCGGTTCGGTCGGTGGACGGTGTCGGCGCCGGTCCCCGGGACCGGGCGGCTGCAGCTCAGCTTGACACCGATCCAACCCTATGTGCTCAACGGCACCGATGGGATCGTCCAAGAAGGCCCCGGAGCGACCTCGGCCTACTACTCTGCGCCGCGCCTCGCCGCGCGCGGCACGCTCGTGCTCGACGGCCACCAGACCGCGATCGGCGGCCAGGGCTGGGTCGACCACCAATGGGGCAACTTCGCGACCAATACTGCTTCCTGGCATTGGAACTGGTTCGCCTGCCAGTTCACGGACGGCAGCGACTTGATGCTCTACCAGTTCATCACCCCCTCCGGCCAACCCACCGGCGTGCAGGACGGCACCGACGTGCCCCGCCACGGCCCGGTCACCCACCCCCAGAACTTCACGGTGACACCTCTGCCACCGGCGATCCGACCGGCGGGGGCAACCGGCACGTACCCACTACGGTGGCAGCTGAACGTCCCCCGAGCCCACCTGAACCTCACTCTCAGCGCCCGTGCCCGCCACCAATTCATCGCCAACCAATACCTGCCGGGCTTCTGGGAAGGCGCATCGGCGATTACCACCGGCACCCCTGGCACCTGCATCGTCGAGTCCACCCGCGAGACCGGCGGCGGCCTTTGAGACCGTCGGCGGCCCGCCCGCACGCCGCGCTCTAGCTTGCCCGAACCGGCGGTCCGCACCGCCCCAAATCAGTAGTCAACCACGTAGTGGGCCCCTCACGGCAGCGGTAGGCTGCCTCCAGTTTTCATTTACGCGAGAACGAGGAGATGACGTGAGTAGCGAGCGGCAGGGAGAGCATCCGGCCCGCGCGTACGGCGTGACGGGCGGCGGGTTTGCCGAGGGCCAGGCGGATCCTGAGGAGTTCGAGCAAGACGAGAAGGTAGGAGACTTCGCGACCGGTCAGGAAGACCTCGAGGAGTTTCCCGAGGACGCGCAGCTCGGCACCTTCGCGAGAGGCCAGGAAACCCAGGAGAACGCAAAAGAGGGCACGTTCGGCACGGTGGACGAACCTCCGGAAGAATAAATCCCAGGCGCGCCATCCGGTGGTGTAGCCGCGGACGGCGCCGCAGAGAACGTGCGCAGGGCGACAACCTCAGCTGCCACCGTTGCTGTCTCACCATCAATATGATATCATTTTGATAGGTGATCGGGCGGGCGACACCATCGGCACACGAGGCATCCCATAAACGCGCCCAACGACAACGCCGCCGCGAAAGGTCTGCGCGGGTGGTGGCTATCCCCCCCGCGATCCGGCATGCACCGCCTGATAGCGCCGTGGGAGTACCGCCACCTCCGCATCTTTGGGGTTACGCGGGTTGCCGGTGGCAGTGTCGCGGCTGGAGCCGGCATCATTTGCCTCTCCTACCACGCCTACGGGTGGGCAGCCTTCTTCCTGGTTATCGGCGCGCTGAACCTCGCGGGCGGCTCCTGGTTCCTGACCATCGATCGCTCCGTGTCCGGCCGAGCCTGAGCTTGGTCGGTCCCCCGGCGGCCTGAGCGAAGTGCCGGGTCCGCTCGCGTTGATCGCATCGCTGTATTTCCGAAGCATGGCGGCGCTCTTAGAAACGAGCGTCCTTCAGTTGCCATGCAGATTCTGTTTCTCGTATCAGCGCACAACAGCTTGAGCCAGCGCGCCTCGATCGCGTTGTCTGAACTCGGCCACCGTGTCGAGGTCGCGGTCGTCGCGTCCGTTTCGGAGATGGAGGCCGCCGTGCGGGTGCACGCTCCGGAATTGGTCGTGTGCCCGTTTCTGAAGACGATGATCCCCGAGTCGATCTGGGCGCGGCATTGCTGCCTGATCGTCCATCCCGGGCCACGCGGCGATCGCGGGCCGTCATCGCTCGATTGGGCAATCGAACTGGACAAGCAGGACTGGGGAGTCACGGTCTTGCAGGCCAACGGCGAGTTCGATGCCGGGGAGGTGTGGGCAACCGAGACGTTCCGGATGCGCAACGCAGCCAAGAGCAGCCTGTACCGGCACGAGGTCCGCAGAGCGGCGACCGAGGCGATCATCGACGCCATCGACCGTCTTGTGCTGGTCGGGGGACTGCCCACGGCGACGGGTCAGGCGTCAGGCGTGGCGCTCGGGCCCTGCCTGCCCCTGATGACCCAGGACGTCCGCGCGATCGACTGGAAGTCCGACGCGACCGGGTGCGTGCTGCGGAAGATACGCGCGGGCGACGGATCCCCGGGCGTGCTCGACACGATCGACGGCGAGCAATTTCACCTGTTCGGGGCGCACGACGAACGGGAGCTTCGCGGCCGACCGGGCGAGTTGGTGGCACAGCGAAACGGAGCTGTCTGCCGAGCAACGGTCGATGGGGCGGTGTGGATAACGCACCTCAAGCGCCACGACTCAGCGAGCGAGAGGAACTTCAAGTTGCCGGCCGCTCACGCGCTGGCGCTTGCGGGCATGGAGCTCAACGTTCCGGAGGTCGGGATCGCGGTGGATGCACAGATTCCGGACGGAGACACCTACCGTGAGATCGCCTACTACGAGCACGACGAGGTGGGCTACCTGCAGTTCGCGTTCTACAACGGCGCGATGAGCACCCCCCAATGCATGCGGCTCCGCGAGGCGTACGCGCACGCTCTCGCGCAGCAGACCAAGGCGATCGTGCTGCTCGGCGGGGATGACTACTTCTCAAACGGCATTCACCTGAACGAGATCGAGGCCGCTGAGGACCCAGCCGAGGAGTCCTGGCGGAACCTGCAGGCAATCGACGATCTGGTCAAGGACATCATTGAGACCGATTCGCATCTCGTGATCTCCGCGCTTGCCGGCGACGCCGGCGCGGGAGGTGTCCCGTTGGCGCTGGCCGCCGATTACGTCCTGGCCCGGGAAGACATCGTCCTCAACCCCTACTACCAGCATATGGGCGGGCTGTACGGATCGGAGTACTGGACCTACCTGCTGCCGCGGCGGGTCGGTCGGGCCACGACCGCGCGGCTAACCGGGGCACCGTTCCGCGCGCTCGGCACGAGCGAGGCGGTGAGGATTGGACTGCTCGATGCCGCCGTCGGCGCCGACGTGGAGGACTTTCGGACGCGCACCGCTCGTTTCGCCGAGCGGATTGTGCATGACGGGCTGCACCAGGCGCGCCTCGAGGACAAGCGCCGACGACGGGCGCAACACGAGCGGGCCATGCCGCTCGAGGCATACCGTGAAGAGGAACTCGCCCGTTGCCACGAGTGCTTCTTCGGGCCCGATCCCGCCTACCACGACGCCCGGCGACGGTTCGTCTACAAGCTGCCGGCGCGCGACAGCCAAGCCAGGCGCGCAGCCCGGGCTGTCAGCTCGCGTCGCGCTTGATCGAAGCGACGCTCAGCCGCTCGAGCTCGCGCTCCAAAGACTCCAGAGTGATCTCGACCACGGCGGCGGCCGGCGTGAAGGCGTACTCGCCGCACGGAGCGAGCGTTGAGAAGCAGATGGCCGGGAACGCCTTGTGGCGTGCCCACAGCCAATCCTCGAGCTTGCGACCCTCCGCGTGTGGGGAGCGGCATGAATAGCCGTAGATCCGCACGAGACCGGGGCTCGCGCCAAGTAGTTGGAGGGGCTGACCGAAGCCCTCAAAGTGGTTGGCGCTGTAGTGCAGCGGCGTGATCGTGGACCGAGCCAGGTTCCAGTCGCGCAAGAAGTACCGCGGCCCATCGGGATACGGAGTCGCGTCGTACAGCGTTGGGATGATCACGCTCGTACCCCGCTCATTTTCGATACCGGCAGCAGGCGCGGGTGAACGCATGTGTATTTCGTCGTTGGTCATGACCTATACGGAGACGCCGTGCACCCATGCGAGCGCGCAGCACGAGATCGCCCCGCAGCGCACCGCGCCCCGGGACAAAGCGGCGGATAGAGCGCCGCTGCGTTCACGCTAGTGCGCGATTTGAAGCTTCAGCGAAGGACAGCGCCGACTTTCAACGGCGAAACAAACGGCGCGGCGCGGGTGACCCGCCAGGTTCGAAAATGCCTCCATGAGCACCGTTACCCGCAGGGCGCTCACAACGTGGTTACTCGATCATGGCTTTACCGAACTCGGGGGCAAGGCGACGAGCCACCGGCGCTTTCGCCACGAATCCGGCATCGTGATCACGGTGCCCGGCCACGGGAGACAGAACCTCAGTCAGAAGCACATCGGCATGATCGTGCGCCAGCTCGAGGCCGCCGGCTTCGACCGCGACGAGGTGCGCCGCGACCTCAACGCTCGATGATCTTGGCGCCCCGGGTGCGAGGCCGGGTTCTAAATCGCGCGTCGATTAGGTTACGCACCCTGCATCCACGCCCCGATCCCGTCCAGAGGTGAGCACCACGCCTACCAAACCCGTCCTCGTCATAACTCGGCCTCCGCTGCCGCCGAAGGTCGACGAGCGCGTCAACCACGAGTTCAGGCCCCGGACGGCCGGTACCCCCGAAGCACTGACGCCGCACGGACTTCTCGCGCTGGCGGATGGGGCGTCCGCACTTCTCGTCACCGGCGCCGATCGGCTCGACGCCGACTTCTTCGACCACATCCCTCAGTCCGTGAAGATCGTGGCGACGCGGACGGTCGGTTACGACCACCTCGATGTCCGAGCCGCCGCACGCAACCACATCGCGGTCTCGAACACGCCCGGAGTGCTCACCGACGCCGTCGCCGACGCGGCAATCCTCCTGCTGCTGGGTGCGTCACGGCGCGCCTACCAGGCGCAGCAGTTCCTCCGTGCTGGTCAATGGGGCCACGCCTCGACGGTCGGCCCGATCGGTTGGCAGGTGACCGGGAAGGTCCTCGGGATCTACGGAATGGGTCGGATCGGACAGGCGACCGCGCGGCGTGCGCGGGCGTTTGGAATGCGGATCCATTACACGGACGCCGCCCCGCTCCCCGACCACGTCGCGGAGGGCGCGATCTTCCACGAGGATCCCCACGAGCTGCTCAGCGTGAGCGAGTTCCTCAGCCTCCACGCTCCGGCGACGCCCGCCACCCACCACTTCCTGAACGCGGACACGCTCGCGCTGCTCCCCCGCGGAGCCATCATCGTCAACACCGCCCGTGGCGATCTTATCTGCGATGACGACCTGTTCGCCGCGCTGGCGGCCGGAACCGTGGCAGCTGTCGGCCTCGACGTGTTCGAGCACGAGCCCGACATCGATCCGAGGTACTTCGCGCTCGAGAACGCGTTCCTGATGCCGCACCTGGCGGCCGCGACGATCGAGACACAGAGCGCGATCGGCATGCTCGCTCTCGACAACATCGATGCCGTACTCAACGGCCACCATCCGCCAAGCCTCGTGACGGCCTGATGCTTGACCCCGACCGCCAGGCATCCATCGAGTGGATTGGCGAGTTCGTTGGGCAATGGCTGGACGCCTGGAACTCACATCAAGCGGATCGCGTGCTGAGATGCCTGACCGAGGATGTCGAGGTTCGAGATGACTCGTGGCCGAGAACCATGCTTGGCCACGCGGACGTCCGCGCGGCGTCACGCGAGTGCAGCACGTGTACCGGCGACTGCGGAATACCTACGGCTAACTCGTTCAACCGCTCCGGTTCGGGCCGCGGCTCTCTAGCTCCCGGATGCGATCGAGCAGTTCGCAGGCCAGGACGGCTCCGGCTGGGTTCAGCCCAAGGTCGCGTCGTAATCGTTCGGCCTTGGCGGCGCGGGCGGCCGAGCTCGGGGCAAACAGGGGCGCGCGGCCGGTCCCCGCGGACGGCTCGAACAGGCCGAGGGCCAGATAGCGCCGAACGACCGACACCCTGAGCCCGGCTTGCCGAGCAACGACGGCGAGCTCCATCGGCCGCTCAAAGGCGTCGTCGCCGTCCGGCCGTCCCGGTGGTGTATTGCTCCGGGCGCTCACCGGCCACCCTCACGCGGGTTGAAATCCGACACCGACGCGAGCTTCTCGAACAATTCGCGCTCTTCGTCCGACAGTTCCTTGGGTACGGCTATCTCGACGGTGGCGTAAAGGTCGCCACGCTTGTCGTCTCCAGCCGGCAACCCTCGACCGCGTAGCCGCAGCCGTCGGCCGCTGGAGGATCCGGCCGGCACCCGCACCTGGGCGGTTCCGGTGAGCGTCGACACGGGGACCGTAGCCCCGACCGCGGCCTCCCACGGCGCGACGCGCACATCGACGAGGAGGTCATCGCCCTGGCGGCGGAAGCGTGGGTGGGGCTTCAACCGTACGAGCAGATACAGGTCGCCGGCCGGGGCACCGTCGCGGCCCGGGGCTCCCTGGCCAGCGACCCGGATGCGCTGGCCCTCTCTGACGCCAGCGGGGATGTTCACCGCGACGCTGTGGCCGTCCCCGAGCGACAGCCGTCGCCTGGCACCGTTGAGCGCGTCTTCGAGCGAAAGCTCGATGATCGCCTCGATGTCGCGGCCCCGCATCGGTCCGGAGGGCCGTGCCGCGGCCCCGTCGCCGAACAGCCGCTCGAAGAATTCCGAGAACACGCCGTCGCCGAACTCCATGCCCATGTCCCGGTCAAAGCCCTGCCGCTCGAAGAAGTCCTCGAAGTCGCCATTTCCGGGCGCGGCCCCCTGCGCGCGCCAATGCGCCCCGAGACGGTCGTAACG
>Ga0335076_10001705_pt1 | contig 21408 bp, 15 predicted proteins | sample Lox_Sample_25_FD_206717 | JGI IMG/M metagenome (GOLD analysis project Ga0335076, IMG submission 206717) | Soil microbial communities from Loxahatchee National Wildlife Refuge, Florida, United States - Lox_Sample_2.5 | ecosystem: Environmental > Terrestrial > Soil > Wetlands | place: USA... | reverse complement strand
CAGTACACGTCGCTCAGCTATTTCTGGTACGACGTCAACTCGGGCTTTCGCAAGAACGTCTACGCCTTCGAGACATTTTTGCTCGCGCAGAAGTACTTCCTGGACGGGCAGCTGGTCCTGGCGGGAAATCTTGGCATCGAGGCGGACAGCGCCACGCGCCAGCCAATCGAAGGACTGCCCGCGGACTTCGAATGGCCGCTCACGCCCGAGATGGAAATCGCGATCACTGCCAGCGTGGGGCTTACGTACCGCATATTCCCGAACTGGTTTGTCGGCGGGGAAATCTTCTATCAGACCGAGCACGAGACCGTCGTAGGGCAGGAGCGCTGGTCTTTGCAGGCGGGCCCGACGATTCACTACGCAGCTAAGGACTGGTGGGTGACATTGACGTGGATGCCGCAATTGGTTGGAGGCGGCAACCCCTATCCCGGACAGACCTACAATCAGCAGCTGATCGAGAAGACGTCGCAGGAAATCCGACTCAAGATCGGTATCAATTTCTGAGCGAGCGAAATGCGCCCGATCCCTGGTCTTGTCTTACTACCCGCGGCACTGATCGCGGTAGCGCCTGCCTACGCAACCGACTACCTCACCGTGCCTCAGGCGCAGCATCTGCTCTTTCCGGATGCCGATCGCTTCATCGACGCGACCGTGGAGCTGACCGACGATCAAAGCAAGGCTATCGAGGCAAAGAGCGGAGTGCGTCAGCGCTGGAAGAAGCAAGCCGTCTGGCGCGTCGAGAAAAGCGGAGAGTTCGAAGGCTGGTTCATCGTAGACGAGGTGTTGGGCAAGCACGAGTTCATCACCTATGCCGTCGGACTGACTCCAGACGGCAAGGTGCGCGGGATCGAGATCCTCACTTACCGGGAAACCTACGGTTATCAGATTCGCAACCCCGATTGGCGCCATCTGTTCGAGGGCAAGACGCTGGCCGATCCATTCAAGCTGGAACAGGACATTCCCAACATCTCGGGCGCGACACTCTCCTGCAGAAACGTAACGAATGGGGTCAAGCGGCTGTTGGCGCTGCAGCAAGTGGCGCTGGCTGGGCGTTGAGATCCAGCCTTGCCTTCCGGCGGAACGGATGAAACTGCCGATGGGGACGCCGGCTCCGAGCGTCATCGTGGAGCTTTTCCCCGAGCTCAGTCGGTCCGCTGACGCAAGCCGCCGTAGCTGTGCCACGATCCGGTGACGAGCCAGCCACAATCGACCGGGATGTTCGCCCCCGTGATTGCTCCAGCGTCGGGACTCGCGAGGAAGGCCACGGCGCGAGCAATCTCCACGGGCTCGACCAGACGCCCTAGCGCAGCATTGCGCTCCAGAGCGGAAACGTCACGCTCGCCCTTGTCGATCGCCGCCTGCAAGGCCGGAGTGCGCGTGTAGCCTGGGGATACAGCGTTCACCCGCACCTGTGCCGGGCCCCATTCCGCTGCGAGGCACTCGGTCATCGCGATGACCGCCGCCTTGGCAGGTGCATAAGCGTGCAGCGGCATTGAGCGCATTCCGGCGATGGAGGCGATATTGACGATGCTGCCGCGCCGGCGCAACGCCATGCGCGAGCCAAACGCCACCGCAGCCACATAGGTACCGCGCTGATCCACGCGCACCACCTCGTCCCAGCTCGTCATCGACAAGCGCTCCGGTGGCAGCGGAACCTGGATCACGCCCGCGCTGTTCACGAGGATCTCGACCGGGCCCAGCTCGGCCTCGATCGAGTTCGCACAGCGCTCCACCGCCGCCTCATCGGCCACATCGACGACCCAGGCGCGGCCGTCGACCGCGCGCGCAACCGCGTCCATGCGCTCGTCGCGATCCAGGAGCGCGATTCGCGCACCGCGAGCCGCCAGTTCCCTGCAACAGGCCGCGCCGATACCGCTGGCGGCTCCCGTGACCACCGCTACCCCTGATAGCGCTGCGAGAGACATCTACTTCGCCCCTACTTCGGTACGCATCTTCCTTCTCCAATTCGAACTGGCATGTCTAGGGAAGTTTCTGATCTATTCAGAGCTTCCCTAGAACGCGAGGTACCTGCTCTTGATCGCATCGTCCCGTCTCAGCGCTTCGATCGTGTTGCGGTAGACGATCTGGCCCTTGTCGATGATGGTTGCGTGGCTCGCGATGCCGAGACAGAAATGCATGTTCTGCTCTGCCAGCAGCACCGTCACACCCATATCCCGGAGCCGCCGCAACAGCTCCCCGATCCGCTCTACGATCACCGGCGCCAGTCCCTCGCTCGGCTCGTCGAGCAGCAGGCCGATCGGATTCCCCATCAGTGTGCGAGCGATGGTCAGCATCTGCTGCTCGCCACCCGAAAGATGCCCCGCCATTCTCTGTTTCAGCGGCGCCAGAAGCGGGAACATTTCGTAGACGCGCTTCAGGCTCCAGTAGTCCTGGCCGCCGGGGCCTTTTTTGGCCGCGATGACCAGATTGTCCTCCACCGAATGCTCGGGGAAGACCTGCCTGTCTTCGGGGACAAAGCCAACGCCGGCGCGGGCGATGACGTGCGGCTTTCTACCCTGCATTTCCGTGTCGGTTACGCGAATCTGCCCACGCGCAGGCGGCGCAATCCCGGCGATCGCCTTGAGTGTCGTGGACTTGCCGGCACCATTGCGGCCCAACAGGGCCATGGTCTGCCCTTCGACGACCGCGACGCTCACATCGAACAGAATCTGGCTGGCACCGTAGAAAACGTCTATGCCTTGCGCCTCGAAGATGACGCGCTCGCTCACGCGTGCTCCGCGTCGTATTTGGCGCCGAGATAGGCCTCGATCACTTTGGGATTGTGCCGCACCTCTTCGGGCGTGCCTTCGGCCAACACGCGCCCGTAGCTCAGCACTCGAATGGTCTGCGCGAACTTGAACACGATGTCCATGTCGTGCTCGATGAAGACCAGAGTCATTTTCTTCCGTTCCCATAGCCGGTGGACTGTTTCCATCATCTGCCAGCGCTCTTCCGGCCCCATCCCCGCGGTCGGCTCGTCGAGGAGCAGGACCCGCGGATCCAGCGCCAGGGCGAGGGCGATATCGAGGACCTTCTGATCTCCGTGCGACAGATTGCCCGAGAGCGTGTCCGCCGTCGGCGTCAGTCCAACCAGGTCCATCACTTCATCCGCCTGGGCTTGCGCTTCCGCCAGCGGGAATCGACGGCCGCATCGCGCATACCAGCGGCGATGCGCATTGACCGCCCCCAGGATCGCCTCACGCACGGTAAGCGATGCGAAAATATTCGCGATCTGAAAGGCACGACCGATTCCCAGCCGCACGATATCAGGCGCCGGAAACCCGGCGATGTTCTCGCCCTCGAGCAAGATGCGACCGCGGTCGGGCCGCAGCGCGCCGGTGATAAGATTGAAGAAGCTGGTCTTGCCGGCCCCGTTCGGACCGATCACCGCAGTCAGCGAGCCCGCCGAGAACTGCATGCTCACATCGCTGATCGCGCTGACGCCGCCGAACGATTTGTACAGGTTCTCGATTCCGAGCATGTCAGTTCCGGCCTTGGGCTCGCGCGCCCTTCTCCATCACGAGCCTGTCGGCTTTTTTCCTCCAGGTCTGCACGACGAACCCCAGCAGTCCCTTGCGCAAGCCAAGCGCAAAAACGAGGATGATCACTCCCAGAACCAGGCTGTAGTGCTCTGTCACCTTGGTGACGAAGTCGTTCAGGACCAGCAGCAGCGCTGCGCCGACCAGCGGCCCCAAGAACACGCCGATGCCGCCCAGCATGATCATGAACACGGCCTCCCCCGAGATCGTCCAGTATGCGAAATCGGGGTAGGCGCTCGACACGAAAAGGCTGATGAGGATTCCGCCAACTCCGCCGAAAACACCCGCCACGATGAAGGCAAGGACTCGAATGCGCCAGACCTGAATCCCCAGGAAACTCGCGCGGCGCGGATTGTCGCGGATCATCCTCAGCGTGTAGCCGAACGGTGACTGCACGAGATGCCACATCAGGAAAAGGGAGACGACCAGCGTCGCGCAGCAGAACAAATACAAGTGATGCGGATCGTCGAGCCGGATGCCGAGGAAGGGCGGCCGCGGCACCCCGCCGGTGAGTCCCTGGTCGCCGCCAGTTACCGCCGTCCAGGCGATGATCAAGCTGTACAGCAGCATCTGGAACGCGAGCGTCAGGAACGAGAAGTAGATCTCCTTCAGGCGCACGCAGATCGCGCCCACGAGCCCCGCGACCAACGCGTTGACCACAACCGTCAAAGAAAATGCCACCGGGATCGAGGTCCCGGCCTTCTGCATCAGCAGCGCAAAGCTGTAAGCGCCCAGGCCGAAGAAGAGACCATGGCCGAACGAAACCATGCCCGCGTAGCCGATCAGGAGGTTGAGCGACGTCGCGAAGATGCCGAAGGCTGAAGCACGCATGACGAAATCGGAGAACGACTTGCTCGGGAAGACGAGAGGCAACAGGGCCAGCAGCAAGAGCAACCCGGCTGCAATCGATGCGTCCCGTCCGAGCGAAGGCCTGGGCATACCTCAGAGTTCCCTCCCGAAAAGGCCGCTCGGCTTCGCGATCAGAATCACGGTCATGAACGCGAACATGAGGCCGTCGGTGAACAGCGGAAACCCGATCGAGCCGAAGCTGCGAACCAGTCCGATCAGCAGCGCACCGACCAGCGCACCCGCCACCGAGCCCATCCCCCCGATGACGGTGACGATGAAGGACTCGATCAGAATCGAGAAACCCATCCCGGAGACCAGAGAGCGAACCGGCACCGCCAGCGCGCCGGCCAGCCCGGCCAGCAGCGACCCGAGGGCGAAGACGCCGCCGTAAACCAGCGTGGTATTGATACCAAGGGCCGACGTCATGGTGGGGTTGACGGCGGCCGCCCGCACGATTTTTCCAATCCGCGTTTTCGTGATCATCAAGCCCAAAGCGAGCGCAACCAGAATGGTGATCCCGATCAGAAACAAGTAGAAGACCGGAAGCACACCCCCGGCGACGATGATCGGCGGACGCTGAAACGCGGCGGGCATGCCCATGGACTGAAACTCCGCGCCCCAGATAATCTTCACTGCATCGTCGAGGATGAGGATGAAGCTGTAGCACACCAGCAGCTGCATGAGGACGTCGGTTGCGTACACACGACTCATGAACAGTCGCTCGAACAGCAAGCCGAACAGGCCGACGCCAAGCGCCGCGCCAAGCACCGCGAGCGCGTAGCTGCCGGTGAGGTTGTAGATCGTGAAGGCGAAATAGGCTCCCAGCATGTAGAGGGAGCCGTGCATGAAGTTCACGACCTTGAGCGTGCCGAAGATCAAGGACAGCCCGGCGGCGACCAGAAACAGAAGCATCCCGCTGATCAGGCCCCCTGTGGTCTGCGTAACCAGACAGGACGCGGACGATACGCACGCAAGCAGCGCTTGCAGATCCAAGATCTACTCCGAATGGGAGGTAGCAGGTAAGACCGTCAGACAGCGCTAGCAGCCTGATGCGAGACTTCTGTGCGCCACTCTAGCCTACGTGTACCCCATCGACTTCTTCCACTCGGCCTCGTGCTCGAGGATCGATTTCCAGTCGCCCGATGTGATGTCGACGACGTAAGGTTCCTTGGGGACCGTCGTGCCCCAGCCCAGTGCATAACCGATCGTCGTCTGATCCTCGGCACGCATGGTGATGGTGCCATCGGCACCGAACGGCGTCTTCAGCTTCATGCCGCGGATCGCGTCCGCGAGCTTGACGCTGTCAGTAGAGTTGGTCTTTTTCATCGCGGCGATGAGGTACTGCATTGCGACCGTGTTCTCCCATGACCAGTTCGTCGGATAGTCTCCGTACTTCAGCTTGTAGGCGTCCGCCCATGCAGCATTCTCAGGAGTCGCGGGGAACGCCTTGATGTAGCGAGTCGCCGAATGAATGCCGTGCGGAAGATTCTTCACCGCCGTGAGCGTCGTGTAGTCGGCCATGTTGATGGCGAACAGGTTGGTTTGGCTCAGCAAGTTGTAGATGCCGGCCTGATCGACGAAGGAAACCAGATCGCCGGCCCACAGGGCCGAGTACATCGCCTGCGGCTTGGCCTGGAGGATCTTGGTGATGTTCTCGGTGTAGTCCGCCTGGAACAGCTTCGGCCACGCCTCGCCGACCATCTCGACATCCGGGTGGAACCGCTTCAAATACTGCAGGAACAACGAGGTGTTGTCCCGCCCATAAGCGTAGTCCGGGGAGCAGGTCATCCAGGTTTTGAGCCCTTTCGTCTTCGCGATGTTCGCCGCGTAGGTTGCGCTCACGATCGCATCGTGAATGCCCTGGCGAGCGAAGCGAAAAGCTGTCGGGACGCGGATCTTCGGATCGGCGGAGAGCGAGGAAGTCTCGGAATTGGTATGCAAGCAGAGCACCTTCAATTCGCGAATGACCTCCTGCACGGCAAACGCACCCGAGGATGCCTCGGCGTCGATGATGATTTCACAGCCGTCGCCATTGATCAGCTGACGCGTGTTGTTCGTCGCTTCATCGGGCTTGCCCTTGGAATCGCGCGTGATGATTTCGATCTTGCGTCCGCCGAGACCGCCGGACGCGTTGAACTTCTCCACTTCCGTCATCACGGCGTTGCGCGAGGAAATGCCGAGCTGCGCCACGCGCCCGGACAGGATGGTCGGCATGCCGATGCGGATCGGCTTGTCTTCGGCACGCGAAATGAAAGGGAAGCCGATTCCCGTGGCGGCGGTTACGGCACTCGCGGCCTTGATGAACCCGCGACGATTTTCCAGCGTTTTCTTGTCAGACACGATCTCCTCCTACGGTTTGGACGGGGCCTGCCACTGCGCGGCACCCTTTGTTCAATGTCCCAGAAACCGCGCCTCCCGTGGAAGGCGCCGTTATCACCGGAGAACGGCTACCCGCGCCTCCAGCACCAGGCACATTAGCATGCGCGAACGATCGCGTGAATGGAATACGAGGAAATGCTACTTCCGAAAGCGAGAGGGCAGGACGCTGGAGCAATGCGCGCCGGCGGGGGCCGGTTCAGGCCAATCGGACGCCCGTTGCCCGCTTGAAAGCCAGTCTGCAAGTCCGGAGCCCCGCGGCACCGCACAACCCGATGCGCGGTTCAGCCATCGTTCAGGTATCGCGGTCTATCGTGTCGCCGCATAGGAGGCACAATATGATTCGCAATTTTATTATCACCTTACTGAGCACGCTCTCCCTCGCAGGCTGCGTCATCGTGCCCGCCGGGCACTATCATGGCTGGCATGACTCCTGGCGGTACCACAGCTACTATCCGGATTACCGCCGTTAGATCTTCCCTCCGGAACTCGGTGGGCAAGATCCGGTCGAACGCTGTCGCAGGTCGACCCCACCGGTCGTTCGAATGCCAAGAAAGCGGTCTTTCAACGCTATACTTGACTGGCGTCCGCGGGACGCGACCGGCACTCGAGCGGGTAGGTCTTCTCTCGGAAACCGTTGCACAAAGCTCAGCGCCATCGCCTGCGCGATTGCCCTGGACGGACGAGTGACGAACGACAAGCGTCCGCGGCCGACACATCACGTTGCAGCAGTGTCCGGCAACCGTTCGCGCAACGTGCGCTTCCGGTGACGCCACGCCAGCAGCGTGCGCCGCGGATGAAGGAGATTGATGCCATAGTAGAGACCCTTGAACGCACGCAAGCTCCAGCGTATCGGCGTGCCCCGGAAAAGATCTCCGGCAAGCAGCGAAAGCACGGCCTCCTGCATGCGCAGCACATTGCGCGGCCCCATGAATAAGCCACGGATCGTCGGGTGCGTCATGCGGTAGATGAACCAGGAAAAATTGTCCACGCCCGAGCGCACATCGCGATCGAACTTGCGCAGCAAGGCCGGCGCCCGCGCGGGATCGCGCAGGCTCGCATCGACCGCTTCCGCGCCCAGGAAAGCGCTGTTCATGCCCAGCATGACGCCTGAGGAAAAAACGGGATCGATGAAGGCGAACGCATCCCCGATCATGATGTAGCGGTCGCCGTGCATGCGGGTTGCACGGTAGGAAAAGTTGCCGGTTGCAGTGACGCCGTGAGTCAGCTTCGCCTCGCGCAGCCGTTCTTGCAGCTTCGGCGCCATCGCGATGGTTTCCAGAAAAAAGCTGGTCGGATCCGTCTTTCTCGATTTCATGTAGTACGGCCAGCACACCGCGCCCACACTCGTCGTGCCATCGGCCAGCGGAATGAACCAGAACCAGCCGTGATCGAACCAGAACATGCTGATGTTGCCGGCCGCCTTGCCGGGAAGGCGCTGTGCGCCGGTGAAATGACCGTACATCGCGGCGCTGTTGTGATAGCGGTTGCGGCGCTTGATGCCGAAGCGATTGGCGAGAAACGTATCGCGCCCGGAAGCATCGACAAAAAACTTTGCGCGCCAGCTGCGCTCGGCGTCGCGTGTTCCAGTCTGGATACGTACGTCATCGCCGGAAGGAAACTCGACCTTCGTTACACGGCATCCCTCGAACGTCCGCGCGCCCTTGCGCGCCGCGTTCCGGAACAGGATCTCATCATACTCGGAGCGTCGGACTTCGAAAGCGGACGGATAAGTCTTGTCCCACGCTTTGCTGAAATCGAATGTGACCGGAGGACCATGCTCGGGCGAATTGAATTCGGCTCCGTACTTCGGCATGCCGATGCGCTTGACTTCGTCGTAGACGCCCAGGCGCTCGAGCAGCGGCATGTTGAGCGGGAGCAACGATTCGCCGATGTGGAAACGCGGATGACGTTCCTTTTCCACGATGACCACGTTCCAGCCGCGTTCGGCGAGAAGTGCCGCGATCGTAGAGCCGGCCGGGCCGCCGCCTAGGACGAACACGTCGCAGGAAAAGTCTGGTTCTGCTTGCGCTGTTTCGGTGGTCTGCATGGCGGTCTGGCCCCGTTGTCGTGTGCGCGTATTTTAGCTTGCGGCCGGCTGCGCCTGCTTTTGCGCCCGGCGTGTGTGCGCTGTAGATCCAGGCTCCCCCCTCGGCGACCGAAGGAGTTTGCCTCCGGCCTGCCATTTCACGGGCGTCTCTTGTTGGCAGAGTGGGGCCGGCCGCTTCTCGCCGAGCTGAGACTCAGGCACCATGTTGTCGGCCTGTTCGGCAAGCTGTAGCGTACAAGAGTCTCCCTCTCGGGTACATCATGATGTCCGCGCAGGCGCAGGAACCCGAATGGATCGGTTACGGCTCCTCCGCGATGCAATAAAGTCGATGTCTCTGGCACTACATCGTCACCGGGTCGCATGCAAGACTTGATCAGAGCCCCTCTCGTCATAGCGCTGTTGTCCGGTTGCACTGCCAGCCCGATGCTGAAGTACAGCCTGGACGTGCCAGCGCAGACCATGAGTGTGCTGGATGCGCCAGACGTGCAAGACGGGCGCGCACGCTTTCGCGAGATATTCTGCTCGACTTTGCACGAACACCCCGATCGCAAGCGGCGCGGCTGCGACGAACTGTTGCATCGTCTGCGCGACGAGGCGCCGAGCGCTCCGCAGCCGGGTCCACCTCCAGCCCCTGATCATCGCCTGCGCCTGGTGTTCGTGACGGGCCTGTTCAACGATTGCGCGAGCACCGTCGCATTGCCTTTCGAGACGGCGGTGGCGCACCTGCGCAGCCTCGGCTACTCGGCAGAGATTCTGTCCGTCAGCGGGCGCTCCAGCAGCTCATACAACGCGGCAAGCATCGCCGAAATCGTGTCGCAGACCCCGGACGCAGATCAGCGCCTGGTGCTGGTCGGGTATTCAAAGGGGGCCGTGGACATCCTCGAGTTCATGGTCGCGTATCCAGATCTGGCCAAGCGGGTCAGCGCAGTCGTCAGCGTGGCGGGTGCAATCAATGGCTCGCCGGTAGCGGACGTCGCGGCCCCCTTCTACCAGCGCTCTCTGAAGGATGTCTCCCTCCCGGGCTGTGCGCCCGGGGACGGAGGCGCACTCGCGAGCCTTGCGCGGCCGGCGCGCCTCAACTGGCTCGTGACGAATCGTCTGCCCAACGCCAGGTATTTCTCCCTGGTCTCGTTCACGCGCTCGGATACGGTCTCCAGCCCGTTGCGACCTTTCGCTGCAGCGCTGGCGGAGATCGATCCGCGCAACGACGGTCAGCTCCTGTTCTACGATCAGGTCATCCCGGGCGCGACGCTGCTTGGTTACGTCAACGCGGACCACTGGGCCGTCGCTGTTCCGATCGAAGAGAAGCGGCCCGTCCTGGCCACGCTGGTCACGGGTCACAACTGGTTTCCGCGCGACATGCTGGCAGAGGCAATTGCACTGTATCTGTCCGAGCAACTCGCCGCGGAGCAAGATACGCGATGAAGCTCTTCTCTGCGCGAGCTCAGCATCTGGTCGCGGCGGTCGTCGCGATCTGGACTGTGGGTTGCACGCCGCCGCTGACCAAATACCGGACGGACATTCCTGCGCTGCAACTTTCGGTGGTCGGCCAACCGTCCGCGAGTGATGGCCGCGCCCGTTTTCGCGAGATCTACTGCGGCGTGCTCGCATCTGCACCCGACTTGGTTGGAACGTCCTGCGACGTGGCACTGGTCAGGCTCAGCGACGAACCTCCGGCTAAGAGCGACAGCGCCCCGCTGCCTCAGCCCGACCCTAGATTGCACATACTCTTCGTCGGCGGTGCCTTCGGCGAATGCTTCCAGGATACTGCCCCACCGGTCGCCGCCGCCATCGCAAAGCTGTCCGGTCTCGGTTACCGGATCCGGATGGTTGCCGTGGATGGCCGCTCGAGCAGTACGCACAACGCCAGCCAGATCGCCAGTGCGGTACGCGACGAGCGGTTGGATCCCGGTGACAAGCTCGTGCTCGTGGGCTACTCGAAAGGCACACCCGACATCCTCGAGTTCCTGGTGGGCAGCCCCGACCTTGCATTACGCGTGGATGCGGTGGTGAGCATCGCCGGCGCCGTGAACGGTTCCCCGCTTGGCGATGCTTATGCGGGCTTGTACGCGATGGTGTCGGGCATCGACTTCAAGATTTGCAAGGCCGGCGATGGCGGTGTAGTGGACAGCCTGCGCGTCAAGGTGCGAATGTCATGGTTGGCCAAACACTCCTTGCCCAGAAGCGTGCGTTATTTCTCGCTCGGCTCTTTTACGGTTCCCGATCAAACCGCCCGGTTGATGTATCTCACGAAGCGCGATCTCGGACGCGCCGAAGCGCTCAACGATGGCCAGACGATCTTCTACGACCAGGTGATCCCTGGCAGCGTCTTGCTCGGATATGCAAACGGCGACCACTGGGCGGTCGTGTTACCGCTCCAGGAGAAGTGGCCCTACTGGGGAGGCAATTCCGGAGAGACGCACTATCCACGCGACCTGCTGTTCGAAGCCGTGGTGCTTTACGTTGGAGAGGCTTTACAGTGAGCGGCAACTGCGGCCGTATTTGACCGGAGCGGTGCAAAAAGGCACGCTAGCAGCTGCGATGGCAGCCTCGCAGAAGAGAAGCAAGAGAGATGCAGAGAGAGATAGGGAGAGTGATGACTAAGTCTTTCTCTCGGACTGAGGTAGAGGGGTGCTCCGGCCGCCATGCCCTGCGCGAGAGTCGATCGCTAATTGAGGCGCGCTGCGTGGGGCTGGCCCTCGGCCTGCTGCTGGTGCCTCAGGCCGCGCTCGCCTTTCTCTTTCCGGAGCACCGGGACATCACGGTGCAGGCCATCGAGCAGCTCGATCCGGCGCAGCGCGAAGCGTTGAACCAGTTGTGGTCCGAGGCTCGTAGCGCGCACGAATCGCGGCTTTGCCCTGAGCCAGCCGATGCCGCGCAGCCGGCAAAACCGACCTGCATCGACTACGCGTCATGGCCGGCGATTGCGGGGGACCACTCGTGCTCGGCAAAGGACATGCTCGGCACCGTTCTCGAAGCGCCGTGGATTCTCGACGTCGCGCAGATCAGCGCTAAGTTGAAGGCGCAGTTGGCCGCGGCCAAGCGCCGCGACCAGCAGGTCAACGCCGTCCGTGATTCCAATCTCGCGTTGCAACGCGCCGATTCCGAATTGGCCACGCGCGCGAGCTCGAACGATGCCCACTTTCTTCTCGCGCGCCCGAGTGCGAGCATCGAACCGGCTGCATACGCCAAGCTCGTGCTGGGAGCCGGTGCCCAGCTGAATGCGCTGGGTACCTACGCGTGGTATCACTTGCGTGCGGTCGCGCAAGCGGCACGCATTGCCCACGGCAATCTCGCGCCCGAAGCCCGCGCGCAAACCACCCTGGCCGTGCTCGCAGACGAAGCCTTCGCCGCGCACTTCCTCGAGGACAGCTTCGCGGCAGGTCACGTGGCCGGGAGCTGGGGCGACACGGCAGTGCGCCTGGGGACGCATGACTACTACAACGAGCACGGGATCGAGGCGGTCACATGGGAAGGTCAGCACTACGTTGCGCTGGGCGACGGCTACATGGGGCCCGAGGATGAGAAACGCGCGGCAGCCGCAGTTCGAGACAGCCTTGCGCAGGTGCTCGAAGCGCTGGCAGGCAAAGTCCCCGCGGGCATCACACCGCTTGGGGACGACGATGCCCAGCCCGAGGCTTTCAATATCTGCCGCGAGCCACGCTTTCCAACGGCTGTAGCCACGACCGAGAGCCTTGCACTTCTTATACCGATCATCACGCAGACGCCTATACCCGCGCTGGCCACGGGGAAAGGCGAGCTGCCTCGCTTCCGTGGGGAGCTAGGACCGTTCCTCGGAGTTTCCGCCGCCGCCAGCGTTGAGGGGCTAGAAGGAGGATTCGCAACCGGCCAAGACAATCAGAGCGCGGTGGGATCTCTTGAGGTGGCTGTGCGCGCCGGCTTCGGCTTGGAAGGTGTCATGAGCGAGTCCGGCGACGGTCTCGTGTTCGCCGAGCTCGGCTTGCGCTACGACTCACACTCGAGTTCAAGCGGCTGCGGCAGCAGCTGCAACCTCGGCGCCACCGTGCCGGCGCGCTCGGCCGTGACGCTACGGCTGCGATGCCCGTTCTGGCTGATCCCCGGCGACCTGATCGTGGCCACTCCGATACTGGCGTTTACCTCCCCGAAGACCCTGACAAAGATGGGCGTGGAGGCTGCCAACGGCGGCCTGATTCCCTACGAGTCCGGCATCGCGACGCCGATAGGCCGATTCCAGTTCGTGCTCGGGCGCGAGATTGGAATCAGCTTCTACGGCAACTACAGCTTCATCATCCCAACTTCGGGTATACAGCCGAACAACGCGACGGTACTCTCGCTGAGCTCGATACAGTACGAGTTTCCCATCGTCGAGTACCGGCCGTTTCGTTCTTTCTCGCTGGACCAGAGCTCGAGCCTGTTGATACAGCTCTACTATGCTATCGACGTGCCGAGCGGGACTGGCACAGTGACCTCACCGGTCGGCGCGCCGGCGCCTAGCCTGCAAAACATCCAGATGCTCGGACTTCGGGTTGTGTTCGACTGGCGGCACTATTTCCGTTAGGCGGCATCTCTACCCGCTCGGCTCACCCTCCTATCGTCGCTCTCAGATCTTTCAGGTGGGCGCGCGTCTGCGGATCACGCACCCTCTTCGCCGCCTGGTCGAGCTTGTTTCCCAGATCTGCCAGTCCGGCCTTCAAAGCCATCCTGAACTCGCTCGGACCTTCGCTCGACGAGAGGCTGGACAGCAGCAGAGTGACGTACCCGCGCTGCAAGTCGCGCCTGTACAGATCGATTGTCGGACGCGCTTGTTTGAGCTCGCTGAACAGCCCATCGTTCAGATCGAGCAGCATGTCCGTTCCCTGGTACGTGCCGACCGCACCCGGGAACATCGCCGCCTCGGCCATGCGGTGAAACACATCTTTGTCTATCAACCCGGCCAGCAGCTTTTGATTGGTATCCTGCACCGCATCGGCGCCGCCATAGGGCGCCATGCGCCACAGGAGCTGAGGATCCAGCAGTGCATCGGGACGAGTGAATCCGCGGTCGAGGAGAAACTTGACGGCCTTGCGCTGTCGTTCCGCCGGCACCGGGGAAAATGGAAGCGTGCCGCGCCCGGCCTGATAGCGCACTTCGTCTACGCCGCCGACCATCTTCGCAACCGACAAGAGCTCTTTCTGACGCTTCACCAGCAGCGCCGCGTAGACCTCGCTCAATTGAGTGTAGGGTCGGCCCAGGTCAGTGGTCGCGGGAATCAACATAGGCGCGACGCGGTCGATGTTGCGCAATCCCATATCCGTTGCCTCGATGGGATCACTGCCTAGCACCTGCGTATTCACGGACGAGTCCACGGTCGCTGCATTGTTCTCGCCGCCGAAACGCAGCGCGACATTCTCGACCTGCTGCGCGGCCAACTGATCCAGCGCCGGCCATTGGTCGGCGCAACTCTTGGCGCCGGGGATCACTTCGTAGCCCCATTTGATGGCGAAATAGTCGTACACGCCGATGATGGGCAACAAGTACGCGCCGTCTCCGGGCTGAGCCACGTAGTTGAAGCGCGAGTAGTCCATGATGGATGGCGAATTGCCGAACTTCTCGGTGAATTCGCGGCTGCGCAGCTGTTGCACCGAATAAGCGGAGTGAGCTCTCAGGTTGTGTCGCAGGCCGAGCGCATGGCCGATCTCGTGCGACACCACGTAGCGCAGCAATTCACCTTCGAGTTCGTCGGGCAGAGGAAGTTTCGCGGCACGCGGATCCAGCGGCGCAACCTGGGTGAAATACCATAGCTCTACCAAGCGCAGCACGTCGTGCCAGACCAACGTGTGCGAAGAGATCACTTCGCCGCTGCGTGGGTCGACTACGTTGGGACCGAGCGCATTCTCGCGCTGGCCTGGCGCCCACCGAATGACCGAATAGCGCAGGTCACCCGGGTCCCAGTCCGGATCCTCCTCTTTGGTGGGCGCATCGCGGGCGAAGATGGCATTCTTGAACCCCGCTTGCTCCAGGGGCCCCTGCCACTGCTCCACTGCCTGCTTGAGATACGGCCGCCACTTCGGAGGAATCTCCGGGCTGAGGTAGAACACGATAGGCGTTACCGGGTCGGACACCGCCGCGTCGGGATCTTTCTTTTCCAGGCGAAAGCGGGTGATAACCGCTTTGTTGACCACTCGGTGCTCGCTGGTGCTGTAGTCGTTGAACGGCACCGAGAAATAGCCTACGCGTTCATCCTCGCAGCGCGGCTGCATCGGCCTCTCCGGCAGCAGCAGAAAATTCGTCTTGAAGTAGAACCCGAGCGCGGACGGCGGCGGATCCTCGTCCTTGGGCGGCTTGAGCAGATCTTTCTCGTCGGGAGTCCAGGTCTGGTAGAAGCCGATCGCGATGTTTTTCGAAAACGCGCGGACGTTGCGGACCAATGAACGTTGGCCATCCACGTGGGCCATGCGATAGTGTCGCTTGAAATCGAGCGCGAAACCGGCGGGCGACCGGGTCGTGAACAAAGGAGTGATATCGATGATGGGCGCTCCGCCCGCCCCCTCTCTGACGACATCGAAGACGGCGATCACCGTGGGCAACGAAACCGCTTCGACCCCCTGTTGCAGAGCCGAGGATTCGCCTGCCCAGTCTTCGAAGGTCGCCGTGAGCAACGCTACTTTGCTGCCGACGCGCAGCCAGCGCACTACGCGGCTGTCCACCGCCGAGCCGGGAGCATACTCCGAGCCCCCCGTCGACAGTGCAGAAAACTCCGTGTAGAGCAGAATGCTCCGGCCGAGCATGGACGCGGGGATCTCGAGCAGAACGTCGCTGCACACCACGTGCACGATGATGAAGCTGTCCAGAGTGGTCGTCTGCGGCGCGGCGTTGGGTGAGCAAGGAGCCATGTCGGCCACTTGAGCAGCTTGCGCGGTCCAGGCGCTCACCAGCAGCACGATCGCGCCGATCGCTCGTATGAGCCGGCCCATCATTTCATCCTCCCTTTCTGGCATAGCTCAACCACGAGCGATTGTACAAGCGCGGCGATCCTCGCGCCGCGATCACTTCATGCTGGCTTTCGCTGGAGGCGGCTCCGCGATGTTTTGCGCGATATCTACCCAACCTCCGCCTGTCGCCTTGTACAGATTCACCAGAGCATTGTGCGCGGCGAAGCGCGTCTGCGCCAGGCTCAGCTCCTGCGGAAACAAACCCTGTTGCGCTTGCAGCACGGTCGAGTACGGCGTCACGCCGCCTTTGTATTGGAGGGTCGCGAGGCGCTCGTATTCGCTGAGCGCTTTGACCAGTCGTTCCTGCGCCGCCTGCTGCTGCAGCAGCTTCTGCCTCGCCACCAGTGAGTTGTCGACATCGGCGAAGGCGTTCTGGATGGTCAATTCATAGTTCAGCAGCTCTGCCTTCTGCGCTGCGGTAGCCTGCGCCACCTGCCCCTTGATAGCGCCTCCGGTGAAGATCGGGCCGGTCACCTGTCCTGCGAAACTCCACACCTGCGAGGGACCGGAAAACAATTTGCTCAGATCGGTGCTCTGGTTGCCAAACGCGCCGGTCAGCGAGATCGTCGGGAAGTACAAGGCCTTCGCGGCGCCGATCTGGGCGTTGGCGGCAATCAAGCTCTGCTCCGCCTGTGCGATGTCCGGCCGCCGCCCGAGCAATTGCGACGGCAGCCCGGCAGGGACTGGCGGAGAGCTTAGAGCATCGATGGATTTGCCGCGCGGTATGGCGCTGGGATTGCGACCCAGCAGCACCGACAGCGCGTCTTCCGTCTGCGCGATCTGGGATTCGATCTGCGGGATCTGTGAAGCTGCGGTTTCGTAGCTCGATCGGGCCTGTTCCACGTTCATTCTCGGAACCTGACCGTACTTGTACTGCAGCTCGAACAACTGAACCGTCTTCGCATACGAAGCCAGGGTGCGGTTGGATATCTCGAGCTGGGCGTCGAGGCCGCGCAGCTGCAGATACGTGCTCGCGACCTGGGCAACGAGTGACAAGACGACGCCGCGTCGTGCCTGCTCGGTGGCCAGCAGATTCGCACGGGCCGCCTCGGTCAAACGACGGATCCGGCCCCACAGATCGATTTCCCAGCTCGCACCGGCCAGCGCCTCGTAGGTCGTGGAGGGATTTTTGATCACTGCGCCGGTCAGGGGAATACCGGCGATTTCGGATGCACGCTGCCGCGTCGCGCTGGCACTGTAGTTCACCTGCGGGAAGAATTGCGAGCGTGTCTGCATCAACGCGCCGGCGGCCTGCTCTACGTTTGCGGCGGCGATCTTGACATTCTTGTTGTTCGCCAACGCTTCTGCGATCAGCTGGTCGAGGACGGGATCATCGAACTGTTTCCACCACTCGGTGTTCGCCGTGTCTTGCACATCCTTCTCGGCGAAACGGTATTCCTGAGGCGTATCGACCTTCGGTTTGACGTAGTCGGGTCCCACCGCGCAGCCGGCGACAAGTCCGCAGATGAGAGGAACCGCCAGGGCACGCGTGATGCCGGGCGCTAATTGCGGGATGACAACCAGTGGCGCGGTGTCTCTCTCCGGCCCAGCGCAGCGCGAGCGAGAAACGCCCGGCGTTCGCAACACGGACAATTCTGGGCATGCCGCCATCAGCTCTCGTCCCGCTTCGCATGCGGCGCAGCCTCGGGCGCGCTTCCTCCCGCGGCCTGCTTCGCATCCGTTGTCGAGTTCTGCTTCGACCGCTCCGCAAGCCGATCGAAGATATAAAAGAGCAGAGGAACGTACAACATCGCGAGCGTCGTCTCCCCGATCATCCCGCCGATGATCCCGGTGCCGATCGAGTGACGCGCATTCGCGCCCGCCCCTAGCGCAATGGCCAGCGGAAGCACACCGAAGGCGAAGGCCAGCGAAGTCATGATGATCGGGCGCAACCGCTGCTCGCCCGCTTCGATGGTGGCGTCCATGATCGACTTACCTTGCTGGCGCAGCTCGACGGCGGCCGTGACTCGCAAGACAGCATTCTTGGCGCCGAGACCGATCAGCACCAGCAGCCCGATCTGGAAGTAGACGTCGTTCGAGAGACCGCGCAGCCAGTTTGCAGTCAGTGCACCCAGCACGCCGAACGGCACTGCCGCCATCACCGCACCGGGCAAGGTCCACGACTCGTACTGGGCCGCAAGCACCAGGAACACGATGATGAGGCCGAAGACGAACGCGATCGCCGAGGTGGAACCGGATTTCTTTTCTTCATAGGCGAGTCCGGACCAGGCATAGGCGAATCCAGTCGGCAGTACTTCGCGCGCAACCGCCTCCATGGCGGCGATCGCCTGGCCGGAGCTATAGCCAAGCGCGGCATTGCCATTGATCTTTGCGGCCGGAAAGCCGTTGAAATGCGGCAGCAAGTCGGGCCCCGTCACCCACTCCGTGGTCACGAGGGCGGACAGCGGCACCATCGAGCCCTCGCTTGAGCGCGTATACAGCCGCGTGAGATCCTCTGGGCGCTCGCGGAACTTCGGCTCCGATTGCAGGATGACGAACCACGAGCGGCTGAACTGGTAGAACTGGCTGACGTTCACCGACCCGAATTGCGCCTGGATGGCGGTGTACACATCTGATATCTGCACGCCCAGCAACTCCGCTTTCTCGCGGTCCACCGTAACGCGCAGCTGCTGTGTCGAAGCGCGGAAGGTAGTGCGCAGACCCGCGGCTATCTCGGGCCGCTCCCGCGCCTTGGCGATGACTTGCTGCGTCAGCTGATCCAGCCGCGCCGGATCGCCCGCCGTGGTGTCCTGCACCCAGAACTCGAACCCACCCGTTGTTCCGATGCCCGGGATCGGAGGCGGCGGGAACGGAGCCACGACACCGTCCTTGATCTCGCGCGACTGCCCGTAGACGCTCAGGAGCAAGGTCCGCGGATTCTGCTGCTTCGCGGTGGCGATCGACGCGTAGCGCTCTTTGAAGTCTTTCAGGGTAACGAACAGCGTCGCAGCATTGGTTTTGAAGCCACCGTCGATCAGACTGTATCCAACGATTTCGGCTCGATTCTCCACTCCGGGACTCTTGGCGAAGATGGCGTCGACCTTGGTCGCCACCGCCTCCGTGCGATCCAAGCTCGCTGCGTCGGGCATGATGATGGCGGCAAACACGTAGCCCTGGTCCTCCTGCGGCACGAAGCTGGTCGGCAGGACTTTGAACAGATAGACGATCGAGCCCAGCATCAGTGCCAGCAGGATGAAGGCGGTCACCATCCGTTTGATGACGAACACCACAGCGTGGCCGAATGCCTGGGTCACCCGATCGACCTGCCGGTTGAACCAGCCGAACAAGCCGCGCGTCTTGGGCGGCGTGTGTTTGAGCAGCAGCGCGCACATCGCGGGCGTCAAGGTCAGCGCCACGAAACCGGACACCGACACCGAGATCACGATCGTGACGGCGAACTGCTTGTAGAGCTGGCCCGTAGTCCCGGGCAGAAACGCGGCGGGAATGAACACCGACGCCATCACCAGGACTACCGCAACCAGCGAACCGCCGATCTCGTTCATCGCCTTGATCGTCGCCGCTTTCGGCTCCAGGTGCTGCTGCGCCATGATGCGCTCCACGTTCTCGACCACGACGATGGCATCGTCCACCACCATGCCGATCGCCAGCACCAGCCCGAACAGCGTGAGCAGATTGATCGAAAATCCCAGCGCGAGCATGCCGGCGAATGTGGCGGTCAGGGCGACCGCGATGGCCACCGTGCAGATGATCGTGGTACGGAAGCTTTGCAGGAACAGATAGACGACGAGCACGACCAGTCCGACCGCCTCGATCAGCGTGTGAATCACCTCCTCGATCGATATGCGCACGAAATCGTTGGTATCGAGCGAGATCGCGTACTCCATTCCCGCCGGAAAGCGCGCCTTCATGTCCTCCATGGTCTTGCGCACCGCCGCCGACACGTCCAGTCCGTTGGCGCCGGATTGGAGGTACACAGCGAGAAACGTGGCCGGCGTGCCGTTGAACTTGGCGTCGATGATGTATTGCCGTAGACCGACCTCGGTGCGCGCGACGTCTCTGAGCCGCACGATCGCGCCACCGCCTGTGTTCGCGCGCAGGATAATGTTGTTGTACTGCCAGGGTTCGCCGAAGGGCTTCTGAGTGACTACCGGGAAAGTCTGCTGCACGGGGCCCGAAGTGGGTTGCTGCCCGATCTGACCTGCGCTGACGAGCGCGTTCTGCTGACTGACTGCGTTCTGAATATCGCTCGTCGTGATCCCGAGCGACGCCATGCGATCCGGATTCATCCAGATGCGCATCGCTTGATCCGCCGCGCCCAGCACCGCAGCTTGACCGGCGCCGGGTACGCGCCGTAAGGCGTCCAGGACGTAGACGTTGGCGTAGTTGGCGATATAGTCGGCGCTGTAGCGATTATCCTTGGCGTACACCGCGATCAGCATCATGATCGAGGAGGATTTCTTCTGCACCGACACGCCGAGCTGCTGAACGGCGGACGGCAGCGTAGGCAAAGCGAGATTGACACGGTTCTGAACCTGAACCTGTGCGATATCGGGATCCGTGTTCAGCGTGAAATAGACCGTCAGCGACAGCTGCCCGGTCGAAGAGCTGGTCGACGTCATGTACATCATGTTGTCGACGCCGTTGATCTGAGCTTCGATGGGCGAGGCGACGGCATCGGCCAGCGTCTGGGAATCCGCGCCCGGAAAGGTCGCCGACACGGAAACCTGGACCGGCGTGATCGTCGGGTATTGCTCCACCGGCAGGTTGACCATGCAAACCAGCCCGGCCAGACACAGGATGATGGAGATGACGGCCGCGAAGATCGGCCGCTCGATGAAGAAGTGAGAGAACACGGCTGCAGCCGCTCGTGTTTACTTGGGTACGCCCGCCATTGCTTCTGACTTTGCGCCCGACGGGCTCCCGGTCACCTGCACCGGCGCTCCGGGCGCAAGCGTTACACCGCCTTCGATAACCACTCGCTCGCCAGCGATCAGCCCCTCGTCGATGAACCAGTCGTCTCCGTGCCATTGCCCCACCGTCACCGGCCGGCTCTCGGCCTTGTTATCGTTGGTCACCACCCAGACGAAGTGCCCCTTCGCGCCCTGCTGCACGGCACGCTGCGGTACCAGGACGGCGTTCGGCCGCGTGATGCCCATGACGCGCGCTCGCACGAATTGATTCGGACGCAGCACGCCTTGCGGATTCTCGACCGAGGCGCGAACCAGAAACGTGCCGGTCTTGGTATCGTAGTCCGGCTGCTGAAAAGTGATATGACCTTTATTTGGAAACACCGAGCCGTCGACCAGCAGGACTTCGACCCCGTAGTCGCCGTTGGCCGGTACCTTCACGACACCCTTCTTGATCGCATCCTGGAAATTCTGGAACTGATTCTCGGAGATGCTGAAATTGACCCACATGGGGGAAAGCACCGACACCGTGGTGAGCAGGCTATTGGATGTGCTGATATAAGTGCCGTCCGCCTGCTGGGCAAAGCTGGACACGCCGTCGACCGGTGAAGTAATCGTGCAGTAGGACAAGTTGAGCTGCGCCTGCACGACCTGCTGCTGCGCTTGCTCCACCGCCGCCGCGGCCTGCCGGTACTGCCCCGTCGCGTCATCCAAGTCTTTCGGCGACAGCGCGTCCTGCTCGACCAGCGGCTTGGTCCGGTCGAGATTCGCTT
>Ga0335076_10001704_pt1 | contig 21409 bp, 19 predicted proteins | sample Lox_Sample_25_FD_206717 | JGI IMG/M metagenome (GOLD analysis project Ga0335076, IMG submission 206717) | Soil microbial communities from Loxahatchee National Wildlife Refuge, Florida, United States - Lox_Sample_2.5 | ecosystem: Environmental > Terrestrial > Soil > Wetlands | place: USA... | reverse complement strand
TCAACGCCGCCGGAAACCTGCTGCCCTCGGACCTGCCGGCGCCGCCGATCTATGCCAAGGTCAACCCCGCCGATGCGCCAATCCTGACCCTGGCGGTGACCTCGAAGACCATTCCGCTGCCGGAGCTCCAGGACCTCGCCGACACGCGCCTTGGGCAGAAAATCTCGCAGCTTCCCGGCGTCGGCCTCGTCAGCGTCAATGCCGGGCAGCGGCCCGCCGTGCGCATCCAGGCCGACACGCGCAAGCTCGCCGCCTACGGCCTCAACATCGACGACCTGCGCACCACGCTCGGTAACGCCAACGTCAATACGCCCAAGGGCAATTTCGACGGGCCGATGCGCTCTTATACGATCAACGCCAACGACCAGATCCAGAGCGCCGACCAGTACAAGAACCTCGTCATCGCCTATCGCAACGGCGCGCCGGTAATGCTTTCGGATGTGGCGCGGGTGGTGAGCGGCCCCGAGAACACCAAGATCGGCTCGTGGATGAACCTCGAGCCGGCGATCATCGTCAATGTGCAGCGCCAGCCCGGCGCCAACGTCATCCAGGTCGTGGACCGTATCCAGGCGTTGCTGCCCGAGCTCAAGGATTCGCTGCCGACGGCAAGCGACGTGACGGTGCTGACGGACCGGACGGTCACGATCCGCGCCTCGGTGCAGGACGTCGAGTTCGAGCTGGGGCTCGCCGTCGTGCTCGTCGTCCTGGTGATCTTCCTTTTCCTGCGCAATGTCCCGGCGACGATCGTCCCGAGCCTCTCGGTGCCCTTGTCGATCGTCGGCACCTTCGCCGCGATGTACATGCTGGGCTTCAGCCTCAACAACTTGTCGTTGATGGCGCTCACCATCGCCACCGGCTTCGTCGTCGACGACGCGATCGTCATGATCGAGAACATCTCGCGCTACGTCGAAGAGGGCCATTCGCGGCTCGAAGCGGCGCTGCTCGGCGCCGAGCAGATCGGCTTCACCATCATCTCGCTCACCGTGTCGCTGATCGCGGTTCTCATCCCTCTGCTCTTCATGGGCGACGTCGTCGGCCGGCTGTTCCGCGAATTCGCGGTGACGCTCGCCGTAACGATCCTGATCTCGGCGGTGGTGTCGCTGACCCTGGTGCCGATGCTGTGTGCCAAGCTCTTGCGCCATCCGTCGCAGGAAAGCGTCTTCTTCCGCCGCTCGCAGGAATGGTTCGACGCCACCATCGAACGCTACGGCCGCATGCTGACCTGGGTGCTCGACCACCAGCCGCTGGTGCTGCTCGTCGCCATCGGTACCCTGGCGCTCACCATCTTCCTCTATGTCGTGGTGCCGAAGGGCTTCTTCCCGGTACAGGATACGGGGCTCATCGCCGGCATCACCGAAGCCGATCAGTCCGTATCCTATGACGCCATGGCGGAGCGCCAGCAGGCGCTTGCCGCAGCCATCCTCAAGGACCCGGACGTCCAGAGCCTCTCCTCGATCATCGGCGTCGACGGCACGAATGCCACGCTCAACAGCGGCCGCTTCCTTATCAACCTGAAGCCGCTCGGGCAGCGCAAGGCGAGCGCCAGCGACATCATCCGCCGGCTGAAGCAGGAGACGGCGGAGATCGCCGGCATCGCGCTTTACATGCAGCCGGTCCAGGACCTCACCATCGACACCACGGTGAGCCGCACGCAATACCAGTTCGTGCTCGAGGACGCGAACCCGACCGAGCTTGCCACCTGGGTCCCGAAGCTGACGGACAAGCTGCAGCAGCTTCCCGAGCTCGAAGAGGTCGCGAACAACGTCGAGGCGCACGGGCTTGCCGCCGACATCGTCATCGATCGCGACACCGCCGCGCGCTTCGGCATCACGCCTGCCACCGTCGACAACGCGCTCTATGACGCCTTCGCGCAGCGCATCGTCTCCACGATCTTCACCCAGTCGAACCAATATCGCGTGATCCTCGAAGCGAGCGCCGCGGAGCAGCGCACGCTCGACACCTTCAACGCGATCTACCTGCCCTCCTCCCTCTCCCCGACCGGACAGGTCCGGCTCTCTGCCATCGCGCATCTCGAGCTGCGGGACGCGCCGCTCGAGATCGACCATCTCGGCCAATTCCCTTCGGCGACGATCTCGTTCAACCTGGCGCCCAACGCGTCTTTGGGCGAAGCCGTCGACGCCATCAAGGCGACCGAGAAAGCGATGGGCCTGCCGCAGAGCCTCTTCTCCACCTTCGAGGGTGCGGCGCTTGCCTTCCAGGCCTCGCTCAAAAACGAGCTGCTGCTGATCCTGGCGGCGATCATTGCCGTCTACATCGTGCTCGGCGTGCTCTATGAGAGCTACATCCACCCGATCACCATCCTCTCGACCTTGCCGTCCGCCGGCATCGGCGCGCTGCTGGCGCTGCTCATCGACGGCAGCGATCTCGGCGTCATCGGCATTATCGGCATCGTGCTGCTGATCGGCATCGTCAAGAAGAACGCCATCATGATGATCGATTTCGCGCTCGAGGCCGAGCGCGAGCACGGCAAATCGCCGCGCGAGGCGATCTACCAGGCGTCGCTGCTGCGCTTCCGGCCGATCCTGATGACGACGCTCGCCGCGCTCTTCGGCGCGCTGCCGCTGATGCTCGGCACCGGGACCGGTTCCGAGCTGCGCCATCCCCTCGGCGTCACCATCGTCGGCGGCCTCATCGTGAGCCAGATGCTGACGCTCTTCACCACGCCGGTGATCTATCTTGCCTTCGACCGCCTCGCGCGGCGCTTCCGCGGGCCGCAACCGGTCGAGAGTCCGGCCGAATGACCTTCTCCGAGATATTCATTCGCCGGCCGGTCGCCACGACCTTGCTGACGATCGGGATCGCGCTCGGCGGCGCCATCGCCTTCTTCCTGCTGCCGGTCGCGCCGCTGCCGCAGGTCGACTTCCCGACCATCCAGGTCCAGGCAACGCTTCCCGGCGCCAGCCCCGAAACCGTCGCCACCAGCGTCGCAACGCCGCTCGAGCGCCATCTCGGAACCATCGCCGACGTCACCGAGATGACGTCGTCGAGCTCGGTCGGGCAGACCCAGATCACCTTGCAGTTCGGGCTCGACCGCGACATCAACGGCGCGGCACGCGACGTGCAGGCGGCGATCAATGCCGCACGCGTCGATCTGCCGGCGGCGCTCAGGACCAACCCGACCTACAAGAAGGTGAACCCGGCCGACTCGCCGGTGATGATCCTGGCGCTGACCTCGAACACGTTGAACCCGGGACAGCTCTACGACAGCGCCGCCACTGTGCTGCAGCAGAAGCTGTCGCAGCTCGAGGGGATCGGCCAGGTCACGATCGGCGGCAGCTCGCTGCCGGCGGTGCGCGTCGAGCTCAATCCCCGCGCCCTCTTCCACTACGGCATCGGCCTCGAGGATGTGCGCGCCGCGCTCAACGCCGCCAACGCGCACAGCCCCAAAGGCATGATCGAGGACGGTCAGCGGCGCTGGCAGATCTACACCAACGACCAGGCGACCCAGGCGACCCAATATCGCTCGCTCATCGTTGCCTATCGCCACGGCAACCCGGTCAGGCTGTCGGATGTCGGCGACGTCACCGATTCCGTCGAGAACGTGCGCAACCAGGGAATTTCCGGCGGCCAGCCGGCGGTGCTGCTGATCCTCTATCGCCAGCCCGGCGCGAACATCATCGACACCGTGGATGGCGTTCGTGCGGTCCTGCCGCAGCTGAAGGCCTCCATTCCCGCCGATATCGACATCACGCCGGTCCTCGACCGCACCACCACCATTCGCGGCTCGCTGCGCGACGTCGAGCGCACGCTGATGATCTCCATCCTGCTCGTGGTTGGCGTCGTCTTCGCCTTCCTGCGCAATGCGCGCTCGGCGCTGGTGCCCAGCGTCGCCGTGCCGGTCTCGCTGCTCGGCACCATGGGCGTCATGTACCTGCTCGGCTACAGCCTCGACAACCTCTCGCTGATGGCGCTCACCGTGGCGACCGGCTTCGTCGTCGACGACGCTATCGTCGTGCTCGAGAACATAACCCGGCATATCGAGGCCGGCATGCCGCGCTTCCAAGCGGCGCTGCTCGGCGCCCGCGAGGTGGGATTCACCGTGCTGTCGATGAGCACCTCGCTGGTGGCGGTGTTCCTTCCGATCCTGCTCATGGGCGGCATCGTCGGACGGTATTTCCGCGAATTCGCCATGACGCTGTCGATCGCGATCGCGGTATCCATGGTCGTTTCGCTGACGACGACGCCGATGATGTGCGCCTATCTCGTCCGGCATGGGGATGCGGAAGGGCATGGCCGGCTCTATCGCTGGAGCGAGCGGGCCTTCGATGAGACGCTGGCGCTCTATGACCGCTCGCTGCAGTGGGCGTTGCGGCATGCGCGGGTGACCATGCTGATCCTGATCGGCGTGCTGTTGCTGAACCTCTATCTCTTCGCGATCGTGCCCAAGGGCTTCTTCCCGCAGCAGGACACGGGACTGCTCATCGGCGGCATCCAGGCCGACCAGAGCATCTCGTTTCAGCTCATGCGCAAGAAGCTCATTCAGTTCATCTCGATCATCAAGAGCGATCCCGACGTCGCCACCGTCACCGGCTTTACCGGCGGACGGCAGACCAACGGGGGCTTCGTCTTCATCACGCTGAAGCCGCTCGCACAGCGCCAGCTCTCCGCCGACCAAGTGATCGGCAGGCTCAGACGCAAGCTCGCGCCGGTCGCGGGCGCGACGCTGTTCCTGCAGGCTGCACAGGACATCCGCGCCGGCGGCCGCGCCGCCAATGCGGAATACCAGTACACGCTGCAGGGCGACAGCCTCGACGAGCTCTACCAGTGGGCGCCGAAGATCGCCGAAGCGCTGCAACACGAGCCCGCGCTCACCGACGTCAACTCCGATCAGCAGCAGAACGGGCTCGAGACCGATCTCGTCATCGATCGCGATACCGCGTCGCGCCTCGGCATCACCGCGAGCCAGATCGACAACACGCTCTATGACGCTTTCGGCCAGCGCCAGGTGTCGACGATCTACGCGCCGCTCAACCAGTACCACGTGATCATGGAGGTCGCGCCGCAATACTGGCAGAGTCCGGAGACGCTGAAAGAGCTTTACGTCAGCACCGCCGCCGGCTCGGTCAGCGGCACGGCGTCCACCAACGCCGTCATCGGCACGGTCAGCTCGAAAACCGGCGGGAGCGCCAGCGCGGCCGAGATCACCACCAACGCGGCGCGCAACCTGCTCGCCAACCAGATCGGCTCGACCGGCCACAGCAGCTCGAACGCCTCCACCGGTGCCGCCGTTTCCACCAACGGCGAGAACATGGTGCCGCTGGCGGCCTTCACCCACTATGGCCCCGGCAAGACACCGCTCGCCATCAACCATCAAGGGCCGTTCGTTGCGACGACGATTTCCTTCAACCTTGCCCCCGGCAAGTCGCTGAGCGACGCGACCCAGGCGGTCGACCGGGTGATGAACGAGCTCAACGTGCCGGTTTCGATCCATGGCAGCTTCGCCGGCACGGCCCAGGTGTTTCAGCAATCCCTCAACAGCGAGCCGATCCTGGTGACGGCGGCACTCGTCGCCGTCTATATCGTGCTCGGCGTCCTCTATGAAAGCTACATCCACCCCATCACGATCCTCTCGACCTTGCCTTCGGCGGGCCTCGGCGCCGTGCTGGCGCTGATGGCGCTCAATACCGAGTTCAGCATCATCGCGCTGATCGGTGTCATCCTGCTGATCGGCATCGTCAAGAAGAACGCCATCATGATGATCGACTACGCGCTCGACGTGGAGCGCCGCCAGCACCTTTCGCCGCAAGACGCGATCTATCAGGCCTGCCTGCGCCGCTTCCGTCCGATCATGATGACGACCTTGGCGGCGATGTTCGGGGCGATGCCGCTCGCCGTCGGCAGCGGCGATGGCGCCGAGCTGCGCCAGCCGCTTGGCATCTCCATCGTCGGCGGGCTCATCGTCAGCCAGCTGCTGACGCTCTACACGACGCCCGTGATCTATCTCTATCTCGACCGCTTCCGCCTGTGGACCGGCGGCTTGTGGCGGAAAAGCCATCCCGACCTCTCCGGCGGAGCCATAGCGGAGCCCGGCGAATGAAGCGAACCTTGGCGTTTTCGGCGCCGGCGCTGTCGGCGCTGGTGCTGCTGGCCGCCTGTACCGTCGGCCCCGACTACAAGCGTCCACCCGCGCCGGTTCCGGCTGCCTACAAGGAGGATGGCTGGAAGCCCGCCGAGCCGCAGGACACGGCGCGGCGCGGCGACTGGTGGTCGATCTACCAGGATCCCGTCCTCGACGGGCTGGAGAAGCAGGTCGACATCTCCAACCAGAACCTGAAAGCCGCCGCGGCCGCCTATGAACAGGCGCGCGCCGTGGTCGCCGAAGGCCAATCCGGCTTCTTCCCGACCTTCACCCTCACCGGCGCGGGCACGCGCTCCGGGCAGGGCAGCAACTTGTCGTTCTCCTCGAGTCGCAGCAGCAGCAGCAACAGCACCGTCCAGCTCACCGGCGACGCCAGCTGGGATATCGACCTGTGGGGCCGCATCCGCCGCACCGTCGAAAGCGACGTCGCCAACGCGCAGGCGAACGCCGCCGATCTCGCCAATGCGCGTCTCTCGGCGCAGGCTCAGCTCGCCACGCTCTATTTCGAGCTGCGCTCCGCCGACCAGCAGCGTCGGCTGCTCGACGAAGCCGTCGTCGCCTTCACGCGCTCGCTGGACATCACGCGCAACCAGTATGCGGCCGGCGTTGCGGCGCAAACCGACGTCGTTACCGCCCAAACCCAGGTCGAACAGACGCGCGCGCAGGCCATCGCCGTCGGCGTGCAGCGCGCCCAGGACGAGCATGCCATCGCGGCGCTGATCGGCAAACCGCCGGCGGAGCTTTCGATTGCGCCGGCAGCGATGCCCAGCGCGGTGCCCGTCCCGCCCGCCGAGCTGCCCTCGGCGCTGCTCGAGCGCCGCCCCGATATCGCCGCCGCCGAGCGGCTGATGGCGGCGGCCAACGCGCAGATCGGCATCGCCGTCGCCGGCTATTACCCCGACCTGACGCTGTCGGGCTCTTATGGCTTTGAAAGCACCGGCTTAGCCAATCTGCTGCGCGCCGCGAACAGTCTGTGGTCCGTCGGAGCGACAGCCACCGAGACGGTGTTCAACGGCGGGCTGACCGCGGCGCAGGTCGCGGCGGCGAAGGCGAGCTATGCCCAGAGCGTCGCCAATTACCGCGAGACCGTGCTCACCGGCTTCCAGCAGGTCGAGGACGAGCTTGCCGCGCTGCGCATTCTGGCGCAGCAGCAGGTGGTTCAGGACAACACGGTAAAGCTGGCGTTCCAGGCCGAGCAGCTCACGCTCAACCAGTATCTGCAGGGCACGCAACCCTATACTGCCGTCGTCACCGCGCAGACCACGCGGCTCACCAACCAGGAGACTGCGCTCTCGGTCCTGCAGAGCCGGCTCACCGCCAGCGTGAGCTTGATCGAAGCGCTCGGCGGCGGCTGGCGCGCGAGCGACCTGCCGAGCGCCGAGCAGGTGAAGTCGGATCCGCCGGCGGAAGCGAGCCGGTAGACGAGGCCCTCAGGCTGAGGCGGTTTCGGCCTTGCGCGCGGCCGCCGCGGCAATGCGACGCTTCAAGCGGCGCGCCTCGGCGGTGAGCTTGCTGTCGGACGTGCCGAGGAGATAGGCGTCGATGCCGCCATTATGCTCGACCGTGCGGATGCCGCGGGTCGAGAGGCGCACGCGCACCGGGCCGCCGAGCGCGTCGGACAGCAGCGAGGTGCGTTGCAGATTGGGCAGGAAGCGCCGCTTGGTCTTGTTGTTGGCGTGGCTCACATTGTGGCCGACCTGAACGCCTTTGCCGGTGATGATGCAACGTCTCGCCATGACCGCCTCGAACAGCAATGACGGCCCCTTGAGGGTCAAGGGGCCGCGCGAAAGGCCGAGTTTCTAGGCCAAAGCCCGCGGCGCGTCAAGCCGAGCGCCCCCTTTTGCCGCGCTCTTCCCGCCCGATCGGCACCACCAGGCAAGCCGCACTGCCGGCCGGAAGCGCACTCGCTCCGGCATCCTCATCCGTCGCTCCGCGTTGGCGGCGATCGTCGCCGTTAACCAATAGTATAGATTTTATATAATATATGGTACGTTCACGTTCGTCCGCAGAATAGACTAAACCAAAAGGCAGGACTGTGCTGGCTCGGACTTTTCGGGGGGTACCGCTCCTTTCGATTGTGCTTTGCTGTTGCTTGCTCTTGCTCGGCGCAAGTGCTTGCGCCTCGCGCGTCGAGCCGATCTACAACGTTGTCAATCATCCCGTGTCTTCGGCGGCGCAGAGGCTGCCGTTGCAAGAGATCGGCCATGTCATCGCCACGGCTGCAGCGGATTATCACTGGAGCGTCGTGCGCTCCGGTCCCGGCCAGCTTCGGGCAACTTACGAGCGCGGGAGCCATGAAGCCGTCATCGCCATCAGCTACTCCAAGAGTGCTTACAGCATAAACCTCGTCAGCTCCGAGGATCTGAAGCAGCATGATGGCGAGATTCACCGCAAGTACAACGAGTGGATCCACAATCTCGAGAGAGCCATCGAAGAGCGACTTGACGCCGCGGCGGTTGCGCTCAAATGAGCGAAGGCGGCGCCGTACTGGCTTTGCCGCAACGGGAAGCGCCGCCGATAACCGCGGTGGCGTTTCGCGTGGCGGATTGGGCGGCATGCCATGTCGCCGGTCCGGACCAGATCGAGTGGTTCACCGCAGCGCCGGCAGCGGCCGGCGCCGCATCCGCACCGCCCGCAATGCTCCGCCGCCGCGTCAGCGGCATCGGCCAGAAGGCTTTCGCGGCCGCTTTGCGCCTGTCACCGGGTGCGGACGACCGGTTCATCGTCTGCTCCCGCCATGGCGAATACCGGCGCACGCTGAGCCTGCTGCAGGCATTGGCGGCGCGCGAGCCAGCCTCACCCGCGGATTTCAGCCTTTCCGTCCATCATGCCCTGGCCGGGCTGTTGTCGATCGTTCGGGCGAATAGCGCGGGCCACACCGCCGTCGCGGCCGGCAGCGACAGTCTCGCATTCGGTCTGATCGAAGCGGCCACGTGCCTGGCCGCCGGCAGCGACAAGCAGGTTCTGCTGGTCTATTTCGACGAGCCGCTGCCCGAGGACTACGCCAAGTTCTGCGAGGAAGAGGACGCGTTCGCCGCGGCCTTCCTGCTCACACCCGCCCGCGGGTCGACGGGAGACGTCCTGCTGTCGCTCGAGCCTGCCGATCGGAATCGGCCGCGACGCTCGGCGACCGGCCAGGCCGCCGATTTCGTGCGCTTCCTCGCCTCCGGCGAAATCGGCGCCGAGTCGCGCGGCAGCCGCGGACAATGGCGTTGGCGCCGTGCCGACGGTTAGCCGCATCGACCATCTCTGGCGCTTGGCGGCGACGGGATTCGCTTTTGCCACGCTGGGGCTCGGCGGCTTCGTGCTCGCGCTGACCGTCATACCGCTCGCCACCACATTCACGAGCGACCGCCGCGCCCGCGAGCGGCGCGCCCAGGGCATCATTCGCGCCAGCTTCCGCTTCTATGTCGCCGTCCTGCAATGGCTTGGCGTGCTCAGGCTCGAGGTCAGGGGCGCGGAGCGGCTCGCCTCCTGCCGCGGCAATCTGGTGATCGCCAACCATCCCACCTTGCTCGATGTGGTGCTGATCGTCGCGCTGCTGCCGGATGCGCGCTGCGTCGTAAAGCACCAGCTCTGGCGCCATCCTTTCCTGGGCCCCTTGGTGCGGGTGGCGGGCTATCTGCGAAACGACCAGGAGCCGCAAGCCTTCATCGAGAATTGCCGCGCCGCGCTCGATGCGGGAAGCAATCTCGTCATCTTCCCGGAAGGAACCCGTTCCGTGCCGGGTTGCCGCCCGCGCTTTCACCGCGGCTTCGCGCACATCGCCACGCTGACCGGCGCCGATCTGCAACTGGTGACGATCACCTGCGATCCCATCACGCTGGTCAAGGGGCAGGCTTGGTACGCGATTCCCGCCAAGCCGCCGACGTTCCGCATCGAGATCGGCGAGCGGCTGCGGACGAAGACGTTCCTCGATATGCCGACGCGCGCCCGCGGCGCGCGCAAGCTGGTTTCCTATCTCGAGTCCTATTACGTCGGAAGCTGAAGCAATGGGTAGCCTGGAACTGGAGTTGAAGCAGCTCATCGTCAGCGCCTTAAGCCTCGAGGAGATCAAGCCTGAGGAGATCAACAGCGACGAGCCGCTGTTCGGCGACGGTCTCGGTCTGGATTCCATCGACGGTCTCGAGCTCGGCATGGCCATCAGAAAGGCCTATGGCATCAAGATCGAGGCGAAGAAGGAAGAGGTGCGCGAGATTTTCTTCAACGTGAAGAGCATTGCGGCATTTATCGCCAGTCAGAGGGGGGCGTAGTGGTTTCGAAGAGCGAGATCCTGGCGACGCTCAGCGGCTATCTCCAGGATTTATTCGAGCTGCCGGCGGAGAAGATCACGCCCGCCGCGCATTTGCAGGAGGATCTCGATCTCGACAGCATCGATGCGGTCGAGCTTGTCGTGAAGCTGCAGGAGTACACCGGCAGGAAGATCGCGCCTGCCGAGTTCAAATCGGTGCGTACGGTTGGCGATGTGGTCGAGAAGCTCTATGCACAGCTGGCGCAACGGACATAAGTTTCGCTTGCCCGTGCTTGTGCTGGGCGTGGGCTATCCCTTCGTCGTCTATTTTGCGCTGGGCCACGTTCCGCCGGCGACGCTGGTCCTTGGATTGCTGGCCTTGCTGGCGCTGCGGCTCGTCTTCGCCCGCGCGGCCGATCGGCGCGGAGCGACGATGGCGCCGCTCCTCGGGCTGGCAGGTGGCGCGCTTCTGGTTCTGCTCGCGGTGGCGGCGTCGCCAGCGGCGGCGCTCAAATTCTACCCGGTCCTGGTCAGCCTCGGCTTCGCCGCGGTATTCGGTTATTCGCTGCTGCGGCCGCCGACCATCATTGAGCGCATCGCACGGCTGCGCGACCCGGCGCTGCCGGCTTCGGCCATTGCCTACCTGCGCAACGTGACCGTGGCCTGGCTGATCTTCTTCGTCGCGAATGCCGCGATCTCCATCGCGACTGCGGTCGACGGCGACCTGGCGCTGTGGACCCTCTACAACGGCTTCATTTCCTACGTGATCATGGGCGCGCTGTTCGCCGGCGAGCTGGTCATCCGGTATTACCGGCGCCACGGCCGGACCGAAGCATGAGCCTGCTGCCGCTGTCGGAAATCCTGGGTGACGCGCGGCCCGGAGCGCACATCGTCGCCCTGCGCGACGGCGCGGCGATCAGCTTGGCGCGGCTGCGCGGCGAGACCGCACACAATGCCCAGCGCCTGGGCGCGCTGGGCCTTCGCCGCGCCCTCCTGCTCTGCGAAGACGGCTACAGTTTCATCGTCGGATTTCTATCGCTGCTGCGGATCGGCGCCGACATCGTATTGCCGCCGAACCTCCAGAGCGGCACCATTGCGGCGCTTGCCGACCGTTTCGACGCGCTCGTAACCGACCGGGATCCGGCCGATGGCGGGGCACGCGCGCTCACGATCGAGCCGGCTGAGCCGAGCGCGCGTCCACTGAGCCTCGACCCCTCGCGCAGCCGCATCGATTTCTTCACCTCCGGCTCTACCGGCGCCGTGAAGCGGATCGAGAAGAGCGCGGCGCTGCTGGAGCGCGAGGCGGCGATGTTGGAGTGCGCCTGGGGCGAGCGGCTCGGCGACGCCGTCATCTTCGGCACCGTGTCGCACCAGCACATCTTCGGTCTCGCCTTTCGCGTCATCTGGCCGTTGCTGGCCGGGCGGCGCTTCGACGGCACTGTCTATTTCGCCTGGGAGACCTTGCTGGCAGCGCTCTCCGGCGGCGCCGGGATCGTCTCGAGCCCGGCCCATCTCACGCGTCTCGGCGGCTTGTCACCGCTGACCGAAGCACTGCGCCCGCGCCTCGTCTTCACCGCCGGTGCGCCGCTTCCCGCAGCGGCAGCGGTGGAGTGCGCGGCCATCTTCGGCCGGCCGCCCATCGAGATCTTCGGCAGCACCGAGACCGGCGCCTTTGCCTGGCGCAGCGGGTCCGAGCCATCGCCGTGGCGGCCGCTGCCGGGTGTCGACGTGTCGTGCAGCGACGCGGGATTGCTGCGGGTTCGCTCGCCGGGCGTTGCCGGCGCGGTCTGGTGCGAGCTGGCCGACCGGATCGCGCCCACGACGGATGGCGGCTTCCGCTTCGAGGGGCGGGCGGACCGGATCGTGAAGGTCGAAGGCAAGCGCGTGAGCCTGCAACGGCTCGAGCAGGATCTGCTTGCGCTGCCTTGGGTCGATGGCGCTGCGGTCATGCCGCTCGCCGCCGATCGCCCCATTCTCGGCGCCGTTGTCGCGCTTTCGCCGTCGGGCGAGGCGGAGCTGGCGCAGCTTGGCAAGTTCCGGTTCGAGCGAGCCCTGCGCCGCGCGCTCGCGGCGACGCAGGAAGCAGCCGCCCTGCCGCGGCGCTGGCGCTTCGTCGCGCGATTGCCGATCGACGGCATGGGCAAGTGCCGGAGCGCCGATGTCCTGGCCTTGCTGGAAGTGTCGGCATGACCAACGCCTCGACGACAGAGGCGGGAACCGACCCCATGATCCGCGCGGTGCGGCGGTCGGGATCTGTCACCGAGCTCATCTTGCGGGCGCCGGACTCGCTGCTTTACTTCGACGGGCATTTCCCGCGCTTTCCGATTCTGCCGGGGGTGGTGCAGGTGGATTGGGCGATCCGGCTCGGCCGGCGCCACCTGGCGCTCGACGCATCACCGGCGCGCACCGTTCAGGTCAAGTTTCGCAAGCCGATCCACCCCAATGCCGAGCTGACCCTGGCGCTGTCGCTCGCCCATGACGGGCGCCGCCTTGCCTTCGAATATCGCGACGCGCAAGGGATCTATTCATCCGGGCAGATCGGATTTTGAACCGCGTGTCCTTCCAGCCCGGCGCCATCATTCCGAGCCGCAATCATCACGCCGCGCTTCCCGGCATCGTCGCCCGTCTGCACCAGCTGGGATTGGCGGTCATCATCATCGACGACGGCAGCGACGAGCCGACGCGCAGCGCGCTGGCCGCGCTCGTTCAGGCCGAGCACGGTGTCAGCGTGCATCGGCTGGAGGTCAATCAGGGCAAGGGCGTTGCCGTCATCGCCGGCTTCGAGCTCGCCATCGCCGCGGGTTGGACGCACGCCGTGCAAATCGACGCTGATGGCCAGCACGACCTCGCGGCGCTGCCGGCGCTGCTGGCGGCCGGCGGCGCTCATCCCGAGGCGATCATCCTCGGCGCTCCGATCTATGATCGCAGCATGCCGCTGGGCCGCCGCATCGGCCGCTGGATCACCCATTTCTGGGTGTGCGTCGAGACGCTGAGGCCGCGCCCCCTCGACAGTATGTGCGGCTTTCGCCTCTATCCGCTGGCGCCGACGCTCGCGGTGCTGCGGCAAGAGCGCGTCGGTCGGCGGATGGATTTCGATCCGGAAATCCTGGTTCGCCTGCTCTGGCGCGGCGTGCCGCCGGTGTTGGTTCCCGTGCGGGTCAGATATCCCGAGGGCAACACCTCGAATTTCCGCATGCTGCGCGACAACTGGGCCATCACTCGGATGCATACCCGCCTCGTGCTGACCATGCTGACGCGGTTGCCGTCGATCCTGCGCCGGCGCCGCGCGACGATCGGAGCGCCGGCGCACTGGGCGAGGCTCAATGAGCGCGGCGCCGAGTGGGGATTGCGGCTTCTCGCGGCGGCCTATCGCCTGCTCGGCTGGCATGGCTGCATGGTGTTGCTGTTTCCGGTCGCGCTCTATTTTCACCTGACCGGCACCGAGCAGCGCCGCGCGTCGCGCGACTTCCTGCGCCGCGCCTTTGCCGCGCAAGGCGAGCCGCGCGAGCCTGGTCCGCTCGATACGGTCCGGCACTCCGTCGGCTTCGCCCGCAAGACGCTCGAGACCTTCGCCGCCTGGATCGGGTCCGATGACCGGGCGCCGGTCGAGATCGTGGATCCGAGGGAGATGGATCGGGCGTCGGAAGGCGAGCGCGGACTCGTGCTCATCGTGTCGCATCTCGGCAATGCCGAGCTCAGCCGCACGACGCTCGACGACGCGCGCCGCGCGCGTCTCACGATTCTCGTGCATACGCGGCATGCCGAGAACTATGCGCGGCTGCTGCAGCGCTTCCGGCCGGCGGCGGCGTTCAATACGCTTCAGGTGACTGAAGTGGATCCGGCGACGATCATCGCTTTGCAGGAGAGGGTCGAGCGCGGCGGCTGGATCGCCATTGCGGGCGACCGCACGCCGGTCGAGGGCGATCGCCGGACCAGCAGCGCCCGGTTCCTGGGCGAAGCCGCAAGCTTCCCGCAAGGCCCCTACCTGCTTGCGCATCTTCTCGATTGCCCGGTCTATCTCCTGTTCTGCCTGAACGAGGGGGGACGCTACCGGCTCTACTTCGAGCGCTTCGCCGAGCGCATCGAATTGCCGCGCCGCGGCCGCGAGCGAGCATTGCAGGAATGGGCGGCGCGCTATGCGGGGCGGCTCGAGGCCTACTGCCTCAGGGATCCCTTCCAATGGTATAACTTCTTCGATTTCTGGGCGCCGGCGCCGGACAAAGCAGGCTCGCGATGATTTCCGCGGAAGTGACGGTCAAACCGCAATTCTACGATCTCGACCCGATGCAGGTGGTCTGGCACGGCAATTACGTGCGCTTCCTCGAGCAGGCGCGCTGCGCGCTCCTCGACAAGATCGCCTTCAATTACGAAGAGATGTCGCGGACGGGCTACATCTGGCCCGTCGTCGACATGCGCATCAAGTATGTGCGGCCGCTTCGCTTTGGTCAGGAGGTCAAAGTCATCGCCACCATGCTCGAATACGAGAACCGCCTCAAGATCGGCTATCGGCTGATCGACCTGACGAGCGGCGAGACCCTGACCAAGGCGCACACCATCCAGGTCGCGGTCGAGGTCGCCACCAACGAGCTTTGCTTTGAATCTCCGGCGGTGCTTCGCGAGAAGGTGCAGCGGCTGCGATGATGCGCCCTCTCCGGTTTGCGCTGCTCCTGGTGATGGCCGCGGCCCCGCTCGCTTTCGGCCGCCCGCTCGAACAGCCGCCGCTGCACCCGGGCGAATCGCTGTCCGGGCGCTTCGTTCAGGAGCGACACCTCGCCGGGCTGTCGGCGCCGCTCGTCAGCCAAGGGCGCTTTCTCCTCGCCGCCGGCAAGGGGTTGGTGTGGCATACTGAGAAGCCCTTCGACACGACGATCGTCATCACCCCCGCCGGTTTGTTGCAGCTGGTGGACGGCCGCGAAGTGCAGCGCCTGCCGGCGGCGCGCGCGCCTTTCCTGGCGCGGCTCTACACCATGCTCGGCGGCGCGCTCGGCGGCGACTGGAGCGCCATGGCGCAAGATTTCTCGGTCGAGCGCCGTTCGGGCGAAGCCGGCTGGACGATCTTGTTGAAGCCGCTCGCCGGCGATGATCCCGCCGCCGCACCGCTCCAGTCGATCGCCGTCACCGGCCGCGCCTTCGTCGATTCGGTGGAGATCCGCCGCCCAAACGGCGATTGGGACCATCTCCGCTTTTCCGACGAGGTCCGGTCCTCGGCGCCGCTGGCCGGTGCCGATGCACGGCTTCTGGAGACGGATGCGCCGTGAAGCGCGCGGCCTTGCTGTGGCTGGTATTGGTGCTCGCGGCTTCCGCCTACCTGCTGATCCGGCTTCTGGGCGGCGTGCAGTTTCAGACAGATTTCACCGCGCTGCTGCCCCAGGAGGAGCGCGATCCCGGCGTGCAGCAGGCAAAGGACCACGTGGCGCAGATCTTGAACCGTCGCATCGTCGTGCTGATCGGGGATAGAGAGCGCGCCACGGCGCGTGCCGCCGGCGCCGCGCTGGCGGAGGCGTTGCGCCACTCCGGGCTCGCGGCGTCGGTCACCTACACGACGAACGGTGACGGGTTGCGCAAGCTGGGCGAGATCTTCTTTCCCTATCGCTTTGGCTTGCTGACCGCCGGCGATCGCGCTCTGTTGCAGCAGGGCCGAGGAGAGGAGATCGTCGCGCGGGCGCTGGCGAGCGTCTACGGTCCGATCGGCATCGCCGACGCCAATCTGCTGCGGCGTGATCCGTTCCTGCTGCTGCCGACCTATCTGTCCGATCTGCCGCGGCCGCTGCCACGGCTCACGCTCGACGACGGCATTCTGTCGACCCAGGACGGGCAAGAGCATTACGTGCTCATCACCGCCGAAGTCGCCGGCGATCCCTTCGCTCTTGCCCTCGCCGAGCGGTTCGTCGCGCGCTTCGATCAAGCGGAGCAGCGGCTGCGCGCCGCCACGCCCGATCTCCGGGTGCTGCGCCTCGGCGCCGTCTTCTATGCCGAGGCCGGCGCCGCGGCAGCGACCCGGGAGACCTCCGCCATCAGCATCGTCTCGCTGCTGGGCACGGTTCTCTTGGTGCTCGCCGTGTTCCGCGCCTTGCGTCCGCTCGGGCTGACGCTGCTTGCGATCGGCACCGGGGTGATTTGCGCGTTTGCGGTCAGCTTGTGGCTCTTCGGCACGTTGCATGTGGCGGCGCTGCTCTTCGGCGTCAGCCTCATCGGCATCGCCCTCGATTACTGCCTGCAATACCTCACGGCGCGCTTTAATTCGGAGGACGGCACACCTGCGCAGCGGCTGCGCCGCGTGCTGCCGGGCATTGTTCTCGGCATCACCACCACCCTCATCGGCTATCTCACGCTGCTGCTGGCGCCGTTTCCCGGACTGCGTCAGGTCGCGGTGTTTTCCGCCGTCGGCCTCGTCGCGTCCTTCGCCACGGTGCTGCTGTGGCTGCCGGCGCTCGATCAAGCCGCGCCCTTGGCCCATGGCGAGGGGCTGCTGCGCGCCGCCGGCTGGCTCTGGGAGCTCTGGGAAGAGCCGCGCCGTCGCTATCGCTGGCCGCGCCAGGTGCTGTGCGCGATGCTGGCGGTCGCGGCGCTGCTCGGCGCGTGGCGGCTGCGGGCCGAGGACGACATCCGCCGCTACGAGGCGTTGTCACCGCCGCTGAAGCAACAAGAGGCGGAGCTGCGGCGGCTCACCGGAATCAATGGCGGCACGGAGTTTCTGCTGGTGCGCGCCGCCGATGAGGAGAGCGCGCTCGAGACCGAGGAAAGCCTGCTCGATCGGCTGCAGCGGGGGAAGGCGGAAGGCGTCCTTTCCGGCTTTCAGGCGATCGCGCAGGTCATTCCTTCCGCCGCGCGGCAGCGCGACAACCGCGCGCTCGTTCGTGATCGGCTCATAGCGCCGTTTCTCACGTCCTATGACAAGCGGCTTGGCCTTTCCGCCAGCGCAGCGCCCGATGTCGGCGATCCCGGGCCGCTGACGCTCGCGGCGATTCCGGCGGGCTCGCCGCTCGCTTTGCTGCGCGATCTCGACCTCGGCACAGGAAGCGGCGGCACGATGCATGTCGTGCTGCTCTATGGCGTCGCCCGGCTGGGCGCGCTGCGGCAGCTCGCCGAAGCGGTGCCGGGCGTGCGGCTGGTCGATCCCGTCGGCGATCTCACGCAGCTCCTCGGCCAGTACCGGCGGCGCGCCGTGCTGGTGCTCGCGCTCTCGGCGCTGTTGATGCTGCCCGTGGTCGGTTGGCGCTACGGGCTGCGCGGTGGAATGCGGGTCGCGCTGCCGCCTGCCATCGCCGTGCTGGCGACGCCGCCCCTGGTAGCGCTGGCCGGCGTACCCTTCACCTTCTTCAATGCGATGGCGCTGGTCCTCGTTCTCTCCGTCGGGTTCGACTACGCCGTGTTCTGCCGCGAGACCGATGCCGCCCATCGTCCGGCGACCATGCTCGGCGTCTGGCTTGCCATGGCGACGACCTTGCTGTCGTTCGGCCTGCTCGGCGCCAGCCGGGTTTTCGCCGTGCATGCCTTTGGCATCACGCTGCTGGTCGGCACCTTGCTCGCTTTTGTCGCCGCCCCTGTGGCTGGCACCTCGACCACGAATCGGAGTAGATTGTCCAAAGGGGGTTAGTGAATTCGACGATGGTTTTCGCACCTTGGCGCGGTCGGATCGGCCGGGAAGCGCGGCCTTCGAATATTCTTCTGACGCTAGTCGCCATGACATGGTTTGCACTTTTCGGGTGTTCCTCCGCGCCGCCGCCGGAGCGCGAGGCGCAGATCGCCCCCGATCTCCGATTCCGCATCCCGAGCCCCGGCGAGCTCGGCTACAGCATCAGCGCCGAGCAGCTGGTGACCGCGCACTATCGCGGCGACGTCCAGACCTTTGAAGCGCACCTTTCCGTGTCGCCGCAGCGCCTGGTCCTGATCGGCTTCGATCCCTTTGGCCGCCGCGCCTTCACCTTGACCTCGGGCAACGGTAGCACGAGCTTCGACGCGGCACCGGGACTCCCGAAAGGCCTCGAACCCGGCAACATTCTCGCCGATGTCGCCATCGTCTATTGGCCGGATGCGGCGGTGGAACGGGGTCTGCCCTCCTCCGCCGAGCTGCGGAGCCGCGACGATCACCGGACCATCCTGGTGGACGGGCACGAGGTGATCCGCGTCGACTACGACACGCCGCCCGCGCGCGGCTGGCCGCGCATCGCGCATTATCGAAACGAAGCCTTTGGCTATGCGCTCGATCTGCGCTCGACGGTGACCCCGCCATGATCGCTTATCTGACCGCGCTGGGGATCGTTTCGCCGCTCGGCATCGGCAAGGAGGAGGTGGCGCGCAATCTCTTCGCCGGCTCGCGTGCCGGCCTTATCCGGCGTCACGGCTTCGTGCCCGCGTGCGAGGTCCGCGTCGGCGCCGTCAGCGGAGCGCTGCCCGAGATGCCGCCGCGGCTTGCGCATTTCGATTGCCGCAACAACCGCCTCGCCCTCGCCGCCATCGAGGAGATTCGCCCGGCGATCGCCGATGCGCTGCGCCGCTATGGGGCGGGGCGCGTCGCGGTCGTCATGGGCACCAGCACCTCCGGCCTCGCCGAAGGCGAAGCGGCGCTGGCGGCGTGGCGCCGCGACGGCGCCTGGCCGGCAAGCTACCGATACAGCCAGCAGGAGCTCGGCAATCTCGGCGCCTGCGTTGCCGACTATCTCGGGATTTTCGGACCCGCCTACACCGTCTCGACCGCGTGCTCGTCGAGCGCGAAGGTGTTTGCGTCGGCGCAGCGCCTGCTGCAGCTCGGGCTTTGCGATGCCGCGCTGGTCGGCGGCGCCGATGCGCTGTGCGGGCTGACCCTGAACGGCTTTCACGCGCTGGAAGCGATCGCCGCGGATTATTGCAACCCCTTCAGCCGCAATCGCGACGGGATCAATGTCGGCGAGGGCGCCGCGATCTTTCTGATGTCGCGCGAGCCCGCTGCGGTGGCGCTGCTCGGCGTCGGCGAGAGCTCGGATGCCTATCATGTCAGTGCCCCCGATCCTTCCGGCGCCGGCGCGCTGCGCGCGATGCAATTCGCCCTCGCAGCGGCGGAGCTGCCGCCCGAGGCGATCGATTATGTCAACCTCCATGGCACGGCGACGCCGCTCAACGATGCGATGGAAGGAAAGGCGGTGGCCGCTCTCTTCGGCGAGAGGACCCCGTGCAGCGCGACCAAGGCGCTGACCGGCCATATGCTCGGCGCGGCCGGCGCCGCCGAGGCGGCTTTCCTGTGGCTGTCGCTCGACCCCGGCTTTTCCGCCGGCGCCCTGCCGCCGCATGTCTGGGACGGCGCCGCCGATCCGGAGATTCCGGCGCTCAACTTCACTGATGCCGGGACGCGCGCACGGATCGGCGAGCGCAGCGCCATGTTGAGCAACTCTTTCGCCTTCGGCGGCAGCAATGTCGCCGTCGTGCTCGGCCGAGGGTGGTAGATGCGGACGTGCCAACATCCGATCGCGGCGCTGCTGCCGCACGCTCCGCCGATGATCCTGCTCGACGAGCTGCTTCGCTATGACGAGAGCGCGGCCGTGGCGGCAACGACGATTCGCCCGGCCAGCATCTTCCGCGAGGCGGAAGGCGTTCCCGCTCATATCGGTCTTGAATACATGGCGCAGGCCTGCGGCGCTCATGCCGGCGCGCTGGCGCTGGAGCGGGGCGCGGAGGTCAAGCTCGGGCTGCTGCTCGGCACGCGCCAATACCGCGCGCATGTGCCGTATTTCCGTCTCGGCGAACGGCTCGTCATCGCCGTGACAGCGGTCTACCGCGATGCCGAGATCGGCGCCTTCGACTGCCGCATCGAGATTGCCGGCGCGTGCGCGGCCGAAGCGCAGCTCACCGTCTATCAACCGGAGCGGCCCCTGTCAGCGGCGCAGGAAGAGGCTTGCTGACATGGCCAGGACGATTCTCGTCACCGGCGCCAGCAAAGGGATCGGGCGAGCGATCGCCGAGCGTCTCGGTCGCGACGGCTTTGCCGTCGTGGTGCATTACGGCAGCGACCGTCCCGGCGCCGAGGCGACGCTGGCGCGGCTCGAGCAGGCCGGCGGGGCGGGAAGGCTCTTGGCCTTCGACATCGCCAATCGGGCCGAGTGTCGCGAGCGGCTCGAGGCCGACATCGCCGTGAACGGCGTCTATTACGGCGTCGTGCTCAATGCCGGCATCGCCCGCGACAACGCCTTTCCGGCGCTTTCCGATGCGGATTGGGACGACGTGCTCGCCGCCAATCTCGACGGTTTTTACAACGTGCTGCGCCCGCTGGTGATGCCGATGGTATCGGCGCGTCAACCCGGCCGTATCGTCACGCTCTCCTCGCTTTCGGGGATGGTCGGCAATCGCGGCCAGGTAAACTACAGCGCGGCCAAGGCAGGCATCATCGGCGCCACCAAGGCGCTCGCCGTAGAGCTGGCGCGGCGGAAGATCACGGTCAACTGCGTTGCACCCGGGCTGATCGAGACGCAGATGATCGCGGAAGCGCCGCGCGAGGACATCGTCAAGATGATCCCGATGCAGCGCGTCGGCAGGCCGGACGAGGTGGCGGCCGTGGTGAGTTTCCTCTGCTCGGACGAGGCGAGCTACGTGACGCGCCAGGTGATCGCGGTCAACGGAGGCATGCTGTGAGGCGCCGGGTGGTGGTCACCGGGATGGGCGGCATCACGTCGCTCGGCGACAACTGGCCGAGCATTCGCGCGCGCATGGCCGCCGGCGAGACCGGCGTCCGGCAGATGCCGGAATGGGAGCGCTTCCACAGCCTCAACACGCGGCTCGGGGCGCCGGTCGACGGCTTCAGCGTCGACGACCGCTACGAGCGCAAGAAGCTGCGGACCATGGGCCCGGTCGCGCAGATGGCGGTCTATGCCTCGGAGCTGGCGCTGCGCGATGCCGGTCTCTCCGGCGATCCCCGCCTCGCCGGCGGGCGCGTCGGCGTCGCCTATGGCTCGTCCTTCGGCAGCCATCAATCCGTCATCGGTTTCGCCGAGCTCATGAGTGCCGGCGCGTCGACCAAATTGACCGGCACCAGCTATGTGCAGATGATGAGCCATACGGCAGCGGTCAATATCGGCCTCTTCTTCGGACTTACCGGCCGGGTGGTGCCG
>Ga0335076_10001703_pt1 | contig 21423 bp, 18 predicted proteins | sample Lox_Sample_25_FD_206717 | JGI IMG/M metagenome (GOLD analysis project Ga0335076, IMG submission 206717) | Soil microbial communities from Loxahatchee National Wildlife Refuge, Florida, United States - Lox_Sample_2.5 | ecosystem: Environmental > Terrestrial > Soil > Wetlands | place: USA... | reverse complement strand
AAGGTGCTCTCGGCGCCGTGGCCGGAGACCGACACCACCTCGTCGATGCCGAGGTCCGCGGTCCAGCGCCGGCTCTGGTAGCCGAGGCGGTAGTAGCCGCCCTGCACGTCGCTGGTGATCAGCTGGTTGCCCCAGGCCAGGTTCGGGTCGATGCGGAACACCCCGAAGCTCTGCGTGTAGGCGCCGCGCGTATGGGCGGCATCCGCCCAGATGCCGAAGGCGTTGTTGTTGCCGTCGAGGGTGCCGTCGATGAGGTTGAATTGGGCGCGCGTGCCGCCCTGCTGCCAGGCGGCGCTGACGATGGCGGTGTTCGCCGAGATGCGCTGGTTGGAGACCTCCGGCGGCAGCAGCTGCCCGTCCGGCGGCTGGTAGTAGATGTTGGCGTCGCGCGCGCCGGCGTACTGCGCGCCGAGGCTCCACTGCGGCGTCGGCGACCACTGGCCGCCGAGCATCACGGTCGAGCCGCCGAGGGTGTCGAAGGTCGGCACGCGGATGCCGTCGTAGACGCCCGGCTCGCCGCCGCCGGCGATCAGCTGCACGCCCGCGGGGCCGCGCCACTCGGTGCTGAAGCCGAGCATCGAGCCGGAGCTGAGCAGAAAGCGCGGCTGGGCGCGCTCGAGATTGATCAGCGGCGCACCGAGGTCGCCGAGGGTGTTGTCCGCCTGCCAGCCGTCATCGAAGGGCATGGCGCGCTGGTGCACCACGAAGGAGTAGTGCTCGTTGCCGCTGCCGCCGAGGCGCTGGTCGTCACTGCCGATGCGCACCGCGCCGTCCGCGGACCAGGCGCCGTAGCCGCCGGTCTCCCACTGGGTGTCGAACACGATGCCGTTCTCGTGCAGCGTCGGTGCGGCGTTCGGCCCGTACTGGTCGAGCATGCTGGCCACCGCGTCGATGCGCACCGAGCGCGCGAGCCCGGAGGTGTCGGCGGTGCTCAGGTAGTCCCCGAGGGAGACGTCCGGTGCGAGCGTGCCGCCATTGATCAGGCGGTCCTCGTAGGCAGGGGGCGGCGGGGGACCGGGACCGGGACTGGACTGGGCGTGCGCCGCGGGGCCCGCCAGACCCAACACCCCGATACCGCACAGCCACGCCGCCCCGGCAAGAGCGTGCGCTGCGCGCGCCATCATTTGAAGCGCTCGTCGAGCTGCGCACTCTGGTTGGCCCACTCCAGGGTGCCCTGCACGGAAACCGGGAAGGTGAGGATCGGGTTCGGGTTCTCGGTGGTCGAAGGCGTGAGGAACACCTCGCGGATCTCCCCGGGCAGGATCGGGAAATCCGAGGGTGTGAAGTCGTAAGTGCGGCCGGTCGCATCCTTGCCGGTGAGGAAGCCGCTCATGCGCGTGTGCGCGGTGCCGGAGTTGTGCACGCGCAGCGCCGGCACCTGCCGACCGTTGAGGGTGACGACCTCCGGACCGAACATCTCGATCTGCGGCTGCGCATCACCGATGGTGACGTAGACGATGACGCCGATGCGTCCAGTGACCGGCAGCTGCATCTGGCCGGCACGGGCCAGCGAGGGCTCGTCGCCCTCGATCATGATCGCGAAGCGGCACTCGCCGGGCTCGGCATCCGCGGGCACCTGCACCTCGAAGCGGTAGCGGATGGTGCCGCCGCCGGGCAGCGTCACCGTCGGTCGCTCGATCGCCACCCAGGGGCGGCAGCTCCCCGGCATCAGCTCATCGTGGAAGGCGACGCCGTAGTCGGCGCCGAGCACGAAGTCGGAGGTGTGGATGTGGTAGCGGCCCGCGGTGCTGGCGCGGTTGCTGATCTCGATCACCTGGCGCACCGTGGCGCCGGGCTTGCTTGTGAGCTCGAAGCGCGGCGGCGAGACCAGCGCCGCGAAGCCCTGGGCGCGCGCCTGGGCCGCGCCGAGTGCGGCCAGGAGAAGGGCAGCGGTAACGGTGAGCTGTCGCACGGGATCAGTCCTCGTCCATCTCGAAGCGGAAGTTGACGGGGTAGGTTTGCAACATGCGCCGGCCATCGACGGTGATGGTCAGCTGCACGACGTCCTCGATGAACGGCGTGGTGATCGGTCCGGAATAAACCAGCGTGCGCCCGCCGCTGGTGACGGTGCCGGGCAGCAGCCGCCCCTGCGTGGTCCAGGACGCACTCATCGCGCCGGGTTGCTGCGCGGGCAGCACGAGGTAGATGCGTCCCACGCGCCGCTGCCAGGGGGCGACGTTCAGGTGCAGGCGCAGCTGCAGCGAGCCCACCATGAGGTTGGCGCGCGGTCCGCGTGGCTGCTGCTCCTGCCAGCGCATGGCGAGTGCCGGGTTGCTCGGCAGGCTGCCGGAGTCGTCGATGACGCTCGCGCCGGCGAGTGCGCTGCAGCTGAGCGCCAGCCAGATTATGCAGAATGACGGAACGGCGAAGCGGCGCATGACGCTGCCTGACGCTGCGGCCTAGGGCGCCGTCAGCGTGTACAGCACGCGACCCGTGTAGGTGCCCGCGGCCGGTACGACGGTGTTCTTGTAGGAAAACGTCCAGCAGCTCTCGGCCCACTGGTTCTGGGCGATGCTGCCGACGTTGACCGTGGTGCCGGTGAAGCTGCCGGCGGGGAAGGGCTCAGCGCCCGTGTCGCTGTTGCCGCCGCTGGTCCAGCTGATCTGCGAGAACGGGATCGTGTCGCCGGCGCCGTCGGTGAGCGAGGCCGGCACGGTGGCGATCACGTTGATCGTGCCGGTGCCGGTGCCGGTCGTGCGGTAGAAGCCGCCGATGTACAGCTGCTGCGGCGTGTTGCAGAAGGCGAAGCCGTCGAAGAAGCTCGTCGCCTGGGTGCTGTCGGTGGTCATGGCCTGGGCGGTGCCGTTGCCCACCGCATTCGCGGCGACGCTGACGCTCACCTTGTTGATGGTCGTGTTGGTTCCGGGCGCAGCCCCGGCGGCCTTCGTGATCGGCGGGTTGTAGCTGCAGTTGTTGCCGCAGTACGTGCCGGTAAAGGTGCCCAGCCCGATCTGCAGGTAGATCGTCTTCGGCGAGGCCGGCGCCAGCGTGATGGTGTAGGCGTGCGTGGCGCCCGCGAGCAGCGCCAGGCACAGGGCCGGAGCGCTCGCGCGCACGAGGCCGGCGACCGTCTCAGGCCCCCGGGGGCGCTTGTGCATGTCGCGCCTCCCGGGGGACATGGTGCACCGCGTGACTGACTGCCGCCGGCGTCGCTTACGGCACCGAGGCGGTGTACGTAACGCGACCACCGTTGGTGTTGACACCACCGTAGGTGCCCGCGGGCGGGGTGGTGTTGTTCGCGTACGTGTACGCCCACTTGGCGTCCTGCTGCACGATCTTGCCGACCGCGGTCAGGGTGAGCGTGGTGGTGGCGCCGTCGGCCAGCGCCGGCGCGGCGAGCGTCGTGCCGGTGGTGTTGGCGGTGGCGGTTGTCGTGATCTTGGCGTAGCTGATCGTGTCGCCGCCGCCATCGTTCAGCGGGCCAGTGGTGGTGGAGCTGAAGGTGACGTTGCCGTTGTTGGCGACCACCACGGCGGTCTCGACGCCGCCGGTGAGGTCACCGCCCGTGCCGGCGAGCGCCGTGCCGTTGCCCACCTGCGCCGCGGTCGGCGCCCAGGTGATGAGGTCGATCGCGGCGTTGGTGGCGAAGCCGCCCGCGGCCGTGCCGGTGCCGGTGCCGACGCGCAGGAACAGGAACTTCGGGATGGTGATCTGGAAGTCGACGTGGGCGGTCGCCGTCAGGCCGGCGGCACCGGTCTGAAAATTCGACTCGGCGTTGCCGACCAGCGGTGCCCCCACGGCCGCGACGGCCAGGAGAGTCTTGATGACAGTAGCGGTGCGCATGGACATTCCTAACTCAAGGGTGGAAAACGAAGACGGTTGAGAAAACTTGAGATCAAGTTTACGGAGGAGCTGCCGAACCCCCCGTGCTTATGTCACGCTTTGCGCGCACGCGCGGCGGGGTGCGGGGCGGTAATCTCACTGCAACGCTGCAAGTTGGGACACAGCCCACACTTTCGATTTGTAACGGAATTCACAGAATGGCCGGCACGCGCTGCCGGCCGCGGGGGCGGCGATGAATGCTGTTGGATGGGCCGGGCGCTACGGTCCGGCGGCGCTGGTGTTAGGTGGCTCCGAGGGTATTGGTCGGCAGTTTGCCGAGGAGCTCGCGGCGCGCGGTCTCGACCTGTTGCTGGTGGCGCGCGGTGCGGCGTCGCTCGAGAGCGCGGCCGCGGAGCTGCGCGCGCGGCACGCGGTCACGGTGACGACGCGCGCCCACGATCTGGCGGGCGATGGTCTCGAGGCACTCGCGGCCGAGCTCGCCGGCAGCCACGACATCGGACTCGTAGTGTGCAACGCCGGTGCCACCCACGGCGTCGGCCCGTTCCTCGATGAGCCGCTCGCGCAGCCGCTCGGCCTGGTGCGCCTCAACTGCCTCGCGCCGCTCACCTTCGCGCACGAGCTGCTGCGCCGGCGGCGCGGCCGCGGCGGCGGGCTGATCGTCGTGTCCTCCATGTCCGGCCTGTGTGGCAGCGGCCTCGTGGCGACCTACGCCGCCGCCAAGGCCTTCCAGATCACGCTGTGCGAGGGGCTCAACTGGGAGCTCGCGCGCGAGGGCCTCGACGTGCTGTGCGCCGTCGCCGGGCTCACCGACACGCCGGCGATGCGCCGCTCGGGCCTGTCGTTCACTGCCGCCCAGGAGAAGGGCTACGTGCCGATGCAGGCCGCGGCCGTGGCGCGTGGCGCGCTGGCGCAGCTCGGCCAGGCTGCCGTGTGGTACGCGGTCGGGGAGCAGGCGGCGGCGGCGCTGCGCGCCATGCCCCGCGCGCAGCTGATCCCGGTGATGAGCGAGGCTTCGGCCGCTCTCTACGGGGTGACGCTGCGCTGAAGTGCGCCGCGCGGCTCAGCGCGCGAACAGCTGCCCGAGCTCGGCGAAGGCCTTGAACTCGAGCGCGTTGCCCGAAGGGTCCAGCACGAACAGCGTCGACTGCTCGCCCGGCTGGCCGGCGAAGCGCACGCACGGCTCGATCACCCACTCCACCTCGTTACGGCGCAGGCGTGCCGCCAGCTCGCGCCATTGCGCGGGGGCGAGCACCACGCCGCAGTGCGGCACGGGCACCCCGTGACCGTCCACGGGGTTGAAGTGCGCGCCGATGCGCCCGGTGCGACCCAGGTGCGGATTCAGGTGGCAGACGAACTGGTGGCCGTACATGTCGAAGTCGATCCACTGCGGGGCGCTGCGGCCCTCGGCGCAGCCGAGGATCGTGCCGTAGAAGTGACGTGCCTCCGCGAGGTCACGGACCTGGACGGCGATGTGAAAAGGCGTCAGCGGGGAAGCGGAGCTGGGCGGCGTCACCGGATGAGCATAGCAGCGCTCCTTATATTAGGGGCGCGCGGCCCCTGACGAGCTGATCAGCGCAGCGTCCAGGGTTCCCCGACCGGGTCGGTTCCCTGGGAGAAGTGCTCGGCGAGGAAGGCCTCGCCGCTCTCGAGCACGAAGTAGCGAAACGCCTCCGCCGCCGGCGAGAGCGTCTTGGCGAGGTTGTTGACCACGTGCCAGCGGCGCATTACCGGCAGGCCCTCGGTCTCCGGCGCAGCGATGAGGTGATGATCGAGCTCGAGTCCGACGGTGTGCAGCGACAAGAGTGCGACACCCATGCCGGCCATCACCGCCTGTTTGATCGCCTCGTTGCTCGACATCTGCATCACGATCTGCGGGCGCATCTGGTAGGCGTCCATGTACTCATCGAGCGCTGCGCGCGTGCCAGAGCCCGGCTCGCGCACGATGAAGCCCTCGTTCATGAGCGCGCGGGCCGCGACCTTCTCGGCGCGCGCGAAGGGATGCTCGATCGAGGTCACCAGCACGTGCGGGTGCATGGCGAAGGGCTCGGCGCGCGCCGGCCAGTTCTTCGGCGGCCGGCCCATGATCGCGAGCTCGACGACTCCCTCGCGCATGAAGTTGACCACCTCGTCGCGATTGTTGGCGACCTGCAGGCGGATCTCGATGCCGGGGTGCTCGTGGCGGAAGCGCGCCAGCAGCCGCGGCAGGAAATACTTCGCCGTGCTCACCATCGCGACGTCGAGCACGCCGGTCTTCAGCCCCCGGAAGCGCGCGACCATGTCCTCGGCGTCGCGCATGGCCGCGAGCACCCGCTGGGTGTAGGCGAGCACGTACTCCCCGACCATCGTGAGGGAGACCTTGCGGCTCGAGCGGTCAAAGAGCGGCAGACCCACCTCGGTTTCCAGCTCCTTGATCTGCATGGAGACCGCGGGGGCGGTGAGCCCCAGCTCCTCCGCCGCCCGCACGAAGCTCAGGTGGCGGGCGACGGCGGAGAACACCCGCAGCTGTCTCAGGGTAGCGTTCTTCATTAAGTGATTCTTATCTTGTCGGTAACTTAAAGTGACTTCACTGAATGATATCCCCCGTCTAGAGTCAGCCTCAAGGTCAACTACGCACTACCAAGGGGCAGCTGATGGACACGGGGACCGGCGGCAGGAACGAGGGCTCGGCACCGACGGCGATCAGGGACGCCAAGAAGCGCTACCGCGCCGGGGTCCTGAAGTACCGCCAGATGGGGTACTGGGAGCCGGATTACGTCCCCAAGGCCACCGACACGGTGTGCCTGTTCCGGATCACCCCGCAGGAGGGTGTGGACCCCATCGAGGCCGCCGCGGCGGTTGCCGGTGAGTCGAGCACCGCGACCTGGACGGTCGTGTGGACCGACCGGCTGACGGCCTGCGACAGCTACCGCGCCAAGGCCTTCAAGGTCGAGCCGGTGCCGAATGCGCCGGGCCAGTACTTCGCCTGGGTCGCCTACGACATCATCCTCTTCGAGGAGGGCTCGATCGCCAACATGACGGCGAGCCTCATCGGCAACGTCTTCAGCTTCAAGCCCCTGAAGGCCGCGCGCCTCGAGGACATCCAGATCCCGCCGGCCTACGTGAAGACCTTCAAGGGCCCGCCGACCGGGCTCATCGTCGAGCGCGAGCGCCTCGACAAGTTCGGCCGCCCGCTGCTCGGGGCGACCACCAAGCCCAAGCTCGGCCTGTCGGGGCGCAACTACGGACGCGTCATCTACGAGGGCCTCAAGGGAGGGCTGGACTTCATGAAGGACGACGAGAACATCAACTCGCAGCCCTTCATGCACTGGCGCGACCGCTTCCTGTATGTCATGGACGCGGTCAACAAGGCGAGTGCGGCCAGCGGCGAGGTCAAGGGCTCCTACCTCAACGTCACCGCCGGGACGATGGAGGACATGTACGAGCGCGCCGAGTTCGCCAAGGAGCTCGGCTCGGTGATCGTGATGATCGACCTCGTGGTCGGCTGGAGCGCCATCCAGAGCATGTCCAACTGGGCGCGGCGCAACGACATGATCCTGCACATGCATCGTGCCGGCCACGGCACCTATACGCGCCAGAAGAGCCACGGGGTCAGCTTCCGCGTCATCGCCAAGTGGCTGCGCCTCGCCGGCGTCGATCACCTGCACGCCGGCACCGCGGTCGGCAAGCTCGAGGGCGACCCGCTGACCGTGCAGGGCTACTACAACGTGCTGCGCGACAGCTACACGCGCGCGGATTTGCCGCGGGGAGTGTTCTTCGACCAGGACTGGTGCGACATCAAGAAGGTCATGCCGGTCGCCTCCGGCGGCATCCATGCCGGACAGATGCACCAGCTGCTCGACCTGTTCGGCGATGACGTGTGCCTGCAGTTCGGCGGGGGCACCATCGGCCACCCGGGCGGCATCCAGGCCGGCGCGGTGGCGAACCGCGTGGCGCTCGAGGCGATGGTGAAGGCCCGCAACGAGGGGCGCGACATCCGCAGCGAGGGCCCGGAGATCCTGCGTGCCGCGGCGCGCTTCTGCAGCCCGCTGCAGCAGGCGCTCGATACCTGGGGCGACATCACCTTCAACTACACCCCGACCGATGCCTCGGACTTCCTGCCGACGGCCGCGGTCGCGCACTGAGACCTGCGGAGCGCACCCCCATGATGACCAATCCCACCGGGCGCCTGACGCAGGGGCAGTTCAGCTTCCTGCCCGAGCTGACCGACGCGGAGATCGCACTGCAGATCGAGTACGGCCTGAAGAAGGGCTACGCCTGGAGCGTCGAGTACACCGACGATCCGCACCCGCGCAACACCTACTGGGAGATGTTCGGCATGCCGATGTTCGACCTGCGCGATGCGGCGGGCGTGCTCATGGAGCTGCAGCAGTGCCGCAAGAGCTTCCCGCAGCACTACATCCGCCTCATGGCCTTCGACTCGACCCGCGGCATCGAGAGCATCGCCATGAGCTTCATCGTCAACCGCCCCGCGCGCGAGCCCGGGTTTGCACTCGAGCGCCAGGATAGCCACGGCCGCACCTTGCGCTACAGCGTGCGCAGCTACGCCACCGATCGCCCCGAGGGCGAGCGCAGCAACGGCGCGGGCTGAGGGCCGCCGCGGGGAGGAGGGATGTCATGCAGCTGAGGGTTCCATCGGTCCCGTCCGCGCCTCCCGCACGCCTGGACGGCGCAGCACGCCACGGCGCCTGAACCCATGGGCACTCCTCTTTATTCGATCCCCGGCGGCACCCCGCCGGCGAGCGAGCCGGCGACCGACCCCCTGCCGCCGGCCGCGCCGGCGGGGTGCGGCGCGCGCACCGTGAGCGAGGTGCTGGCCCAGAGCCAGGCGGGCACCGTGATCGAGGAACTCGACCGCGATCTCATCGGGCTCGCCCCGATCAAGGCACGCATCCGCGACATCGCCGCGTTGCTGGTGATCGACAAACTGCGCATGAACCTCGGGCTGCAGGCGCAGGCCCCGAGTCTGCACATGTGCTTCACCGGCAATCCCGGCACCGGCAAGACCACCGTGGCGCTGCGCATGGCGCAGATCCTGTTTCGCCTCGGCTACGTGCGCAAGGGCCACCTGGTCGCGGTCACCCGCGATGACCTCGTCGGCCAGTACATCGGCCACACCGCGCCGAAGACCAAGGAGGTGCTCAAGCGGGCGATGGGCGGGGTGCTGTTCATCGACGAGGCCTACTACCTGTACCGCCCGGAGAACGAGCGCGACTACGGGCAGGAGGCGATCGAGATCCTGCTGCAGGTGATGGAGAACCAGCGCGACGACCTGGTGGTGATCCTCGCCGGCTACAAGGACCGCATGGACACCTTCTTCCGCTCCAATCCCGGCATGAGCTCGCGCATCGCCCACCACCTGGACTTTCCCGACTACGGCGCGGCGGATCTGATGCGCATCGCCGAGAAGCTGCTGACACAGCAGAACTACCACTTTGCGCCGGCGGCGCGGGCCGCGTTTGCCGAGTACCTGGCGCACCGCCTGCGCCAGCCGCACTTCGCCAACGCCCGCAGCGTGCGCAATGCGCTCGAACGCGCGCGCCTCAGGCAGGCGAGCCGCCTGTTCGCCGAGTCGCAGCGCGAGTTCACCGCCGAGGACCTCACCACGATCGCGGCCGAGGACATCCGTGCCAGCCGGGTGTTCCAGGCCGCCGGCGCACCGCCCACCTGACCGAAGGAGTCCGCCAATGCTGCTCGGGCGCACGACCCTTTCCAAGTTCCTCATCCAGCAACTGAACGGCATCGCCGGCTCGCAGGACCTGGGAGCGCTCCTGATCGACGTCGCCGCGGCCGTCAAGGCCATCTCCGCCATGACCGCCAAGGGCGCCCTCGGCGGCTACCTCGGCGAGCAGGGTGCGCGCAACGTGCAGGGCGAGATGCAGCAGAAACTCGACGTGCTGGCGCACGAGGTGATGGTGCGCAGCTGCGAGTGGGGCGGGCTGCTCGCCGGTATGGTGTCCGAGGAGCTCGAGGGGCCGTATGAGCTGCCGCCCGAGTTCTCGCGCGGCCGCTACCTGCTGATCTTCGACCCCCTCGATGGCTCCTCCAACACCGACGTCAACGTCTCGGTGGGCACCATCTTCTCGGTGCTGCGCCACGAGAAGAGCGAGCCACCGGGCGCCGGCGACTATCTGCAGCCGGGACTCAGGCAGGTCGCCGCCGGCTACGCCATCTACGGCCCGGCCACCATGCTGGTGATCACCGTCGGCAAGGGCACCCACGGCTTCACGCTCGACCGCGAGATCGGCAACTTCATCCTCACGCACCCGGACCTAAAGATCCCCGCCGAGACGAGCGAGTTCGCCATCAACACCAGCAACGCGCGCTTCTGGGAGCCGCCGGTGCACCGCTACGTGAGTGAGTGCCAGGCCGGCAAGAGCGGCGTGCGCAGCCGCGACTTCAACATGCGCTGGATCGCGTCCCTGGTGGCCGAGGTGCACCGCATCCTGATGCGCGGCGGCGTCTTCTTGTACCCCAAGGACACCCGTGACCGCAGCAAGCCCGGGCGGCTGCGCCTGCTGTACGAGGCCAACCCGATCAGCCTGCTGGTCGAGCAGGCCGGCGGCGCGGCGAGCACCGGCAGCGAGCGCCTGATGGAGCTGCAGCCGCAGTCGCTGCACCAGCGCATCCCGCTGATCCTCGGCTCGCGCCACGAGGTCGAGCGCATCGAGCGCTATCACGCCGAGTGGCGCTGCGGGGCCGACCGCCCGTTCAGCTCGCCGCTCTTCAACGAGCGCTCATTGTTTCGGCCCGAGGCGCGGCTGTGAGCCCGCCACCGCCGCCATGACCTGAGGGGAAGCAGCCGCATGTCGACCCGGCATCCGATCATCGCCGTCACCGGTTCCTCCGGCGCCGGCACCACCACGGTCATGAAGAGCTTCGCGCACATCTTCCGGCGCGAGGGCATCAAGGCGCAGGTCATCGAGGGCGACTCGTTCCACCGCTACGACCGCGCCCAGATGCGCGAGCGCGTGGCGGCCGCCGACCGCGGCAGCGCCCCGCCCATCAGCCACTTCGGGCCCGAGGCCAACCTGCTCGCCGAGCTCGCCAGTACCTTCGAGGAGTACGGCGCCAGCGGCAAGGGCCGCGTGCGCCGCTATGCCCACGACGCGGCGGAATCCAAGGAGCTCAACACAGCCGCCGGCACCTTCACCGACTGGCAGCCGATGATGGCCGACAGCGACCTGCTGTTCTACGAGGGCCTGCACGGCGCCTACGTGGGCGAGGGCGTGGACGTGGCGCGCCACGTCGACCTCCTGGTCGGGGTGGTGCCGATCATCAACCTCGAGTGGATCCAGAAGCTGCACCGCGACCGCACGCATCGCGGCTACAGCCAGGAGGCCGTGGTCGACACCATCCTGCGCCGCATGCCCGACTACGTGAACCACATCTGTCCGCAGTTCAGCCGCACCCACGTCAACTTCCAGCGCGTGCCGACGGTTGATACCAGCAACCCCTTCATCGCCCGCGACATCCCGAGCGCGGATGAGTCGATGGTGATCATCCGCTTCGCCAACCCCAAGGGCATCGACTTTCCCTACTTGGTCTCGATGCTGCACCACTCGTGGATGAGCCGGCCGAACAATATCGTCGTCCCCGGCGGACAGATGGGACTGGCCATGCAGTTCATCTTCACGCCCATGATCCTGCGCCTGATCGACCAGCAGCGGCGCGCCCAGTAAGGAGACTCGTGCATGAACGCACAGGTGAAGGACCTACCCGCCGAGCGCACTCAGCTGTGCAACGCTCTGCGCATGCTCGCCGTCGATGCGGTCGAGGCCGCCAGGAGCGGCCACCCCGGGATGCCGATGGGCATGGCCGAGATCGCCGAGGTGCTGTGGCGCGGCTATCTCAAGCACAACCCCGCCGATCCACACTGGCCGGACCGGGACCGCTTCGTGCTCTCCAACGGCCACGGTTCGATGCTGCTGTACGCGCTGCTGCACCTGAGCGGCTATGCGCTGCCGCTGGAAGAGCTGCGCCGCTTCCGTCAGCTGCACAGCAAGACCCCGGGACACCCCGAGGTTGGCGTCACCCCGGGGGTCGAGACAACCACCGGCCCGCTCGGCCAGGGCCTCGCGAACGCAGTGGGCATGGCACTCGCGGAGCAGCTGCTCGCGGCCGAGTTCAATCGCCCGGGACACACCATCGTCGACCATCGCACCTGGGTGTTCGTCGGCGACGGCTGCCTGATGGAGGGCATCAGCCACGAGGCGTGTTCGCTCGCCGGCACGCTCGGGCTCTCCAAGCTCATCGCCGTCTACGACGACAACGGCATCAGCATCGACGGGCACGTCGAGCACTGGTTCACCGACGACACGCCGGCGCGCTTCGAGGCCTACGGCTGGCGCGTGATCCGCGACGTTGCCGGACACGACTGCGCGGACATCGAGGTGGCGCTGGCGCAGGCGACCGAGGACTGCGGCCGTCCGACGCTCGTGTGCTGCAAGACCGTCATCGGCCAGGGCAGCCCCGGCAAGGCCGGCAGCCACGACGTGCACGGCGCGGCTCTCGGCGCGGCCGAGGTGGCCGCCACGCGCGCCGCGCTCGGCTGGAGCTGCGAGCCGTTCGTGATCCCGGAGCCGCTCAAGCGCGCCTGGAGCGCGCTCGAGAGCGGCGCAGTACGCCAGGCGGACTGGGAGGCGCGCTTCGCCGAGTACGCGCGCCTGCACCCGCAGCTCGCTGATGAGTTCGAGCGGCGCGTGCGCGAGCGCTCGCTGCCGGCTGAGTGGCCGGCGATCGCCCGGGCGGCCGTGCACCGCGCCGCGCAGGAGCGTGCGCCGCTCGCCACCCGCAAGGCCTCGCAGAACGCCCTCGAGTTCCTGCAGCCGCAGCTGCCCGAGCTGCTCGGCGGCTCGGCCGACCTCACCGGGTCGAACCTGACCGCGGCCAGTACCGCGGTGGCGGTGCGCCGCCGCCGCTGGGGCAACCACATCAATTACGGGGTGCGCGAATTCGGCATGAGCGCGCTCATGAACGGCATCGCCCTGCACGGCGGCTACATTCCGTACGGCGGGACCTTCCTTACCTTCTCCGACTACGCCCGCAACGCCGTGCGCATGTCGGCGCTCATGCGCCAGCGGGTGATCTATGTGTTCACGCACGATAGCATCGGCCTCGGGGAGGACGGTCCGACGCACCAGCCGGTGGAGCACGTGAGCAGCCTGCGACTGATCCCGAACAACGCCGTGTGGCGGCCGTGCGATGCGGTAGAGACGAGTGTCGCCTGGGTCGCGGCGCTCGAGCGCGCCGACGGGCCCACCTGTCTAATCCTCTCGCGCCAGAGCCTGCCCGCCTGCGAGCGCAGCGCGCAGCAGCTCGAGGACATTCGCCGCGGCGGTTACGTGCTCGCCGAGGCGCCGGGAGCCGTGCTGACGCTGCTCGCCACCGGCTCCGAGATCGCCCTGGCGCTCGAGGCGCGCTCGCAGCTCGCAGGCCGGGGCATTGCAGCGCGCGTGGTCTCGATGCCGAGCTGCAGCGACTTCGAGCGCCAGGACGCCGCCTATCGCGCCAGGGTGTTGCCACGCGAGCTGCCGGTACTGGCCATCGAAGCGGGGGTGAGCCAGTTCTGGCGCGCCTACACCGGCTTTGAGGGCGACGTCGTCGGCATCGATCGCTTCGGGGAGTCCGCGCCCGCGGCCCAGGTGGCCGCCGCACTCGGTCTCACCAGCGCAGCGGTGTGCGAGCGGGCGCGCGCGCTGCTCGCGCGGCGGGGGGCCCAATGAGCGCCGTGGACCGCGCCTCGCTGGGGCAGGTGCGCGCGGTGCTGTTCGACCTCGACGGCACACTGCTCGATACCGCCGCGGACATCGCCGCGGCTCTCAATGCCGCGCTCGCCGAGCAGCAGGCGGCGCCGTTCGCCACCGAGCGGGTGCGCGAGCTGATCGGGCGCGGCGCGCCGATGCTCATCGAGCGCGTGGTGGCGCGGCTCGCGCCGCGCCCCTGGCCGGTCGACCCGGTGCTGCTGTTGCAGCGCTTCTACGCACACCATGACCACCTGCAGGCGAGCGGCGAGTTCCAGGCGCGCCCCTACCCGGGAGTGCGTGCCGGACTCGAGCGGCTGCACGGCAGCGGGCTGCGCCTCGGCGTCGTCACCAACAAGCCGCAGCACGCCGCCCAGGCGCTGCTGAGCGAGCTTGACCTGGCCGCCTGGATCGAGGTCGTCATCGGCGGCGACAGCACCTTCGAGCGCAAGCCGCACCCGGCTCCGCTGCTGCGCGCCTGCGAGCGCCTCGAGGTGACACCCGCGCAGGCGCTGATGGTCGGGGATTCGGCCACGGACGTGCGCGCCGCGCGTGCCGCCGGCATGGCCGTGGTGTGCGTCCCTTACGGCTATAACGAGGGTGCCGATCCGCGCGCGCTGCCCTGCGATGCGTTCGTCGAATCGGTCGCGGAGCTGCCGGCGCTCTTGTGGCGCGCGGGCCCGGCCGCCGCGCAACCGGATGCACTGAGGAGCGTCAAATGATCCGCGCGCTTTTGTGGGATGTGGATGGCACGCTCGCCGAGACCGAGCGTGACGGGCACCGCCGCGCCTTCAACCAGGCCTTCGCGGACGTCGGGGTGCCGTGGCGCTGGGGTGAGGAGCGCTACGGGGCGTTGCTGGCGATCGCCGGCGGCCGCGAGCGGCTGCTGCACGACATGCAGGAACAGGCCGCGGCGCCCGCCTCGGCGCTGGCGCGCGAACAGCTCGTGGAGGAGATCCATCGCCGCAAGAACCAGTACTACCAGCAGATCGTGCGCCGCGGCGAGCTGCCGCTGCGGGCCGGGGTCGCCGAGCTCCTCGCCGACTGCGCCCAGGCCGGCGTGCGCGTCGGGGTCGTCACCACCACCACGCGCAGCAACGCGGCGGCTTTACTCGACAGCCAGCTCGGCGCCTCCTGGGAGGCGCTCTTCGCGGTCGTGGTTTGCGCCGAGGAGGCGCCGCGTAAGAAGCCCGATCCCCAGGCCTATCAGCGCGCCCTCGCCACGCTCGGCCTGCGTCCCCACGAAGCGGTCGCGGTGGAGGACTCCCCGGCGGGACTGCAGGCCGCCTGGCGCGCCGGCGTACCCGTGCTCATCACCCGCAGCCACTATTTCCTCGCCACGGCCGGTGAGGGTGCGCTCGCGGTCGGGCGCTCCCTGGGCAGCAGCGCGGGCTGGCTGCCGGCGGCAGACGCCACGCTGCCGCGCGTGACGCTCACGCAGATCAGCAGCTGGTACGCCAACAGCGACTGGGCGGCGCGCACGCACTGAAGGCGCTCGCCGCCGTCCACGGCGGCCGTGCTCGTTGAACCGCTGCGGTCAGCCGCTCTATATTGCCCTCCGGAAGGAGGGGTGGTGCGGCGAGAAGGGCGCAGCGTCTGGCGACGCGCCTCGGGGGCGCGCAACGCGTGGCCGGCGCTTGCGGCAGCCGCGCTCCTGTCCTGTGCCTCCGCGCCACCGCCCGCGCCGGTCGAGCCCGAGAGCACCCTGGCGCAGTTCAACGCCCGCCGCCTCGATGCGGTCCCGGATCTGCCGCCCGCCGCCGCGGGCTGGGACCGCGCGCAGTGGCTCGCCGCGGCCCTGCAGCTGAACCCGCAGCTCGCCGAGGGGCGCGCCGAGGTAGTCGCCATCGCCGCCGCGGAGCGCACCGCGGCGCAGATCCCCAATCCCAACATGGAGCTGTTCGCCGAGTACCTGAAGAGCGCCGCGACCAGCCCGGCGTGGCTGTACGGCGTGTCGCTCGAGTTCCTGCTGCGCCGGCCGGGCGAGCGTGACCGCTTGCGCCAGCAGGCCGCGCTGCAGAGCGCCCTGGCGCGCTCGCAGCTCACCGATGCCATCTGGGGCGTGCGCGCGGCGCTGCGCTCGGCGCTGCTCGAGAGCGTAGCGGCCCAGGAGGAGGGCGAGCTGCTCGCGCAGCTGGTGAGCGACCGCGAGGCGCTGCTCGCCAGTGATCGGGTCCGGGTCAAGCTCGGGGAGCTGGCGCGCGCGCAGCTGCTCGCCGACGAGCTCGAGCTGGTGCGCGCCCAGCAACGCGCCGCGCAAGCGCGCTCGCGCGGCGTGGACGCGCGCGCGCGGCTCGCCGCCGTGGTCGGCGTGCCGGCCGCGGCACTCGAGGGCGTGCCGGTGCACTGGGACGACTGGAGCGCCATCGGCGCGCTCTCCGCAGCGGCCCCCGAGCAGTTCCGGCACGAGGCGCTCATCGGCCGGCCGCAGATCGTGGGCGCGCTGCGCGAATACGATCTCGCCGAGAGCCGGCTGCGCGGCGAGGTCGCCAAGCGCTGGCCGCAGCTGCGGGTCACACCGGTGTATTCCTGGGGCGGCGAGGGCGTGCGCGACGACCCGCTGGATCCGATCGACAGCGAGAGCGCGCTCGGCGTCTCCTTCGAGCTGCCGATCTTCAACCAGCACCAGGGCGAGATCGGCGAGGCGCTCGGGCGCCGTACCGCAGCCGGGGAGCACCTGAAGGCGGTGCAGGCGCAGATCTACGAGCAGATCGATCGCGCCGAGCTTGCCTGGCCGACGGCGCAGCGGGCCTGGAGCGACAGCGCGCGTCTGGCCGTGCTGGCGGACGAGCAGCGACAGGCGCAGGAGCGCGCGCTCGCGGCCGGCGCGAGCGACCGCAGCGATGTGCTCATTGCGCGGATCGCCGGCGCCGAGGCGCACCTGGCGCTGCTCGAGGCGGCTTACGCTGCCCAGCTTGCTTTCGGCGCGCTCGAGGATGCCTACCGGCGGCCGCTCGAAGGGGCCGAGAGCCGCCTCACCGCCATGGGCGGACCGCGCACGTGAGGCGCGCACGCGCCTGGCTGCCGTGGCTCCTGGCCGGCCTCGCTGGCGCCGCGGCGGCTGGCGCGGACGACGATGATGCACCCGCGACAGCGGGCGCGAAGGCCGGCGCGGGCGACTTGGGCCGCCTCGTGCTGACCGGCGAGCAACGTGAGGCCGTCGGCATCCGGGTCGACGCCGCGCGTGCACTGACGAGTGCGCCGCTCATCGAGGCCTATGGCACGGTCCTCGACCCGGTGACGCTGCTCACCGATGCGAGCCGCATCGACAGCACGCGTGCCGCGGCCGCGGCCGCGACCGCGGACGCGGCGCGACTCGAGAGCCTCTACCACAACGACGCACAGGCGTCCCTCAAGGCGCTGCAGGCCGCGCAGGCGCAGGCCGTCGAGACCAACGCACAGGCGCAGGCCGCTCAGGTGAGCTTCCGCCAGCAGTGGGGCCCGCTGGCCTCGCTCGAGCCGGCCTCGCGCCACGCGCTGATCGAAGCGGCCGGGCGTGGTGAGCGGCTGCTGCTGCGCGCCGACGTGCCCGGCATGCGCATCAGCGGCGCGCTCGCGCCGGAGGCTCTGGTAGAGGTCGACGGTGTGCAGGTGAGCGCGCGGGTGCTCGGAGCGCTGCCGCGCACGGATGCGCAGACCCAGAGCGCCGGGTGGCTCCTCGAGGTGCCGCGTCCCCCCGCCGGCCTCGGCCCCGGGGCGCGCACGCGGGTCGAGCTGCGCGCCGCCGCCGTGAGCGGCCTGCTGGTGCCGGCGAGCGCGCTCGTCTACGGCGAGCAGGGCGCCTACATCTACCGGCAGGTGCAAGGCGGCGGGACGGGCTTCGCCTTCGAGCCGGTGGCCGTCAAACCGGTGACACACGTAGGCGGGGGCTGGCTGGTGGACGGGCTCGCGCGCGGCGACCAGGTCGTAGTGCAGGGCGCCGGGGTCCTGTGGTCGCTGCAGGGAATCAGCAGCTTCTCGGCGGCCGAAGAGGAACACGACTAGCGCCCATGCTCGCCGCAATCGTGCGCGGGTCGCTCACGCACCCGCGGATCGTGACCGCGCTCTCGCTGCTCGTCGCCCTGCTGGGAGGCGCCGCGCTGCTCAGCGCGCGTCTTGATGTCTTTCCGGACTTTGCTCCGCCGCACGTGCTGGTGCAGGCAGAGGCCCCGGGGCTCGACGCCACCCAGGTGGAGTCACTCGTCACGCGGCCGCTCGAGGACCTGCTCGCGGGAGCCGAGAACGTCGAGGTGGTGCGCTCCACCTCGAGCCAGGGGCTCGCGGCCATCCAGGTGGTCTTCGGGCGCAACAGCGACCCCTACCTGCAGCGTCAGGTCATCACCGAGCGCCTCGCCGATGCCGCGACGCTGCTGCCGCCGGGCGTGGGCGCACCGCAGCTCTCGCCGCTGAGCTCCTCCATGGAGTACCTCCTGCACTTCGGCTTTACCAGCGAGCGGCTCTCGCCGCTCGAGCTGCGCGACCTGGTGCGCTGGACCATCAAGCCGCAGATCCTCGCGGTCCCCGGCGTGGCGCAGGCGCAGATCTTCGGTGGCGACACGCGCGAGCGGCAGCTGTGGATCGATCCGGTGCGGCTGCAGGCGAGCGGGGTGACGCTCGAGGAGCTGTTCGAGGCTGCGCGCCGCGGCACGCAGATGAGCGGTGGCGGCTACCTCGAGACCCCGACGCAGCGCATCGTGCTGCAGGCGCAGGCACCGGGCGCATCGCGTGAGGCGCTGGCGCAGACCGTCATCAGCGCCCGCGCCGGCGTGCCGGTGCGCATCGGCGACGTTGCCGAGGTGCGCGACGGCGCCGCGCCGCGCTTCGGCGATGCCATCATCGGCGGGGAGCCGGGGATCCTGGTGGAGACCTCGACCCAGTATGGCGCCAACACTCTCGAGGTGACGCGCGAGCTCGAGCACCGGCTCGAAGTGCTCGCGCCCGCGCTCGCCGAGCGCGGCGTGCGTTACCACCCAGCGCTGTTGCGGCCGGCGAGCTTCATCGAGAGTGCGATCGCCAAGCTGCGCAACTCCCTGCTCATCGGCGCGGTCCTGGTGGTGGTGCTGCTGCTGCTGACGCTGCGCGACTGGCGCGGCGCGCTCATCTCCTTCAGCGCGATCCCGGTGTCACTGCTCGCCACCGTGTGGATCCTCGGGACCTTCGGCGTCTCGCTCAACACCATGAGCCTCGGTGGGCTGGTCGTGGCGCTCGGCGTGGTGGTCGATGACGCGGTGATCGACGTCGAGAACATCACGCGTCGCCGCCGGGTCGCGGGCAGTGGTGTCAGCATGGGCTCGCTCCTGCTGCCCGCCTCCCTCGAGGTGCGCCGGCCGGTGTTCTACGCCACCGCGGCAGTCGCGGTCGCGTTCCTGCCGATCGTGATGCTCTCGGGCCTGCAGGGGGCCTTCTTCCGGCCGCTGGCCGCGGCCTTCCTGGTGGCCGTCGCGCTCTCGCTGCTGGTGGCCATGAGCGCCACTCCGGCACTGTGCGCGCTCTTGATGCAGAACTACGCGCCGCGCCCGGAGCCGCCGTGGCTCAGGGGCTGCAAGGACTGGCAGCAGCGGCTGATCACGCGCCTGGCACCGCGCGCGCCGCTGGTGCTCGCCGTGGTGCTCGGCAGCGGGATCCTCGGGCTCGCGCTGCTGCCGTTGCTCGGCGCGCGGCTGCTGCCGGACTTCCGCGAGAACTACCTGATCGCGCACGCCGCGCTGCGCCCGGGCATTGCACTCGCCGAGACCTCGCGCGTCGGCGAGCGCATCGCGCGGCGCCTCGCGGCCATCCCGGGCGTGAAGAGCGTCGCCGAGCAGATCGGGCGCGCCGAGAACGGCCAGGACCCGGACGCCCCGAACAAGAGCGAGTTCGAGATCCAGCTCGACCCGGCACGCGGGCTCACCACGGCGCAGCTCGAGCGCCAGGTGCGCGAGGTGTTCGACGCGTTCCCCAACCAGCTGGTGGAGATCTACTCGGTGCTCGCCGAGCGCATCGGCGAGACCCTCTCCGGCGAGGTGGCTCCGTTCTTCGTCAGCGTCTTTGGGCCCGATCTCGACGTCGATGACCAGGTCGCCGCCCAGATCGCCGCCGTGCTGCGGCGCTGGCCGCAGAGCGGGGTCGTGCGGCTGCAGGTGCCCCCGCGGCAGCCCGAGCTCGAGGTGCGCATGCGCGAGGCCGAGCTCGCACTCTACGGGCTGCAACCCGCCGACGTGCTCGGGGCGCTCAACGCCGCCTACCACGGCACGGTGGTATCGCAACTGAACCAGTCCGATCGCAGCGTGCCGGTCGTGGCGCGCCTCAAGGACGCGGGTGCGAGTCCCGCGGATGTCGGGGCGCTGCTGCTCACCGGGCGCTCCGGCGCGCGCGTGCCGCTCGCCAGCGTGGCGACGCTCAGCATGGTCTCGGCGCGCAGCCTGGTGGATCACGAGGACGGGCTGCGCCGCCAGGTGGTGGTGGCCAACCCGCGCACCGCGGATCAGGCAGGCTATGCGCGTCGCGCGCAGGCCGCGATCGCGGGTCAGGTGCGGCTGCCACCGAACGTGTACCTGCGCTATGGCGGTGCGGCGCCGGCGCAGGCGCAGGCCGCGCGCGAGCTGCTGTGGCACTCGATCGCCGCGCTGGTGCTGATCGTGCTGCTGCTGGCGCTCGCCTTCGGCGACAGCCGTCACGTGCTGCTGGTGCTGGCGGCGCTGCCGAGCACACTCATCGGTGGCGTGGCGGCGGTCGCCGTCAGTGGCGGCACGCTCTCCCTCGGGGCCATGGTGGGCTTCGTCGCGCTCTTTGGCATGGCGGCGCGCAACACCATCCTCTTGATGTCGCACTACGAGCACTTGGTGCGCGAGGAGGGCGCGCAGTGGGGCCTCGCGACCGCGCTGCGCGGCGCCGAGGAACGCCTGACACCCGTGCTGCTCACCGCGCTGCTCACGGCGCTCGCGCTGCTGCCGGTGGCGCTGCAGTCGCGCCAGCCCGGGCACGAGATCGAAGGCCCGATGGCGGTCGTGATCCTCGGCGGCCTGGTCTCCTCGACGATCGTGAGCCTGGTACTCGTACCGCCGCTCGCGGCGCGCTGGCTGCGCATTCCGACCTGACAGGTGTTGGTTTGCGGGAGGAAGTGGGGCGTTTTGGCTCCACTACCCGCGGCACAGTGTGACCTTTCTGACAGCGCCTGTAGCCCGCCGACTATTACCGGCCTTAAGTCACTGATTGCACTGATGTAAACGTGTTGCTGCCGGGCAACGAAAGCTGGCACGTCTCTTGCTCCGCACGCCGACAGGCCTTGGCACATGAGGCAAACAAGCGGGAAACCGCGATCTGACGGCACACACAACTGCGGGAGTCATTCGATGAAGCACAAGCACGTAACTCAGCGGATCCTCGGGCCGTTGGTTGCTGGTGGCCTCCTGGCTGCACTGGCGACTCCGGCAGGGGCAGTGGACTTCACGACCAGCGACGGCAACTGGACCTTTACCGTCAGCGGCGAGGTGAACGTCTCCTACATCTTCTCGAACTGTCAGGACCCCAAGACCGCCGCGCCCATCGACGGCCTGCCGCTCACCTGCGTCGGCACGGCATCGACCAGTAACGTTTCCAACATCGGCAACGGCCTGCTGCCGGCCTCCATCGCCTTCGGCGTGAAGACCCAGCAGAACGGCATCGACATCGAGGCACACTTCGGCCTGTTCCCGGGCATCGCCACCAACGATGGCGGCAGCCCGAACCTGCAGTCCAATGGCCAGAGCAACACGGCACTCGGCACCACGAGCCTGGACATCCGCCAGGTCTACCTGCAGTTCGGCACCAAGACCGCCGGCACGGTGCTCGCGGGCCGCAACATCGGGCTATTCGGCGCCGACGCCATCCTCAACGACATGACATTGCCGGGCGTCGGCGCACCGGGAACCGCGGCGGGCCCCGCGCCATCCAACACCACCCT
>Ga0335076_10001702_pt1 | contig 21435 bp, 17 predicted proteins | sample Lox_Sample_25_FD_206717 | JGI IMG/M metagenome (GOLD analysis project Ga0335076, IMG submission 206717) | Soil microbial communities from Loxahatchee National Wildlife Refuge, Florida, United States - Lox_Sample_2.5 | ecosystem: Environmental > Terrestrial > Soil > Wetlands | place: USA... | reverse complement strand
CGCCCCGCTGAAACTGCGCGAGCTGAAGAGCGCCAGCGGGACCATCGGCGATCCAACTCTGGCCTCGACCAAGACAAAAAGAATCAGGCAGAGGGGGCCGGCGATCAGATTTAGGACAACCAGGGGTTTCGCCAGCCCAAATTCGCCGATTCCACAAGCCCGTTCACGACACCGCCCAGTCCGAGTGTGACCAGTAACGCGCCAAACCAGTCTACGCGGCCAGCAATGGCGCCACGGCTTTCCGGGATTCGCCATAGTGAAAGAATGATCACTGCCGCCGCAATCGGCAAATTGATGAAGAATGCCCAGCGCCAGGACGCGTGCTCAATCAGCCAGCCTCCCAGGACAGGCCCGGCGGCCGCCGTGATGGCGGTAAAGCCGGACCACGTTCCGATCGCCTGTCCTCGGGCTTTCTCATCGAAGGAAGCGCCGATGATAGCGAGACTGCCAGGCACGAGCAAAGCTGCGCCTACCCCCTGAATACTTCGCGCAGCGATAATTTGGTGAATGCTCGAGGCAAACCCGCAGCATGCAGAGGCCACCGCAAAAATTACTACCCCTATCACAAATACCAATCGACGGCCGAACAGGTCGCCGAGCGTACCTCCGGCGAGAATCAGAGCCGCCAGAAACAATCCGTAGGACTCCACCACCCATTGCACATCCACCAGAGTTGCATGAAAACTCGCCTGTAGCGCAGGCAACGCAACATTGACCACCGTGCTGTCAATGAAGGCCATGCTCGAGCCGAGAATGGTCGCAGCGAGAATCCAAGGTTGAGCTTCTTTCAAACAAGGAGCCGCGGCGCCCGCAGAGCGAATTTCGGCTTCATCACAGGGCGTTTTCATCGACCTTGCCTGAAGCGCGCTAACCGAAACACCGCATCCGCCTCTTCGTCTTCCATTACCAGCCTAGAGACCATTTCTCCGACTGCCGGCCCATGCTTGAATCCGTGTCCCGATCCTCCGCCCACGAGCCAAACGTCTTTGCTCCCAGGATGGCGGTCGATAATGAAATGACCGTCAGGCGTATTTTCGTACTGGCAGACCAGAGTCTGGAGCAGAGCAGCATTCTTGAAAGCAGGGAAGCGGAAGCCGAGATAATTGCGAATGGCCTGCAGGTCCTCTGCACTCGCGACCCGCTCGCCGTTGGTCGGGTCGAATTCCGGCCCGCGCGTGTCGTCGGCGACTTTGAAGCCGGCAGGATCTCCCGGGATGCCATAAATAAAATGCTCGCGATGATCGGCCCAGACAGGCAAGTTCTTCTCTGAAAAGCGATCGTCTCCGGCCGGCGCGCCGAAGAAAAACATATCTTGTTTCGTTACCCGGATGCGATTGCCAATGGTGTTGGGAAACAGGCCACTCAGCCACGGCCCGCAGGCAAAGACGTAGGCTTCGGCACGCAGCTTTGATCCGTCGGAGAGCGTCAACGCATTCCAGCCGGCATCATCAAGCCCATCTGCTGACACGGTGACTTGCCGATACTCTCCGCCTTCCGCAAGAAACCCATCATGCACGGCCTGGCATGCACGCCGCGCAGCCAGATATCCGCTTTCCGGCTCAAAAATTCCCCAGCGTACTCCTTCTAAATTAATTTGGGGCCAACGCTTGCCGATCTCGGTCGCGTCCAATTCCTCGTACGGGATTTCCGCTTCGCGCAATGGAGACAAAGATCCGCGTTCAAATTCGTCATTACCCTCCGCGGCCATCCAGAGCACACCCGTGCGATGAAGCAAACGGCAATTCCAGCGCTTCTCGCTCTCTTCCCACAATCGCATGGCATGCGCGGTCATCGCCGTGTAAGGCTGGTTCGGCCCGTAGGTGCCGCGAATCACCCTCGTCTCGCCTTTCGAAGAGGCGCGCGAGTTTGCGGCTCCCCAGGCATCGAGAAGAGTCACTTTGGCGCCGCGCCGCAGCAGATAAAGCGCAGTCCATCCGCCGAATGCTCCGGCCCCGATCACCGCGACGTGGGGTTTCAACGAATACCAGCTCAATTCGTGCTGAAAACGCGTCTGGGCGGGATCAGAGACACCGCCAATACCACGGCGATGCCCAGCGACACCTCGAGGACGCGGTTCACCGTGGTTACCCACGCAGACGCCCCGCCGCCGGTGAGCATAATAATCGCGACGGTGGCGCCAGCGAGTCTAATGCTTTGGCTTAAGGCCCAATAGTTGACAGACCAGCGTCGTCACAAAAGGGCGGCAACTCCGGCCACCGTGGACTTGAGAGCGCGGACCAAATACGTGATCGCGAGACGATTGCCCGGGATTGTCTGGATCATCAGCGCATGATAAGCCCTTGCCCTGCGATCATGAAGAGATTAGCATTCTCAGGCCGCGAGTGCTAATACTTGACATCGAAGAAGCACGTTCCCTAGAATTTAATTGGGGGGGATTTGGCTTGCATTGCTTCTAAGTTTATGTATTCTAAGCTCTTAGCTGAATCCAGAAGCGGCAGTGCCGCATCGAAGGGGTAGAGGTGACAACTTCAATCGGTGAACGGGAGCGGGAAATTCTGACGGCGATTGTGGAGACGTTTATTGCCACGGGAGAGCCGGTCGGCTCACGCACCCTCGCGCGTTCCAATCGCGAAGGTCTTAGCCCGGCCACGATCCGTAACGTCATGGCGGATCTGGTGGAAGCCGGCTACCTGGACCAGCCCCACACCTCAGCCGGGCGGGTGCCCAGCCCCGAGGCATACCGTTATTACGTGGAACAACTGACCGGTGAAACGCATCTTTCTTCAGAAAGCGAAGATTTGATCCAGCACGAGTTGCAGGGGATTTCGGACGTACAGGAATTCATGGAGCGCACCTCGCACGTGCTTTCGCTCATCTCGCATAACGTCGGCATTACCGCGGTGGTGAGCGGAGCCAGAAAGAACGCGCTGGAGCATGTGTATTTTTCCCGGCTCGGCGATCAGAAAGTGTTGGCGGTGGTGGTGACGCGCTCCGGGCTGGTGCGTGACCGTTTGTTGCGCATGGACTTGCCGCAAACTGACCTCGACGCCGCGGCGCGTTTTATCAACGAGAACTACCGCGGCTGGACGATCGAAGCCATGCGCACGGACCTGGCGCGGCGATTGGAAAAAGAACGCGGCGAATATGACCGTCTAATGGACTCGGTGGAGCAGCTTTACCGGCAGGGAGCGCTGGCGGCCGACGAATCTGCGCAGAAGGTGTTCGTGGAAGGCGCGGCGAATCTGGTCGTGGGTGAAAGCGACCGGGAGCGGTTGCAGGAACTGCTCAAAACCCTCGAGGAGAAGCAGAAAATTGTCGATCTTCTCGCCGCCTATCTGGATGTGAAACAGGAAGCGGTGCGGGTCGTGATCGGGCTCGACGAAGCTTTGCCTTCGATGCGGAACCTGGTCTTGATTGGCGCGCCGGCGCGCGTCGGAGACGAAGTCATGGGATCACTGGCGGTGATTGGGCCGACCCGGATCGACTATCACCAGGCCATGACTGCGGTTTCCTACATTGCGCGCATGTTTGACAAAGTGTTGAATGAATCGGAGTGAGTTGATATATGGCAAGAACGAATGGAAAGTCGGAGGCAACCGGCGCGCTCGATCCAGAGCATGAACTGCCGGCTTCCGATGATACTGCGGAATCGGTGGGCGCGACTGCGGGCGCGTCGGCGGGAGCACGAGAATCGGAACTCGACAGACTAAAAGCCGAGCGTGACGCGCTGCTCGACCGCCTGGCCCGTTTGCAGGCCGAGTTTGAAAATGCCCGAAAACGCGCCGCGCGCGAGCAGCAGGAATTTCGTGACTACGCCCTCATTGATGCGGTGAAGTCCCTGCTTCCCATTCTCGACAGCTTCGAGCGGGCGTTGCAGACCTCGCGCGAGGGACGATCGGAGATCCGCAGCGGGGTGGAGCTGATTTACAAGCAACTGCAGGATGCGCTCGGCAAACTCGGCGTGCGTCCAATTCCGGCCAAAGGCGAACAGTTCGATCCGCACGTTCACCAGGCGATCGAATTGATCGATACCAATCAGGCGCCCGACCACCAGGTGCTTGAAGAACTTCAACGCGGCTACCTGCTGAAGGACCGCTTGCTTCGCCCGGCGATGGTAAAGGTAGCGCGCAATACCAACTGAATTTTGCCGGCAGCACATGGAGAATTGAGGAAATCTTATTCCGACCAGCAACGTGAAACGTGACTATTACGAAGTGCTCGGCGTGGCGCGGGGAGCAAGCGAGCAGGAAATCAAGAGCGCCTATCGCAAGCTCGCGATGCAGTTCCACCCTGACCGCAACCCCAATAATCCCCAGGCGGAAGAAAAGTTCAAAGAGGCGAGCGAAGCTTATGCGATTCTTGCCGACGGGGAAAAGCGTGCTCTATACGACCGCTTCGGTCACGCCGGCGTAGGCGCTGCCGGCGGTCCGGGCGGCGGCTTTGACGCGGCGGTTTTTCAGGATTTCAACGACATTCTTGGCGACCTGTTTGGTTTCGGCGACCTTTTCGGCGGATCGCGCCGCCGCAGCCGCGCACAACGTGGCGCCGATTTGCGCGAAGACGTCAACCTGAGTTTCGAAGAAGCGTTTTTCGGGACTGAAACCACGGTTACGGTGCGGCGGCACGAAACTTGTGAACCATGCCGCGGTTCCGGAACCGCGCCGGGGAAGGCCCCGGTCACCTGCCGCTCTTGTGCCGGACGCGGCCAGGTACGCTACCAGCAAGGCTTTTTCAGCATCGCGCGGACCTGCCCCACTTGCCAGGGCTCGGGCAGCGTGATCACCGATCCTTGCCCGCAATGCAAAGGCGAAGGTCGAGTGCTGCGCCAGAAAACTGTGGATACAAAAGTTCCGGCGGGCGTAGAAGACGGAACGCGCATTCGCTTTGGCGGACTGGGTGAAGCTGGGGTATTTGGCGGTCCGGCCGGTGATCTGTATGTAGTGCTGCACGTGAAAGAACATCCTTTCTTTGAGCGGGAAGGAAATGATCTCCACTGCGTGATTCCGGTCTCGTTCGCCCAAGCCGCGCTAGGAGCGGAAATTCAGGTACCGACGCTGGAAGGCGAGCAGATGCTGAAGGTGCCCGAGGGAACGCAGTCAGGAACGACGCTTCGGCTCAAAGGCAGAGGGGTTCCGGTGCTCAATGGGCGAGGCAAGGGTGATTTATTCGTGGAGGTGCGCGTGCAAACACCCGGCAAGCTGAACAAGCGGCAGCGCGAACTCTTGCAGGAGCTGGAAGGAAGCACTCCGGTGGAAAACAAACCGCAGCGCCGCAGCCTGATGAATAAAATGCGGGATATTTTCGGTTAGGCAACTCCCAAGGACAAAGCCTCACAACCGGTATGACGCGCCGACGCTGGATCGCGGACGAGGTCTCCGGCAATCGGGCCGCGCTGACCGGCGCTCATGCGGCACATCTTGCGAACGTTCTCCGTGCGCGCTTAGGCGAGGAGTTTGACGTTTCGACGGGCCGCGCGGTCCGTCGTGCCCGGATCATTGGCATTACCCCGGATCGTGTGGAGTTCGAGCTGGGCCAGGAGGTTTCCGCGACGCCGGCGCCGGAAGTGATTCTCCTGCTTTCCATCTTCAAGTTCGACCGCATGGAATGGGCGATCGAAAAATGCACGGAGCTGGGAGTCGCGCAAATTGTTCCGGTAATTGCGCAGCGCAGCGACTCTCATCTGGCTTTGGCGGCGGGCAAGCGCGCGGAGCGCTGGCGGCGCATCGCCCGCCAGGCTTCCGAGCAGTCGAGGCAGGGGGCCGAGCCAGAAATCTCAGAGCCTGTGAAATTGAAAGACGCGCTGACGTTGGAAGCGGGTATGCGTATCGTTCTTGCTGAGACCGAACACAATCTGACTCTAAAGGCTGCTCTGAAATCGCATTCTGCGGGAAACCCCGTCGCGCTTGCTCTCGGCCCGGAAGGCGGCTGGACCGATGCAGAAATGCAAATGTTCGGCAACGGCGGATGGCTTGCCGCTTCGTTGGGCAATACCATTCTTCGGGCAGAAACGGCGGTCATTGCTGCCGTTGCGATTACTCTCTCTACGCTTGCGGACTGACGTGTTTCCCACACGGCAACCTCTGTTATTCTTCCTGACAAATGCTTGGCGTGAAGTCGACACACGAAGTTCGGCGTCTTGATCCTGACGCGCGCCAGCAAGCGGCGGTCGCACACGTGCATGGTCCCATGCTGGTTGTGGCCGGCGCGGGAACCGGCAAGACGACTGTCCTGACTCAGCGCATTGTGCGACTGATCCGCGAGGGACACGCGCGTGCGGATGAAGTTCTCGCCCTCACTTACACCAACAATGCCGCGCGCCTGATGCGTGAGCGCGTGCAGGCCGAGTTGCAAGACCCGGCTGGCGAGCTTCAAACCCTGACTTTTCATGCTTACTGCGACCATCTTCTTGAACGCACCGGCCGCAAGTTCGGTGTGCTCGATGAAAAGGACCTGTGGATTTATCTGCGCCGGCGGCTCCATGAACTGCCTCGCACCCACTATGTCCGCGCCGCTAATGTGGGGCAATTTCTGGGCGATCTGCTCGATTTCATGCGCCGCTGTCATGACGAACTGGTAAGTCCTGAACGATATGCCAGTTATGTTGAAAAACTGGAGCGGGGCGAGATAGCGGCGCCGCGAACCGTGAAGTCAAAAAAAGCCGCGACCTTGACTCACGAGGAAGCCGTCGCCCGTTGTCGTGAAATTCGCGATGTGTTCATGACGGTTGAGCGCATGTTGCGGGAAGAAAACCTGGGGACGTTTGCGCACATGATCACCGGGGCTTATCAGTTGTTTCGGGACAACCCCGAATTGCTCGCCTCGGAGCGGCAACACGTGCGCTTCATTCTGGTTGACGAGTTTCAGGACGCAAACTTTGCGCAAATCAAAATTCTGAAGCAACTGGGCGGGGAAGCGGGCAACGTGTTTGCTGTTGGCGATCCGGACCAGGCCATCTACCGCTTCCGCGGCGCTTCGAGCGCGGCGTTCGAGTTCTTTCGCAGAGAGTTTCCGAATTCTGCCACAGTGGTCCTCGATCGGAACCGCCGCTCCACTACCCCCATTCTGAAGTGCGCATTCGCAGTAATTGACAAGAATCCGGATGTTTTTGCCCACGGCAGCGGCACGAATTTGTCGCGCGAACCTCTGATTTCCGCCCGGGAGGAAAGTGCAAAACGGGAGGGGCGAGAGTTCCCGAGCGCAGCGGTGCAAGCCGTCGTACTCGAAGGCAAGGTGGCGGCAGTCGAGGCTCCCGAAGTCGTAGGGGCGATCATCGAGCAGCAGCGGCGCACTCGCTGTCCTTGGAGTGATTTCGCCGTTCTCTATCGTACCCATTCTCATCGCGACCAGATTGCCCGGGAACTGGCCGAGCGAGGAATTCCATTTTCGATCGAAGCGATGGATGTGATCGACACGCCTGAAGTGCGAGATCTGCTCGCCTGCGTTGGAACGGTGGTTTCAACTTCAAACGATGCCGACCTTTTTCGTGTCGCGGCGTTGCCGCAGTTCACTATTGAGCCGAACGAATTGCGCGCGGGAATAAGAGCCCTTCCGAGAGACGCCGGCCAAGGCAGCCTGGCTGCAGTGCTCGCTCAAGTCCCCGGAGGGATTGCGGTGCTTGAGGCTGTGGGGCAGACCGGAGAGCAAGTCAGCCGGCAAAAGGCTAAGGGCCGCGAAGCCCTCGAAATCATCGTTCGGCGATTCGATCTTGACCGAGGTTCGCCTGCTTTGCGGGCCGTTCTGGATTTTACTGCAGAATGGGAGAAAAAGCCGATCACACGTACCGGAGAAATGAGCGAGTTTCTGGAATATCTCGATCACTTTCGCGAAGCCAGCGGCGGAATTCCATTACCTTCCGCGCCGGGAAATAGCGTGAGCCTGCTCACAGCGCACTCGGCCAAAGGCCTGGAGTTTAAAAACGTTTTCATGATTCGTGCTGTCTCACCGTCGTTTCCCTCCGGTTATCACGAACCATTGATCGATTTTCCCAAGGAATTGCGGGACCAAGATTCGCTCGCGTCGGATGACGACAAAACTCTGAATGAACAGGAAGAGCGCCGTCTTTTCTATGTGGCCATGACTCGGGCATGTGATTCGCTGGCCATATACGCGTGCAAGGGCCGTGGAAAAACGGATAAGACGCCGCCTGGATTTCTGCGTGATTTGCTGAAAGACCCGAAACTCGAACCGTTTCTTCACAAGCAAGAGGCGCGGGGATTTCAAACCGATTTGTTCGCTCAAGCGACTTCCGCGGAGGCCACGGGCCGGATCGGGGAGTGGGTCAGTTTGCCAGCCGTCTCGAATTTGCAAGCGACACTCAGCGCTACGGCAGTGGAGAGGTACAACATCTGTCCGTTGCAATTCAAGCTGGAGCGTGAGTGGCGAATCCCGGCCGAAGTGGGCGCAGCGGCACAATATGGAGCGGCAATGCATCGCGTGCTGCGCGCATATCATGACTCCATGCGCTCGGGCCGCCCGATGACCGCCGATGCGCTCATCGAACTCTTTCGCGCTGATCTGTCGCGGGCCGGGATGCAGGACGAATATCAAAAGAGTCTGTACGAAAAACAGGGCGTGGCGCAGTTGTCGGAGTTTCTTGAGACGGCGGGCCGTGTCCCTGCGCGGGAGATTTTGCATCTGGAAGAGCAGTTTAAGGTGAAGGTCGGGAACACGATGGTTGTGGGCCGGATCGATCGCGCGGACCGTGCTGGTGACCAGCGCGTTGTCATTACGGATTACAAAACCGGCAGGCCCCGAACCCAGGAAGATGCCGACGAGAGCTTGCAGCTTTCGATTTATGCCTTGGCGGCTCGCGAGCAGTGGGGTTACGAGGCCGAAAGCTTGATCTTTTATAACCTGGAAGGAAATGTTCCCGTCATCACCCGGCGCAGTGAACTGCGACTGCACGAGGCGAAATGCGAAGTCGAGGACGTTGCGGCCAACATCGCAGCCGGGAAGTTCGATCCCAAGCCCGGCATACAATGCAATTTCTGCGCCTATCGCAGCTTGTGCCCGGCGACTGAGAGGCGGATTGCGTTCACACTTCCAACCAACTCTCGCAATAAGAAAAGCCAGTCTGCGTCACGGTAGCCTCGCTGCTGCTTGGGCAAGTCTGCTGCAAAAACTTAGGGGACGCTTTTCGCGTCCCCGATTGCTTCTTGACTCAACTTGCTTAGTGTTTCTTTTTCTTCTTGGCTTTCTTCTTCGGTGCCATTGAACTAATTCTCCCTTCCATTCTTCATGGACTGTGCAACGATCAACTGTTGCGACTGATTGATTGTATAGAGTTAATGAAAAGTGATGTCAAGAAAAAAATGACACGAAGAACGCATGAGGACGACGCACTGAAGTCACCATCGCGAGGGTACGAACAGAATTTCTTTGTGAGTTGAGTGAAAATCACTCGTTGATCGGCATCGTGCCATGCGTGGAGTGGCAGTGAACGCGTTCCGCAGCGGATTTTCCTGAACGGCAATTCTCTGCCCGCATCGTGTCGCGATTCTTTGCGAAAATCGCCAGCGTTCGCATGAACATCTATCTATAATTGAAGCTGCAGATCATCGCAGGAGCACATTTATGGCTGCTTTTGAGGAAGTTGTCATCATCTCGGGTTGTCGCACACCGGTAGGGAAATTTCAGGGAAGGCTTTCCGATTTTAAGGCTACGGAACTGGGGGCGATCGTGGTTCGCGAAGCGGTGAAGCGCGCCCAACTCGATCCCAAATTCGTGGATGAATGCATCATGGGCAACGTCGTGTCGGCCGGGCTGGGCCAAAATCCCGCGCGACAGGCAGCGATCTTTGGCGGACTATCGCCCGAAGTAGGTGCCATGACTGTCAACAAGGTTTGTGGTTCCGGATTGAAGGCAGTCGCGCTGGCGGCGCAGGCAATTCAAACCGGAAACAGCGGGATCGTTGTCGCGGGCGGCATGGAATCGATGACGAATGCGCCCTATCTTTTGCCACAGGCGCGCAAGGGATATCGTTTGGGCAACGCGCAAATTGTGGACTCGATGGTTTATGACGGGCTCTGGGACATTTTCAACGACTATCACATGGGCGTGACGGGAGAGAATGTCGCGGAGAAATATGGAATTACGCGGGAGGAGCAGGATGAGTTCGCGCTCAACTCGCATTGCAAAGCGGTTGCCGCGATCAAGGAATGCCGGTTCAAATCGCAAATTGTTCCCGTGGAACTTCCGGCGAAGAAGAAGGGCGAAGCGCCGGTGTGGTTTGAGAAAGATGAATCTCCGCGAGAGGACACCAGCCTGGAAATATTGCGCTCTCTAAAACCTGCGTTCAAGAAAGATGGCACGGTGACGGCCGGCAACGCGCCGGGAGTGAATGATGGAGCTGCCGCGGTCGTGGTCACCAGCGCAAAACGGGCGGGAGAACTCGGCGCTACGCCGATGGTTCGAATTGTCGCCCAGGCAACCAGCGGCATCGATCCCAAGTGGGTGATGATGGCGCCGGTGGGCGCCGTGCAAAAGCTCTGGCAAAAGACCGGCTGGAAGAACGAAGACGTCGGTCTCTACGAACTCAACGAGGCGTTCTCTGTGCAGGCTCTTGGCGTGATGCGCGAGCTGAAGCTTGACCCCGAGAAAGTCAACGTCAACGGGGGAGCGGTGGCGATCGGCCATCCCATTGGAGCGAGCGGCGCGCGGGTTCTAGTGACCCTGATCTACGAGATGATTCGCCGCGACATTCGTCGCGGAATCGCGGCACTTTGCCTGGGCGGAGGAAATGCCGTGGCGATGGCGGTGGAGCGTTGATGTGAGGACGCGGCTGCGGCATATAGCAAAAACTGTGCAAAGGCAAGTTCATCTGTCACCTCGGGTTGTGAGGTCTGTCACCGTCCACTCCTGAAGTAAGCCCGTATTGTGACTATCAGCTTCCCACACTGTGCCATGCAGGCCGCAGTCGCCGGATTCTGTCTCACGCGCAACCCCGATGCTCTACAAAACCATGAGCGCCGCCGTGTATGGCATCGATGCCAGCATCATCGAGGTTGAGGTCGATGTTTCCGGCATTAAGACCGCTGAAGATCACTTTCACACCGTCGGTTTGCCCGACGCGGCCGTGCGAGAGAGCCGTGACCGGGTGCGCGCCGCTCTGAAGAATTGTGGTTACGACATACCCACGACCCACATCACTATCAACCTTGCTCCCGCCGACATCCGCAAAGAAGGGTCAGGCTTTGATTTGCCGATGGCACTTGGCATTGTGGGCGCTTATGGTGGGTTGAATAAAAAGGAAGTCCCGGACTGCCTTTTTGTGGGCGAACTGTCGCTGGACGGAGGAATTCGCTGTGTTCGCGGTGCCCTGCCTATTGCCATCGAAGCCCGGGCCAGAAAAATCTCTCAACTGATCGTTCCTGAACTGAACGCGCGAGAGGCCGCCATGGTGGGCGGTGTTTCGGTCTATCCCGTGCGCTCTCTACTGGATGTCATTCACTTCGTAAATAGCGGCAACGGCGTTCAGCCTATCCACGTGGACCGCGAAACTCTGCTTAGCGAAGCCCAGCATTTTCTCGTGGACTTCAAAGACGTGCGCGGCCAGCAGACTGCCAAACGTTCCTTGGAGGTGGCTTGCGCTGGCGGCCACAACATTCTAATGATCGGCCCGCCAGGCTCGGGCAAGACGATGCTGGCCAAACGGATGCCGACCATCCTTCCTCCACTGACCTTCGAGGAAGCTCTGGAGACGACCAAGATCCATAGCGTGGCGGGCGTGCTCGATCCCGGAACCGGCCTTGTCGGTGTGCGGCCGTTTCGCTCTCCCCACCACACCATCTCCGATGCCGGTCTTATCGGCGGAGGAGCGGTGCCCCGGCCGGGCGAAGTTTCGCTTTCGCACAACGGAGTGCTGTTCCTCGACGAACTGCCGGAATTTCCCCGCAACGTGCTCGAAGTCATGCGCCAGCCGCTCGAGGATGGGACCGTCTGCATCGCGCGGGCTTCCATGTCGCTCACCTTCCCCGCCCGATTCATGCTGGCGGCAGCCATGAATCCGTGCCCCTGCGGCTACTTCAACGACCGCTCGCGCGAATGCCATTGCACACAGGCGATGATCCAGCGCTACATGGCCAAGATTTCGGGACCGTTGCTCGATCGCATCGACATCCATATTGATGTGCCGGCGGTGAACTATAAGGAGATGCGCTCCGGGACAGAGCCGGAGAATTCCGCCGCGATCCGTGATCGCGTCATGCGCGCGCGCGAGATCCAGTTGCGGCGGTTTGCCTCGTCCGGTTCAAAGGGAAGACTCTATTGCAATGCCCAGATGGCTCCACGGCACATCCGGGCGTTCTGCGAGCTTTCGCCAGATTGTGAGCGTCTCCTGGAGCGGGCCATGACCCAGCAGGGGTTGACGGCTCGGGCCCACGACCGGATTTTGAAGGTTGCACGCACTATCGCCGACCTGGAAGGCGCGCAAGCTATTGATCCTAAACACATTGCCGAGGCGATTCAATACCGGACGCTCGACCGTACCTTTTGGGCGTAGTCCACATAAACATACTTGACGTGACCTCCGTTTCTGGATAGGGTATGTAGTCCTGCTGAGCTTTCGATAAAGTAAGTAAAACCGTCTAAGGCACCTCCGTCACCAGCCGGGACATATCCAAAAGGCCGAGAAACTTTTGGTGGTAAGGCAGCATCTATAAGATTAGTCAGGGGTTTCCCGTACAAGTCAAATTGTTCAAGCAAATTGGGATGCTCTCTGTCGCGAGGGAGCTTGAAGCTCCCAATTGGAGGTTAGGAGAAAGACCGAAATGAAGCGCTCTGACCGTGTTTTTGATGCTTTACATACCTTGCGAAACCGGTATATGCTTTGTCAGCTTGCTTCCAAGGCTACCCGTAAGTTTCACAAGCCCAATACCAGAATTCAAGAGACGATGAACGAGGTTCTGGAGCGGATTGCAAGCTCGGAACGGCAGTCGGTTTTAGCCGAGCCGGAGCATTTTTCTGAGGCGCAGCGGCGGGCTGCTTAACCCAGCCCTGCCACCCGCCCGCAGGTGAATTCTTCTCTTTCGCGTACCCCCCTTTGAAAATAGTTTCCTCGCAGGTGAATCGATGACCATTGCAGAACTCAAGGAAAAGAACATTACCGAGCTGACCAAGATCGCCCGATCTCTGGATCTGCCCGGGGCCAGCGGATTGCGCAAGCAGGACTTGATCTTCAAGATTCTGCAGGCGCAAAGCGAAAAGGAAGGCCACATCTTTGCCGAAGGCGTGCTGGAAATTCTGCCTGACGGCTACGGCTTTCTCCGCTCGCCCGACTACAACTACTTGCCCGGCCCGGACGATATTTACGTGTCGCCCTCGCAGATTCGCAAGTTTGACCTCAAGACCGGTGACACCATCAGCGGCCAGGTGCGCCCTCCGCATGAAGGCGAAAAGTATTTCGCGCTGGTGAAGATCGAGGCGGTCAATTTTGAATCGCCCGATGAAGCGCGTAACAAGATTCTGTTCGACAACCTCACGCCGCTCTATCCGCAGGAGCGGATCAAGCTGGAAACCGTTCGCGAGAACGTGAGCGCGCGCGTGATGGACTTGCTCACCCCTCTCGGCAAAGGCCAGCGCGGCCTGATTGTTTCACCACCCCGTGCCGGCAAGACGATGCTGTTGCAGAACGTCGCAAATTCCATCACCGCGAACCATCCGGAAGTAGTGCTCATCGTGCTTCTGATCGACGAGCGCCCCGAAGAAGTTACCGATATGCAGCGTTCGGTGAAGGGCGAAGTGATTTCTTCCACCTTTGACGAGCCTGCTGCGCGTCACGTGCAGGTCGCTGAGATGGTGATTGAAAAGGCCAAGCGCCTGGTCGAACACAAACGTGACGTGGTGATTCTGCTCGATTCGATCACCCGTCTGGCGCGTGCCTACAACACGATCGTGCCGCCCAGCGGCAAAGTGCTTTCCGGCGGCGTGGATTCGAACGCTCTGCAGCGCCCGAAGCGGTTCTTCGGCGCCGCGCGCAATATCGAAGAAGGCGGTTCACTGACCATCATCGCCACGGCACTGATCGATACCGGCTCCCGCATGGACGATGTGATCTTTGAAGAATTCAAAGGCACCGGCAACTGCGAAATCATTCTGGAACGCAAGCTGGTCGACAAGCGCGTGTTCCCAGCGATCGATATCCAACGCTCCGGCACACGAAAGGAAGAGCTGCTTATTCCGAAGGAAGACCTTTCGCGCATCTGGGTCTTGCGCCGCGTGCTCAACCCGCTTTCCCCCGTGGAAGCGATGGAACTGCTGATCGATAAGCTGAGTAAGGCGAGATCGAACGGCGAGTTCCTGGCCAACATGAGCTCGTTGTAAGCGGGCGACGTCCTAAATTCCTCGACCCGGGGTTCTCCGCGAACTCGGCGGTTACTGATTAGATTTCAGCAGAAGTCTTCGTTAACTGCCGACATCGCGCCGAAAAAGCGCGTAGCCGACTTTCCGCCCTTGCCAAAATTTCCATTTTAGGAATAGTCTTGCTACCCTAGTTGCATCCGTGTTTCAAAAACGGGGAGGCACCAATGCCGCTTCCACAGACCGAAACACCGGGCCGCCTGCAGGCAGAATTCATGTCGCGCGGAATTCGCATGACCCGCCAGCGGCGCACGATCCTCAGCATCGTCGAAACTGCAAAGCAGCATCTCGACGCCAGCCAAATTCTTCGCCGCGCCAACAAAATCGATCCCGAGATCGACCGCGTTACGGTCTATCGCACCTTGAATCTCCTCAAGCGCCACGGGCTTGTGGATGAGCTTGACCTGATGCACATGGAGGGCGAAAAACATTTCTATGAGAGACGCCCTCAACGCGATCACATTCATATGGCGTGCCTGCGCTGCGGAAAGATCACAGAGTTCGAGAGCGATTTATTCGACCGGCTGAAGGGACAAATTCAGCGGGATTGCCAGTTCCACATCGTGGTTACGCGGCTGGAAGTCGGCGGATACTGCGCCCAGTGCCGCACTGCTACTTCTGCTTAAGGCGCTTACGTTGCAAGTGGTTGCAACAACTCTGCGACGAAAAATGACCTCCCTGTCTTGACCGAAAGCTGGTCTTGCCCTAGCATGAGCAGCATCCCAGTTGCAAGCAAGTTGCAAGATGGACGTTCGATATGTTGCAACTGAGTTGCAAGTAAAGACCAAAGGACAGCGTGAGGCGAACAATCTCATTGTGGATTGGTGTGTTCCTCGGTTGCGCGGCGCTTTGCAGCGCCCAGGAGCCGCCCTACTTTGTCACCTACTCCCAGGATCTGGAGGAGCCCGGCAATCTTGAAATTGCCGTGAAGAGCCTACAGGGGACGCCGAAATATGGCAATTCGTTTATCAGCGAAACCCTCGAGCTGGAATATGGCGCCAAGGGGTGGTGGACAACAGAACTTTATCTGCAGGGACAGCACACCTCAAACGACAGCACAATCTTTACCGGTTGGCGCTGGGAGAACCGGCTCCGTCCCCTGTTCCGGGACCATTTCATTAATCCCGTACTTTATTTCGAGTACGAAAACGTGAATCAGGCGGACAAAAGCATTCTGGAAGTGACCGGGCACGACAGCATCTCGGACTTTCTTCTTACCAATGCGCAAGGCCGTTCCGAGACCGAGCGCTCGTTGGAGATGAAGCTCATTCTTTCGAGCAATACGCATGGCTGGAATATTTCCGAAAACTTCATCGCGGAAAAAGATCTGAACGAGAGTGACCCCTGGGAATTCGGCTATGCCGTCGGCGCGGCGCGCCCTCTGGCTCTGGCGGCGCGTGGCAAACCGTGCGTTTTTTGCAGAGAGAACTTTGCGGTCGGCGCGGAGTTGTATGGCGGGCTGGGCACGCTAAACGGCTTCGGTCTAAGCGCAACCTCGCATTACGCCGGGCCGACCGTCGGCTTCAACATCCCGAATGGGCCGACCATCAGTTTCTCGCCGAACTTTGGATTGAACAGCAACAGCATCGGCGTGATGTATCGCATCAAGGTTTCCTACGAATTGCAGCAAATCTTTGGCGGCCGCCGGGGGACACAATGAGGGTGCGGCTCCTTTGTATTCTTGCCGCTATCGTTATCATGGCGATATGCGCCTGGGCCGGGGCTCCCTGGGTGAATCACATCTCGGAAGCTGATCGCGCTCGCGCGAACCCCTATGCCAACCAGGCCGAAGCCATCGCCGCGGGCGGACGGTTATTCGCCGACCATTGCGCAAAATGCCACGGGCCCGACGCTCTCGGCCGGAAGAAGCGACCCAGCCTGCGGACTCGAGAAGTCCAACAAGCTACTGACGGTGAAATTTTCTGGCTGCTGAGAAATGGCGATCTACGCCATGGCATGCCTTCGTGGAGCTCCATCCCGGAACCGTCTCGCTGGCAAATCGTTGCTTATGTGAAGAGCCTCGGTATCAACGCATCTTCCAGCCTGCCCGCGGAAAACCGGAGATGAGATGCCTGCGATTATTTGGACTTGGGATAGTGGGACTCACCGCGGTATTACTTTGGAACAGTTGCGGCGCTGGAGATGCCCCACAATTTGAAACCGACGTCGACGTCACTCCGGCTGAAGATACGATCGGCGAGCGATTATTTATAGACACTCGCTTTGCGGAATATTTCGCAACCCACATGACCGGTGTAAACCAGCCCTTGGCAGTTGGAGATCCCGTCGTGGCCACAGTGAATACTCCGAGCGGCCCCCTGCCTGGACCGTTTGCCGGCCAGTCCATCAACTGCCGTTCCTGCCACTTCGTCACCGAATTTCAGGGAGTGCCGGGCGCGGGCAATCGTACTTACTCCGATTTCACGACGCGCAGCCCGATTCCGCTGCCCATCAACGGCTTCACGCAGACTCCGCGGAACTCCATGCACATGGTGGGATCGCTGCAGTCGCATCCCGGGCCGACGTTCCTCCATTTTGACGGCGAATTTGCCACGCCGGAGGCGCTGGTCAAGGCCACACTGACCGGACGCAATTTTGGCTGGGCGCCCACTCAATTTCAGCAGGCGCTCGCCCACATCGCCTTGATCATCCGTCAGGATAACGGCTCCAGCCAACTTGCCAAAGATCGGACCAACGGCCTTTCTTACGGCGCATTGTTCCAGGGGACCGACCCAAGTATCACTTCGGATCTACTCATCCCCGCCGGCGACCGCATCAATGTACAAACCGCCACGGATGATCAGATCCTCAATCTGGTGGCGAAGTGCATCAGCACCTACATGGGCGATCTGCTTTTTAAGCAGGATGAATTCGGCCGCTACATCGGCTCGCCCTACGACGTTTTTCTGCGCATCAATCACCTGCCGGTGCAGCCCAATGCGGGCGAGTCGATCCCGCAATACAATCAGCGCCTCTACAAAATCGTCTCGGGACTCTCGAATCCAATGTTTGTCAATGGAAGCTACGGGAACTTTAAGTACCATGTGCAGCCTTTTCAATTCGGGCCGACCGAATTGCAGGGACTCAAGATTTTCCTGAACTCCGCTGCCGGGGCCGCCGATGGCTCACAACACGCCGGCAATTGTGCGGCTTGCCACCAGGCGCCGAATTTTTCCGACTTTCACTTTCACAACACGGGCATTTCGCAAGTGGAATACGACAGCGTCAATGGCGCGGGTGCCTTTGCCAGTTTGGCCATTCCATCGCTCGCCGACAGAAATCAGAATTACGATCTCTATCTTCCCGCCACGGCGAATCATCCCAACGCTTCTGAGAGGTTTCGCCGCGCCGCTACTGCCGGGAACCCTGATTACGCCGATCTCGGCTTGTGGAACATCTATCTGAATCCGGACATTCCCGGTCCACAGGCTAATCTTAAGTCGGTCGTGTGCGCCGCCGGTCAGGATTGCTCGGTCGATCAGGGATTGGCCAACACAATCGCGCAGTTTAAAACACCGACTCTTCGTGATCTTGAAGATTCGGAACCTTACTTCCATAACGGCAGCGCGCTGCGATTTAACGACGTTGTGAACTTTTACATTAATGTTTCTCAAATGGCGCGTCTGGGACTTTTGCGCAATCCTCCGGTCGAATTTCGTGGCATGTCTCTAAGCCCGGATGACGTTGCCGCGTTGGTGGCATTTCTCGAATCTCTGACTGAAGACTACGACGACACTTAAACGCCCGCGCAATGCGAAGCCCACTCAAACAAGTAGCTCTGGTCGCTGTCGCGGCCCTGGTGGGAATCCAGCTGATTCCAGTCAATCGCCGCAACGCGGCGGTCAATCCAGCCAAAACGATCAATTTGATTGAATCGGTGCCGCCACAAGTCCAGGCGGTCCTGCAACGCTCGTGCGGGGACTGCCATTCCAATCAGACAGTTTGGCCATGGTACGCGTACATCGCGCCAACGTCCTGGATGGTCGCACAGGACGTCCACCAGGCCCGCGCCAAAATGAATTTCTCTGAGTGGGGAACGTATTCGCCAAAGAAGAGAGCAGACCGTTTGGAAATGATTTGCGATCAGATATTGAACGATGAGATGCCTGATGGGAAGTACGCGCTCATCCACCGCAAGGCGCGGCTTACGCAGGAAGAGCGCGAGACGGTCTGCGCCTGGACTCAGAAGGCGATGGCTACACCTTAACTCGGATAACGTTGAATAGGACTGCGAAGGCCTAGTCTGCCCCAGCCTGCGCCGCCGCAGTTTCCCGCTCCGTCCCAATCCGCATACCGTAAAACGAACGGCGCACAAAGAAGAAGGAAACTCCAAAGAATGCAAGCGCAAGAATGTGGCTCAAGTTCCCGCCGGTTTCTGAAGTCAGCTTCACAGCCAGTTCAACCGCCAGCAACCCAAACAACGTGGTGAATTTGATGACTGGATTCAACGCGACCGAAGAGGTGTCTTTGAATGGATCGCCCACGGTGTCTCCAACCACTGTGGCGTCGTGTAGCGGTGTGCCTTTTTGCTTCAATTCGGTTTCGACAATTTTTTTCGCGTTATCCCATGCCCCGCCGGCGTTGGCCATGAAGATCGCTTGATAAAGCCCAAAGATCGCGATGGAGATCAGGTAACCGATAAAAAAGAACGGCTCAACGAAGGCAAACGCCAGGGTAGCGAAGAAAACCGCCAGAAAGATGTTGAACATTCCCTTCTGCGCGTACCGCGTGCAAATTTCCACGACTTTCTTGCTGTCTTCGACCGAAGCCTTTTCCACACCTTCGAGCCTGATGTTGGCTTTGATGAACTCCACGGCGCGGTACGCGCCTGTACTCACGGCCTGAGTGGCCGCACCGGTAAACCAGTAGATCATGGCCCCACCGGTTATCAGACCGAGCACAAAGGGAGCGTAAAGCAGAGAAAGATGGTTCACGTTGACCGTAAGCCCTTCCGTCAGCGCCATAATGATCGAGAAAATCATTGTCGTGGCGCCGACCACGGCCGTCCCAATCAACACCGGCTTGGCCGTGGCTTTGAACGTGTTGCCCGCACCATCGTTTTCTTCCAGCAGATCCTTAGCCCGGTCGAAGTTGACGTCCACGTTGAAGTCCTCCTTGATCTCCTGCTTGACGTTGGGCACCTGCTCGATGAGAGAAAGCTCGTAAATCGATTGCGCGTTGTCGGTAACCGGCCCGTATGAATCCACCGCGATGGTCACCGGCCCCATTCCCAGAAATCCGAAGGCCACGAGTCCGAAGGCAAAAACGGGAGACGCGAGCATCAGCGGATCTAATCCCTGAGTGCTCACCAGGTAGGCGATCCCCATGAGAACGACCATCGTGAGACCGAGGTAATAGGCGGAGAAATTTCCCGCCACGAATCCGGAAAGAATGTCGAGCGACGCCCCGCCTTCCTCTGCCGACTTCACTACTTCTTTGACATGTCCCGACTCTGTCGAAGTGAACGCCTTCACCAATTCCGGGATGACTGCTCCCGCAAGCGTGCCACAGGAGATGATCGTCGCCAGTTTCCACCACAGCGAAGAATCGCCGCCGAGTTCGGGAATGATGATCGAGGAAATCCAATAGGTCAGCGCGATCGAGATAAACGATGTGAGCCACACCAGCGAAGTGAGCGGCGCCTCGAAATTCATGCGATCAGCATTGCCATACCGAACTTTGGCGATGACTTCGTTCAAGAAATAAGAAAACGCGCTGGAGAAAAGCATGGCAACGCGCATCACAAAGATCCAGACCAGCAGTTGCACCTGCACGGTGGGATCTTTCACCGCCAGCAAGATGAAGGTGATCAGTGCGACACCGGTCACTCCGTAGGTCTCGAATCCATCCGCCGACGGCCCAACCGAATCTCCGGCATTGTCACCGGTGCAGTCGGCGATCACGCCCGGGTTGCGGGCGTCGTCTTCCTTAATCTTGAAGACAATTTTCATCAGGTCGGAGCCGATATCTGCAATCTTGGTGAAGATTCCGCCGGCGATTCGCAACGCGGCCGCGCCCAGCGATTCTCCAATGGCAAATCCGATGAAACATGGCCCGGCGTAGTCGCCCGGCACAAACAAGAGAATGAACAGCATCATCAGCAGTTCCACGCTGATCAGCATCATGCCGATGCTCATGCCGGCTTCGAGCGGGATCTGGTAAACCGGATAGGGCTTCCCGCGCAAGCTGGCGAACGCAGTTCTTGAATTGGCGAATGTGTTTACCCGAATGCCAAACCACGCTACGCTGTAACTGCCGGCCATGCCCACCAGGCTGAATAGAAGAATGATCGGAAGAGTGAGACCGATCGGTTTCCCGGGCACCGGCGCCAGTAATCCAAAATAGAGAACGATGACGATGGCGATGAAGACCCACAAGATGAGCAGAAACTTGCCCTGGGTTACGAGATACGTCTTGCAGGTCTCATAAATCAGCTCGGAGATTTCCCGCATGGCGCGATGCACGGGCAGATTCTTGAGCCGCATATAAATCACAAGACCGAAGACCAGCCCTGAAAGGCAGAAGAGAATTCCGATCATTAGTAAATGGTGGCCGTCCGTACCCAGGAAGGAAACCTGCGAAAGATCGGGCAGCTTTAGGCTAGCTTCACCTCCTGCTTCGTGGGCTGATTGCGAAAAAGCAAAACAGGCGGTCAGCATCAGGAAAGCGGCGGTCGCGGCCAACAGCTTGGCGAATCGCGGCCCTTGGGACGCAAAACTCGCGAACCAGGTGCGCATATAAGTTCCTCCAGATTAGGACTGAATCAGGCCGACTACGTGTTTTTCCGGCGCACAACTTTATCCGCGCGCTCTCGATTTGGAGCGCCGGGGAATGCATGGCCGGAGTTCCGAACACGCTTCCACTGCAGGACTTTGAACAGGATTGCTGAGCTTGGCCGCGTCGGATAAGTTTGCGCTGGCTCGACTCGGGACGGGTCAACCCTCCCTGATGGAACCGGTCACAAAACAAGCTTTTATAACATTTTGATCTTGGAAGGTCAAACCCCGAGATACGAGAAGATGGTCGATAAGTGTAGTTTAATCATACATATACGTCCATTCGTGCCGCCAGCCTGTCGACGCTGATCTTAATGGCGGCGGGCTGGTTTGGCTCGGGGGG
>Ga0335076_10001701_pt1 | contig 21436 bp, 19 predicted proteins | sample Lox_Sample_25_FD_206717 | JGI IMG/M metagenome (GOLD analysis project Ga0335076, IMG submission 206717) | Soil microbial communities from Loxahatchee National Wildlife Refuge, Florida, United States - Lox_Sample_2.5 | ecosystem: Environmental > Terrestrial > Soil > Wetlands | place: USA... | reverse complement strand
CTGTCAGCGCACTGTGCATCGGCGGGCTAATCAAGCATGTAACGACGATGGAGTACGCATGGACTCTACCTGTGACTTCGGAAGACCTGCGCTCCGACGATCCCCGATCCTTGCTGGGCATGATGGCGGACCTCGCCGATCAAAAGATAGTTCACGGCAACGAAAGCCTCGATGGTTTGCTGGCCGCGTATCGAGCGCAGAATGCCGAGACGCTAAAGGTGTTCACCGAGGCCGACCTTGACGCGACGATTGTCGTGCCCGACCACATTCAAGCGCTTTACGAAGATCCTCACTGGACGGTGCGCTGGGTGTTGTTGCACATCATCGAGGAGTTCACGCGGCACGCCGGGCATGCCGACATCATCCGCGAATCCATCGATGGCTCAACGATGTACCAGCTACTCTTTGCCCTGGACGGCTGATCGCGGCCGGGCGACAGATGGTTCTGTCTAGAGAGTAATTCAGAAAGTCGATCCCATCATCTGGTGAAAACCTTCTTGGGCTGGAGCGAAAAGCAACTGGCGGACGGGACCCTGATCCTGACCTCCCCGGCTGGGCGCACCTACATCACCACCCCGGGCAGCGCCCTGCTGTTCCCCTCGCTGTGTGCGCCCACCGGCGATATCACCCGCTCCCGCCACCGCCGAGCACTGCGTCGAGCGCACCGCGATGATGCCCAAACGCCGCCGCACCCGCGCCCAAGACCGCGCTGCGCGCGTGGCCACCGGACCGGCACCGCCGCACGACGATGGCGACCCACCGCCATTTTGACGGCCGGTCAACGGGTTTACGCGGAGGCGACCGCGAGCAGGCGCCATTGGCCGGGCACGCCCTTGAGCTGGTGAGCTCCGCGGTCGTCGAACTCGAGTCCTGACCCGATCACCAGGTCGCGCAGCGTGCTGGACACCAGCACGTCGTTGGGGCCGGGCCAGGGCGCTCACCCGCGCACCGATGTGCACGGCGATCCCGCCGATATCATCGCCGCGGACCTCGCACTCACCAGTGTGCAACCCGGCACGCACTTGGATGCCGAGTGTCTGCACCGCATCGCGGATCGACATCGCGCCCCGGATCGCGCGCTGAGGACCGTCGAACATTGCGAGGAAGCCGTCCCCGTACCAACGCTCTACAAAGACGGTTTGCTGCCCGGATCAGGCCGAGCAAGCGCAAGGATCCCGCAAGCGGTCGGCGTTACGCTGCTGCCGGCGAAGCCGAAAGGAAGCCGCTATGGACACCTCCCGGACCCTGAAGAAAATCTTTGCCGGGGCGCTACTGTCGGGCGTTGCGGTCACCGGAATGGGGCTCACCCTAGGTACAGCACAGGCCCAGCCCCGCTCTGGTCCGCCGATGCTTGGCCTTTTGTCAGAAGACGGGCCAGTACCGCTCGGCGCATCGGGGCCATACAAATGCTGCCCGGGAGATGGAACGGGCGGACTTCACCCACAGACCGGTCGCGGATGCCCGGCAGATGTTAACTGGGACAAGACTCAGTGCCACACTTGGTACGGCGTCGTCTGGGGGCATGGAAACGCTTCCCCCGGTGTTTGGGAGGGAGCTGATCCACCGCCGCCGGAGGCGACGCAAAAGCCATGGTGCGGGTTTCCTTTCATGTGTTCAGGAACACCGTGATCAGCGTCTAACAGCCCTCGGACGGTGCTCGACCGTATTCGCGATCCCCGCCGCCAATGTTGAAGTCGACCGCGTCGAACGTGACGTGATCGCCAATGCCATCGACTGTAAGGCGACGGCAGGGCACACAAGCAACCGCATGCGGTTCCGCGACGCGGTAACCTCATTCTCGGAGCGCAATCACTGCGCAACGGAAGGGGACCAAGCGATCATGGCCGACCCCGGCGAGGAAGCCGAAGTAACCCGCGGCGACCGCTTTATCAAGACGGCCGTTGCGATACTCGGCGAAACCGGACGCACCGACTTCACCGTGCAGGAGGTCGTCGCGCGCTCCAAGACCTCCCTGCGGGCCTTCTACCAGCACTTCAGCAGCAAGGACGAACTGCTGCTGGCGCTGTTCGACAGGACCATCGCGCAATCGGTGCAGGCCTGGCGGGCCGAGACCAACGGGCTCGACAGCACCGCGGCGCTGAAGCTGGTGATTGACCGCATCAGCGAACAACCGGAATCGAGCACCCAAGACAGCCTCAACCGGGCGTTAAGCCTCTACAACCAGCACCTGGCCGAAACCCGTCCCCGCGAATACGCCCGTGTGCTCTCCCCGTTGCATCAACTGATTCGCGACATCGTTGGGCAGGGCATCACCGAGGGGGTCTTCAACCCGGGACTCGATGTCGGGGCCGCGGCCGCGATCGTCATGCAGACGATGATGGGCGCGCAGCGATTGCATTGGCTCGGCACCGAATTGATCAGAACACCGATCGACGCCGGCCAGCTGTACGACTTCTGCAGCCGCGCGCTCGGCATCCGGGATATCGACGACGAGTCGGGCGCGCCGTCGCTGGCCGAGCTTTTCGCCCAAATCGGAATGCGCCCGGGCACCCACAATGGCGAGTTCGCGATGACGATGCCGGTCAGCCCCAACGTGGTCAACACTTCCGGCGCGCTTCAGGGCGGCTTGATCGCCACGCTCGTCGACGTGGCGGGGGGACAGTTCGGGCTGGATTACCTCCACCCGGGCACCACAATGACGACGGCCGACCTCTTCGTCCGCTACCTGCGGCCAATCCGGCAGGGTTCCGCACGCGCGGTGCCGCGGATGCTGCGCTCCGGCCGCCGGGCGATGGTCATGCAGGTCGACATATACGGCGACGGCGACGAGCTTGCCGCTACTGCGACCGTGAACTTCGCAATCATCAAAGGAACGACACCAACGGAAGGCCTCCGGGCAGACATCTAGGCCCCGGTACACCTCGCCGCGCAAAAGTGGTAACGTCATTACCACCTACAGAGAATCCAAGACTTCCACAAGGAGATCGCCATGCCCTCTCGCGAACTTTCCTTCCCCGTGTTCGACGCTGACAACCATATGTACGAACCGCAGGAGGCGCTGACGAAGTTCCTCCCGGACAACCGCAAGAACGTCATCGACTACGTGCAGGTTCGGGGTCGCACCAAGATCGTGGTGCGCGGCCACATCAGCGAGTACATCCCCAACCCGACGTTCGAGGTGGTCGCCCGCCCCGGCGCCCAGGAGGACTACTTCCGCAACGGCGCGCAAGGCAAGACCTACCGCGAGATCCTCGGCGAGCCGATGAAGGCCATCCCGGCCTTCCGCGAACCAGGCGCGCGGCTGGAGGTCATGGACGAACTCGGCATCGACTACGCCCTGATGTTCCCGACCCTGGCCAGCCTGGTCGAGGAGCGCATGAAGGACGACCCCGAGATGACCCACGACGTCATCCACGCGCTCAACCAGTGGATGTACGAGCAATGGACGTTCAACTACCAGGAGCGCATCTTCGCTACCCCGGTGATCACCCTGCCGATCGTCGACCGCGCGCTGGAAGAGCTGCAGTGGTGTCTGGAGCGGGGCGCCCGCACCGTGCTGGTCCGCCCGGCTCCGGTGCCCGGCTACCGCGGCAGCCGCTCATTCGGTTTCGAGGAGTTCGATCCGTTCTGGCAGGCCTGCATCAAAGCCGAGATCCCAGTCTCGATGCACGCCTCCGACAGTGGTTACACCGAGTTCGCGAACGTGTGGGAGCCCGGCGACGAGTTCCTGCCGTTCAAGCCGACCGCATTCCGCAGCTTCGCGGTGGGCCATCGGCCGATCTTGGACGCAATGGGCGCGCTGGTGTGCCACGGCGCGCTGTCACGCAACCCGGAGCTGCGGATCCTGTCGATCGAAAACGGCGCCGACTGGGTGCCGGACCTGTTCAAGGGCCTCAAGGGCGTCTACAAGAAGATGCCGCATTCGTTCAGCGAGGACCCGATCGAGGCGTTCAAGCGCTGCGTCTACATCACCCCGTTCTGGGAGGACCGGTTCACCGAGATCGTCAATATGGTGGGCACCGACCGGGTGATGTTCGGATCGGACTGGCCGCACCCCGAGGGCCTGAAGGACCCCATCACCTTCGTCGACGAGCTCAGCGACTTTAGCGAAGAGGACGTCGCCAAGATCATGGGCGGCAACCTGATGAAGCTGATGAAGGTCTCCGCGCCCTCGAAGAAACCGGTCACAGCCTGATCCATGACCCCGGCCCGTCCGGCGGACGGGCCGAGCTGTTGGCGGCGAGCATGAGCCGGAAAGGTGTTGTGGCCGCGACGAATAGCGCCAAGCCCCTTGAGTGCGCCGTCAGCCGCCCGCTGCCGCGCGCCGACGAACTGCGGTCGTAAATCGCTCATTTCACCGATGGGCTGGATTCCGGCACGCAACGCTGCCAACCAACTGATGCGGCGAGCACATGACGCCGGTTGATAATCTGGTTGCCGGCGTGTCCAGACGTCATGCATTTGACCTGGTTATGTGGCTCCGCAGAAAGGTTCCCTAGGAGGGACGGCCAGATGGTCGCCGAAAAGGACTGGAACAGAACTGTTGGTGCGGCCGACGACATTCGCCGCATCTTCGAGAATGTTCCCGTGATGCTGGTCGGCCTGACGGGGCCCGAGCATCGGTTTGTCGCGGTCAACGCGGCTTACCGCGCATTCAATCCGACGGGCAACCCGGTGGGAAAGCCGGCCCGCGAGGTCTTCCCCGAGCTGGAGAGCCAACAGATCTACCAAATGTTCGACCGGGTGTATGAGACCGGCGAACCGCAATCCGGGACGGAGTGGCGCCTACAGGCTGACTATGACGGTTCTGGAGTCGAGGAACGGTTCTTCGACTTTGTCGTCACACCGCGCCGCGGGGAGGACGCATCGATCGAGGGTGTGCAGATCATCTTCGACGATGTAACCGACCGGGTGCGGACGCGGCTGGCCGCCGAGGCGCGCATGGAGGAACTGTCCGAGCGCTACCGCAACGTCCGCGATTCGGCCACGGTCATGCAGCAGGCGTTACTGGCCCCGTCCGTGCCCGTGGTTCCCGGCGCCGACATCGCCGCGGAGTATCTCGTCGCCGCAGAGGACACCGCGGCCGGTGGCGACTGGTTCGACGCGATCGCCCTCGGGGATCGGCTGGTCCTTGTCGTCGGCGACGTCGTCGGACACGGCGTCGAAGCCGCGGCGGTGATGTCGCAATTGCGCACCGCCCTCCGGATGCAGATTTCGCTGGGCCACAGCATCGTCGAAGCGCTCGAGCTTGTCGACCGCTTCCATGAACACGTGCCGGGATCGAAGTCGGCCACCTTGTGCGTCGGTTCGCTCGACTTCGCCACGGGCGAATTCCAGTACTGCACAGCCGGACACCCGCCGCCGTTGCTGGTGAGCGCCGACGCGAACTCGCGGTACGCGGAACCGTCCGGCGCGGGTCCCCTCGGCAGCGGAACCGGATTTCCGATACGCACGGAGGTGCTCGAGGTGGGCGACTCGGTGCTCCTGTATTCCGATGGCCTGATCGAGCGTCCCGGCCGGCCGCTGGGCGCCAGCACCGCGGAATTCGCTGAGTTGGCCGCGAATATCGTCGGCGGCAGCGGCGGCTTTGTCATCGATGCGCCGGGGCGTCCCATCGACCGCATCTGTTCGGAGACAGTGGAATTGCTGCTCCGGTCGACCGGTTATAAAGACGACGTCACACTGCTTGCGGTGCAACGGCGCACACCGCCGCCACCGTTCCAGATGGCGGTGGACGCGACCATCGACGCCGCGCGTACCGTCCGCGCGCAGCTCCGTGAATGGCTTTCGGCGATCGGCGCCGACGCCGACGACATCTGTGACGTAGTGCACGCAGTCTCCGAGTTCGTCGAAAACGCGGTCGAGCACGGCTACACGACGGAGGTTCCCGACGGAGTCGTCGTCGAGGCCGCGCTGGACGGTGTCGGCAACCTGCGCGCCTCGGTGATCGACCACGGGCAGTGGAAGGATCACCGCGAGGGCGAGCGGGGTCGCGGGCGGGGACTGGCGATGGCCGAAGCCTTGGTGTCCGAGGCCCAGATCACCCATGACGCCGGCGGGACGACGGCCAGCCTGACGCACCGCCTGTGGCGGCCGGCGAATTTCATCACCGACGCGACCCTCAGCCGGTCAACCCACCAACGACCCGTCAACTCCGAATTCGTATCCCTGGTCGGCGGTACCGGCCGCATCGTCGTCAGCGGCGACGTCGACATCACCACCGCATCCACCCTGGACCGCCAGATTGCGGTCGAAAGCCGTTCCGGCATAGCGTCTTTGACGATCGATCTCACTGGAGTCACCCACCTCGGATCCGCGGGCGTCAGCGCGCTGGCCGCCGCGCGCGACCGGGCGCGCATGCAGGGTACTGAATTTGTGCTGGTGGCCCCGCCCGGGAGCCCGGCGCATCACGTCTTGTCGCTGGTCCAAATGCCCGTCATCAACAGCGACCCCGAAGACGTCTTCGCCGACGACTAGCGAGCGCTGTCAGCGGCCCTGGCCGTGCCGCACCTGATTGAACGGCACCCCGCGGTCGGCGGCGTACTCCCGTGGAAAGCCGAGCACCCGCTCGCCGATGACGTTGCGGGCCATCTCGGTGGTGCCGCCACCGATCGCGACGTTCTGCCGGGACAGGTACCGCAGCCCGGCCTCCAAGCCCTCCCCGATTTCCCCTACGACGCCGGCGCTTCCGGCAATCGCCAGCGCGGTGTCCATATCCAGGGTCACGGTCTCGGAGTGAAAGAGCCTGATGAGCGTTCCGGCGGCCGGAGGCAGGACGCCGTCCCGAACATTGCGGTACACGTGGTCGATCAGCTGCTCGGCGACCGCCCGGTGCACGAGCACCCGGCCGGCCATCTGGTGGACTCGTTCGTTGTCGGCCTGGCCCGTCTTCTCGGCGAGGGCAGCGTAGTCGACCGGCGTTGTGTGGCCGCCTTCGTGGCCGGCGCCGCTGGCGAACTCCGAGCCCTGCCCAACCGCCCGGCGTTCGTGATACAGCTGCCGCGAGGCCACGGCCCAGCCGCCGTTGACCTCACCGACCACGGCGTCGTCGCCGACGTCCACCCCGTCCAGGAACTCCTCGCAGAACTCGGTGGAACCGCTCAGCATGGTGATGCGCCGCAACGTGATTCCCTGATGAGCGATGGGTACCAGGAACATGGTCAGGCCTTCGTGCTTGGGCACATCCCAGTCGGTGCGCGCCAGGCACAATCCGTAGTCGGCGGCGAACGCGCTCGTGCTCCACGTCTTTGCGCCGTCGATCACCCAACGGTCGCCGCGGTGTTCGGCCCGGGTGATGACACCGGCCAAATCCGACCCGCCGCTGGGTTCGGATAACAGCTGCACCAGCACTTCATCGCCGCGCAGGGCCGCGGCGATGTGCCGCTTCTTCTGGTCCTCGGTGCCGGCGTCGAGCAGCGTGGCGCAGCAGATGGTGAACGTAGGGGTGTTGAGAATCAACGGCATCTCGTAGCCGAGGGATTCCTCGTCGAATGCCTTCTGGTATGCGTAATCCAGACCCCGGCCACCGTACTCGCGGGGAAAGCAAATGCCGGCGAATCCCCCTTCGTAGAGCCGCTTTTGCAATTCGCGGGCCCTGTTCCAGGATCGCTCTTCGTCGCGCGGGGCGGGCGGCGGCAACTCGGGATCGATGGCAGGCATGTTGTCCGCCAACCACTCTCGGGCCCGTGCGGCGAACGCGGTAACCGATTCAGTGACGGATTCGGCGTTTGTCATCAGGCGTTCGTCATCGATCGGGCCGCTTTCTCCGACTCGTACACTCTCAGATTGTGCTCCTCTGGCGTGCCGAACGTGGAGCGGTACAACGTGACCCGCCTCAGGTACAGGTGCAGGTCGTGTTCCCAGGTGACGCCGATGCCGCCGTGCATCTGCACACAGGCCTGAACGATTTGGCCGGCCATCTCACCGACGTAGGACTTGGCGGTGCTGGCCGACAGGCCCGCTTTGGGTGATCGGGCGGCAACGTCGGCGACCGCCGCCGCGGTGGTGGCACGACACGCTTCCAGCCACAGCTTCATATCGGCGAACCGATGTTTGAGGACTTGGTACGACGCCAGCGGGCGGCCGAATGTGTGGCGATCCAGCGCCCACTGAACGGTGAGGTCGAACACCGTTTGCAGGATGCCGACCACCTCGGCGCACTGCAGCACCTGGGCGATCTGGCTCTGCCGGTCGATCAGGGCGGCGGTTTCGGTTGCGCTGCCGACCGCCGCGGAGCGCTCCACAACCACGCCGTCGAAATGCACCCGCGCGTATTGCTTGACCAGGTCCACTGACTGCTGGGGGCCGATCCGGACACCCGGCGCGTCCGTTGGGACCAGGAACTGACAGACCTCAGCAGCATTTGAGCCACTTCGCGCCACGACCAGCAGCGTCGCGCTTTGGCCCCCGGCCTCGACCCGGTCCTTGGTCCCGTCGATGCGGAAGCCAGAATCGGTTGCGCCGATTTCAGTGGCCGTCAGGGACGGATCCAGCGGTGCCCAGCCCTGGCCCGGCTCACAAACCGCCCACGACGCCACCGTTTCGCCGGATATCAGCGACTCGATGGTGGCGGCGTGCGACTGCGGGTCCGCGCAGTCGGCGAGTGCCGCGAGCACGACGCTGACCGGATACAGCGGCCCCGGCGCCACCGTCCTGCCGAGTTGTTCGGCGACCATGGCCAGATCCTCAACACCGCTGCCCGAGACGCTGCCCCCGCCGAACTCCTCCGGCACCAGCAGAGCCGTCCACCCGAGTTCAGCGGCCCGCCGCCACCACGCCGGGTCGAAGGACAGCCCTGCGGCGTGCAGTTCACGGACGCGGCGCAGCGGCGCTTCTTTCTGCAGAAAGGCTTGGGTCGTGGAAGCGAAGAGTATCTTTTCCGGAGAGTCGACAGCGGTCATGATGCCATTAGGTTCCGTATCGGTTGATCGCCGCTGTGCAGGATGCAGGGGAGAAAGTTTCGGTGGTTGATCATCCGCCTGGTCGGTTCTCGTCGGAGTTCGCTGGAGATTCTGATGTTAGCAATGTGCAATACGGTAAGAGATACCGGAGTTCAGTCGATAATGATCGTGACGAGCGGTAATCGCGATGGATGAGACGAACGAGCCGCCGGAGGATTCGGCCGCATTGGACCCAGACTCCAAGGCGTTGCTCGACGAAGCCGAGGCGGAGGCTGCCGCGGCCGAAGCGGTGGCCGCCGCGGCGAAGGCGCGCGCCCGCGCCGCCCGGATGCGACGTGAAGCGCGCGGCCTGCCCGACCCCGCCGAGGACTACGACGAAGAGGATTACGAGGAGGGCGACTCCCAGGACTACGACGAGGCCGCCGCCGAGGATTACGACGAAGAGTACGACGAGGATTACTACGAATCGGACGAGGAGTACGACGAGTCCTTAACCGAGAAAGTCGGATGGCGACGCTGGATGCCGACGATCGCCGCGGTGGCCGCGGTGGTCATGATCGCCGCTTTTGTAGGCGTCAGCGCATACATGGTGCTGCAACACCGCGACGCGACCAGGCACCAACAGCGCGAGGCGGCGTTCGTCGCCGGGGCCAAACGGTGCGTCCTCAACATGATCTCCCTCGACTTCAACAAAGCCAGAGAAGACGTCCAGCGCGTGATCGACGGCGCCACCGGCCAATTCAAAGATGACTTCCAGCAGCGGGCCAACGACTTCATATCGGTGGTTACCCAATCGAAATCGGTGACCGAGGGAACCGTGAACGCCGCCGCTCTCGAGTCCATCAACGGCGACTCGGCGGTGGTGTTGGTCTCGGCGACATCGCAAATCACCAATGCCCCGCCAGGCAAGGACGAGCCACCCCGAATATGGCGGCTCAGAGTGACCATTACTGAAGTGGGCGGACAGTACAAGATGTCGAAAGTTGAGTACGTGCCGTGAGCGAGGATGTGCGCGGCATCGATTCGGCTGAACCGGAAGCCACCCCCGAACCAGCCGACGCTGACGGTCCCATGACCGAGGAGCCCATTGGCGATGACGTGGAGGACGACTCCCCCGCGCCGACCAAACGCGCGCGCCAGGGCCTGCCGCCGAGGCTCCGCAGACTCGTTTCTGTGGTTCTGGTTTTGCTCCTGCTGATTTCCGGCGGCGTGGCGACGTGGCTGTACTTCAAGCAGTACCGGCCCGACCAGCAGGCCGACGCCAGCGTCGCCCGCACGGTGGTCGGTGCCGCGACCGACGGAACGGTGGCGTTGCTGTCCTATTCGGCCGACTCGCTCGACAAGGATTTCGCCAACGCCAGGTCGCACCTCGCGGGGGATTTCTTGTCCTACTACGACCAATTCACTCAGCAGACCGTGGCTCCGATGGCCAAACAGAAGTCGATGAAAACCACGGGCAAGGTGACCGGCGCCGCGGTGACAGAGCTACATCCCGATTCGGCCGTCGTTCTGGTTTTCGTCGATCAGGTCACCACCACCAAGGACAGCTCCCAACCGTCCATGGCCGTTAGCAGCGTGCTGGTGCGCATGAGCCGGGTCAACGGCAACTGGCTGATCACCAAGTTCACCCCTGTCTGAGCGCCCACCCGCTACATAGCGAACACACGCCGGAGCGTCTGCGCGTGCAGGGCGCGGTTCTCTTGGGAGACAACCCAATCGGGGACCAACGAATCGAAGCCGTTGAACGTCGCTGCGATAACGTGCAATTCGGTGTGGACGTACGCATGCAGCAGCCGGTTGGCGTAGTCGATGGCTTCGTCGCGGCATGGGTCGATTTCGGAGCAGCTGATGAACGTGGGTGGCAGCCCCTCGAGGTTGGCCCGGTGTGCGGGGATGTGTTGACCGCTCGCGGTCGCGTGGCCCAGGTAGTGGCTCCAGGCCCGGCTCACGGCTGGACCGTTCAGGCCCGGCGTCCGCTGGAACTCGCGTCGTGACTGCGTGGCGTCGGAATCGAGCATCGGCTGGTGCAGGATCTGCACCAGGACCGGCGGGCCTTCCTCGTCGAACATGCGCTCAGTGAGGCCCGCGACCAGTGCCGCACCCGCGTCCCGGCCCATCACGGCGATGCGGCTGGCATCCGCGTCCACGTCCGCACGGTTGTCGACGGCGTAGCGTAGGGCCGCTTCCACGTCGGCCAGCGCCGCCGGACACGGATTTTCGGGCGCGAGCCGGTAGTCGACCGATACCAGTAGGCAGCCGGCGGCACGGGCCAGCTCCACGCAGTGCGCGTGATCGGTGTCGAGGTTCCCCGTCACGAAACCACCGCCATGGGCGTACACCACCAGCGGCGCCGGGGATCCCGTGCGGCCGCGATACAGACGCAGGCCCAGCTGTTGGCCGTCGGGACCGGGGATGGATCGCGATTCCACGGCGACACCGTCGGTGTCGACGGCCGCGGCCCGCTGGGCGGCCAGGAGGTTGGCCTCTTCTCGCTCGGCGGGCAGTGTCTCGGCGCGGAATTCAACCACGCCAAGCTCGATCGCCGCATCCCGCAGCACCGGGTCGATGCGGTTAAGGCCTTGTGGCCGTGTCAGGTTGGTTTTCGTCATACCCTCTCATCTTCCGTCCGGGAAACCCCCTTCAAGGTAGACCTGCGATTCCATGTGGTGAAAGATGCGGTACTTTTCCCCTCCGCCGGCGCCGCGAGGCGTCAGCAGCCACGTGATCCAGCTGGTGCCGGTGTGCGCGATCTCGGATTCTCGTCCGGTGCAGCTCCATCGGCTCAGCAACACGCAACGGGCCAGGCCCCCCGGCCAGCGCATCGGCGGACCACAACTGCGATGACACCGACGCGCGCTTCAGGCGGCTGCCGATCCGTGCCCAGTGCCGATCGAGCTCGTCGGTGCCGAGCAACGGCATCGCGTACTCGTCGCCTTCAAACATAGATGTACATCGGCGGCGGGGTGTGGCGCTCCCACAGGTCGGCCACGCCGGCGAAGTCCAGCGCGGACCATTTCTCGTCGTATTCGGTGACCAGCGGCGCCAGCCTGGCCGCCAGATCGACCACCGCGTCACCGTTCTCCGGGAAGGGCCTTCACAGTCGCCGGTAGCCCGTACAGGGCCGTCGCATTGCCGCGCATGATCCGCTCTCGCTGGTCGGTGGGGAACCGGTTGATCGCGTAGGTCGGCGAGTCGTAGCTCCAGTGCGGGTAGTCCGTCGAGAACATGAGGTTGTCGCCGAGGTCCATCATCTCCAGGTACTCGCGGAACTGCACGGTGTCGGTGTCTTCCAGCGGCTGGGTGGTGAACCGGACGTGTTCGCGCACATACTCCGACGGGCGGCGGCGCACGTGCGGCAGGTCGCCGCGGCGGGCTTCCCAGATCCGGTCCATCCGCGACATCACCGGCATCGCCCAGGTGAAGCCGCCTTCGACGAAGACCACTCGTAAATCGGGGTGGCGATCGAAGGCGCCGTCAAACACCAGGCTCATCAGGTGCGAGACGTACAGCAGCGGCCAGGATGCGAAGAAGTCGTGCCAGTGCGCAGGGTTGCCGACCGGGTACAGCGGTATCAGCTCGAACGGCGTCTGGCCCATCAGATGCGTGGCCACCGGGAACCCGTTGCGCGAGGCCGCCTCGTAGAGCGGGTCGAAATGCGGGTTACCGAAAGGGATTCCACGCGTCTGCGGTGTCATCAGCACCTGGGCCATGTACGGATGCCCCGCCCATCGTTCCACCTCGCGGGCGGCCCGCTCCGGTGTCTGCGCGCTGACGCTGATCGATCCGCGCCAGCGGCCGTGCGCGTTGTACTTGTCGAGCCAGACGTCGGCGAGCCAGTCGTTATGGGTCGACTTGAGAACGTGTTCGGCCTGCGGCAGCTGCGCGTCACACATCGGCTCCAGCGTCGCGATGCTGACCCCGGCGTCGAGCAGCAACTGCCTGGCGGCGAAATCCGGGTCGCTGCCGGCGACTCCGCCATTGGGCGGGGCGGCGTCCAACCGCAGCGACATCGTCTTGTACGAATCGGGGGTGTCGTAGAAGTGCGGCACCGGGCTGACCGCGTTTCCGGTCGGCCAGATCTCGTCCACCCATTCGGCGGGCGCGTAGGACTTCAGCACTTCGGCCGAGACCGGCAGCGGATGCACATCGGTGTCGACGATGGTGACCGCTATTTCGTCGTCTTGACCTGTGGGCGAGTCGACCCGCTCGATGGTGGTCATAACGCCGTCTCCTTTGCTCCAAGCCCCTCAACCGCCAGCCCGTACAGCTCACTGGCATTTCGCCACAACACCTTCTCGCGCTGCGCGGCGTCCAGCCCCGCTAAATCAGAAGTGACGACCTGGGGCGGCGACGTGGACCAGTGGGGGTAGCTCGATCCGTACATCAGCAGGTCGGACTTGCCGGTGAAGTCCATCCAGCGCTGCATGTCGTCGGTCTCCGTCGGCCCGTCGAACGCCGATGAACAAAACCGGACGTGGCCGGGCAGGTATTCGCTGGGATAGCGGTCGACCCAGGGTGTTTGGTCGCGCATCGAGAGCCAGAAGGTGTCCAGCCGCCACATCAGCGGGGTCAGGATGTCGTAGCCGCCGTCGGCGAAGACGAACTTGAGACTTGGGTGCCGGCCGAACATGCCCTCGACGATGAGCGTAGCCAGGTGCACGAAGTAATTCAGCGGCATGAACGCCGCATATCCGGGGTAGGTGTGCGCGTGCCCGGCGAAGGTGGGCGGGTGATCGACGCCGTTGCCGCCGTTGATGTGCACCGCAACCGGCAGCCCGTGCGCGGCGGCGGCCTCCCAGATGGGCTCGAACATCGGTTTGCCGTACGGCTCGCGTGACTGCATGGGGACACCGACCTGCACCAGCTTCGGGTGACCGGCGAGGCGCTCGATCTCGGCGACCGCCCCCTTGGCGTCTTCGGGGTTGACGCGGATGGTGCCCCGGAATCGATCGGTGGTGTCGGGCTCCAGCCAACGATCCAGCAGCCAGTCGTTGACCGCGGCGCAGATCCGGCTGTTCAGCAGGTAGTCGGCGATGTTGCCGCGGGTCAGCGGGTTCAGGATGGCGTAATCGACGCCCATGCCATCGAACAGGTGCCGCCTCACGGTGTCGGGATCCGACCCGGGGTAGTGCTCCCCGTAGAGGTCTGCCCGGTAGTCGCCGCCGGGCGCCTGATACCACTGCTGCTCGACGTCGGGGATCGAGCGCAGCTGGTGCGCGGGCGGGAGATAGCGCCGGATTTCGGCGTTGTAGCGGAAATGCGGTTGGACGTTAGCGTCGATGATCGGGCTCATGCGGTCAGGTACACCTCCCCGTCGGTGACATCGACTTCGTAGGTGCGGATGCGGCGTCGCGGATCGGCCACGTTTTGACCCGTGGTGACGTCGAATTCCCAATTGTGCCAAGGGCATCGAACGATCTGTCCGTCACGCACCCGGCGCATCCCGTCGGGTGATTCCGGAGCCGATTCGTTGGTGCCGCCGATCAAGCCCAGACACAGCGGGGCGCCCTCGTGTGCGCAGTAGTTCACGATCGCGTACAGCTCGCCGCGCACGTTGTAGACGCCCACGCCGAACTTTCCGACGTCGACCAGCTTCATCCCGCCGGGTGGCAGCTCGTCGAGGGAACACACGAATCGCCGCGTGGGCACCTGAGAATCACCGCCTCTTGCTCCCTGAACATCAATACTGTGCCCGTTACGGTAACCACCACAAGCCGTTGGGCTTCGTTGCTATTTATATTATGATAGCGACATTCCCCGGCACCTATCCGCCTTAATGGCTGCTCAGGAGAAGCGCGAATGACGCTCAGCACCGACCACTCCGATCCCAGTGGCCAGCCCGTCACCCTGGACCTCACCGGTGAAACCAGCCCGTACCCGTTCTTCGAATACATGCGGCGCACCGATCCGGTCTGGCATGGTTCGCTGGCGGACCACTCACAGATGCCGGAGGAACTGCGGCCGAGCGACGAATGGGTTTTGTTCGGTTACGACGGCCTATTTCAGGCATTCCGCGACGACCGCGTCTTCACGTCGGCGAAGTACGACCAATCCATCGGATTGGTGATGGGGCACACCATCCTGGCGATGGGCGGCAAGGAGCATCACGACCACCGCAGCCTGGTGGCCAAGGCCTTCCGCGCCACCGCGCTGGAACGTTGGGAGCCGTCGGTCATTGGGCCGGTCTGCGATCAGCTGATCGACGAAATCAAGTACGACGGTCATGCCGACCTGGTGGAGGCGCTGACGTTCGAGTTTCCGACCAGGATCATCTCCGTACTGCTCGGGCTTCCGCCCGAGGATCTCGACCTGTTCCGGCGGCTGTCGCTCGACCTCATCTCGATTCCGACCGACATCATGGCCGGGCTGAACGCTGCGGCTGAGTTGCACGGCTACTTCCTCGAACAGGTGGAGCAGCGGCGGCGCAAGATGACCGACGACATCATCGGCGACCTGGTCGCCGCCGAGATCGACGGCGAGAAGCTCACCGACGAGGCGATCATCGCGTTCCTGCGCCTGCTGCTGCCGGCCGGACTGGAGACCACCTATCGCTCGTCGGGCAACCTGCTGCACCTGCTGCTGACCCACCCCGAGCAGCTGGCGATGGTCCAGCAGGACCGGTCATTGATCCCGGCCGCCATCGAGGAGGGCCTTCGGGTTGAAACGCCACTGACGATGGTCATGCGGACAACCACCCAAGAAATCGAAATAGGCGGCAAGAGAATCCCGGCCGACGCACAGGTCGATATGTGCATGGGCTCCGCCAACCGCGACGAAAGCCGTTGGCCCGACCCCAATGCGTTCGACATCCACCGGCCGCGCCACACCCATATCGCGTTCGCGGCCGGTATTCACATGTGCTTGGGTATGCATTTGGCACGGCTGGAAACGCGGGTCATGTTGAACAGCCTGTTCGACCGCGTCAAGGATTTGGCCTTCGTGCCCGACGACGGAACCGGCGAAGAGTCCAAGATCGTCGGACTCACCTTCCGGTCGCCCAACAAGCTTCCGGTCACGTTCACCCCGGCCGCATGAGAAGCCGCGCGGCGATCCTGCACGACGTCGGCGGGCCTTGGTCCGTCGAGGAATTCGAGCTGGACCCGCCGCGCGCCGGCGAAGTCCTGGTGCAGATGGCCGCCGCCGGGTTGTGCCACTCCGACGACCACATACTCAAAGGCGACATGTCGGCACCCAACGAGGTGATGCGTTCCCTCGGCCTGCCAACCATGTTCCCGACGATCGGCGGCCACGAGGGCTCCGGCATCGTGCGCGAAGTCGGCGACGGTGTAACCGATTTCGTCCCGGGCGACCACGTGGTGATGTCGTTCGTCGCCGTGTGCGGACAGTGCCGCTGGTGCGCAACCGGAATGGAGTACCTCTGCGACGTCGGCATCGGCACCATGATCCCGGGAATGCCCACCGACGGCACCTTCCGCCACCACACCGCCGACGGCCGGAAACTGGGACACCTCGCCAAGGTCGGCGCGTTCGCGGAACACACCGTGGTGTCGACGAATTCGCTTGTGAAGATCGAGCCGCACCTGCCGCTGGCGCCGAGCGCGCTGCTGTCGTGCGCCATCCCGACCGGCTACGGTTCCGTCGCGAACCGCTCGAACATGCGCGCCGGCGACACCGTCGTCGTGATCGGCGTCGGCGGTATCGGCACGGGCGCGATCCAGGGCGCCCGGATCAACGGCGCCGCGCAGATCGTTGCCGTCGATCCCGTTGAGTTCAAACAGAAGTCGGCGCTGCAGTTCGGCGCCACGCACAGCGCCGCAACCGTCGCCGAGGCGCTGGACCTGGTGCGGGGCCTGACGTACGGGGTGATGGCCGACGCCGTGGTGGTCTCGCCGTCCCTGATCACCGCCGACGACGTCCGCGATGCGGTGCAGCTCACGCGCAAGGGCGGGACCTGCGTGCTGACCGGCATGACCTCGCAGCTGACCCGATCGGTCAAGATCGATCTGCAGGACTTCATCCTGATGAACAAGACGCTGGCCGGCACCATATTCGGGTCGTGCAACCCCAAGGCCGACATCACGCGGCTGGCCAGGCTCTACCAGACCGGACAGCTGCAGCTCGACGAGATGATCACCAGGCGCTATCGCCTCGACGACATCAACGATGCCTACGACGACCTCCTCAACGGCACAATCGTCCGCGGCATCATTGATTTCGGGATCAACTGAGATCCTCGCGGGCCATCACCCGCTGCGCCTGGCCGTACGCGTCGATGGGGCTGTGCAGCGCCAAACCGCCGTCGGCGTGCACGATTTGACCAGTAACCCAAGGCAATTCGAGGACGCCCACGATGGCCCCGGCCACGTCGGTGGCTTCCCCGAGGCGGCCGAACGCTGTCCGCTCGGACAGGCCTTCCACCCAGCCGGGAAGTTGTTCCGGTTTGGCCAGCATCGGTGTCCGCGTGACGCCGGGCCCGACGGCGTTTACCCGGATGCCGTGCACGCCCCATTCCACGGCGGCGACCTTCACCAGCATGTCCACGCCCGCCTTAGACACGCAGTAGGCGCCCATGTCGCGATCCGCGAGGGTGCCGCTGATGCTCGACACCGCGACGATCGAGCCGCCCACGCCGGCCTCGATCATGGCCTGCGCCCCGGAACGGATGGTCAGCCAGGTGCCGGTGAGGTTGACCGCCAGCACCCGTTCCCATTCCGAAGGTGGTTGTTCCAGCAACATGCCCGTCGCGCCGATTCCGGCGCAGGTCACTATCCGGGTTGGCGCGCCGCGGTCGCGCACGGTTTGCGCCATCGCCGCCGCCACCGCGTCGGGATCGCTGACATCGCAGGCGATGTCGCCACCGGACAGGTCCCACACCACGACGTCATGACCCGCCCCGCGCAGCCGTGCGGCGACCTCCCGCCCGATCCCCGACGCGCCGCCGGTCACCATGGCCGTCATTTCGCGGGCCCGATCAACTCGACGAGCACACCGTCGGGCGCGGTGATCACCGCCATCGGGACCGTCTTGCCGCCCGGGGCCGGCACGCTGATGCGGCGGACACCGTCGGCGAAACCCGATGCGGCCAGGGCGGAAAGCGTCTCGTCGACGTCGCGCTGCAGGGAGAGCAGGAAAAACCCGTGCCGGGGCCGCGGGGGCGGGGCCGCCGCGTCGTCGGCGTCCTCGAAGACAACCAGTTCAACGATGCCGGTGTCGGGTGTCCGCGGATCGCCCAGGAAAACCGAGCGCAGCGCATTGGTTTTCGCGCCGAACAGTTGTGGCCAATTCCCAACGAAGGTGTGGTCGAACAGTTCGGTGAATCCCAGGCCGTCGCGCCAAAACTTCATCGAGCGTTCGACGTCGGCGGTGCAGATCGCGGCGTGATGAATACCCGGCATACGCCTACATTAGGCGCCGCTGCACTTCAAATGCGAGACACAGCTCGGCTATATCCCTTGGGCGAGATAAGGATCGGCCCGTGCGTTGCTCGATTCTCCGGAACCGGTAACGCACGGTGTTGGGGTGGCAGATAAGTGCTTCGGCGGTGTCGCGCACCGACGCGTCGCTGTTCTGCCACACCCGAAGCGTCTCGAAGAGAAGTTCCCGTTCCTCCTCACCGAGGTCGCTGAAACCGTCCAACACGGTCGCGACCGATTTGATCATCACCTCGGGCGCGCTGACGGCGGCGGTAGCCAGGATGGAACCATCGAATACCGCGACCCGATCGGCGCCGCGCGCGCCGCGTCGTAGCGTCACCTTGGCGACGTGGAAGGCCTGCGGTGTGTCCCGCAGATCATCGAAGCTCGCACTGATCCCGACGCGGTCGGTCGTCACGCGAGACAGCAAGGCGAGGATCTTGTCGAGGTGCTGCGCGGACTTGATATGGACGATCCCGACCTGCAAATCGGGCAGCATGCGCCACGCGGAGTACACGTCCAGGCTGCGCAGCTTGGCTTCGATTTCGGGCAGTGCCACGTTGCTGATAGCGGGCACCTCGGCGGCGACGACGACGAACGGCCCCTGGCTCGGTAGCCGCAGGTGGTTGGCGATCTCCCACACGCTCCACCGATCGAGGATTCGTCCATAAAGGAGTGAGTCCATCAGCATCGGACGTCGCGGTTCCTCACCGAGCAGCTGGCGCTTTTGCTCGTCGCGGTATCCGGCCACGATGGCGGTCGCGACCAGTTCGGCGAAAACGCCGATCCGGGCCTCGGTGTCCGCGGGCATCGGGCCCGCCCGAACGGAACCGACGGCGGCCAAGCCCCACACGTGCCCATCGACAATGACCGGGACCCCGACCGCCGAGGGCACGCCCACCTCCCGGACCTGTGCGGCGACCGACCCGCCGACGTTCTCGTAGTTGTCCAATCGAGCGGGCCGGCCCGTGCGATACACCACCGCCGCCAGAGTCTCACCGTCGACGGGTGTTAGGGTGCCCACCGCCCACCTTGGATGCGGTGTCGGTTCGGCGGCTCCGGCGACCATCGTGATCTCGGCGCTGCTCTCATAGCGCCATAGGCCGGCGTTCGACGCCGCTACGCACCTGCGCATTTCGTCGGTTACCGCGTCGAATACCTCCGGCGGTTCGGCACCCGTGGCCACCAGCTTGGCGACTCGCCGCAGGGCCTCCCGCTCGACGGCAAGCCGTCGGTACTCGACGTCCGGCCCCCTGGCCTGGCCAGTGCGGAGTTGGTCCATGGCTTTCTCGCAATGAACGCGCCGGGCCGGTCATCCGATGTCGAACTGCCGGCCCGGCGTCACCTTCAACGCGCCGTCAGGCCTGCTTGACCACCTCGATCTCGAGGGTGACCGTCACCTTGTCGCCGACGACCGCGCCGCCGGTTTCCAGCGGCAGGTCGATGTCGATACCGAAGTCCTTGCGGTTTAACACGACCGACGCCTCGAATCCCGCGACTTCGCCGTGGCCCATGCCCGGGTTCACACCGTAGAAATCCAGGTCGAGGGCGACCGGCTTGGTAACGCCTTTGAGGGTGAGCTCACCGCGGAGCACATAGTTGTCGCCGTTCGACTCCACCGCACTCGCGGTAAATGTCGCGACGGGGTACCTCTCGACGTCGAAGAAGTCGGCCGACTTAACGTGAGCGTCGCGCTGGTCATTGCCGGTGTTGACGGAATCCACCGCAATCTCGGCGTGCACCGATGGCGTACCGTCCTCGGCAGCCACGATCGCGCCGCTGAAGTTGTCGAATTTGCCGCGGACCTTGCTGACCATCAGATGACGTACCCAGAAGTTGATCGACGAGTGCACCGGGTCGATCGCCCACGTGCCGGCGGCGAGCTGGGTGGTTGCGGTTGCAGTCATGTTTGTGCGTCTTTCCTGTTCGGGGCGACGGCCTGCCCGACGCCTTCACAACACTAAGCGGACTGCAGTCCGGTTTTATTCCAGGCTGAGCGCCTGAAACGACTCGATGAGACGTCCGACATCGCGGCGCATCACCTCAGCCTGCGATGAAAAAGGCGAACCTTGAGTTCGCCCGGTTCTGCGCGTGACCGTCTGTCACACCGACGTCGACGAACTCCGCGGGGCGCTTGGGCACATGACCGACATGCCTCAGCTGCCAGCGATCCAGGCCGCTTCCTCCCCCGGCTCGGGTAGCACGCGCCCACCTTCGACAGCGAAGCTGGCCGAACTGCTTTGAAAGACCACCAGCACCCGATCGGCGGGGACGCCCGTCACCCGTGTGACGGCGGCGGCGATTTCGGTGGCGAGGCGCGTGACCTCGGTTTTCGGGTGGCCCTCGCGGATCCAGCCGCTGACGAGGATTGGGCTGGCCGGTACGGCATCGGTGTAGACGCTGTCGACGGGCAGTTCGTGGAAACCACGTTGACGTAGGTGCTCGGCACGTGGTTGATCTCGGAGTGGATGGTCCCAATCTCACCCGCGAGCGCCTTCTTCGTCTGAGCCGACAACGTTGATTCTGTTGTGGTGCAGGTATAGACAGGCATGTTTACCCCCTCTACGCGGTCAGCCCAGGTGCGCGGCTTGCGGTTTGGTCGGCACCACGATGACGGTGGGCCCGTCGGCGGTCAGCGCGGCGGTGAATTCGTGGGCGAGCTTCTCTGTGCTGTCCACATTGATCGCGCGTAACCCAAAACCCGTTGCGATGGAGGCGATGTCCAGGCCCGGCAAGTCCAGGCCCGGCACGCCGGGCGTCTTCTCCAATTTTGCGAACGACTTCAGGATCGAGTATTCGCCATTGCGCATCACCACAAACACGAGCGGCAGACGGTGTTGGGCGGCAGTCCAAATCGCCTGCACCGAGTATTGGAAGGACCCGTCGCCGATGGTGGCGACGACGGTGCGCTTGACACCGCGTGCTCGATCGCCCAGGGCGACGCCGACCGCGGCGGGAACACCCCACCCGATACCGCCACTGGCCGTTGCGAAGAACCCACCCGAACGGGTGGTGGGGATAAACCGTAGCTGCTGAGCGATGGTCGAGGTCGATTCGGTCACGACCGGCGAATCGGCGGGTTTGACGTCAGCCAAGGTCGACCACACCGCATCCGGCGTCAGCGGCGGAGTCGTTTCGGCGGCCACGGACGGGCGCGGGGCAGGCGCTGGCGGGGCCGGCCGATCACTGCGCTTTTCGATC
>Ga0335076_10001699_pt1 | contig 21456 bp, 20 predicted proteins | sample Lox_Sample_25_FD_206717 | JGI IMG/M metagenome (GOLD analysis project Ga0335076, IMG submission 206717) | Soil microbial communities from Loxahatchee National Wildlife Refuge, Florida, United States - Lox_Sample_2.5 | ecosystem: Environmental > Terrestrial > Soil > Wetlands | place: USA... | reverse complement strand
GTCAGGGCCGGGCCAGGCCGAGGATCGGCAGCAGGTCGCGGAAGTCGGTGATCGTGTAGTCGGGCCCGCAATCCCGGTAGGCCTTCGCGCCCTGGTCGGAATCGAACAGCACCGTGGTCATCCCGGCTTCCCGGGCGCCGTAGATGTCCCGGTACATGTCGTTGCCGACGTACAGCGCGTGCCCGGCCGGGACGCCCATGCCGTCCAGCGCGTACTGGAACAGGCGCCGGTCCGGCTTGCGGTAGCCATGGTCGCCGGAAATGACGATCGGGTCGAAGTAGCCGAGCAGGCCGACCTTGTGCAGCTCACCGCGCGCGTACATGCTCTGCGCGTCGGTGACGACGGCGAGCGGGTAACGCGCCCGCAGCACGTCGAGCATCTCCAGGACGTACGGGTACAGGCCGAGCCGCCGGCGTGAAATGCCGCGGCACATCTCGGCCAGGAACTGCGGCATCTGCTGCAGCTTCCCGGGCGGCAGCCTATGGGTGAAGTCCGTCCCGTGCGCCTCGATGATGCTGCGCCAGATGCCGACCGCATCGAATTCCGGGTACTGCTCCGGGCTGGCCCGCAACTGTTCCTTCATCAGCTGGAAATAGGTGTCCCGGAGTTCCTGCCGGTGCAGGTCGATGCCCTGGTAGGTGAGGAAGTGCGCCGCGGCCCGGAAGATTCGCTCTTCGTCGTCATCGGCCAGGATCCTGACCAGGGTGCCGTTGACATCGAAGGCGACCGCTCGGATGTCCATGCGCTGCGTCCGTACCCCCCGCTCGGCAAGGCGACAGCACCGAGTCTAGGAGGTGGGGCGGGTCAGGCGGCGTGCAGCAGGTTCTTGGCCTGCTTCACCAGCCTGCTGCCGTAGTCCCGGCCGATGTAGTCGTTGCGCGCGACGCGCAGCAGGTTCAGCGCCATGTAGTACGGCGCACGGCCAGACACCGACTCGAACGTCTGCTCGCGGTCCGGGAAGTGGCAGCTGTACTCCCACAGGAAGTGCCCGATGAACGGCTCCGCGCGGCGCCGGTCGCCGGAGTCACGCATGAACGCGTGCTGGAGTTCACCAGCCACCCGCCCGACGTCGAACACCCGGTCGCCGCGCTTCATCCGCTCCAGGTCGATGGCGGCCACGTCCATGTCGTGGCCGAACAGGAAGTTCGCCGGGGTCGCGTCGCCGTGCAGCCAGACCTGCCGGTCCTGCCACATCCGTGGCCGCTCCCGCCAGCGGTCGCGCAGCCCGGACAGCTCGTCGGCATCCCGCTGGCTGATCCGGTGTGCCTTCCTGAGCCGGCCGACGATGCTGTCGTAGTACCGGCACTCCGGATCAAACCGCACCGTGGCCCCGTTGGCCGTCCGGTTGTGCAGCGTGGCCAGGAAATAGGCCAGCGCGGTCAGCCGCCGGTACAGGTGCGCCTCGTCGCGGTGCTGGGTGGCCCGCGCGATCGCGTGGCTGAATTCCTCGCCCGCGTAGTACTCCACGGCCAGCACGCCGTTGATGTCGCGGCTGACCCCCAGCGGCCGGATCACGTGGTGCGGCGACCCGACCAGGTTGTACCGGCGCAGCGTGCGCAGGCAGTCGTACTCCTGGCGGGCCATCCAGGCCGCCTTGTCCAGATCCGGGCGGAACCGGGTGCCGTAGAACTTGCAGATGACCTTGGTGCCGCTGAACTTCTCCTGGTACGCGTAGACCTCGTTGCTCCCGGACAGCCGGAAGACCCGGAACGCCAGCTGGCGCTCTTGCACCTGCAGGCGATCGCGCATGATCGTGCTCAGGAAACCGTGCAGCGGGTCCTCGCCCGCGACGTAACCGACATATTTCCCGTTCATCGGAGCCTTCCCTCGCGCCGGGCCGCACAGCAACGGCAGCGAGCAGTCCCCGTACCGTCCCCCGGGGGCGCGGTGCCCCGTCATATCCCATTCACCGCGCCTTTACCCAGATGGAGACCTTTTGTCCACCCCTGATACAAGTTCTTCGCGCAGGGTGCGCTGGACGTAGGCCATGGCCTCCTGGGCGGCCGGGTCGGCGAAGCGGCTGGCCAGCTCCTCCGGCGCGACGTCCGCCACATGCTCGTGCAACCACCACAGATGTCCCTGGGGGTCACGAACACGGGCCACCCGCTCGCCAAAGGCGAGCATGGTCGGCTGGGTCACCACCCGCGCAGCGGCCGCGACGGCCCGCTCCACGGCCGCGGCGACGTCACTGACATAGACACGCAGGTGAGCCGGGGTCGGTGGCCAGCCTGGCTTGGCGTCGAACAGCATGATGACGCTGTCGCCGATCTCGACCTCGGCATGACCGATGTCTCCGTCGGGATCGAGGAACCGGGAGCCTGGAGTCTCAACCGCGCCGAACACCGCGGCCAGGAAGCGCACCTCGGCCTCGGTGTCGTGGCTGATCACCCAGGCGTTGACGTGCGCGTAGCGTGGCGGAACCCGAACCTGTTGCCTGGCTGACATGCAACCGATCGTGTCAGGGACCACCGACAGTTCCGCAAGGGGTTGCGCAGACGGCAAAATTGTGGCATGCAAAGGTTATTGGATTGCGCGCCGGCCGCGCTGGAGACGGCCGGGCGCGGGGGGAACGTGGGGAGGGCCACAAGTGGCCGCGAGGGTGGGGTTATTGGGGCTTTCCTGTCCAACTCCCGGAATTCCCCGGCGGGCTGATCGAGCTCGGCGCCCTGCTGATGACCTAGCCCGGAAGGCTGCCCCGGACCCCAGTCCGGCGACAGCCTTCCGGGCTTCCCCCGCTGGCCATGACTTCCGCTAGAACGTGAACTGCTCCCCGCCGTCGATGTCGTACGTCGCGCCGGTGAGCGCGGTGTTGGTCATGATGTGCACGGCCAGCGCGGCGACGTCGGCCGGCCCCACGACGCGGCCGATCGGCAGGGTCCTGCGCAGCTCATCCCGCCGCGCCTCAAGCTGATCCCCGAGCAGCCGGGCCGACAGCGGGGTGTCCACGAAGCCGGCCGCGATCAGATTGGCCCGGACCGGCGCGATCTCCAGTGCCAGGCTGGCCACGAACGCCTGCAGCGCGGCGGTGGCCGCCGGGAAGATGCCCGCGCCGCGCCCGATGTGACGGCCGCCGGTGCCGCCCATGAACAGCAGCGTGCCGCCCGGCCGCATCCTGGGCGCCGCGTTCCGCGCGACCTCCAGGTCCAGCGCCACGTGATCGCTGAGCGCGTCCCGCACCTGGGCCGCGTCCATCTCCAGCAGCGGCTTGTACGTCGGCCCGCCCCCGGTGACCAGGACATGGTCGATCGGTGCGGGCAGGTCCGCGAAGAACCCTCGCAGCGCGGCCGGGTCGGTCGCGTCGAACGCCCCGGTGCGCGCCGCCCCGACCTCGTCCGCCGCCTGCTTGAGCCGGTCCGGATTGCGCGCGACCAGGATGACGTCGGCCCCTTCGGCCCGGGCCCGCCGCGCCGTCTCCAGGCCGATGCCGGCGCTGCCGCCGATCAGCACGACGGTCTGCCCGGCCAGTTCCGGTCCGGTGCTCATGATTGCCCCCTCACCCGGACACGGTGGCCATCTGCGCGTCCATCGGCCCCATCGGCCGCGGCTTGTCGGCCACCTGCATCTGGAGCGCCATCATTGCCGGGCCGTAGATCCCGGAGAAGCTGGGGAACGGCTGGATCGTGTCGGCCAGCACGTCCAGCGGGACGTGTGCCCGGATCGCCAGCGTGGCCTGCTGCAGCCACTCCCCGGCTTCCGGCCCGAGCGCGTACGCGCCGGTCAGCCGCTGGCCGTCGCTGAGCAGGGTGAGGAACCCGTTGGATTTCTCCCAGTTGTGCGTATAGGTGGCGGTCTTCGGCACCTCGGACAGCGGCGCCGTAGCACTGTACGGCGCCTCGGTCGCGCCCACCGCCGCGGCCTGCGGGTCGGTGTAGACGGCCCGGGGCACCGCTTCGTAGTTGGCCGGACGGTTCTCGCCGGCGATGTTCGCCGCGACCACGTCACCCTCGTACTCGCCGACGTGGGTCAGCGGCCAGATCCCGGTGACGTCGCCGATCGCCCACAGCCGCTCACCCACCCGCATGAACTCGTCCACCTTGATGCCGTGCGGGTTGACCTCGACACCGACTGTCTCCAGGCCGATTCCCGCCACCCGCGGGCGGCGGCCGGTGCACACCAGGAGCTTGTCCCCGCGCACCTCGGTGCCGTCGGGGAACGACAGCACGTACTCATCGCCGTCGCGCCGCGCGGCGCTGGCATGCTGGCCGAGCCTCAGCTCGATGCCGTCCTGGCGCAGCGCCTCGCTGAGCCCGTGGCCCAGCGGCGCGGCCTCCCGGGGCAGCACCCGGTCGGCACCCTCGACGACCACCGCCTGGCCGCCGAACCGGTGGACCACCTGGGCCAGTTCGACGCCGGCCGGCCCGCCGCCCAGCACCAGCATCCGCCGCGGCACGGCCTTCATGCTGGTCGCCTCCCGGGTGCCCCACACCCCGTCCAGGTCAGCCAGCCCCGGAGTCGGCGGCACGAACGGTTCCGCGCCGGTCGCTACCACGACGTGCTCCGCGGTGTGCCGGGTGCCGTCCACCTCCACCACGCCGGTGCCAGCCAGCCGCCCGGTGCCGCGGATCAGGTCGATGCCCCGGCTGGCCAGCCACCGCTGCTGCCCGGCGTCGGTCCAGTTCGACACCATGTAGTCCCGGTAGGCCAGCGCGGCCTGCACGTCGACCTGCGCGCGCGCGCCGGCGTCCAGCGCGCCGTGCACCGCCTCACCGGGGCGCAGCAGCGTCTTGGACGGGATACACGCCCAGTACGAGCACTCACCGCCGACCAATTCCCGCTCCACCACGGCGACCCGCAGCCCGCGCGCGGCCAGCGCCCCGGCGCAGTGCTCACCTGGCGCCCCACCGCCGAGGATGATCACGTCGTAGTCGTTTGAGCCCATCGTCTACCTCCGTCGGACGGCCTGCGGCGGGGTGGCGTCCCCCCACCCCAATACCCAGCGTCGGCGACGATCTTGCTGTCCCGCCGCCGTTAATCACCTCGCGTTACGCTAGCCCCAGACCCGACGCGCCACGCTGGGAGGGCTTCGTCATGGCAGCACACTGGCGTGTTCCGGCCGGGCTGCACGCGGCCGCGGCCCGGCTGCCGGCCGAAGGCGAACTGCCCTCGCTGGCCGGCGCGACCGGGTGGCTCAACTCGCCGCCGCTGGGGCCAGCGGACCTGCGCGGGAAGGTCGTGCTGGTCGACTTCTGGACCTATACCTGCATCAACTGGCTGCGCACCCTGCCCTACCTGCAGGCGTGGGCGGCGAAGTACGCCAGCCAGGGGCTGGTGCTGATCGGCGTGCACACGCCGGAGTTCCCGTTCGAGCACAACCCGGATAACGTCCGCTCGGCCATCCGTGACCTGGGCGTCGGCTACCCGGTCGCGACCGATAACGACTACGCGGTGTGGCGTGCCTTCGATAACCACTACTGGCCCGCCCTGTACGCGGCCGGCCCGGACGGCACCATCCGGTATCACCACTTCGGCGAGGAGGCGTACACCCGGACCGAGATGGCCATCCAGCAGCTGCTGGCCGAGGCGGGCACCGCCGCTGGCGGTACTGAGCTGGTCTCGGTCGACGTCGATGCAGGCGGCCTGGCCGCCGCCGCGGACTGGGACACGCTGCGCTCACCGGAGAACTACCTCGGCTACGAGCGCACCGAGAACCTGGTGTCCCCGGGCGGCCCGGTACCCGGCGAAGCGCACCGCTATACCGCCCCGTCCCGGCTGCTGCTCAACGAGTGGGCGCTGGCCGGCGACTGGACCCTGGCCGAGCAGGCCGCCACGCTGAACGCGGTCGGCGGCCAGATCATCTGCCGGTTCCACGCCCGCGACGTGAACCTCGTCATGGGCCCGGCCCAGCTCGGCAGCAGCGTGCCATTCCGGGTCACCCTGGACGGGCAGCCACCTGGCACGGCGCACGGCATCGACGTGGACCCGGCCGGCGCTGGCACGGCGCGGCAGCAGCGGCTCTACCAGCTCATCCGCCAGCACGGCCCGATCACCGACCGGACCATCGAGATCACCTTCCCGGATCCCGGCATTCAGGGCTTCGCGTTCACGTTCGGCTAGCGCAGCCGGGGCCGAGTTTCGGCTAGCCAGCCGGCCTCAGCCGGCCTCAGCCGACCTGGCTGGCCTGGCCGGCCCAGAACGGCGCCCGCAGTTCACGCTTGAGCAGCTTGCCCGAGCCGGTGCGGGGGAGTTCGGCCACGAACGACACCGAGCGGGGGCACTTGTAGCCGGCCAGCTGCTGGTGCGCGAACTCGATCACGTCCGTCTCGGACAGCGCCGCACCGGGACTGCGCACCACGGTGGCGTGCACCTGCTCACCCCACTCCGCGGAGGGGATGCCGAACACCGCGACGTCGAAAATGCCCGGATGGTGTTCCAGCGCGGCTTCGATCTCGGCCGGGTAGACATTCATCCCACCCGAGATGATCATGTCGTTCTTCCGGTCGCAGATGTAGTAGTAGCCGTCTTCGTCCCGGTAGGCGATGTCGCCCACGGTGTGGAAATCGCCGCGCGTGGCGGCCTGGTAGCTATCCGGCTGCTTGTAGTACTCGTTGAACACCCCGGTGGACCTGACGTAGAGCTCACCGGGATGCCCAGGCCCGGTCCCGGTCACCTCGTCGCCCGCCGCGTCGAGCAGGACGATCTCAATGCCCGGTGCTGGCTGGCCGCACGAGCCGGGCTTGCGCAGCTGGTCCTGCGGTTGGAGCACGCAGTTCACCCCGAGCTCGGTCGATCCGTAGATCTCCCAGAGCGAGCCCGCCGGGAAGTCGGCCAGATAGGCCTGCTTGAGGGCCATGCTCCACGGGGCCGCGTTGGCCAGCATGATCCGCATCGAGGACCGGTCATAGCGGGCTTTGACCTCGGCGGGCAGCGCGCACACCAGCCGGATCAGCGGCGGCGCGGAGAATGTGGACGTGACCCGGTAGGTGTGCACCAGCCGGAGCCAGTCCTCCGGCTCGAACCTGCGCTGCACGACGATCGTCTGGCCGAGCAGCAGCCCGGCGCTCATGAACGCCAGCGGGCCGCTGTGATAGAGCGGCCCGGAGGTGAGATAGATGTCGTCCGGCGTGTAGCCGATGAGGCCGAGCAGGGCGATGGACGTGCTCTGGTCGGTCAGCTTGCGGTAGGCGCCCTTCGGCTTGCCCGTCGTCCCGGACGTGTAGATCATCGTCGCGCTGGTGTCCTCTTCCGACCCGGGCGGCGGTTCGGCAGACGCCCCGGCGACCACGTCCTCGCCGAGCATGCCGTCCGGGGCGGCCCCGCTATGGACGAGCACGTGGCGCAGCCGGCCCAGCTGCCCGCCACCCGGTGCCGCCAGCAGGTGCGCGTACTCCGCGTCGACGTAACCGGCGCTCGCGTCGGAATGGGCCACGATGTACTGGGCTTCCGCCGGGGTCAGCCGGTAGTTCAGCGGGACCGCGACCGCCCCGAGCTTCCTGGTCGCGTTGATGATGGCAACCACCTGCGGCGAATTGGGCCCGCACCAGATCACCTTGTCGCCGCTGGTCACGCCGAGCGCGGCCAGCGCGTTGGCCAGCCGGTTGGCCGCCGCCTCGAGCTCGGCGTAGGTCCACGACACGACGGCCGCGCCGGGCTGATCATCGATCACGGCGAGCTTGCCGGGCTGGGTTGACGCGTAAGCGGTCAGCACATCAGGCAGGTGATCCGCGGCCACACTCGTCATCGTCGCTGCTGCCGGCCCGGGCCGCAATGCTCAGCCAGATGGCTCCTCGGTTGCGCCGACCGCGGCCGTGATGTCCTGGATGGCCGCAGTCTCTTCTGGGCTGACCCGCTGCCCGTGTTCCCGGTGCGCCGCCGCGACCTTGCCGGCCAGGGTGACCACGAAGTGCCGGTAGTCGTTCAGCTCCTCGGGCGTGGCCGTCTTCCCGACCAGGCTGGCCGCCTCGCGCAGCTGGGCCAGCCCATGCTCCTTGAGCTCGTCGGGGGAGTGGAACCGGTTGTGCTCCAGCTTCGGCCTGGCCGCCACGATCTCGTCCAGCAACTCGCTATCGCCGTGCTCGCGCCGGGCGTCGGTGTAGGCCTCGGCCATCGCGATCGTCTCGCGGATCGTCCCGCCGTGCGCCGCGGTGATCACGATCAGCCCGGCCGTGGGCGGGCCCTCCAGCACGGTCTGCCAGTCCGCCGGGCTGAACGCGCTCTTCGCTGTCATGCCCTTGCCCTCCTCAGAACGGTGTCGGTATGTACCGCAACCGCAGGTCCGGCCCGGCCTAGCCGCCGCGCCGCTGCCGCTTGGGTAGCGTAACGTCGCGGCCGGCAGCGGCGTGTACGGGATCTGGCTGAGCAGGTGATGGATGATGTTGAGCCGGGCGCGCCGCTTGTCGTCGCGGCACACGCCACCGGCGTAGCGGGTGACCAGGACGCTGGACAGCTGCATGCTGATGCTGGTACCGGCCGAGGATGCTGAGCAGCGCGTTCACTCTGTTAACGGGATCGTGCTGACGGCCAGGCTCAGCGTGTCCGGGCCGCCTGGGAGCGCGCCGCCCGCGCCCGGCTGGTCGATGGCGAACAGCCTGAGCTGGGCTCCACTGAGATGGCGACCGCGAGCCCAGTCGGTCAGCGCTTGCACCATGTCGCTGAGGTGGTCGGAACAGGCCGCCGCGCTGGTGTGCACTGGCCCGGTGCCATCCGCGGCATCCAGGTCGGCCCGGAAGCGTGGCGGCCGGCAGCAGGCACCGTCGGTGTGGCAGGTGTGCACCTGCGTCGGGTGTGGCGGGGGAGTCATCTCAGATCCTGTTCAGGAGTATGGCCGGGAATGCTGCGGGCAACCGGTGCCTGCGGACGGCGGCACCCTGGGGCGCGGCCGGATCGTGCGGACTGCCGTGCGGGTTGCGCAGAGTGCGGATCTGTCGGGGTGTTTTCGCCGGTCACGACCCTAGGCGTGCAGTCTGCCCGGCGGGCTTTGCACTACGTCGTCCATTAGCTGAGTCCTCATCTGGGAGCCGGCTGTAGGTGGGCGCCGGCCCCTGCGGCAGCAGGGTCGCCGCCATATTCATGAATGACGCCATAGACCAGGCGCGATGGGGCTGATCTGTGCGGTCGGCTTGCCCGAACTTACGAGTAACTTTTTTGACATATAGGCCAAGCTCCGAGTCCTCAACCCCGGTCGAGCCGGTCTGTTCTGCTCGCCTGGGCCGTTATGTCGCCGAGCAGGCTATCGCGCACGGGGATTACCGGGTCTCATTTCCGAGAGAAGTTCTTAGTGAGCGCAAATCGGATGTCTTATGCAATCGTGCGCAGTGCACGCCTATCTGCACGTGCATGGGCTCGTGCAAATGCTTCAAGCAAGTGAACAAACGCTCCGTCGGCGGAAAGGTGGGCAGCCCTGGCCGGATCACTTAGTAGATTGCCGGCTGATGTGCCTGGCCGCGTCCCCCCCACGGTGCGGGGACTCAAGGCATCTGCCGAGGCGCAGACGGAAATATACGGTATGCGGTGTATGTCGCCCTCTCCGGCTAGTAGCTGCAATCGAGTGCCAGCCTGACTGGTGACTGTACGTACCTGCACATGGTCACCCTGCCTACCCGGGCACGCTGACCTGGCGCGCCGCGTCCCGGAACGCCGCTGCGGCGCGGGCGATGTCCGCCCGGCTGGTCTGCCAGTTGGACACGGACAGCCGGATCGCCCGCCGCCCGCCGACGGTCGTTCCGCTGAGCCATGCCTCCCCGCTGTCGTTGACCCGGCCCAGGATCTGGTCGGTGGCCTGGTCGGTGCCGAACCGGAACAGCACCTGGTTGAGCACGACCTCGTTCAGCACCTCGCAGCCGGGAAGCCCGGCGACGCCCGCGGCGAAGGCCCGGGCGTGGGCGCAGGACCGGTCCACCAGGTCCGCCACGCCGCGCTGGCCCAGCGAGCGCAGCGCCGCGTAGACCGCGAAGCCGCGGGCCCGCCGGGAGAATTCCGGGGTCCAGTCGGCGGCGTCCCGGGGCTGCCCCGGCCCGCCCTGGACCAGGTAGCCGGCCGTGACGCTCATCGCGGCCCGGTGCGCGGCCGGGTGGGCGCAGACGGCCACCCCGCAGTCGTACGGGACGTTGAGCCACTTGTGCGTGTCGAACGCCCACGAGTCGGCCCGCCCAGCCCCGGCGACCAGGTGGCGCAGCGCCGGGCTGGCCGCGGCCCACAGCCCGAACGCGCCGTCGATGTGCAGCCACGCCCCGGCCGCGGCGGTGGCGTCGGCGATCGCGCCGAGGTCGTCGATGGCGCCGGTGTTGACCTCACCGGCCTGCGCGCAGACGATCACCGGCGCGCCCCGGGCGGCGGCGAGTTCGGCGCGCAGCCGCCCGGTGTCCATCCGGGCGGAACCGTCGGCCGGGATGACGGTCAGCGCGGCGCGGCCCAGGCCGAGGAAGCGCAGCGCCCGGTCGATGCTGACATGGCGCCGCTGGCCGGCCAGCACCCGGACCGGCGGCGAACCGGCCAGGCCGTCGTCCTCGACGTCCCAGCCCGCCGCGGCCAGCACCTGGTGCCGGGCCGCGGCCAGGCAGGTCAGGTGAGCCAGCTGGCACCCGGTGGTGAAGGCGAACGAAGCGTCCGCTGGCAGCCCGAGCAGCGTGAGCAGCCAGCCGCCCGCCACCTCCTCGGCCACCGACGCGGCCGGCCCGCACGCGTAGAACCCCGGGCACTGGTCCCAGGCCGTGGTCAGCCAGTCGGCCGCGACCGCGGCGGGCAGGCCGCCGCCGATCACGAAGCCGAAGTAGCGGCCGGACGGGATCGCGACCAGTCCCGGTTCCGCGGCCCGGGCCAGGTCCTGCACCACCGGGAATGGATCGGCGGGGCCGGCCGGCAGCGGACCGCCCAGCTGGGACCGCAGCTCAGTAACGCTGGCCGCGGCCCGCACCGGCCGGCCGTCCAGCGACTGCAGCCAGCCGGCGGCCAGCTGGGCGGTGCGGCGCAGCAGATCGGCATCGGGCTTTCCCATCTGGATCTCCTTGGCACGCGTGCTGGCGGTGGGCGACGACCATAAGCCGGGCCAGGCCGGGGCGTCTTGGACGCGATTGCCACGGACTAGATTGGCGCTCGTGGTGGCCGAGACGGCCCGGATGTGGCGGGCCCCGGACCTGGGCGGCCTGGAACTGTTCCGGGCCACGCTGCGCGAGTTCTCGTTTCAGCCGCACGCGCACGAGGAGTTCTTCATCGCGCTGACCGAGGCTGGCCTGGTCGCCCCCAGGTACCGGGGCGCCCGGCACGTGCTCGGCCCCGGTGACCTGCTGGTGCTCAACCCGGGTGAGGCACACGCCGGTGGCCCGCCGGACGGCGGATGCTGGACCTACCGGGCGCTGTACCCCAGCCGGGCGCTGCTCCGTGAGATCAGCGCGGAGTTCCCTCCGGGCACCGCCGCGGTGCCCGGATTCGGCCTCGACGCGGTTCAGGACCGCGAGGTCACCGCGCTGCTGCGCCGCTTCCACCGGCTCACCGAGTCATCCAGCGCCAGCCGGCTGGAACGGGAAACCTGCCTGTCCCGGGCCCTCGTCCTGCTGACCGGCCGGCACGCGCTCGGCCCGGCCGAACCCCGGCCGGCCGGCCGCGAACCTGGCGCCGTCCGCCGGGCCCGGGAGTACCTGGAGGAGCACGCCGCGGGCAACGTGACCCTGGCCGAGCTGGCCCGGCTGGCTGGGCTCAGCGCGTTCTACCTGTGCCGGGTGTTCCGGCAGTCGGTGGGCATGCCGCCGCACGCCTACCAGACCCAGCTCCGGGTCTGGCGGGCCAAAGCCCTGCTCGGCGGCGGGCTGCCGATCGCGTCCGCCGCCATCGCGGCCGGCTTCTACGACCAGGCCCACCTGACCCGGCACTTCAAGCGGATCGTCGGCGTGCCTCCGGGCCGCTATCTCGCAGAGCTGCACCGCTAGTTACTGAAGATGGGGAAGTTGCCCCATGCACTGATCAGGCGCGGAACGTCATTCTCAAGATGCCCGCCCGGCCGGTCCGGCCGGCATCACAGTAAGGAGTCTGGAATGGCGAAGTTCATGGACGTGCACAGCGGATTCACCGGCGTATCCGAGGAGCAACTGCGCGCGGCGCACGAACAGGACCTGGCGATCGAGGCAGCCGAGGGGGTGCACTTCGAACGCGCCTGGTTCGACCCGGACTCGGGCAAGGTGTTCTGCCTGTCGTCTGGGCCGTCCAAGGAGGCGGTGCTCCGGGTGCACGACAAGGCCGGCCACCCCACGACGGAGATCTACGAGGTGCCGGTCGAGATCGCCTAGCCGGTTGATCCGCACGTACCGTGGTGGTCATGCCCACGGCCAACCTGACGTTCCGGCTGCTGGACGGGGCCCAGGCGGCCGGGCACGAAGACGAGCTGCGCGCGCTGCACGCCGAGGTGTACGCCGACCCGCCGTACCGGTGCCGTGCGGACGACGCGGTGTTCGGTGACCGGTTCCGGGTGCAGCGCCGCCAGCCCGGTTTCGCCCTGGCCGAGGCGCGCCATGGCGAATACCTGATCGGGTACGCGGCCGGGATGCCGCTGCGGCCGGCCACGTCCTGGTGGCGGTACCTGACCACCCCGCTGCCCGGCGATATCACCACCGAGCACCCGGGCCGGACGTTCGCGCTGACCGACCTGCTGGTCCGGGCGGCCTGGCGGCAGCAGGGCATCGGCCGGGAACTGCACGACCTGATCCTGGCCAGCCGCGGTGAGGAGCGGGCCACGCTGACCGTGCTGCCCGCCGCCACCCCGGCGCAGCGCGCGTTCCAGTCCTGGGGCTGGCAGAAAGTTGCCCGGACGCGCGGGCCGGAGCCCGGCGGCACTGTGTCCGACGTGCTCGTCATCGCTCTGCCGGTGCCCGCGCCGGCCAGCCGTTAGGCTCGGCACGTGATCACCGGTGTGCACACGATCGTCTTCTCCCCGGACGCCGAGCGGGTCCGGGCGTTCTTCGCCGACGTGCTGGACCTGCCGTCGGTGGACGCGGGCGGCGGCTGGCTCATCTTCGCCCTGCCGCCTGCCGAGCTGGCCGTGCACCCGGCCGATGGAGACGGCCGCCACGAGCTGTACCTGATGTGCGACGACCTCCACGCCACGCTGGCCGAGCTGCGCACCAAGGGCGTCGAGGTGGCCCGGGACGTCTCCGACCAGGGCTGGGGCCTGCTGGCCGCGATCCGGCTGCCGGACGGCAGCGAGCTCCCGATCTATCAGCCGCGGCACGCCTCGCCGCTGCCGGCGCCGGGTAGCCGCGCTGGGTAACTGACCAGGGTGTAGCCGCTGCGCGAGCTCGTCCCGGGAGTGGATGCCCAGCCGCTGGTAGATGTGCCGTAGGTGGTATTCCACCGTCTTGGGGCTCAGGAACAGCGCGGCCGCGGTCTCCTTGGTGGTCTTCCCGCCGGTGAGCAGCAGCGCGATCTGCAGCTCCTGCGGCGTCAGCACGTCGATCGTGCTGGCGTCCCGCGGCTGGCGGGTCTCCCCGGTGGCGGCCAGTTCGGCGCGGGCGCGCTCGGCCCATGGCCGGGCGTCGAGCGCATCGAACGTGTCCGCCGCTGCCCGCAGTTGCTCGCGGGCCAGTACCCGGTTCCGGGACCGGCGCAGCCGCTCGCCAAACGCCAGCCGGGTGCGCGCCGTCTCGAACACGTCCATCGTCTGCTCGTGCAGGCTGACCGCGCGCTCGAAATAGTCCGCGAAGCTGGTGTCCGCGGCCAGCATGCCCCGGCAGCGCAGCGCCCGGGCCACCGGCCAGGGCTGTCCCTTGGCCTCTGCGGCGGCGGTGAACGTGTCCGCGACGGGCTGCGCGTCGACGGTGCGGCCCAGCTTCAGGTAAGCGTCCACCAGTTCGGCGGCCGGGGACAGGTCAGGGTCGGTGATGGCGAGGTCAGCGAGCAGCTGCTGCTGGTGCTCGAAGTGCGCCACCGCACCGGCCGCATCGCCGAGACCAAGCTCGAGTTCGCCGAGGGCGGCAGTGGCCCAGATCTCGTGCAGCCCCAGGCCAAGTCGGCGGCACAGCGCCAGCGCTTCGGCGGCACTAGCCCGGCACTCCTGCTCCCGGCCGCGGCGCGCCTGCAGCCAGACCAGCCCACCTATACCGAACGCCAGTGCCGTCTGCTGTCCGCTCTCCCGTGCGAGGTTGATCGCCTCCCGGTAGGTCGCTTCCGCGACCGCCCAGCGATCGCTGGTGGCCTGATCGCGGGCGATCAGATTGAGCGCAACCGGGAGCACACCGATCGCAGCGTGTGCCCGAGCGGTTTGCACTGCGTGCTCCAGCAGCGATCGCCCGGTGCCGGTCTCCCGCAGGAACAGCGGCACGAGGGCCAGCCAGGGTAGCAGGCGGAGGTCGTCGCGTACCTCGGCTGAACTCTCGGCCAGCGTGACCGCTTCCTTCAGGGCGTCGGTGCCTGCGCCCGCGTCCCCGCCGAAGATCCGGGCTGCGCCGAGGGCCGTTGCGGCCAGGAAGCGGGGGCGAACCGACGGCCGGACCGGCAGGCTGGCCCGGGCGCGCTCGGCGGCGGCTAGCATCTCGGCTGGCTTCCCAGCGTAGAAGCAGGCCAAGGCCGCCTCGGCTAGCATCGTGACGGCCTGTTCCGGCTCGGCCCGGCCGGCCGCCTCTATCAAGATCGCATGACCGCGCATCACCGGGCCGCGCAGCATGGCGATGTGGCCGGCCAGCCAGTCGATCTCGACCAGCGTCCGCGGGGCACTGGCCAGCGTGCGGGCTTCATCCAGCAACGCCACCGCCCGGCTGGTCAGGCCAGCCAGCCAGGCCGCCTCGGCCGCCTGCCAGACCAGCCACCCTCGCCGCTCGGTGTCGGCCGCGAGACGCCCGGCCCGCTCGTATGCGGCCGCGGCGGTCACGTACGCGCTGCGGCCCCGGCTCCGCGCGGCCGCCTGGGCCAGCGCCGCGGACGCCGCCTCGTCCGGGCCGGCCGCGGCCGCGGCCAGATGCCAGGCGCGGCGGTCCAGATCCCGGTCAGGCAGCGCGGCGGCCAGCGCCCGGTGCGCTGCCCGGCGCTGCTCGGCTGGCGCGTCGGCGTACACAGCCGACCTGGCCAGCGGATGGCGGAACTCCATGGTGCCCGCGTGCAGTGTGAGCAGCCCGGCGTTCTCCGCGGCGGCCAGCGCCGCCAGGTCGATGCCCAGCCCGGTCGCGGCCCGGTCCAGGGTGGCCAGATCCCCGGTGTCGCTGGCCGCGGCCAGCACCAGAGCCTGCCGGGCGGCCTGGTCGAGCTGGCTGGCCCGGTGCAGGAACGCACCGGAAACCCGGGCCGGGACGAGGACTGGGCCGCCTTCCGGGGTCAGCATCACGTCGGCGGCGTCCACCGCGAGTTCCAGCAGCGCGAGCGGGTTGCCGGCCGTGGCCAGGTGCAGCCTCCGGGCCGACTCGGCGGGCAGCCCGGGCATCAGCGCGGCCGCCTCGTCGCTGGTCAGCCCGGTGAGCCGGAGCGCGGGCAGGTCGGCCCCGTCGAGCAGGGACGGCTCACCGTCGCGGACCGCGACCAGGACGGCGACCGGGTCGGCCATCAGCCGCCGGAACGCGAACAGCAGTGCCTGCGCGCTCGATCCGTCCAGCCACTGGGCATCGTCCACCAGCACGGCCACCGGGCCCTGCTCGGCGTATGCGGCCAGCAGGCTGAGCGTGGCGGCGCCCACGGCGAACCGGTCCTGGGCAGCTCCGGGCCGCAGCGCCAGCGCGCTTTCCAGCGCCGCCGCCTGCGGCGGCGGGATCTGGTCGAGCAGCACCAGGGCCGGGCGGATCAGCTCAAGCAGTGACCCGAACGGGATCTGCGCCTCCGACTCGATGCCGCGGGCCCGCAGCACCAGCATCCCGGCGGCCTGGCTGGCCGCGTAGTCGAGCAGCGCCGTCTTGCCGATCCCCGGCTCCCCGACCAGAGCCAGCGCCGCGCTCGCCCCCGAGCGCGCCTGCGCCAGCACCTGGCCGATTCTCTGCCGCTCCTGCTCCCGCCCCAGCAGCATGCCGTGATTGTAGGCATTACCTGGTGCGAAGGGGCAGGGCCAGGCCTGAGGACTAGGTGCCCACCGGAAGCGACTCCGTCTCGCGCGAACCTACGCTCGCCCAAAACCGCCCAAGGGGGAGGAGACATCGTGAGCACCATCGAGCAGGTTCCGCAGATCGACGAGGACAAGCTCATGCAGTTCGTGTTTCGCGCGGTCGAGGAAGTCGGCGCGACGCTGAACACGGCCCTGGTGGTGATCGGCGACAAGCTGGGCCTGTACCGGGCGCTGGCGGGCGCGGGGCCGCTGTCACCGGGAGAACTAGCCGAACGCACCGGCACCACCGAGCGGTACGTCCGGGAATGGCTGAACGCGCAGGCGGCGGGTGGCTTCGTAAGCTACGACCCGGACAGCGGCCGGTATACGCTGCCGCCTGAGCAGGCGGCCGCGCTCACCGACCCGGACTGCCCGGCGTACCTGCCGGGGTTCTTCCAGATCGCGCTCGGTTCGGTGGTCGACTCGCCGCGGATCATGGAGGCGACCCGCACCGGGGCCGGGTTCGGCTGGGGCGAGCATGGCTCCGACGTGCTGGACGGCTGTGAGCGGTTCTTCCGGCCCGGCTACAACGCCAACCTGACCACGGCCTGGCTGCCCGCACTGGACGGCGTCGTAGCGAAGCTGGAGCAGGGGGCCCGGGTGGCCGACGTCGGCTGCGGCCATGGCTCGTCCACCATCCTGATGGCCCAGGCCTACCCGAGCTCGACGTTCACCGGCACCGACTACCACGACGGCTCGATCGAGACCGCGCGCCAGCGGGCACACGAGGCGGGGCTGGCCGGCCGGGTCCAGTTCGACACCGCGCCCGCGTCGGCCTACGGCGGCACCGGTTACGACCTGGTCACCATGTTCGACTGCCTGCACGACATGGGTGACCCGGTCGGCGCCGCGCGGCACGTCCGCAGCACGCTCAAGCCGGACGGCACCTGGATGATCGTGGAGCCGAATGCCGCCGACCGGGTCGAGGGTAACCTCAACCCTGTGGGGCGGGCCTTCTACGCGTTCTCCACGCTGCTGTGCACGCCGGCCTCGCTGTCCCAGGACGTCGGGCTGGCGCTCGGTGCCCAGGCCGGTGAAGCCAGGATCAGGGACGTGGTCACCGCGGCCGGTTTCACGCGCTTCCGCCGCGCCGCCGAGACCCCGTTCAACCTGGTGTTCGAGGCGCGCCCGTGACGACAGCACGGCCGATGGCGGCGCCCCCGGGTCCGGGCGACCCGGCGGGCGCTGCCCCACGCGAGCAGAGCCGGGCGCGGTATCCGGAACAGGATGGCTACCTGGACCGCGACGGGGTGCGGATCCACTACGAGGTGTACGGGACCGGCGACCCGACCATCCTGCTGTTCCCGACCTGGGAACTCGTCCACTCCCGGGCCTGGAAGTGCCAGATTCCCTACCTCGCCAGGCATGCCCGGGTGATGACGTTCGATCCGCGCGGCAACGGGCGTTCGGACCGGCCGGATGAGGTGCGCGCCTACGACCGGCGCCTGATGACGGACGACGCGCTGGCGGTGCTGGACGCCGCCGGGGCCGACCGCGTGGTGGTCGTCTGCTGGTGTGGCGCCGCCGAGGAACTGCTGCTGGCCGCCGAGCATCCGGAACGCGTCTCCGGCCTGGTGCTGATCGCGCCCAACCTGGAATTGAGCGCCGATCCGGCCGATGAGGAAGGCCTGTACTCGTTTGACGAGGAGCCAGCCACGCTGGCCGGCTGGGGCAAGTGGAACCGGTACTACTGGCTGCGCGACTGGCCGGGATTCCTGGAGTTCTTCTTCACCCAGACGTTCACCGAGCCGCATTCGACCAAGCAGATCGAGGACGCGATCGGCTGGGGCCTGGAAACCGACCCGGAGACCATCCTGCGCGGCATGGACGCGCAGTGGTTCATCGACCGGGACAATGCGCTGCGGCTCTGCGGTCAGGTGCGCTGCCCGACCCTGATCCTGCAGGGCTCGGCAGACGCGGTCGTCGGGCCGGCCCGGGGCGCCGCGGTGGCGGCCGCCATCCCCGGCGCGCGGCTGGTCACGCTGGAGGGATCCGGTCACGCACCGCACCTGCGTGACCCGGTCCGCGCCAACCTGCTCATCCGGGACTTCGCCTGCCCGCCGCTGCCGCCGCCGCGGTGGGTGCGCGGCCGCTCGCGCCCAAAGCGGGCGCTGTACATCTCCTCGCCCATCGGTCTCGGCCACGCCCAGCGGGACGTGGCCATCGCCGACGAACTGCGCAAGCTCCATCCCGCGCTGGAGATCGACTGGCTGGCCCAGCACCCCGTCACCGCGCTGCTGGCCGCGCGTGGCGAGCATGTCCACCCGGCCAGCGCGGACCTGGCCAGTGAGTCGGGGCACATCGAGTCCGAGGCGGCCGAGCATGACCTGCACGCCTTCCAGGCCATCCGGCGGATGGACGAGATCCTGCTGGCCAACTTCATGGTCTTCCATGACCTGGCCCGGGCTGAGGACTATGACCTGTGGATCGGCGACGAGGCCTGGGAACTTGACTATTACCTGCACGAGAACCCGGAGCAGAAGCGTGCCGCGTACGCCTGGTTCACCGACTTCGTCGGCTGGCTGCCGATGCCCGGCGGCGGCGAGCATGAGGAGTTCCTGACCGCGGACTACAACGCCGAGATGATCGAGCACATCGCCCGCTTCCCCCGGGTCCGGGACCGGGCCATCTTCGTCGGCGATCCCGGCGACATCGTCCCGGCGTCCTTCGGCCCTGGCCTGCCGCTGATCCGCGAGTGGACCGAGCAGCACTACGACTTCGCCGGGTACATTACCGGCTTCGACCCGGGCGAGCTGGCCGACCGGCGGGCGCTGGGTTACCAGGACCACGAGCGGGTGTGCATCGTCACCGTGGGCGGCTCCGGGGTCGGCGGCGATCTGCTGCGCCGGGTCATCGCCGCGTTCCCGGCGGCCCGGGACCAGGTGCCAGGCCTGAGGATGATCGTGGTGGCCGGGCCCCGGATCGACCCAGGCAGCCTGCCCGCCCGGGACGGGCTGGAGATCCGGCGCTACGTGCCCGAGCTCTACCGGCACCTGGCCGTCTGCGATCTCGCCGTGGTCCAGGGCGGGCTGACCACCGCCATGGAGCTGACCGCCAGCCGGCGGCCGTTCCTGTATTTCCCGCTCCGCGAGCACTTCGAGCAGAACCTGCACGTCCGGCACCGGCTGGACCGCTACCGGGCCGGCCGGTACATGGACTATGAGACCGCCGGCCCGGCCGAGATCGCAGCCGCCATCGCCAGCGAGATCGGCCGCGAAGTGGACTACCGGCCGGTGGCCACCGACGGCGCGGCCCGTGCGGCGGCCATGCTGGCCGAGCTCCTTTAGGGCAGAAGATCGCGGCGGAGCCGTCGTTGCGCACCAACCCGCTGGTTTCCCCGGCCCCATCCGGGTCCGGGAAGTCCTTGGACTGCCAGGTCTGATCCGCCATGCCGATATTGCCCGCTTGCTGAGGTGTCACCAACACAGGGAGCGTGGCGGCCGTTGATACATGCGCCGCGAATCGTCAGTGCAGCACACCGGCCGCGTTGAGGTCGTCGAACAGGAGCTGGTCGACGGCCGGCACCTGGGGGCGGTCGGCATAGCCGAACCAGGCCAGCTCGGCGATCTCGCTGCTCGGGGCCAGCGTCCCGGAGTAGTCGCCGGTGTAGCAGCTCATCCGCACGATCACCTGATCCGGCTGGGCGGCCTGGTACGTGCCGACATGCCGTACCGTGCCGGGCAGCAGCGTGACGCTCAGCTCTTCGCGGATCTCGCGGAGCAGCGCTTGCCAGTCGGTTTCAGCGCCCTCGCGCTTCCCGCCGGGGATATAGAAGATGTCCTTCGCGCGCGGCCGGGCGCACAGAATCCGGCCGTTTTCCACCCGCACCCAGGCCACCGTGTCGATCATCAGGGCCGACCTTACCGGGATAATGCTTGGCGTGGCCGGCTGTGATGTACCGATGAGGATGCTGCTGGCTGCGGCCGTGGCCACGGCACTGGCCGCGGGCTGTACGGCCGCCCCGGCGGCACCGGCGCACCAGCACAGCACCCCACCGGCCGCGGTCTCGCTCACCAAGACCCAGGCGTGCCAGCAACTGCTGGCCGTCGTTACCCATCATCACGGCCGTTCCGATGTGCCAGGGCTCAGGCACATCGCGGACCACGTCACCGACGTCCGGATGGCCGGTGACGCGCGGACCGCTGTCCGGGACATCGATCACACCGGCGGCGCGCCGGTCGCCTTCGCCCTGCTCCGGGACGATTGCGCGCACGTCGGCGTACGGATCCCAGCGCCCTGAACACCCAGGCGCCTGGCTTATCTGCCACCCGGAAGTGCCCGTCCGGTCCCGGGCGCCCATGGATCGGGCCGTCTGTTTTCCGGAGTGTTGATCGCCGAGCGCAGCCAGCGGTCAGCCAGCGGCTCGTCGTCGAATCGCGGAATGACGTGCATGTGGGGATGCAGGACACCGCCCTGGTTCCAGCCCAGCAGATAGCCGTCTGGAGCCAGCAGATCGTGCAGCGCCATCCTTGCCTGGAGCAATAGATCCTGGATGTCGGCCCACTCCGCGGGGGTCAGCTCGAAGACCGAAGTCCGGTGGACGATGGGCACGATTGCCCCGGAGCCGGGCAGGACGCCCTCGGCCAGTCCGGCTCCGGCCCGGATGTCTGGGTCCCGGGTCGAGACGAATATGCAGTGCGGGGTCTGGATGAAGATCTCGGCCGCCCTCATCCAGCTTTGATCACAAAACACGCAGCCTTCGCTCATCCAGGGCCTCCAGCGTGTCCTCAGCCAGCTGGCGCCTCGACCGGCGGCGGGAACGCGAGCGTGCTGTTCGCGGGAGACGGCTGGGTCAGCGTCGCCGCCGTGCCGTCGGCCTCACGCTCCACCACGCGTTGTTCGCGTCGGCCAGCGCGTCCGCGCCCAGGTTGCCGGTGGACTTCTGCGCCTGCTCGATCGCGGCGACCGCGGCCGTGAAGAACTCGTCGAGCAGTGCCGGGTCCTTGAGCCGGAGCCGGGTCACGACGATAACTGGCATCACGATCCCCCTCACTCGGCCACCGGTCCGCCGGCCGGTGAGCTCACCCCGGCGCTGGCCCCGGACATCGGCCCAGGATACTGGCCAGGAGGCCGGCGGACGGGAGGCGTGGCCATGGACCAGAGGGGATTCTTCCGTGCGGTAGCGGAACGAACTGGCCTGTCACGGGAAGAATCGGCGGACGTCACCCGGGCGGTGGTGGAGGGCCTAGGGAACCAGCTGAGCGACGGCGAGGCGAATCGGCTGGCCGGTGACCTGCCCGGTCTGGCCGTCAGGGCCCGCCAGCGGCGCCGGACCGAGGCGCACCCAATCCGGCTGATCGAGTTCATCAGGGCGGTGAGCAAGCGCACGGGTGTGTCCGAGGACGAAGCCCGCGCTGGCGCCGCCGCCGTGCTGGCCGTCATGCGCGAGGCGCTCGGCGACGACGGGTTCCGGCATCTCACCGGGCAGCTTCCCGCGGAGTACGCCGGGCTGGTGCAGGCCACCGGCTGATCGC
>Ga0335076_10001698_pt1 | contig 21457 bp, 23 predicted proteins | sample Lox_Sample_25_FD_206717 | JGI IMG/M metagenome (GOLD analysis project Ga0335076, IMG submission 206717) | Soil microbial communities from Loxahatchee National Wildlife Refuge, Florida, United States - Lox_Sample_2.5 | ecosystem: Environmental > Terrestrial > Soil > Wetlands | place: USA... | reverse complement strand
GCACCGCCGGCCGCGTCCGGTGCGGCGGCGGCGGGGGCGAGCTAGTAGCTGCGCGGCTTGTCGGTGATCATCTGGGCGGTGCCGAGGGCGACCAGCTTGTCCAGGGCGTTGGCGACCGCACCAGACGAGCGGGTTAGTACCTTGCCGACCTGGTGCGGGGTGAAGGCCGTGCTGGGGAACTTGCGCAGGTGGGCTTCGACCAGCTCGCGCAGCGCGCCGGGCCGGACCGCAGGGGTGCGCTGGCCGCTGGCGGCGGCCTTGATGGCTCGCCGCCCGACGGTGGCCTGGTCCCGCGCGGCCTCCAGGGCATTCAGGGCACCGGTCAGGTCCCCGCCGGCCAGGGCCTGGCCGGCGGTGCTGGCGGCTTGTGCGAGGGCCTGGATGCTGGCGGCGGCCTCGGCAGCAGGGTCCGGGGCCGGCCTGGTGCCGGCGTCCGCCACCGCGCCTGCGGCGGTGGGGGCGGGCTGGCCGGCGTCCGCCGGCTGCCCGCTGGGGCGGTGCTGCCCTCGCTGGGGGCCGGGGCGGGCGGGGCTTCGGTGGGCGGGGCGGCGGGCGTCCAGGTGTCGGGGATGCCGGGCCGCCCGCCCTTGGTGCGGGTGGGGGCGCCGGCTTTCTCGTGGGCGATCAGGGCCTGCCGGGCGGCGGCTGTGCTGATCCCGGCGTGGGCGGCGATGACCGCGACGGCCGCGCCGGCGGGGTGGGCCGACAGGGCGGCCAGGACGGCCGCTGCCGGGCTGCCTCCCGCCGCCAGGGCAACGGGCGCGGGGGCCGGGTGCGTTGCCGTGTCGGCGGCGCTGGGGGCCGCGCGGGCGGTGGGGGTCTTGCTCCGTGCCATTGCGGTGACTCCGTTCTTTTGTTCTCCGGCGCGATTCCCTTTTATGTTTTGCCTGCGCCGGTGTTTCTGGACGACGATTGCTCTGGCCCAGGCGTGAAGTCAAGCGGCTCTGCGGCAATTCCCGGTAACCTTTTTCAACTCCCGGCTCGGCTGGCATGGAAATATACCGTCTCCCTGTCCTCACCTGGCATGACATCTGGAGCGGCAGGCTTGGCGGCAGCTTCCCGGGAGGCAACCGGACCGGATTCCGTCTTCCGGATCTGGGGACGCGAGTTTTCTTCGCCTGTCATCTTTTCTTTTCCCGCTGCGGTTATCCCGGTGCCGCGATCCGGTGCGCGCATAGCCTTGCGCGGCGTGGGAGGCTCGTGAAAGGGAAGGCCGGCCGGGGGTCAGGCGGTGCAGGCGCGGGCGGTGACCGCCTTGGCGGTAGCCGTGCTGGTGACGGCGGGGCCGGCGAGGATGATCACCCGCGGGCCGGTCATCGTGTTCGTGGTGCCGTGGGGGGCGATCCAGATGACCTGGCAGCCGGAGGCTACGAGGCGGGTGATGAGCTTGTGGACGGCAACGATGGGCCGGGCTGACCCAGTGGCCAACCTAGGAGACAGAGACCGAGCTCAGTGAGACTGGCCGGGGGGCAACGAGGGGCCCTCTGGACCGGAAAGTGCAGGCCGCTTTCTGGTTAGGGCGGGGCCCAGGATGGCCAGCCCGGCGAGCATCCCGGCTCCCGCGATAAGGAAGGTGACGCGCGGGCCGGTGAGCGCGACAAGCAATCCCGCCGCGGCATAGGCGATAGCAGAGGCCAGCTGGGCAGATCCGTAGACCACGCCGAACGCGCGGCCGAGCAGCCCTTCAGGCACTGCCTGCTGGATCAGCGTGTCAGTGCCCACGAGATCCGCGGTGTTACCCGCACCCGCGAGCACCTGACCGGCACACGCGAGGACGAGAGCGGGAGCCACGCCGGTCACGGCGGTGCCCACGGCCCCGAGGCTGACCCCGCCGATGACCCAGAACGCGTCGGACCGGCGGCCCGCCCACGCAGCGAGGGTCAGCGAGGCCGCGACCATGCCCACGCCAAACGCGGCAGTGGCAACCCCGTAACCGGCCGCAGATCCGTGCAGGCTACGCCTGACCAGGAAGACCAGGGCCACGTTGTCGGTAGCAGCGAATGACACGAACACCAAGGTGCCCAGTGTCAGCGCCCGCAGCAACGGGTTGCGTGCGGCGTAACGCAGCCCGGCCCGCACGCCGGCGATCATCGTGTCCTGGGTGGTGCCGGGCTGGGGTGGCAGCGGGCCGAGCCTGGTCAGCAGCAAGGCGGAGACGAAGAAGGAGCCTGCATTGAGGGCGAATGCCGCGCTCACGCCAGCCAGCCCGGCCAGGACCCCGCCAATCGCGGGCCCCGCCACGATCTGCAGGTTGCGGGCCAGCCCGAGAAGAGCGTTGGCCTGGGGCAGCCGGGCGGCGGGCACCAGCCGCGGGACACTGCTCCTGCCCGCCGGAGACATCAGGGCAGTAAGCGTTCCCGCGGCAGTGACCAGGGGCAGCAGCACCGGCTGCGGCGGCCGGCCCGCAGCGATGACCGTATAGACAACCCCCTGGCCTGCCTCGCAGCAGGCCAGCAGCCCCCGCTGGTCCACCCGGTCGGCCACCGCACCGGCCACCGGGCCCAGCAGCTGGGGCAGCGCCACGCACAGCAGCACCACGCTCACCGTCCCCGGGCCCGACCGGGCCACGAGCAGAACCAGGGCGACCTGGGCCACCCCGGTGCCCGTGGCGGAGATGCTGCGGCTCAGCCACAGATACCGGAACCGCGGCACCTCACCCAGCAGCCCCGGCCACCGGGCGTGAATATCAGCCACCAGGCCACCGTGACGGCCCGGCTAAGCTGGCGCAGTTACTTCGGCCCTGACCGAACTGGACCGCCTGTGGGCATCGTTTTCCGCATCTCAGCCGAGAACCTGCTGCACTGCAGGTTCGCGATCACCCCGCTCGGCGAAACCGCCGACGCGCTCCGGTCGCTCGCCCGGCCCGCCGCCACGCCCGGCCACCTGCCCTGGCAGCGTCGGGCCCGCGCCCACCTGGCCGGCCTGCACATCGGTCCTCTGTCGGCCATGCTGTCCGCCCACGGCTACCAGCCCGACTTCCTCAACCCTCCCCCGGAAAACCCGTTCACCGACATCAGCGCCGAACTCGGCCAGGTCCGCGCCACCCCACCCGAGCGCGTAGCCGCCGAGCTCGCCCAATGGCAGGCCCGCAACCCCGCCGCCCCTAGGGTGCTGCGCGACTACCCCGAGCTATCCGGTGACCCAGCGCAGGCCCGGGACCTGCTGGCCAGCATGCTGCACCGCGCCTGGCAGGAACTCATCGAACCCTGGTGGCCACGGCTGCGCGACATCCTCGATGCTGACCTCACCGCCCGCGCCCGCCAGCTGGCCCACGGCGGCCTGGCCGCCACCCTCAACGACCTCCACCCAAAGATCAGCTACCACAACGGCACCCTCAGCGTCGACGTCACCAGCCATGAAGAACTCGACGCCACCGGCACCCCGCTCGTGCTCATCCCCAGCGTGTTCGTCTGGCCCGGCGCTGCCGTCGGCTACGACCCACCGGCCGTTATCTACCCCGCGCGCGGGATAGCCGCCCTCTGGCAGCCACACACCCGCACCGGCAGCGACCTCACACGCCTAATCGGCGCCACCCGGGCGATGCTCCTCAGCGCCCTTGCTGAGCCGGCGTCCACCTCAGGCCTGGCCGCCCGCTGCGACCTGCCCCTCAGCACCACCAGCGAGCACCTCACCGTCCTGCGCTCCAACGGCCTGATCAGTACTACACGCACCGGCCGCTACCTCTACCACCAGCGCACACCTCTGGGCATAGCCCTCTCGCCCAGCCCTCCACCTGCCCGCCCATCTGGGCAGTCCGGCGACGGAGCGCCAACCGGTGCTGCCCCAGGTGACCCGCCAGGAAGGCACCACCTTGGGTGAGACAGCCCGGGGGGATTTGCAGAGGCGCAGGCGACCGCCCCCCACCCGGGGGCGACATCGGATCAAGATCGCGTAGTCCGGGAAAGGGCCGAGACCTTCACCTGGACCGCGAGCCGGGGGGGACGGGGCCCCTAGTAAGGATCGCTCCGTACAGGAGGCGATCAGTGACAGTGATCGATCGTGACGGCTCCTGGGCGCTTCGCCGGTGATCTATGGGACACGGCCGGGACCGGACGCGGCATCCTGAGATGCGGATTCGCCGCTTCAAGGGCATCGTGGTCTGCCGTGGATGACGACATTGCACCTGTGCCCACTGCGTTCTTGTCCCACGCCAGTGAGGACAAGGCTGGCTTCGCCGAGCCGCTCGGGCGCGAGCTGGCCAGCCTGGGTATCAGGCCGTGGCTGGATAAGTGGGAGATCCGCCCCGGCGACAGCCTGGCCAGGAAGCTGTTCGATGAAGGCGTGTCCGCCGTCGACGCGGTGGTCGTGGTGGTCTCCCGGTACTCGGCGGGCAAGCCCTGGGTACGCGCGGAACTCGACGCCGCAGTGGTGCGGAAGATCACTGAGAACACGCGGCTGATCCCTATCCGCCTCGACGAGGCGGACATGCCTGCCCCGCTGCAGATGCTGGCCTGGCACGACGCGGCGCGCTCGGAGAACGGGATCCGGCGGGCCGCACGGCTTATCGCCGGCACGCTGCACGGCCAGGACACCCGCCCCACCGTGGCGCCGCCTCCCGCCTACGCCAGCGCGGTGGCCATCCCTGGCCTGACGAGGGCGGATTCCACGCTGCTGACACTGCTTGCCCAGGAAGCGATCTCGGCCGGCACCCTGATCTATGTGCCCTGGCCGGCGGTTGTGGCAGCCGCAGCTACTCAAGGGCTGGATGAGGAACTGGCCCTAGAGGGCCTCGCCGTGCTGGAGCAGCGCGGCTACGCCAAGCGTGCACCCATAGCCGCAGGCGGCGCTGTCCTTGCAGTCGAACTCATGCCGCGAGGTTTCCGGGCGGTCGCCGACACCATCGTCCCAGGCGCGGAAACGGCCCGGCAGCGCATCGTCGCATCCCTGGCCAGCACGCCGCCCACGAGCACCACGGTCGTCGATGACCTGGCCACCCTCACCGGTACTCCGCTGCTGTTCGTCATGCAGTTCCTGCGCGAACTCCAGGCAAAGGGCTACCTGACGGTCCTGCTGACCTCCGGCGGCTGCTCGCGGATAACCTCGATCAGCTCCGCGCTAAAGCGTCTCCTTGAGTAGAGGAACATCTGGCCGCAAGCGCTACCGCGCCCGCAAGGGACAAGGGAACAAGCCGTTGCCGAGCCGGCCCGCCAGGGCAGGGGTAGCGGGGGCGGTCATCGAGAATCCCCCTTACCCGGAAACGTGAGGGCAGGAATTGCAGGCATGCGACGCTACACCATAACCCGGATGCCAAATTACTGGGAAATTTCCCCCGGAATTTCCGGGTACATACGACGCCATCTCGCCATTTCCGGGGCAGTCAACGCCTTCCCGCCCTGGATTCACGTATTGCCGCGCCAATTTTCGCACGTTCCGTCACTCACCGCCACGGATTTAAGTACTGTCCGCCCTCACACCTTCCGCGCCGCCGCCGGCCGCCTTTCCCGCGCCGCCGCACCGGCCGCCTGCCGCCTCGCGCGCCTGTCCTCACCTGGCCGCATGTCCTCGCGGGGCCGGGGGTACGGGCCTGCTGGGGCCAGTACCTGTCAGTGTGCGGATACCGGGCCACGGACAGGCGACCATGATTTCACGTACGGCACACAGGCCCGGCGCGCCACGGATGATTGTTTTACGAGCTGCGCGCGTATATAAGTCTGGGAGTCCACCCGAAGATTTATTCCCGCCACGTCCTGCGCACTCCACGCCGCCAGGGTATTCCACCCTTAAGCGGAGTACGGATTGGAGTACGGATTAGCTAGCGGACTGGAGTAGCGGCGGGTTCGCGGACCCGGGTAAACGGTCTGCCAGTTCTGCGGACCGTCCCCGGTCCCGCCCCGCGAATCCGGCCGGCGGCCGTCCGCGCCAGCAGCGGGCACCCGCCGCGAGCCAGCTGAGCAGGCTGGCTGGGACCCGGCCGGCCGTGGCCGGCGAGCCCGTCCGCGTAGGCTGCCACGTCTTCCCGGTGCCTGTCGAGCCGTCACCGCGCCACGGCACGCCTACCGGGCGGCGCTCCCACGCAAGCACACGGCACCGGCTGCCGGCCTGCCCTCCGCGGCCCAGGCCCGCCAGCGCGGGCATCCCCGGCAAGGATCCGGGCCGCGGCCACGCGCAACACGCAGACGCCCCCGGCCCCCAGGCCCGCGCCACGCGTGACGGTGAACGGTTAGCAGACCACCGCCGCACGACGGCCGGCCACGGCCAGGACCAGCGGGAGAGCAGCCCCAGGTACACGCCAGGTACACCGATGGTCCACGCCACGTACACCGCACCTCCCGTCACAAACGCCTACGACACACGTGGAGCCTCAGCTGGCTGGTCGGCACTGACGGAGCGATGTCCCTGTTCTCCCACCAGAGCGCGTCGCGGGTCGCCTGTGAGGCCGCCGTACGGTTCGCGTGGCTCATGGACCCCGGCATCAGCAGCGAGGAACGGATCACCCCCAGCGCCATCGCGCTGGTCAACAGCGCCGAGGAGCGTCTGAGGGGTATCCGGCAACGGCCACCCGGGACTCCAGCATGGCGGTCTGACGTAGCAATCTTTCGCCGACAGGCTTCTGCGGTAGTTTCAGTGCTGTAATTTGTAGAAACCGATGGCTTACTACAAATCTCGGCAGGAGATTTGTAGTTGGATCATGTACGAGATTCCTGGGGGATTCCAGTGGACATTGATCGCTTCAAGGCGTCGCCAGTTGGGCGCCTGGTGCCGATCAGCGGCCACGATGCCTACCTCCAGCGGGACTACAGTCACAGTGCGTTCATACCGTGCCCCGCGCCTGACACAGTCCACCTGTCCCAGGGAACCCACAAGGCCGTCTGGAACGCGGCGCTCGCGCTTGGCCGGCTCGACTTCGCCGTTCGTCGGCTGCCGGAACCCCGCCTGCTGGTCCGCCCAGTCCTCCGCCGAGAGGCCCAGAGCACGTCGGAGCTGGAAGGAACCTACGCTCCACTAGACGAGGTGCTCGCCGCGGACTTCATTGATGAGGCGCGCCGTAGCGCGGAGCTACGCGAGGTCATGAACTACGTCGTGGCCGCCGAGCGCGGTCTCGAAATGATCAAGACCCTGCCCATCTGCCTCCGGGTCCTCTGCGAACTCCAGCAGATCTTGGTGAAGGGGACCCGTGGCGAGATGTACGACCCTGGGCAGCTACGCCAGCGTCAGGTCTTCATCGGTGAGAGAGAACTCGGCATCGAGGAGTCGCGTTTCGTGCCGGTGCCCAACGGGCCCATGCTGGTGGAAGGGGTCAGCGACTGGGAAAAGTGGATCAACCGTGTCGAGCACGACATGCCTCTTGTGGTCAAGGCCGCCGTCGGCCACTACCAGTTCGAGACCCTGCATCCATTCAGCGATGGCAACGGCCGTCTCGGGCGCCTGATTGTCGTGCTCCAGATGATGGAAGCGCAGGTCCTTACCTACCCGGTCCTGAACCTGTCGCCCTGGCTCAAGCGCCGGAAGGAGCAGTACAAGACGCTGCTGCTAGACATCAGCGCTACCGGGGACTACGACCCATGGGTCCGCTTTTTCTCCAACGCGGTGGAGGCTCAGGCGCAGGACATGGTCGGGAGGATCGAGGAACTCCTGACCGTGCGTCAGGAACTCCTCGATCAGGCCAGGGAGAACCGGCTACGCGGGTTCGCCCTGGTGGTGATCGAGGACCTCATCGGCTATTCATCGATCACCCCGTCCTCCATGGCGAAGAGGCACGAGGTCCAGTACAAGACGGCCAACGACGCCATCAAGAGACTGGAGGCGCTAGGGATCCTGCAGGAGATCACTGGTGCCAATTACGGGCGCATCTATGCAAGCCCGCGGGTCAGGGAGATCGTCCTCAGGCCGTGATGCCCGTGCTGCTGTGCCAGGTCGTGTTCACCGCGGCGGGGATGGCCGTGTGCCCTCCTGCCGTGGCGGCCGCGATGCACGTTGCGGCTTCCGCCCCCGCCGCCAACGGCCCCACGGAGGCCGACTGGGTGAGGTGGACGGGAATGGCGGTCGGGGTCGCTGGTGCGCTGGTGGTCGCTCCTAGCGCCCCCGGGCTCATCTACCGGGCCGCCGTTGAGTGGTGCCTGTGGATGGTCCGGGGACTCTTCAGGAGGCGCCCCGTCGTACACCAGGCCTCCGCGCACGGTGGCATACATATGACCGGGTCCGTTACCGCCGAGGGCGTCAAGGGACCCCCGGTGAACGCTTCGACCGAGCAACTCGTCGAGTACCTGATGGAGCAGATGGCGACCGAGCGCGAGCGGAGACGGGCACAGGAACGGAAGCAGGAACGCGACCATCGCGCTATGACGCAGCGCGTGGACCAGCTTGCCGCAGAGGTCCAGCGCAACGATCAGGCGATGAGGCGCCTGCGGGAACAGGACAGGGCCGAGGACGACCAGGTGGACGCCAGGGGACTGCCCCTGATCGCCCTGGGCATCATCCTGACGGCCATTCCCGACGCGCTGGCCGAGGTCGCCGTGATCGGCATAGCCCTGATCATTATCTCCTGGGTGCTAATCCTGGGGCTGGCTGTGGTGCCCTTCGCCAAGTGGGGCCGCCCACGTCTCGTTAGGACGCTCACGTGGGCATGGCGCTGGTCGGCCGCCAGGAAGGCAGGTTTGCGCAGCAAACTGGCCGGCTGGATGGGCTGAGGCCCTCGCCGCACGAGCTCAGTTGTCTGACAACTGGCGCTGACCTGTCACAGCCGGTCGATGAAGCGGGCCGCTGGCAGGCAATACCGCGACCGGGCCGCCGGAGGTAGGCGCGCCAGCGTGTGGCCGGGCTACCCGCTTATGTTCGCGATCTGAGCGGTCAGCCGGTCGATCGCGCCGACCAGGTCGCCCAGCCCGGGGGAAGTAACTGGGGTGACAGGTGAACCCTTCCGCGACGTCGGCGAGCCGGTTAACACCGATGACGAGCGCGAGGAGGGCTTGGCCAGTACCGGCCAGGCCGCGCTGAACGGCAGGCGGGACGTTTTCGTCGTTAGCCCCGGCGTCGCGTAGTGCGATCTCGGCGGCCTGGGCGGCCTTGTTAGCGTGAACGCATCCAGTGACATGCGCTCGATGCTGTCACCTGAGCGCGCACCGTAAAGGACAGTTCTTCCTTCCCGGTTCTCGCCGCGGCGCGTCAACTACTGGCGGCCCGTCCCCGGCCTGGTGGAGGGGCACAGGCCCTGGGACGGTCCGTTCGCCGCTGCGGTGCAAGCTAACCCGGGGCTGGCGGGCAGCAAACGGGGTGACCCTAGTTCATGGCCAGGATGATCACTGCGACCAGGAGAACCACCAGGGTCAGCACAACCGTGCCCATCACCGGGTCCGTGCTGGCAGGCCGTGCGTGCTGGCCGCCCATGCGTGCGCCGCCCCTTTTCTGGCCCAGGCACGGCACCACGCTGCGCTCGTGGAGGCCGCCATGCTGGCCAACCGTGAACATTTCCGGCCAGCATGGCGGCCACACTGTGACCAGGGTCTCCCCGGCCTCACGTACACCGCCGCGGTGCCGGGCGCGTCGCCGATATAGGGGCGGCCCTTCCCTGGAGAAACTGATCCCCACGTTTCGGGGGCGGGGCTGCCCCGCCAGGCACCAGGCAAACGCCGCCCAGCGCCGTGGCGGCCTGCCAGGCCCGGTGCCGTTGAGTGCCCGGACGGAACGACTGGCGGAAGGGGAGCATGCCCCATGGCGCGGATGCCCACGAGGGTCATCGCCCAGATCCACACCACCAGCGACGGCCTGGAAGAATTGTTCTGGGAGTGGATCTTGCGGGTCGATGGGCAGGTGGCACGCCGGCTCACCGCGGTGGGTGGCCGCCGGGAACGGAACCCATGGATGGATGTGGCCCAGTTGCCCGCCAGGGACCTGCAAGCCCTGCGGTGGAACCACCCCAGAGCCCAGGCAGTACTCGAGAGCCTCGCCCGCCAGCGCGGGCATCAGCCCAGTCAGATGCGGGGACAGTTACCCACAGGGGGCCTGCCCGTGGTGTGGGCTGGCGCAGGACCCTCCGCTCAGCGTGCGCCCGGCCCGGATGCCGACCGGACAGGGCACTGGGGAGTCCGGGCCGGGCGCATACCAACTAGGACGGACATGGCGAACGCACCTGCGCAGCAGCCAGCCCGGGGTGGTCAGGCGGGTGCGCCTGAGGTCCCCTCATCGTCCATCAGGCCGCTGCGCCGGAAGACTTTGCGCGCGGACGGCTGGGGCCGGCGCAAGATTACCGGGCACACGGCCTCCAGGGCCTGATACGACGCGTCCAGTGCCCGTGCACCTGCCACGTCCACGAACACCAGCCCGCTGAGGTCCAGCACGAGCCGCTCGGGATGGGTCTCCCCGACCTTCAGCAGGCACTCAGTCAGGCGGGGAGCAGAAGTCAGGTCCAGTTCACCGCTGACCGTGACGGTGGCGATAACGCCCTCCCATATAACGCCGATCTGAAGCGGCGCGCGGCCATACGCCATCGTCTTCACCTCTCCAGGCAAGTCGGGGATGGCCTAGGGACATGAGTCACCCACCAGGGAAGGTCGCTCACGCTTAGCTCACCAACCGTGTGTATAACGCTACTACCCACCGTTACCCCGCCCATCCAGCAACGATCAAGAAATCCGGGGTTCGCCCTGGTTAGGGCAGACCTATCCCAGATCAGCCCTCGTCGGTCCTCGCCCCGCTGTGCGCATCCCGGGTGACGCCGGGGAGGAGCACAGCACCACCATGCTTGATCGCTGCGCCGGCTGGGGCTATCCATATGCTCTCTGGCCCGAAGCAGTTGCGGCCCTAGGCAATGGCACCGCGAGGCCCCTGGGCGCCTGCGTCCCAGACCCGAACTCCCCGCCACTGCCCCGGCCAAACCTCGGTCTAGGTGAACACACGGATGTGGAAGCGGACCGCACGCCACGTGGAGTTCACGTGGAGGCCCCGGGCGGCCAATTCCAGGATCCCGGTGACCGCCAGCACGCGCCGCAGGCCCCGAAATGCGCAAAAACGCCTCGCCAAAGGGTGATCTGTCGTTGACTGATGACAGGCTATGTTTTGGCACGAGGGGGGCCAATGGAACAAGCCACGGCACGTGAGACCGTCAAGGCAGTTGCCACCGACCTGGGCGACGTAGCAGACCTGCTCCCGGTGCAGCCGGAACAGCTGGAGGCGCAGGCACGCATCCTGGACCGGCTCAGCGAGGAACTCGCCGAAGCCGCCAGCATGCTGCGGCGCAGCACGCCCGAAACGGCGGCCCGGTTAAGGCACGCCCAGCCGCCACGAGCGGCCTAACCGGCCGCACCTGCCACAGACTGGTGCTGGAGCGTGCCGCTGGCGGCAGGCCTGGCGCGAGCGGCCCGGCGGCGGTGACTGCCGGGCCGGTCCTGCGCTATTGCGAGTTGGTGTCCTCCCACTTCCCGGAGAACGGGTCCGGGCTGATCTCGCAGTCTGCGATGTTGTAGCCCCCGGTCGCGGTCGCTTTCGAGATGACCTTGCCGTCCACCAGGATCTTGCAGGTGACCGACCCGGCGCCGTTCAGCTGGGCGCTGATCGCGTAGTACTGCGGGTGGCCCAGATGCTTGGTCACCCGCATGGGCACCGAGCCGCCGAAGTTGCTGCCTTCGGGGCCGTAGGTGACATCAGCTGCCGATCCCTGGACGACGTAGGTGACGGTCTGCCGCGCGGGTTTGTGCGAGGGCTGCGCGGCGGGCGGAGCGGCCGCGGCCGCAGTGGCCTGTGCCGAGCTGGCGGACACGCCCGCGTTGCTGCCGGTGCTGCCACCACCGTTGGAGGCGACGGACACGATAACGATCAGGAGCACGAACGCCCCGGCGATGCCGGCCGCGATCTTCACGCCACGGTGGCGCTTGCGCCGGGGCCGGCCCGGTGGAGGTCCCGGCGGCGGGGGTGGGGGCGGCTGATACCCGTAGGGCGGCTGGGGTAGCGGCTGGTACCCATACGGCGGCTGAGGCTGATAGGCGGGACCACCACCCCAGGGCTGTTCCTGACCTGGGGTGCCTGGTGCCTGCGGGGGCGGGTAATAAGGCCGCTGCGGGGCCCCTTGCTGCTGCCACGCCGGGCCGCCCGGTTGCGAGGAATGCCTAGGCCCCGGGGGCGCGCCATTGTGCTGCGGGTACTGCTGGCGGGGCTGTTGCGGCCCGAACCTGGGGTCAGGCTCGTATTGAGGATCATCCTGCCAGGGCGGATTGGGTGGATAGGTCATGTCGGTCCCCCCTCGGAACGGTGACGTCGACACGACGCGCGAGCAGCCATGACGGTGTACCGCACAAGAAACGGCCCCACCTCCCCCGATGAAAGAGCGGCAGGGCCGTCTACATGTGGTGCACGCGCCGGTCAGCTTCCCCAGCTACGCGATCGGCTTCGTGGTGACGCTCGACCATCGCTGGTACGTCGACCGGCGGCGCCGGCCAGGCCCCGGCCGGCACATGGTGATCACCGACGACTTAGCTGAGTTGCGGCGCCGCGCTCGGCGGAGACCCCGACCCGCAGCACGGCTAGTCCCGCGGTGGTGTCTGGAGCAGCGCCCACGAACCCCCAGCGCGAACTGGACAGGCACAGCCACCAGGACATAGCGGTGGCCACACCGTCAGCGGGTGCCAGGTCAGGTCTCCTAGTGGGCTCGGGCGGCTTCTGCGTGGCGCCTGGGATCCCGTCCGAACTGACCCCCAGATAGTCGAACAGGTCGACCCGCCTGCACTTGAATGCCCTCCCGAGCCGGAGGAGCTTGATCGGGAACTCGCCCCCGTGGCCATTTGGTTCGACTTCGTCGCGCCTAGGCCCAGCGCACGGCCCACAACTCACAGCGGAACCGTGACCGGGAGCTGCAGCAACTCCTCATGGGACGTGCGCGGGGCCATGAGTCCACCCAACCGGGCCAGCAAGCGGGGTCAGTGCTGCGAATGCTCCGCAGGTCCCGCTGGGTGCCCCGGGGCGCTCACGGGCACGCCGCGGGTGATTAGGGGGAGAAGATCTCGTCGAGGATCTCGGCGAGGACGGTGCCGGGGGCGTCGGCGGGGTGGAGCATCATCTCGCAGCGGAGCAGGTCGCCTGGCAGCCTGGCGATCCGTGCGGTGACCCGGTCGGGGCGTATCTCGCCACGCTCGGCTGCGCGGGCGAGGATGGTTGTGATGGCCCGGGGGGTGACCTGGAAGACATCCGCGGGGAGGTCGGCGCCCTCGCTCATGAGGCCGTGCGCGACCTCCGGCCTGATCCTCGACCGCTGCGGCAGGTACTACGGCCATGACCCACAAGCCCACGTCCAGCGTGCCCGCGAGCGCCGCGGAAAGATCGACGCTCTCATGCGCGCGAGGCCACGTCGAACTGGGCTCAGCTGCCCGCGTGGCGGCCATAGTCGACACCCAGCTCGCAACCGGCATCCCTGGCCACGACGGCGACGCCACTGTCCCGGCCGTGCAACTGCAGTTCGTCCCCGCCAGCGAACGGGGGCCAGAAACTCCGGCGTGCAGCCGGCCTGGCCGGGGTGGCAGAACCGATCGGGGATTAGTGGATTGCGTGGCCGGATGGTGACTGGCTGGAGGTGAGGGTGGCCGGGGACTGGCCTAGCGCGGCGGCGAGGCGGGCCAGGGTGCGGGTCCGGCAGGACTGCCTTCCCTGGCGTTCGAGACGGGCGATGGTGGTGAGGCTCATTCCTGCCTGGTGGGCCAGTTGTTCCTGGGACAGGCCCTGCTGGCGGCGTAGCTGGCGCAGTCGGTGACCGTCGACGACGGCAGTCCACCGTTGCGTCCCGCAAGCCGGGCTTGGCGCGGGGGTCACCGTGAGCTGTTCTGGTTGTGGCGGCTCATTCGGCGCCTAGCTCAAACCACACTGCGCGGCCGTGCTGGTTGCCGTGCTGGCCCCATTGCCGGGCAAGGGCGTCGACGAGGGTCAGTCCCCGGCCGGAGGTGCGCAGGCCCTGGCCTGGGGCGGGTGCGGGGATTGCGAGAGACCCGCCATCCAGGACGGCGATGCGGATGGTGGCTGGGCGCTGGCAGACGATGACTTCGAATGTGCCGCCCTGCCCGGTGGCGGTGTGCTGGATGGCGTTGGTGGCCAGCTCGCTGGTGAGCAGCGCGGCGTCGGTCGCGGCCCCGTGGGCGGCCAGGGCTTGCTGCACGAAGCGGCGGGCGGGAGCGACCTGGGCGGGATCGCCGGGGAAGATCCGCCGCCTAGGGCGGCCGGCCGGGCCGGGGCTGGTTAAGAGAGCAGCCAGGGCATGTGTGAGGAAGTCGGCGCTGGTCGTGGGCATGCCTGTCGTCCTTCCTGTGCGCCGGGCACCAATGCTGGTCCTGGCCCGGTGCCCGTTGTGCGCTCGATGCGGCTTGGGTTATGGGATGCTACGCATCAGCATCTAGCACCTGCACATGCTTCCGCAAGTTGCAATTACAAGTTGCGCAGAGATTTCGGGAGGTTGCCATGCCTGCGTACAGCCCGACCATGAGGCGGCGGCGGCTCGCCGCTGAGCTCCGCCGGCTCCGTGAGTCGGCAGGGATGACGCAGGAGGACGTGGCCGGGCAACTGGAATGGGATCCGTCCAAGCTGAGCCGGATCGAGAACCGCCAAGTCGGGATCATCGCCCGGGACCTGCGCAAGCTCCTTGACCTGTATGGGGTCAGCGACGAGGGCCAGCGTGAGGGCTTCTTCGCGATGGCCCGCGAGGGCAAGCAGCGGGCCTGGTGGCAGTCCTACGCCGACGTCATCCCGAGCGAGTACGGGACGCTGATCGGCCTGGAAGCCGAAGCCGCAGCGATCAGCAACTACGAGCAGGAACTCGTGCCCGGGCTGCTGCAAACCGAGGACTACGCCCACGCCGTCATCCGGGCCACCCGCCCCGGCGACACCCCCGAAGACATAGCCCGCCGCGTCGAAGTCCGGATGGCCCGCCAGCAAGCGCTCGCCCGCGACGACGCACCCCGGCTGTGGGTAGTGATCAACGAAGGGGCGATCCGCCGGGCCGTAGGCGGGCCGGCGACAATGGCCGGGCAACTGCGCAGCCTGGCAGTCAGCCGGACCCGCCCCGTCGTGACGGTGCAGGTTCTGCCGTTCACCTCCGGCGAGCATCCCGCTCTGACAGGTTCCTTTGTCATCCTCGACTTCCCCGGCGATGACCCAGGCGCGGTCTACCTGGAGAACGCGGCCAGCTCGCTGTACCTCGAACGGCCCACCGATGTCACCTGGTACACCGAGGCGTTCCGGTTCCTGCAGGCAGCAGCACTAGGGCCCAAGGAATCCCGGGATATGCTCATGGCGGCAGCCCACGAGCTGGAGCCACCCACATGAAAGAAGGTGCGCGGGATGACCCACCCCGACCTGTCCCGCGCCATCTGGCGCACAAGTTCGCACAGCGGCGGCAACGGCAACTGCGTGCAAGTCGCCACCAACCTGCCCGGCATCATCGCAGTACGCGACTCCAAAAACCCCGCCGGGCCGAAGCTCACCTTCACCCCAGCGTCCTGGGCCACCTTCACTGCCGCCATCCGCGCCGGAGACTTCAACATCGCCTAAGCACTGCAACGCCAAGGGTCTCGGTCTTGACCTCGGCACAACACCCTTTGCGGCGAAGGCGAACCGGAGGGACGAGTGAATTCCCGTGCCTCCGCCATCAGACACCCCAGACTTGGCCACCACCGCCAGGTTCAGCCGTCTGCGGTTGGAACCAGGTCGCGGTCTGTTCGCCGCGCCGCCGCCACCCACCGGGCAGCAGCGCGGTCACCGCTGCAAGCCTGGCCACCAGACCTCCTTTGCAGTGCCCACGTCTGGCAACATTGGCGACGCTGCCAGGAGCCTGGCGCCGGGCACGATCTGATGGGCCCCCTGGTCGGCCGTCTCGCGTGCCGGTGGCGGATCAGGCTGGGGGGCTGGGTGATGGCCAGCCGCGGCTGGGTGTCCACCCGAGGATCTGCCGCGTGCGGCTGGTGTCGAACTGGCCAGGGCCGCACAGGGTGAGCCGGACGCGGCCGTCCATCCTGGCTGACAGGGCCCGGACAATCGCGGTGGCAACGTCATCGGCATGAACGAAAGCGCCCAGTTCGGCCTCGGCCTCGGTGATCTGGAGCAGCGCCGGGTCGGTGAGGATCATGACCGGACGCAGGATGACTGTCGGGATGCCGGTCCGCGAGGTCCACGCGGCGCACATGTCCTCGGCCAGGCGCTTGGACATGCCGTAGGGGCGCGCGGCCCGCAGCGGGTGAGCGTCATCCACGGGCAGGTAGGCGGGGCTGCCCTCGCCTTCGGCGAACCCGAAGACCTGGGCCGAGGAGAAGTACACGACGCGGGAGACCGCGCAGGTCTCGGCTGCCTGCAGCACATGCCAGGTGCCCAGGACATTCGTGGCCACGATGTCCGCGGGGCTGCCTGCGGAGTCATGAGCGAGAGCGCCCGCATGCACCACCGCCTGGCAGCCCCGCATCGCCCGCAAGACCGCCGCCTCATTACGCACGTCCTGGCCGCCAGTGAGGTCGAACGGCTCGACTGCCCAGCCGCCTGCCTCCAGCACGGGACGGGCGGCCCGGCCTACCCCGCCCGAGGACCCCGTCAGCAAAAGCCTGGCCATGACCACAATTCTCCTCGCGGGACCGGTAGGTCACCGACTGGTTAAACAGGATCGAGGCACAGTTCACCGCCCTGCGGTACTTCGCGCTGGATGGCACCGGCTACGCCTCGCATAAGGAACCGGGCCAGCATGATCCGCCGGTACATCATCTGGCGCGACAACCACGCCTACGACAAACGGCTCCGCCGCATCGTGGACCGGGCAAACGTTGCCTGACGCGGCACTAGCTACTCCGAACGCCCAGGAGGCTCATGCGAGCGGAACTCCCCAAGATTACGTCAGGAGGAAAGGGAGACAGGGCTGTGTTAGCCGGCCAGGACGGCTGTGGCCCAGCCGTGCTGGGGTGTCCAGTAGCATCCCCGGGCTGGCAGGTTCTGGGAGGCGATCACCCACAGCCAGTCGATGCACCTGTCGAGGTCCGGAGCCTGGCTGGGTGTCAGGCCCATGTCCACGGCCGTGTGGAGCCCGAGCTGCCCCTGGGTCGCGATGACGACGGCGTGCCGCTCGTCCGCCCCAGACGCGGCGAGCTTGTCCAGGACGTCTGACTGGTCAGGGTGGGCGAGGAACTTCTCGCAGAAGAGACGGATCTCCTCACCGTCGCCCACCCAGGCGCTCGTCGCCTCGGGGTAGACATAGAACCCTGGCGGGTGAGCTGCGGTGGCCGGGGAGGCCAGGCAGCTGCTGATGTGCAGACTGCGGAGCCGCTCGTGCATCCGGGGACCGTAGTAGCGGTTGCGGTTCAGATCCGTGATGCCTGCCAGTTCCAGTTCCGCGAGGAACTGCGGGAGGACAGGCACGACCATGCTGATCACGGCGTCCGGCGGTACGCGCACCATCCAGGTGTGCCTCAGCCTCCTGTTTTCGGTGTAGCCGGCGCGGCGGACCGCGCCAAGCTGGGCTGCCTGCTTCTTCGTCCGGGTGGATACGACCTCGGCTGCGCCGCGCCGACCGCCGGGATAGCTGATCTCAAGGTCGTAGGTACTGGCTCCGGAACGCTTGTCGTGGACCGTGACCGGTGTCTGCAGGACCGAGGCGAGAAACAGCCGGGCCAGTTCCTCGTCCGCGTCCTTGGTGGACATCCTTCCCGTCCCAATCCGTGCCCCGGGAAGGCGCGCTCACGCCGCTGCCGCCTTGGAGGCGTTCTTCCGCTGCTGTGCGAACGAGCGGACCATGTCCATCAGCGGGCTTGCTGGGCGCAGGTACACGTAGTCAATGGCTCCCTTGAGCTGGCAGGCGTTGACTTCCGCGACCTGACCGGGCGTCAGCTGGGCGATCTTTTCGGTCCGGCCCAGGGCAGCGGCGTGCCAGGGGCCCAGGGGGAGGAAGACCGTCTGTGCCTCGGCCAGCGCGATGCCGCCAAGCACGCCTACCCCGGGGTGGCCCGCTCGGAGTGTCAGCGCGGGGACGTCGCCGATCAGGAACTCCCCGTCTCGCAGGGTGACGATCTCCAGGCCAGCGGCCTGCGTCATGGCATGGGCCTGCAGGTACAGGCTCTCTGCCCGCTCGCGCCACAGCGCGCCGCTGCCGGCCAGGACCAGGCTCAGTTCCATGAGCTCCCCGGCGAAGATCCTTAGTGCCTCCTCGCCTGCCGGGTAGAACCCCTTCTCCCGGTAGAACCAGTACTCCAGCAGCCGACGGTGCTCGGTCAGCCACCGCTTCCGCCCCCGCGCGAGGGCCTGAGCCCAGACCCGCTCGTGGACCGCCTGGGCGGCCTTGCTCCGGGCGAAGTGGAGAGCGATCGCGGACTTGATCACCGCCACATGCGCCGGATCGTCAAAGAGGGTGCCCGCGTCCATCGCCGCCAGCGCGTCCGGTAGCCTGTCCTCGGTCTCCTTCCACAGCCTCTCCGCCGACGCGGATGCCCAGGCCACGAAATTATCGGCCTTCGCGCAGCCGCCCGGCCCTACAGGCCGGTGCCTGGCGTGCGGGTACTCCAGCCGGAAGGGGCAGATAAGCCCCGGTGAGGCCCGGCAGGCTCGGCGAACCGCTTGAGGACCACCTTGGAGGTCACGTGCTGCCCGGTGACGTGGCCGACGGCAGGCCCAGACGCCTGCAGTTCCCGGATCCGGCGCAGCATGTCCGCGGGTGACTGGCTGGGACCTGTGCTCGGCATGACATTCATTGTGGCGGAGGGTAATCGGAGGGACGAATGAATTCCCGCCAGGCGGACGGACACACGCGGGTCCACGCCCGACTCAGCCGCGCACGTCAAGCCGGAACACGGCCGCCATCGCGGCCCGTCCGTGGCCGTCCGTGGAAAGCCGACGGTCACACCGACCGTCCTAAGGCATGGATTCCGTCCGCCATACGTCCGTGGACCCCGCAACACGACGGTCCACAGCGCGACAAGGTGACACACCATGGGACAAAGAAGAACAGCCCGCATAGCCGAGAATCCGCAGCTAGCGGGCTGTTTCCGCAGGTAGTGGCAGGTGTTGGGTTCGAACCAACGTAGGCTAAGCCGACGGTTTTACAGACCGCTCCCTTTGGCCACTCGGGCAACCTGCCTGGTGCCGCCCGACAGGCGGCTCAGTGAAGGATAGCGGACAGCACGCGTCTGCGGTGCACCGGAGTAAGGCTGCACCTGGGTCCGGTCGCGCCGCACACGGACCGGCTAAGGACGGCTACCGCAGCCAAGTCTCGTAGCGCGCAGTAGCCTCATGACCCGACGTCACAGCAAGGGGAAGGAGCGGCGGATGGCGGACAGCAGCTTCGACATTGTCAGCAAGATCGACAAGCAGGAAGTCGACAACGCGATCAACCAGACCACCAAGGAGATCTCGACCCGGTTCGATTTCCGCGGCGTGGGTGCCTCCATCGCCCGGTCCGGGGACCACGCCATCGAGATCCGGGCCAACAGCGAGGGACGGGCCAGCGCGGTACTGGACGTGTTCAAGGACAAGCTGGTCAAGCGCCAGGTCTCGCTAAAGGTCCTGGACGCTGGAGAACCACGCCTGTCCGGTAAGGAGTACCGGATAGCGGTCGCCCTCAAGGAGGGCATCTCCCAGGAGGACTCGAAGAAGATCAGCAAGCTCATCCGGGATGAGGGCCCGAAGGGCGTCCGGGCGCAGGTCCAGGGCGAGGAACTGCGCGTTTCGTCCAAGAAGAAGGATGACCTGCAGGCCGTGATCTCACTGGTCAAGGGCCAGGACCTAGACCTAGCTCTGCAGTTCGTCAACTTCCGCTGAGGCCCGGATCGCTCTCCCCCGGCGGCCCGCCAGGGCCGTAGACCGCCTGTACCTCCTTGGCGACCGGTGCGCCCGGGTCGTGCGCTGGCGGCGGCGGCACGGTCCACATCCAGTCCCGCAGCCGACCGCGCTCATGAGTCAGTTCCCGGATATCCGTCTCCGCGTAGCTGAACTCGGGTGACCAGAAAAGGGCGTCGTAGGGGCACACCTCGATACAGATGCCGCAGTACATACACAGCGAGAAGTCGATCGCGAACCGGTCCAGGGCGTTGCGTACCTGGCGTCCGCCGCGCCGCGGCTCCACACCGGCCGCACCGCGCCGCGGCTCCGCACCGGCCGCACCGCGCCGCGGCTCCGCCCCGGCCGCACCGCGCCCCGGCTCCGCACCGGCCGCACCGCGCCCCGGCTCCGCACCGGCCGCACCGCGCCCCGGCTCCGCACCGGCCGCACCGGTCCGCGGCTCTGCACCGGCCGCACCGGTCCGCGGCTCCGCACCGGCCGCACCGGTCCGCGGCTCGGCCGGCGTCGGTTCCTTGTGCGACTCGATGTAGATGCACCAGTCCGGGCACTCGCGGGCGCACAGCATACATACCGTGCAGTTCTCTTCGAGCAGCCCGATCACCCCGCGGCTGCGCGCGGGCAGCTGCGCACTCATCCGGCCGGCCACCCTTCCGGGACTCCGGGCGGCACCGCCCGGCGGCGGCCGCGCACCGGCTGACCCGGCCCGGCCGGCTCACCGGGCTCCCGGGAGCCGGGCCACTCCTGGGCGGCCCGCGCCGCGAGCGGGAAGTCCTTGCGCAACGGGTGTCCCTCGAACCCATCCGGCAGCAGCAGCGGGCCCGGCCCGGGGTGGCCGTCGAAAATGACGCCGAACATCTCCCCGGTCTCCCGCTCATGCCAGGCCGCGCCCCGGTAGACGCCGGTGGCCGTGGGCAGCCGCGGCTGGCCGCCAGCCAGCACCGTGCGCAGCAGCAGATGATGCCGCCCGGCCAGCGAGTACACGTGGGCCAGCACGGCCACCCCTGCCTCGGCCTCATCCACCCCGCTCAGCCAGTCGAAGAAGTCGCAGCCGAGGCGATCCCGGGCCAGCGTCAGCAGCGCCAGCCAGTTACCGGCGGGCACGGTGACGGTAACGGCCACCGCCCCCACCGCCCCCAGGCCGGCGGACGGCTCGACCGCGGCGTCCAGGCCGGCCGACTGCACCAGGCCGAGGATCTCCTCGCCGGTCATGCCGGGGCCCGCTGCAGCACCAGGTCCAGGCCGGCCAGCAGCGCCTCGGGCCGGGGCGGGCAGCCCGGCACATAGACATCAACCGGGATGAGCTGGTCCACGCCCTTGGTCACGCAGTACGAGTCCCAGTACGGGCCGCCGCTGTTCGAGCAGGCGCCAAACGACAGCACGAACTTGGGTTCCGGTACCTGCTGGTAGGCGGCCAGCACCAACGGCGCCAGCTTGTCCGTGACGGTGCCCGCCACCACGAACACGTTCAGCCCGGACGTGCCCTCATCCAGACCCGAGACCAGCCGGCTCAGCGCCGCCGCCACCTCCACAGCGCAGCAGGCCAGCCCAGCATCACAGATCCAGAGCGCACAGCCCCGGCCCGCGTCCAGGACTACCGGCAGGCCTGCGGGGCGTCCAGCACGTGGCGGGGGAAGATCCACGGCGGCCACCGCCCCAGGGTACCGGCCAGCCCGCGATGACGACGTGAACCGCCACGGCCCGCCCGACGTCCTATGACATAGCGGGAGACGCCCAGCACCGA
>Ga0335076_10001696_pt1 | contig 21477 bp, 28 predicted proteins | sample Lox_Sample_25_FD_206717 | JGI IMG/M metagenome (GOLD analysis project Ga0335076, IMG submission 206717) | Soil microbial communities from Loxahatchee National Wildlife Refuge, Florida, United States - Lox_Sample_2.5 | ecosystem: Environmental > Terrestrial > Soil > Wetlands | place: USA... | reverse complement strand
AAGAAAGCGTAAAGAATTCGACTGTGCAGAGATATGTGCTGTTTTATGTGCTCCCACATTCGAGATTCCACGACACCCGCCTCCGACCCCGGAGCGCCCATCTATATCCTTGGGCGGTTTGGACTGAGAAAGCCAGACAAGAACGGAGCTCGCGCATCCAAAATGAAGCTGAATTTGAAGAGGACAGGACGGGGAATGGATGGACGAGAAGGGGGGTGGGACTTTCATGCCTCCGACAATGAGAATGAGGCATGGACGGAGGGGGAGAGAGTATTCCAAAATGGAAATGATCGACTAGTCGCGTCCACACTACAGAAGTTGACCATGAATCTCCGACAGCGCGGGAGCTACGATCAAGCCCGTGTACGCATATAGCTTCAACGCCACAAAAAGTTCTTCTAGTCAAGTTATCACGATGATAGGGCTTTAAGGCACCCCCGGCTCTCAACCGGTCGTGGGCGGCGAGGACGCACTGGATTAGGATTGTGATACGATTGAGATACTGGAAGCACTAAAGATGATTGAGAATTCACTGTATGCCGCTTCCGAATGGTTAGTGATATTTAAATGAAGAGGATTCAAAATGATTAGATCTGTCCGTAGATCAACTTGAGGGAAGAAAAACCAGCGTTGATGTATTTCCTTTATCCTTGTCCTCCGACTGCAGCGAAGCCCGAAAATCTATTTCATTGAGGTTGGAAAGCAACGAGCGTAACAGTTGTGAAGACATGGTCCAATTGTGTTTCCATCTCGAATGTTTGTGATAATGGATCTCGACTTCAATTGATAACTATCTAATATGTTAACGATCGACACGATGATGGATAAATAGGCCAACGAAAATTTATTTATTATCCTTCCTGAAAAGATCAATGATCGTGACAATCAATAAACCAATAGGTCCACGCGGTCGTCGACGTCGTCTCGTCCGAATATTAGTGGAAGCCTGAGTATCATACTCAACCTGCCCCGAAGTCGACTCTTGAACATTCCCAGGATCGGCGACCCCTGCCTTCCCGTCTTCAACGTTCCGTTGATGATAATAATCCGTGACCCCAGCAGGTGCCTTCGAAATCATGAACCCGCAAACCGTATAAATCGTCAAACTCACCAAATCCGGAATCAACAATAAACACAAATAAACCCAGGTATTCCGTCCGGGATTCGTGGGTGTCGACAAGAACGATTGAATGACGGCGTAAATGATGCGCATGAGCATTATGGGGAGGACGATGATCGTTTGGAAGAGAACTAGGTCGTATTTTTGTTCACGGGTACGAGCACGGGCGAAGAGACTGTAGGCGATCAAGATGGCGGCGAGGACACAGAATAAAAAGATGATGGCGGAGGCACGGCGGAGACTGTAGCCAGTGTTGATGTTGCTGTTTCCCGGGGTGGAATCGACGCCAGCGATGATGGCGCAGATGGTCGCCGCGAGGAGGGCGATTGAGATGAGGCGGATGCGTGGAATATGACGAAGCAAGCTTCGATCTGCGGCTTGCCATGTGCCGATCCTAAATAGAGATTAACCGGGGCGACAGACGGGGAGGGGCATGCCATCGAATGATGAATGCGTTTGAGGCGGCCAGAAGAGGGAGGAAACCGAGTTGCGAGAGGATGAGACCCCAAACTGCGACGCTAACGCTGGACGAGGCTCCATTCTCCGTGACAATAAGCAGCGTGTCTCCAACAATCTTGACTGAACAGTTAGCATCAAAGCGCAACGGGAGTGGGGATGATACGAACAGATACAACGAGAAGGGAAATATAACCCGCGACCTTACTGAATCCGTGCTTGACGACATTCAGGACATTGAGAATGAGGAGGATGCCATAGAGAGGGACAAGGACCAAGTCGATGATCGCAGTTGCGGGCCAGTGAACCATTTCGCCGAGGAGACGCACAGGACGAGATTGAATGCAGTAAGGACAAGGGAGCGGAGCGGCTGAACAGGGACCTTATATAGAGTCGGTGCGGTGCTGTATGATCGAGCTGTGGCACGACAGCTCTCCCGCCCGTGACGGGGCGCCCAGATGCAAAGAAAGAATTCCGCAGAGATATTCATAGCAAATTGCTCTAAACGGGACTGAATTGACTTCAGGCTCAGCCTCCCTCCTCATTTCCATCCACCAAAGTTACCCAAGGGAATGAGCCAAGTTCTGACGTCGTGCTCCCTTTCTTCGCTCAAAGCTCCCGTTCCAGACGTAGGGGCAACTCCAAGCGAGAAAGTTTAATAAAACTTGGGAACGTGGCGGTCCTTGATTATTTCATTGGTGAAATTGGCTCCTCGACTTGCCTTTCTTGGAAATCACTCCGGGACACACGAACATCAACAAAGAACCCAGAACGGAGACGAAACCGAGATGATGGTGGTCCTGACGATATTTCCAAAAGCCTGAATGCTGTGGAGGCGAAATTAGACCTTCTACCACTTCGCCATGTGAATTGCGAGGAGTCGATCCTCGTGTCCGGAGCGGCGGATTGTTCGCCGACGCGGTCGGGTCTATATTTGGCTTTCAGGAGGACTGTATGAGACAGCCTTCGTCTTGAAAATTAGGAGCGGGTGGGTCTTGGTGCGAGTATCATCGCCCTCCCACCCAAATTACAGTATTTGGTCCCCCAAATCCCCCCGTTTTCCAACATGTCCTCTCCAGAATCCACGATCCAACCTCCGATGACACAAGAATTCCTCATCCTCCTCTCCACGGTCCCATTTACCCTCACTTATCTCCTCACCTCCATTATCCCGGTGTACCTCGAAGTCTGTTGCATTGGTGCGTTGTCCCCGCCCCTCTCACTTTTCTCACCACCTCGGCATCAGTCGCACCATTTTGGCACATGTCCGTACATTGCATCAACACAATGCCCGCATGCGGATATCGTGCTGCGGGTCTCGTGCCGAAGGGGTATAATGAAATCCCTTGATATATGGCGTCGACATCATGTCTCCTGTGCTCAAATTCCCGGCGGGACCAGCGGAATATGCGTGGTACCTCCTCACGGAACTTCGGTATGAGTCCTTTGGCACTACCACGGCCGGACCTCGGCGGGCGGATGTTTCCGCCATGAAAGAATACCTCGCTTACCTCGGTATTTTCATCTTCCTCCAATTGCTCCCGCGAACTTCGGTGATGAAGGCGGTTGCTCTCTTGTTCGCCATTTGGTTGTTGTGGAATACCATCCAATTTGGGCTGAAATACAGCGACTTCCCTCAACTCTTCGGTTCGATCTACCACGCAGAAAATATCTCTCTATTCTGGACTGAAACATGACATTACGTATGTACTTCGTCGGTCCGCACGCCTGGATACCGTCCTGTGCGCAAATTCACGGGTCCCCTGCTGCCGGCGTGCTCGCGGCATTCACCATCATGGCCGATTTTCACGTATGGGTCTTTGCGCCGTACATGTCACCCGAGGGATTATTTCGCATCGGATGCTTTTTGCTGGGGAATGGAGTGGGGTATATCGTCGATTTCTGCTTTGGGCGGAAGAAGAGGACGTGGACGAGGAAGATAGTTGGGCTTATGAGCTTAATTGGGCGCAGTTTGCAGCGGCGAAATGCGATGTACCTGTTGGGCGTTCGGCAAAGAATTTTGGAAGACCATCGCGACGAGGCCATTAACGTTGCTGAGGGAATTTCGATCATAAATGGACCAATAATCGTCATCGGCAAGACAAGAAATTTACAACCCGTCGAAGAAACTGCTTGTACTATCCCCAACTGGTCGCCCTTCTCAATTTTTCGTTGAGGAAACTTCTCTTATTACCCCAGCGATCACGATACCTCCCCTTCTCAGTCTCATGTCGAGGACACCACTTCTATTCCTCTGGCGGTTGTAATATTCACGCTTCTCAATCTCGAGTTCCTGATCATTGAATGTCGCAACCACAAAAGCCTCCCAGTCAAGGGCCCGTTTCTGCGAGCCACCCACCCGTTGCGGCAGCTATCTCCGATGCTCCCAGTCCTGGCTCATCTTCACCATCTGACGACGGCAGTTCAGAGTCCGGAGAAAGCGGACCAGAAAACCGTCTTTCCCACCAGCTTGACGAGGCAGAAAACCGGCATGTTTCTAAAATGGAGGAAAATGTCAGGAGGCAACGCGAAATGAACAATGCCGGTAAAGATTGGAGAAAAATGAACAAGGAGAGGATTAAAAAGGTCAAAACAGGGGCCAGGAAAGATTATCACCGCAATGCACTAAAGATTAAGGAGCAGAAGATAACGTTGGCGGCTCAGGAATGTCAACTCACTACTCATGAGAGTCAATTGGGGACTCATGAAGATCAATTAACCGCTCAAGCCTGTCTACTGACCAATCATGGCCGTCAATTGACGGCGCATGAAGGTCGACTTGCAGCGCAAGCGAATTTGTTGGACGACCACGAGAAGAACCAGAAATCCCACCACGACAGGATTGCAAAAATTGAAGCCGGCCACGGAAAGCACGACGAACGCCTCACCTCCATCGAAGCAAAGCACGAGGAGCATGGGGAAGTATTGGAAAAGATCAACAAAGATAATAAATGTATGAGACTTACACTGGCAGGAATTGGAGTCACAGCACTGCTGGGAGTCGCAATTTGGACTTTGGGCAAAATTTTTGGCAAGAAAAATGGGAAGGAATCAGCGGAAGGGAAGCGTAAAGACCGTCGTCACGCGCGAGAGTGGTATGTCGTTGAGGATTATATGAACAACGATCTTTATAAGTTTCGAAGATTTTAACTGTAGACAAAAAGATTGTCATGGTTGTCAAAAGTCAATAGATGTTAGATTTCCGGGACTTAAATGCAACGGCAGCAAAGCCCAATTTTGAAACTGGGACTAGTTGCAATCCCCCCGGCTTTGGTGAAAGTAGAAAAAATCCGGTCATTTCGCCTTCGGCGAGTTGACGAGGACTCTTCCTTACATGTTTTCTGTGTGCCCGCACGGGATTATAGAAATAAGTGCAGGATTTCAGGGCGAAGAGCAGGGACACAGCCCGGCCGACGGCCAGGTCGTCGCGACCCAACTCTGTGTTCGCCGCGCGTCCCAAGACGCGATCCCAATCACACAATATAGCACCCAAGAATGAGCGCATATTTATTCATTATATGGATAAGGACAACCTTCGGGAGTGAGATCCGAAATCGGAGATGATTGCTGCAATTGAAGGAATCGAGCACTGGAGGGTTTATTGAGATGTCAACGACGTAGAGATCGAGGTTCATTTGGAGATCCAAGCAGATTTTGGAATTCATTGCAGCAGCTAATGGATCAGATCCCTATTATGATGTAAGCTCTATGTCCAGCGCTTGATATGCAAATACGGGAAGATGAACACCGTCTCGAAGGGATGGGATTCGTCCAAACGAAGCAGGATTCAACTCATGGAGGGTCGAATTGGAGAAGGAGTCAGGAATCAAGACGAACATCCAAAGTCAATGGCGTCAACGGAATGGAGGCGGAGTCGGAGATAGAGTCAGATTCAAGACTCATTTCAATTATGGTTCAGACTGTGACGATCAGGGTGACCTGTGGAACGTTAACCACAGTCCCCCACGTGCAAAGTGCTAGGTTTGATACATTGGCTGCATGGCTGGAGGGTTGTGGTGGATACAGGACCGGAAAAAGGGACTTCCCAATTCGGATTTTGCCCCCCGAATTGGGACTTTCCGGTGTCTTTGAGGAGCAGAGATTTGTTGCGGCATGAACCCTGCCGCTTGGTTCCTTCGGCGGATGTTTAACGGAGAAAAAGACCTTCGCTTCTTTCTAAAGGCTAAGTGTCCTAATCTCATGGGCGACAAGGAGGGAGTATCATTTGAACGCAAGAGATGATAGTCTTGAAAAGTAAGAATGCCTTCCTTTATGAGTAGATTCCATCTGAGGTCTTACGGTCGTGGTGTAGCTATAAATCCACCGCATGCAGCAACACCGTACATCCACTTCCAGTCCCATCATCAACAACAACCCGAGGAGATAACCTGTCGACCCAAAAAGGACCATTCTGTTGTTGAAAGTTCTTTTCAATCTGACGAAGGTGGTAAAGGACCGGCATTAACACCATCGCATAATTCAACATTTCCCCCTCCAAATCAGCATCCTCCCCGACCGCTGGACCTTTGGACAACCCTAGACTATATCTCGCTGGCTCCACCATACGTTCGAAGTAGCTGCGGCTCACTGAGAGAAGTTCCCCGAATTCTTTCACCTCCAGGAGGCTGTATGTTAACCGTAGGGATTTCTGATTATTCCCTTCGCCGCCAGTGGTCTTCGTGACTTCATAGAGGACGAAACTATTGACGGGCTGATCTGGCTGGAGTTTGATGGCTAGGATTACTTCCACTGAGGGTAATTCAGACCACTGAATAATCGGGCACAATGGAGTGCCATTCAGTTCGCCGGAAGGCATAACTGTCGCTCGCAAATTCGTCGCTAAAGATCCCCGTGCTTGGAGCAGGCAAGCTAAAAATTGAGCCAAACGCCGCATTTCGTTGACTCCGATGTACTCGGAGAGTCGGAGTAGAGCCGCGGGGGCCTGGAATTCGGGAAGCTCCAGATGCGTTTCGAGCTCTTGAGATACAGGAACTGAAAGCGTGCCACGTTCGACGACGGACGACGACGGAGGAATGTCTTCAGTGAATTGGCGGCTCCACGGTCTGAAGAACTCGCACTTTTGGATTTTGTTCTTTTCAATGCACCGTAAGCATGGCCAATCGATATGGTTGGGGTTTCGTAGACACTGGATGTCAATGAATGGACATACATAGGATTCACTTTTCCCTTTTTTCCCCTTAAGCAAAATGTACATCGATCCTTTCCCTTCATCACCTGAGTGAACGGAGACTTGTCCATGTTCTTGCAGCTATCTCCCGCCTGAGGAAACGAGTCCTCAAGCCCAAGGAGATAGTGTGGATTCAACGGTCGTTCCAAGGAACACCCTTCGTGGCCGGTGATCAAGTTCTTGTAAAGCCTTTGCAGGGCGATGAGAATAGGGCTTAATTCGGAGGGCAGCGCAACGTTTTCATTTTTGAAGGCTTGAATTATGGGGGAGGTATGGATAGGGCGGCCGAATTGCATGAAGTCATAATTATCGGCAAGGAACGGAGGTGGAGGGAATAGCATTGGAGGTTGAAAGGATGGAATCACAGATGAAAGATATTGCATTGCAGAGACTTGCCGTGGAATCTGTGCCATCGCAAGTGAAGTGGGTGGCATCGGAGGTGAAGGGGGTTGGATCGGATGAGCAGTAACTTTCGAATCGACAGGAACCTCTTGCGACCCTCCAAGGAACATAATTCGACTGACGAGGTGAAATCATGAATGCGGACGTTTCAATCATATATTCCCGGGCGGAAGCAGCGGAAACAACTTCGTATCACTTGATGGAAAGGCAAATCCCATAGGCGGAAAGCAAGGTTTACAGTTCAACGCAGTGCGGCGCACAGATGGAAAGCGTATTTTATGCAGTTTCTCTCCGGAGCGCAACAAGGCGGCGGAACCGCGCTGTGGCGCAAATCCAAGGCCGCAGATCCCTGGTTGTGAAATACAGTAATCTCATGACCGCCCCCCACGCGATCGCATTGTGGCGTCAAACATGCTGCCCACGCGATCGCATCCATGGACGCTATCGTGCTCCGCATCAGGGAGTGTTACCGCACTGTCTAAATTGATTGAAATGCGGCATTTAGCGCCCCGTCGGACATCCCGGCCAACACAAAAAGGGAAGGTTGAGCGGGCTATTAAACAGTGGAATGGAACCCTGCCACATGTCTACCAGAATGCCCCACCAGTGTTTCAACGGAGACACTATCGTTGGGGGGACCGGAGACATCATCGGCAAGAGCCAAGAATATCTTTGGCAAGGGGTCGATATTCGCGAGCGGACTCCGGATATCACAGTCTTCGTCTCCTACCAGCCGGGCCTCAACGCAGTGCAGGAAACAGCTACTTCAACGGACGTGATGACACCAAAATCCCATCCAGGAAGAAAAGGGCGATTTCTATGTGAGCGTTGCCGTAAGAGCAAGGATGGAAAAGTAGAATTCCATGTTGGACAAGCGACTAATCCAATAGCGCTGCATTCTCCTGCAAGGTCGAGCCGATCTTGGTTGTATACCCTGCTTGCGAAGGGGTCTGAAATGCAGCGGGCGCGCCTGGCCTTCGCGACATGATCACGACCCCTGCAGCCCACGAAAGAGTGAGTTCAACTCCCGTACGCTGATAATGACAGTGACAGATCCGCAATTCGAAACTGTTTCTGAGTCCAAGGCGCGACTCACCGCTTTTTGCCCTCTCGAGATTGTCACACTTTACGCGGACGAAGCCCCGCTCGATGAACATTGTCTAGCAAAAGCTCAGCGCGACCTCACAAGACTTCTCAAATTCCGTTTTCCCAAAGCAAGTGATAATGAAATCGAGAACATTGTCAAAAAAGCTTCTGACGCAATGAGGAATAATCCACTTGCGTGCAGTAACCTGTACGCTCAAACATGCGGTTCCCCCTACGGAGACGGTGTCCGGCCCCGAAACTCCGGGACCCGTCAGGTCAGGTACGCAACATCCAGGAAGAAATTCGGGCTCAACCACGGCGGAAGAATCCGACGTTCGAGACACTTTCAACGTCGAGAGCATTGTTTTCATGGATCTGGGGGCGCCCGTTCATTTAAGGGCCCTCCGACGGATCAAAATGTCGAGACACACGGAGAGAGGATCTCAATTGGCAATAAGGGCAAAAAGGGACGGTTTGAAATGGTTAGGTTTTCTTAACAATTGTAGTGTTCAATGGCATTGGGTTGCTTGAACTAGTGTAAATATCTCTATAAGATAACAATTCATAGTTTTCATGCCTTCAATTACGATTTCCATCCTGGTGTACGAAGGATATACTCCAGATATTATGAAGACACAAAACAGATGAATCGACCGGCCGAACCCACCACGGGAGAACAAGCCGATAATGAAAATTAAACTAATTCTCAGAAGCGTGCGGGAATGCGAGGAATGGGAAAGAAGTTGTATTGCTAATCCAAAAAACCTTTCCGAAACGAGTATTGTCATTAAAGATTTCGTCGATTTATCGCCTATAGTATCCGGATCTAAATTCAAACAGTTTTAGGGCAACATCAAAATCGAATTCTCAATACTTTTCGTATTCTTCTTCCCAGTCCTGGATTCCTACATATACGCTAAAGGTCAACCAACCGAAAACTGCGAAAGGGGGAACATACAAAACCCAAGTTTCTTCAATATCATCCTGGGCATCAAATAATTGTTGAGTTGCGGATCTCCCCACAAACCGGGACTCTCACCTCCCAACGCAACGTTGGCAAAAGCGGTATCTCGGTTGACCTGCGCTTCACAATCTGGAAGGTGGATGATGGTTCTGGTATATCCCGGGGTACCCGGGACCTTTTCTGCGCGTTCCTTTCGGGCAAGTTCCTAGGCTTTGAGGCAGGTCAGGATATCATCTTTAGATTTGATTTGGAGAGGAAGATTCCGACGACCGAAGCGTCTTCAATGACTTGGGCCGCACCCTGAGCCACACAGGGACGCATTGAATAGCGACCATTACCCCTCTTCCATCAGATACTGTCAAGCATCCCGCATCCGCAAATTTCCTTCTGTCCAGGTCGTGAGATAGTCGTGATCATAAGTTTCAACAGACGACTTCCCCCGGTGAACAGTAATCGAGAAACTTTTGTAATTCCTCGTCCCAGCCTTCGAAATTGCTGAGCACATCGGTTTATGGAACCCTTTTTCGGTCCAGAATTCTACACACTGTCATCGGGGCGTGCGGGAACCGTGTTGTTAAATTTTCGGCCCTCGATTGGGTGCCCCATAACGTTCCGGCCGGGGCCGATATATCGGATTCTAACCTGTTAAAAGCAATACGAGCGCCCATCGGGCCCTATGGGATCATCTATGAGATGCCTAAGGGATGGATCGGCGAGAAGAGATTGAACTGGGACGACCGTCCGATATGGGGCATCACCGGTCGGTCTATCTTTATCCACCAACCCAAATTTATTGCACAATTGTGCTCAACAAACACTTTTCGGTCCATCCACAGCCATAAACCCGTCGGCAGCATTGTTCGTTCCCCTTGAACCCTGACACTCGGTTCATCAAAATCGGTCCAAGCGACGGCGGTTTTTAATCAATTTAACCATCGCCGAAGCCAGTCCGTCCTCAAAAATGGTATTGAGCAGTTCCGGACGCTGCATAAGTATTGTGATGTACCATGGGCTTGTTCAATTCGGGGCATAGCCGGGGCACGAGCCAGCATTCTGCCATCTTTCCGGCGTTTTAGATGATTGCACTTGTAGGCCTCCCCCCCAACAGAATATCGGCAAGACACCGTTCAGTGGTTATCCTGGTGAGATTCGGCGAGGATTGCATCCCGGGCCCAACCCTCATGCACGAACCTCCATTACCAAAGGGGGGCCAGTGATTGTGCCTCTCCGATTTTCGGTGCAGACTTGAGAACGGTGACATTGTGCCGGCGTCGCCGGAGCGCCATCGCAGCGTTCATTCCGCCGATCCTAGCCCGGACACGAATGACAGAGTTTGTGCTCAGAGGATGCTTTGTTTTTACCATGGCGTTGGTGTTTGCATGTACGACGGTGGACGAGGAAGGCAATAATATAGGGTCTACTGTCGGTCACCACTCGAGGGCCGCGGGGTCGGCACTTTGTCACTAACCATCAGGCGGGTGTTTACAGAGAGGTGGGGATGTGAGCGGTGTGGGACGTCCCCAATAAACCAATATGTGACTGAATCTCATCTCACATGAGCTCTGAATTCCTTCGAGTAGCATTGGTTCCAGATCATCAAGTTATGGGATATGGTCTAGGAGCTACAGAAAAACAAACTTGGCAGAACTGAAGGTCAAAGAGGTGATAACGTTATGCACTCACCGAAAATCAAAGTAGACAATAGAAAATGCACCAAAATAGCCACTAGACAAAAGATCACAACATGATCTACCGCATATCCAAAATTTCACCCAAAAACCTTCCGGCCCCCAACCCAAGTCTCTCTCACCACTCCTTCGCCCATCTCAATCCCACCCCCAATCTCCTCAACAAGCACCCAATCTGCCCACTTGCCGACCTCAATACTCCCCGCAATTCCCTCCTGAAACGCTCCATACGCAGCATCCACAGTAAACCCCCTTAACGCCTCCCCGAAGTTCAATTTCTGCTCTGCATACCAACCCTCCTTCCCATGGGGACTTGTCCGCATATCCGGATCCAACCGATTGATCGCTGCGTACATCCCCCGTAGCGGTGAGGGCGGTTCAACGGGGAAATCACTTCCCAAGATGAGGGTGGTGTTGGGGTTATGGCAAAAGGTTGCCTGGGCATAGGATCCGTTTCCCAGGCGCGCGGGGCCGAGACGAGAGAGGGCATAGGACATGTCTGTTGTTGCGTGGGTTGGTTGCATTGACATGATGATGCCCATTTGTTGCGCTAGGAGGACATCATCTCGGTGGAATATTTGGGCGTGTTCGATGCGGTGCCGGGCGTGTGCGTTGCGCAGCTGAGATGTTGTATTGGGGAGGATGGCGTTGAAGGCGCGGAGGATATAGCGGTTTGCCAAGTCGCCGATTGCGTGGACGTTCACTTGGAAGTCGATTTCGTGCCACTTCCCATTAGCGTTGGACGGGGAAGGGGGAGTACCTGTCGGACTAGAGTCTCCAATTGTGTGTAATTTAAGAGGAGGATCCCTTTATTCCCTGGTTTATCGGAATAATCTTCAATCATGGCAGCGCCCCAACTTCCCAGGGCACCGTCCACAAACAATTTGACACTCCTCACCGTCAAAAACCCATTACCGTAGTTCTCTAAACGCGTAATTTCTTCAGGACAATATCCGTTCATAGGCGGACAATCAACCATCGCGTAGATCCGTAACGTCAATTCTCCTTCCTCGGCGAGTCTGCCGGTCAGCAATCCTTCCAAATCTTTTGGGCAGGGCACTTTTGGTAGATCTTGAGGGTTCGAGGGAAAACGCTGGCTTCATGGACACCTACTAATCCAACGGAATTCAACTCTTTCATTGCAGCTTTGAACATCGATTCAATCTCCTCGTCCGTTTTATTTGGCGAGATTTTTTCGACCAGTGTTGCTGCTGCGTCACAAAGGACTCCCATCCCGGGGTCTCGAATGATTTCGCCGCCGGGTATCTTGTCGGGGAGATCCAACATATCCAAAACTGGTTTAGAAACCCATACGCAATGGACATCATTCCTGTAAAATTTTATCTTGATCCCCTCTAACTCCGGAGTATCGAGGTCATCCTATCGTCAATTGCGTGTGCGTCTACAGGGTCGCACCGCAGTCGGATACTTTGCTCCCGGAAGGACATTTTGGTCCCATCCGAATCCCACGAGCCATTTCTTTCCCGACTTTAAGTCTGGGATCCAATGTTCATTCGTTCGAAGCCAGTCTCGTATTCTTTTTTTTATTTCTTCCGGTTAGCTCATTTGTCCGGAATTGGACGTACCATCAAAGGAATCGGTGCCGAACAAATTTACACTTTCTAACATTTCGCCATACTGCCATTAGAGACACGATAATAATGAATGATGTCGACATGCATGATGTGGCCGTGGGCGTCATGTAAGCCCGGGAGGATGACTATGTTCCCCTCGATCCATTTCACATTCTCTCTGCCGTATTTCGCGAGCACATCTCCTTCGGTGCCGACATCGGTGAACAAGCCTGTCTTTGTGGAATATGAAAAGCACTCTATTGACGGCATGTTTGAGTTTGACGTGTATATTTTGGGCGCACATATCGATCGTACGTCGTTGGACGAAAATAGGACGATTTGGCCGCGCCGTGGCCATGCGCATACAAAAATACCAAATAAAATTGGTATCGCCTGGGAAATGGTGAACCATTCGTGGCGGAGGGTGACATACGGCTAATAAGTAAACCAATTGAGCGGCGAAACGCTGGGAATCAAGATGCCAAGGGGCTTCCTGGGCTCTTTGACTCGGTGCCATTGCCAGATCAGTTGGTCTTATCGCGGTGACGATCGTGTGTTGCGTGCAGGGTGGTCCGACTACACGACGATAATCATAACCATTCTCCGTTGACTTTAGGTTCAATTGCTATTAACGAGCCATCGAATGCCTCATAGCCTTTAAGTAGCCTACTCCGTCATGCCGTAAACGTATGCTTTACTTGATTCTACATTCCTACCCACATATCCCAAATCGAAACGCTGTACGCTCTTAGACCGGCCATTCACCGGCGCCACAATCGAAGCCCTAATTGTTCGAAGAACAACGGGACAGTTACACTCATTATGAACAAATTGACATGTTTTTAATATATTGTTCACTGATGTAAATCAGTCTTGTTCATCACAGAGCTCAGTACCTTAGGTTCCCCCCTTTTTCATGTCGTTAAGTTCTCTTGGATCACGTTCGACGTTCTACATCAGAAGGCAATGCAGATTGATGTATTCATTCCTTTGCCTTGACCGTGATCCTCTCCAAGACAAGCCGTCTCTTCGTCATTCCAAGCACTTTAGCCCCTACTATTAGCCCATGAAAGTCCCAACACACCACCATTCTCCTCATCACGTCCGACAATCATCTCTGTTCCAATAATATCACACCATGTCCCCTTGAAAAATAACTCTCCAACCTGGACGTACGGAGTATCCGTCTCGAGACCCTGCCAATTAGCACATACAGCAATTGGAACCAGACATACCAGAAAGTGGATGTCAAAGGGAACACCGCTCAAATGTTGTGGCGGGGAGGGTCCAAAGTCGAGGGTAATGTAGGAAGTCTATATATAAGTCAGATGGACAACAGTCAAAGCGAGATGGGAGAGCAGAGGAAGCACATCATACTCAGAGGTGGGATGAGGGTTGACATTGCGACGGTCGATGGGCGCTAGTGATTGAAGACTGGGGTCGATGACCGGATCTTCTTCCACCGCCTGCCCTGTCGTCATCGTTCGACTTTGTAGTATAAGGCTTTTGAATCAAGTCACGATTGATGGCCGTGATTGGCCGCGATTCCGCTTGCAAAACGTTGATTTCGTCTCTTCACAAAACTTCTTTGGCTTTCGGCTTAGGAATGAAGGGCCGTGACGATGGTCCAAGCGTACACGGGATTCGTCAGGGTCCCAACCCTGAAAATGTGGAGATCGTTCGCACGGACCTTGCCAGCACCTTCTTCACACTCGCCCGGAATGGCGCAAAAAGGAAACCGTACCCGCCAAGATTCTACGCGGAAATAACGGCTTCGGTTTTAGTTTTTGGCGATCACGGCTGGGGCACGCTCCTTGCCTTCACAAACGGGCGCAGATAAATCCACGATGATGCATAAGAATGGGTAAAATTAAATCGATCCGCAAATCTATCATCTCATTCTGTCGAATCCAATAACGTTGTAAAACTAAACGGCTCAAAAGGAATCCCGCCACCAATATAGTGTTTACTCATCGCCTACAGACAAGTCAGCAACGGTCATGTCTTTGAGGGAATAGGGGGCGGCGATTGTACCTCAACCCAATGCAATCTGAGAGCATGTAGCATTGCGCTTGTGCCCTCCATGAGGACGAGCACGAAGATCGTGAGGACAAACCACATAGCGAATGCAATGACAAGGAATATGGCGCCGGTGATGCCGGTCATTTCAAATGCGTTGGCTAGGGTCATGCTCCAGAGGACTGCGGACAATTGGTTGTGTGCGAGACTCAGGGCTGACACGTCAGGATCCCTACCGCAAACAAACACGACGTGTAAGAGAAGAGAAAAGTGGAGGAATGTGGCTGTTGAACGAAGTGTTCTTGGGGAGGAGGTTGATACCCCACAGACGCAGATACGATGCGGTATGGCTGACACAATTGAGACAAAACTCAATCGTATGAATAACTTGATGAATCATAACTTCCCCAAACTCAAATCCCTCCTCACCCTCACCCTCTTCCCCCTCCATCTCTGCAATCACCACACCCCCTTCCTCGTCCCCGCCAGCAGCATGCTCCTCGATAACATCCTCCCGTTCAACGCAGTGATACCCCGCCCGTTTTGCCCGTTGATTCTCCCACCTCAAATAGAACGGTTTGACGAACAACAACCACGGCACGCAAATCAGAGCCAGGAGGAGGAGGACATTTTGAACGTGGCGTTGACCCCGGTAGAGAGGGTCTTCGACGAAGGACGGCGAGAGAAACATGTAGATTAACATGTTTAGGAGGGATGGCGGGGCGGAGTGCGTTGAGGCCCAGTCTATGGACCATTTGTAGAGGATGCACAGGACTAGGTAGCCAAAGATGGATTGGAGGAAGATCATGCTGGGAATGAAATTTGCGAAGATGTCGAGTTTGGAGTTGTAGTGTCGATAATTTACCAAGGATAGGCACAAAGAGAATGTCATCTAAAGCAATTACGTTAGCAACATAACACAACTCAGGTTGTCGTGGATGGGGGGTTGTGGGAAGGGTACATGAATAACGCCGAGGACAACAGAGAGCTTCATTTTGTATGAGTTGGAAAAGAGGAGAAAGTTCTCTGCGGGATGCCAATTCGGATCAAGCCCAAAGGGGTACACGCCGACTTGCTTCGCCGTGACCATTTGTCCAACCTCAAAGTTTTCAGGCCACTCCCATCCCGATTTAAACAACGAAAGCGGCTTCGAAAAGAGATCGTTGTAAATCAGGCCGGTGTACCTACCGTTAACCACTCTCCGTGATGAGCGGGTACATTGAAAAAGCACCCATTAAAAGAACGATATACCGTCCGGAATAAATCATTTCAAATAACTACCATTAACAGCACATCAAACAAACTAAATATAACGAAGGGAAGAAGGGAGGAGACGGTGGGGACAGTGTATGTACCTCATCCTTCACCTTGGCCAGAGGCTTCTCATAATAACACATCAACGCCCCCACCAAAAACATCACAGCCCCATGCCCAACATCCCCAAACATAACCGCAAACAAAAACGGAAAGGTCACAACCGCCACAATCGTCGGGTTTACCTCTCCGTACCGCGCAATCCCATACGAATCAATAATCATTTGAAATTCCCCAGTCAGTTTATTCGTCCGGTGGAAAGTAGGCGGTTCCTTGCCCGTTCGTAACTCGTTACAAATCGGTACGCTGTCACCCGCGGAGGAATCGCCGACGGTACGAAGGGAGGTGCGGACTCGGGGGAGATCGTTGCGGGGAATCCAGCCTTCGGCGATGAGGCACTTTCGGGCGGGATCATATTCGAAGCGGTTCATGGTTGTGTACACGGCTTTTTCCCTGTGGACGATGATGAGCCATTCTTGCAATGTTGTGGAAATGAGGCGCAATTCTGCGTGCAGCGTCGTGGTTGTATTATGAAGGACCGAGACGATATCCTCGATTCGGGCGTTGCATTCGGTGAGTTGGGCTTGTCGATCGGCGTGGTCGACGGGGTAGAGGGTGGCATCTAATGACTCGGAGATTTTTCGGATTTTGGCGAGGATTTGGGGGCCGTTGGCAAAGATTATGAAGACATTTTTGTCGACGAGATCTTGCGTTCCTGGGTCGTATATTTGTTCGTCTATCTCCATCGTGTTCATCTACACAAGCCGCCATCAAAAACATGTTCACATGTTTGTAGGGGTGTTAGGGAGTACGAAGAGGTTGCCACGTAGAATGCGCCAGAGGATTTTCTCAAAGAGGAATGCTTTTGAGCGGGGTATGACGCCGGCGACATAGCCAATGCCGAGGCTCGATAGGTGAGAGCCCACAGGTTCACCGGCTCGGCCTTCTTCTGCAGCACTTGCCAGGAGAGGAGCATCAGGCTCCTCTGTGCTCCTCCTAATCTCATCCGCTCTCCCTTGGGCCTTGATCACGTCAGCCTCACGGAGCAACGGGAGTATTGCAGTTGAGTGCAGAGGATGTAAAGGGCACGTACAACTTCAAAGAAATGTGCCGTTTCACGGAGGACATGCCGAAATTCGACGAGCTCGGCATGTCTTCTTTGCAGGACTTGCTGGCTTTCCAGCAACTGATTCAACCGCTGCTCATTCGTCTGACAATTCTCCTCCAACACATCGATTTCGTGGGCCGTTGGTGCCCAAGTCTGAGACATGTCAAGCTCATCCGGTAACTCCTTCACGGGGACATCGAATTTCCTGCACTGCGCTTCAAAGAATCCTTCCCGGTTAACCAACCACGACAGGGAAAGCATGCTGCGCGGGGGGAGGGGTACGTAATTGGCGCTCCATTTCACCGCACCGACGGATTTCCTTGACGAAGCTGCGTTGGAAGGCACTTACATTCCCATTCAACTGTTACATCAGCTCGTTCATTGTCTTTTAGAGGGGCGGGGAGGAGGACATCGAGGAACTCGACAGCGCCGACTTCGCCGAGAGCAGAGACGGTGGTGCGCGCTATCTCAGAGGGGATAAACAGCTGCACAAACGCCATCTCCTCGGAGCCTATAGCAACGAGTCAGCATTGAGATCGGCCAATGGGGAACGGGGAGATGGGGGGGAGCCGGTACGGAGGAGGGAGGAGTAGGGCATCGTCACCGAACCGGAGAAGAAGGCTGATCAACGGATGGGCACACGGCAACAGGGTTAGGTGACTCGACGCACGCTGAATGAATTCCAAGTTCATCCCAGCCAACTTGCGCAGCTCAAGCCGACCCTTCCCTGCCCATGACGGCCCAGGAGCCCCTGTATCTTCCCTCGCGGACGGTCCAGGGCATAGACGCGACAAAAGACTTCTTCCTTTGTCGCATGCGCCATAACGCCGTACCCACCACCCCCGCCATTGGAGACGATTGTTGGATGTCGTGTGACGGTAGTATATGATACAGTTGCTAAGCGATGACATGAAAGAACTGCACAGAATCAAGGGCAGCCGTGACAGAAATATTGCTGTGAGTCTGGCTGCATCGGGCCTCGGCGGATATTGGTCGGGCACATTAATTGCGCGTCGACAGCCCTTCCCATCGCATCATAAATTTGCTCTAGCACGAATAGGGCTCATTTCCATGTTGAGCCTGGTGCATCCCCCACAACCCTCCTTTCAATAGGCGGGAATAGCTTCACACTACCTTTAATGCGGGACTGACCTTGCTCTAGGGAACAACAAACCTCCATCTCAATGCCGCCGAACGCAAATACAAAGCCCTGCCAGTCCGAACCCGCCTGGTCAACGAATCACTCGCACTAGCCCACTCCTTGATAAGCACCTACCACACCGAATCCGAACGACTCACCGCCCGCGCAGAATTCGCCTCCTGGCAACGCCGCCTTATTGCCCTTCCCGCACTCGAAACCTCCAAAACCCCCGACGACCTAATCAATGTCACCGGCAGCCTCCTCGCGCGCTTCGTCCTCGGCATCCGAGAGAACGTGCCAGAGGCAGTGGAAAAGCTGTTTTCGTACTCATATATGGAGATGTTTTGGTTCCCGTGCGCAGAGCGGGCGTTTCGGGTTAATGTTGTTGGCGGTGGGGAGGAGGCTTTTTTAGGGGCTTATAGTGAGTGGGAGAGGGTTGTGAATGGGCTTCCGCCGGAGACGATAGAGGAATTTCGGAAGGAGGCTAGGAAGAAGGTTTGGCTGTGGGGGAACAAAGAGTAGCAGCAGTGAAAATTATGTGGCGCAAACGTGAAATTGGTGAGATGGGGGATTTTCTCCGTGTTGAGATGGGGATCCAGGGGTTCGGAAACCGGCGCCCAAAAGTTAAGAGCGCATTGAAGAACTTTCGACGCAATACGAGGGATATCAGGAGATGATCGAGGTCCGATGTTAACTGAAAAACGTTGTGTAGCGAAAAGTTGACCTTGTTGGAACCGGACATAACTCGAAATAATCGAGATATTTGCTCACGGAAGACGAAATAGAAACCGAAAATTTGCCGACTTTTAACCAAATTTATTTATAAACTCCATGACGGAGAACGCCGCAGCCCGATATTTCAGATATAACTCTATACTAGACCATCTCCATTCCCCGCTCTAACCACATCCGTTCATTCCGATTCCGATTCCCTCTGTTTTTTGGCTCACCTCGGATTGAATGCCTCTGTGGTGTTTGGTAGACCGGATTAGGTCCGAAAGGATCCAATTAACCGAACGAATTGCCGATTCGGATAATGAACTGAGAACACTTTTGGGGCATCGGGCTGACGAGCTACCGACGTATATCCCCCTTGCAGACTGTACGATGGAAATGTAATTCACCACGTTCCGTTCTTGTGGACTTATATCAAAGAGGCGTTATGGGCTTATATATGGTTTTGTTGGTGGAAGTCATTAAGGTTTGGGGAGACCCAGTCGATGTCCAAGGTATTGAACTTGGGCGGGGTTGGAAGAATTTGCAAACAGAATGAGAAAGATCTCATTTGATGTGAGCGAACATCCTTCAGCGAGGAGACAACATGATAATAGCAGCGCGTAGAATCGTGCGGGGACATCGGACATTTCATCTGCCGACGTACAATAAATTTTCATTTACTTATCTATGCTGGCTTCTTTTGTCGTTGAACGCTCTCAGGGATCCTCGCGAAAGATTGGTTTCCCCGTCTTTTCATCCTCCCACCATTTCCAGAAATCATCTCGTCCCTCAGGCGCACCAAGCGACCATTTTACTCCCTTCTCATTCTTCGTATTGGGGCTTGTCCCGTCAACTATAGCCCGTTTGCCCCATCGTTTCAGCTGTTCCTCCATGAATTTCTCCCAATCATCTTCATCCTTAATTTGCACGCCATAAACTTGACCCGTGCACGGCCACAGATAATGCTTCAAGAATCCATTGACAACAAACTCTTGACGATCAGGCGGGAGCTCCGCGACCCGTGCCTCGGTGCTCTCGGCAATTTTGTTCGTCTCAGTCAATAATTCCACCCACTGTTGATGTCCCATACGCTGGTCTTTCGTCGCAATGATAGACCATTCCCACATCGAAAATTGTTTGCGATATTTCTTGATATCGATTGGATTTGTTGCCGTCTGGGGATTTTCTTCGGGGTACCTTCGAGGCGGGCTTGGCGATGGTCTGGTTAAAACTTCGCGGGTGTTGATGAAATACTGTAACCGTTCGGGGTGGGGATAGTTCTGTCGAGCCCGCTGCTTCTGATGGACTAACACGGTCTCGCCGGTCTATTTCCACATGTCAATTGTTATCTAGAAGAGCGGAGGCCCAGGTCGACGGGGGGTGTAAAGGGCGGCATACAAAATAGGCGAAGAGGACAATCGCGCCGCGACCCAGGAACAATGACAGAGGTGTGACTCTCCCTTGGGTATTCGTAAAATGGAAATGTTTTGCAAAGTAAATCCCAAAGCATATGTTGCCTAGTGTAATCCCCTTGCTCAGCAGGTCGAACAGTCTGCGGTTGGCTGCTTCTCCGAAATCGTCGCTCACGGCATTGAAAAGCTTCTATACGAGGAGCGTAAGGGCGAGCTAGCAAAAATTGGGAGGAGTGGGAGGACAGGCCTTCAAGACTTGAATCTCTTTTTCATCGACGTCAGGCTTGGGAAGACCACGGGCGCCAACCATCACGAAAGTTGACGGCCCTGGGGGCCGATTCGCACGTTCAATTAGGCTCAATTCACTTTCTCCTGGACAATTACTGTAATGCTTGACTTTGACCCACATTCGGAATCTCGGATAGGGGAGATCACACAAGGGCTTCGCCCCACTGCAACACATTCTCTGGATTTCTTCGTCCCCGCTTCCGTCCAATGCGCCTCACCACCTTCCGAGCGATAGGCGGCTAGGTGCTGTCGTGTCTCGCTTAGGCAATTGAATCCCCCGGCGTCACTGCAGTCGCATCCGCGGCACCCGCAGCACTCACCGATCTCCTCGAAACGAGAAACATGTCCACCCCCGCAGAACTCAAAATTGTCCAAGTAGACGCAAAATCACTGGAAGCAATCAAGGAACGTATTCAATCGACTGACGTCGTCGTCACTGGCATAGCTGTCTCCCATCCCAATCGCCATCCATCTTCTTTAACATCCGCGGGTCGGATCGCGGGGCACGGCAAGGCACTGGGGTGTTTTTAGGACAGACTTTAATCCCCGGAAGCTGGTCAACCTGGTTTAAACCATCCTGGACAGATCCAAATCTCTTCGCGGACCCAATGCGCACCCTCCTCGACTCAACCTCCCAACTCCCCATCCCCGACCGCCCCAAAACGGCTCAGCACAACCGGCGCCGGTGAACATAGTCGCGATGCCCCACTCCTTTTCCCCCTTTTACCATTACCTTTTCGACGTTCCACATGCAGATAAACGGGTTGTGAGGGCCTTGTGCGAGAGAGTGCTGGGGATGTGTTTCCCGAGAGCATTATCTTGCTGCCGGCGTTGTTGAAGGATGGGGCAGGACGGAGGGACTCGTTAGGTTGGCAGAGGATGTTGTAGGATGTGCAATTTTGAGCGAGGACGTTGAGGTTATTAATTTTAAGCTTTGTAGGAGGGAGGGGGATCAGTATGTTGGCAAGACTATTTGCTCATACTGCCCCCGCGGGGGGGG
>Ga0335076_10001694_pt1 | contig 21484 bp, 17 predicted proteins | sample Lox_Sample_25_FD_206717 | JGI IMG/M metagenome (GOLD analysis project Ga0335076, IMG submission 206717) | Soil microbial communities from Loxahatchee National Wildlife Refuge, Florida, United States - Lox_Sample_2.5 | ecosystem: Environmental > Terrestrial > Soil > Wetlands | place: USA... | reverse complement strand
GCTCACCACCCGGCTGCGGGACGTCAACGGGGTGGTCTGGCACATCAGGAACGGCACCATCGACAGCGTGGGCAACGAGTCGCAGGGCTGGTCCCGCGCGGTCATCGACTACCCGGTCCCCTACGGCGAGGACCTGGCCCGGATCCGGCTGCTGATGGAGCAGGCGGCCGACAGCCTGTACCACGAGGGCGGCTGGACGGAGCTGATGCTGGAGAAGCCCGAGGTGTGGGGCGCCCAGGAGCTGTCCAGCAAGGAAGTGACCATGCGGCTGGTGGCCAAGACCACCCCCATGCGGCAGTGGGAGGTGGCCCGCGAGCTGCGCGCCCGGGTGAAGGCGGCGCTGGATGCGGCCGGCGTCCAGCCGGCGGGCCCCGACACCATCGTGGTCTCCGCGCCGCCCGCGATAACCTCGAACCAGGAGCGAGGAACGGAGATGAGTGGGCGAGCCAAGCTTTTACCAAGCCGTGGGCGGGGAGGAGTTCTTCACCCGCCTGATCCACCGGTTCTACCAGGGCGTCGCGGACGATCCGGTGCTCCGCCCGGTCTACCCGGCCCGGGACCTCGGGCCCGCCGAGGAGCACCTGCGGCTGTTCCTCATGCAGTACTGGGGCGGCCCGCAGACCTACAACGAGCTGCGCGGGCACCCGCGGCTGCGGATGCGGCACGCCCGGTTCGCCATCGGCGAGGCCGAGCGGGACGCCTGGCTGCACCGCATGCGGGTCGCCCTCGAGGAGCTCGCGGCCGAGCTCAGCGTTGACGAGCCGCTCGCCGCCCAGCTCTGGGACTACCTGGTGATGGCCGCGCACAGCCTGGTCAACGTGGACCCGGCGCACGGCCGGCCCGACCTGGGGCTGACGCCGGCCTGACCGCTCGCTGCAGGATCCAGGTCCAGTCCTTGGCGTCCGGAGTGATGCTCGTGCCCGCATGCTAGCCGCGGGTCAGCCTCCGGTAGGTGACGCGGTGCGGGCGCGCGGCCTCGGCGCCGAGCCGGTCGATCTTGTTCTTCTCGTAAGCCTCGAAGTTGCCCTCGTACCAGAACCAGTTCGCGCCGCCCTCCCAGGCCAGGATGTGGGTGGCCACCCGGTCCAGGAACCATCGGTCGTGGCTGGTGATGACCGCGCAGCCAGGGAACTCCAGCAGCGCGTTCTCCAGGCTCGCCAGCGTCTCCACGTCGAGGTCGTTGGTCGGCTCGTCCAGCAGCAGCAGGTTGCCGCCCTGCTTGAGGGTAAGCGCCAGGTTCATCCGGTTCCGCTCGCCGCCGGACATGACCGCGGCCGGCTTCTGCTGGTCCGAGCCCTTGAACCCGAACGCGGCCACGTACGCCCGGCTGGGGATCTCGACGTTGCCGACGCGGATGTGCGCCTCGCCGTCGGAGATAACCTCCCACACGTTCTTACCCGGGTCGATCCGCTCCCGGCCCTGGTCGACGTAGGAGATCCGCACGGTCTCGCCGATCCGGATGGTGCCCTCGTCGGGCTGTTCCTCGCCCACGATCATCTTGAACAGGGTGGTCTTGCCGACGCCGTTCGGGCCGAGGACGCCGACGATGCCGTTGCGGGGCAGGCTGAAGGAGAGGTTCTCGAACAGGCACCGGTCGCCGAAGCCCTTGACCAGGTGGCTGACCTCGACGACCAAGCTGCCCAAGCGGGGCCCCGGCGGGATCTGGATCTCCTCGAAGTCCAGCTTGCGGTTCTTGTCGGCCTCGACGGCCATCTCCTCGTACCGCTGCAGCCTGGCCCTGCTCTTCGCCTGGCGGGCCCGGGGGCTGGAGTGGACCCACTCGAGCTCGTCCTCCAGGCGCTTGCGGCGCTTGGCGTCCTTGGCCCCCTCGACCTTGATCCGGGCCGCCTTGGTCTCCAGGTAGGTGGAGTAGTTGCCCTCGTAGGGGTAGGCGCGGCCGCGGTCGAGCTCGAGGATCCACTGGGCCACGTCGTCGAGGAAGTACCGGTCGTGGGTGACCGCCACGACGGTGCCCGGGTACTTCTCCAGGTGCTGCTCCAGCCATTGCACGCTCTCCGCGTCCAGGTGGTTGGTCGGCTCGTCGAGCAGCAGCAGGTCGGGCTGGGACAGCAGCAGCCGGCACAGCGCCACCCTCCTGCGTTCACCCCCGGAGAGGCTGGTGACCTCGGCGTCCGGCGGCGGGCAGCGCAGCGCGTCCATGGCCTGCTCGACCTGGCTGTCCAGGTCCCAGGCGTCCTTGTGGTCCAGCAGCTCCTGCAGGCGGCCCATCTCCTTGAGCAGCTCGTCGGAGTAGTCGGTCGCCATCTTCTCGGCGATCTCGTTGTACTGCTCGAGCAGCTTCTTGGTCTCGGCCACGCCGTCCTCGACGTTGCCGAGGACGGTCTTGGTCTCGTCGAGCTGGGGCTCCTGGGAGAGCAGGCCGACGGTGTACCCCGGCATCAGGCGCTCCTCGCCGTTGGACGGCTGCTCCACGCCGGCCATCATCCTGAGCAAGGTCGACTTGCCGGTCCCGTTCGGTCCCACGACGCCGATCTTGGCGCCGGGCAGGAAGGCCAGCGTCACGTTGTCGAGGATGACCTTGTCGCCGTGCGCCTTGCGCACGCCGCGCATCTGATAGATGAACTCAGGCATGAAGTCAAGCCTACGGGCATACGTCCGTTGCCTCGTCCCGATGTTCGCTCGTGGCGGCCTGGCCCGCGGCCGGAGCCCGCCCGCGGGGGGAGCCGGACCCGGCCGCGGGCATGAGCGGGGCTCAGAATGGCGTCGCGGGCACGGGAATCTGGGTGGCCGGGTCCCCTTCCGGATCCCCGGCGGCGAGCTCGGCGCTCTCCAGGTCCCGGCCCAGCTGCTCGATCGCAGCCTCGTCGAGCATGTCGTCCGGTTCCACGGTGTCCTCTGGGCTCGCGTCGGACTCGTCGCCGGGCAACTCGTCTTCGGCGTTCACCCGCTGCGGCCTCGGGCGCATGTAGTTGGCCGGCCCCCGGCTCAGATCATGTCCCACGGTGTCCGCCGTGATCTCGATCGAGGTCCTGAACTGGCCGTTCTTGTCCTCAAAGGTGCTGGTCCTGAACCGCCCCTTGACGATGACCGGGTCGCCCTTGTGCAGGCTGGCCCGGACGTGATCGGCCAGCCTGCTCCAGCAGCTGACGTTGTAGTACGACGTCTCGGAATCCTGCCACTGCCCGGTTTCCCGGTCACGGTACCGGGGCGTGGTGCCCACCCGGACCTTGGTGAGCAGCTTGCCGGTCGGGGTGGTGCGAATGTTCGGGTCCTGGGCCACGAAGCCGACGAGGGTCACGTATCCGCCCTGGCTCATTTTTCCTCCCTGGGATCCCGGCGGCCCGACGCCACCGGTTCCTCCCACCGTGCCGGATCGCGCGCCCCGTCACCGGTTCGACCGTTCCGCTGTGGAAAAGCCTCGCCGCGACGTGTCGACTGTGGATAACTATTTGCCAAACGCAACGTTGTGCGGAAGGATACGGGGTTCGTTCCGGCGCACCGGACGGGACGGGGTGCGGGATGGGGGCGGCGGGTGCGGGCGGAGCGAGGCGGGGGGTACGGGGTGCGGGATGGGGGCGGGTGCGGGCGGAGCGGAAGGTGCGGGAGGGCGGAGGGTGGCGGGGTGGCCGGGTGGGGGGTTAGAGGCGGTCGAGGCGGGTTATTTCTTCCGGGGTTAGGGAGAAGGTGAGGAGGTCGAAGTTCTGCTCGATACGTTCGGGGCGGGCGGACTTGGGGATGACGATGACGCCGATCTCGAGGTGCCAGCGCAGAACCACCTGGGCGGGGGTGACGCCGTACTTGGCGGCGATCTCGGCCAGCGTGCGGTCCCGCAGCCTGGTGCCCTTGAGCGGGCTGTAGCCCTCGACCGCCACGCCGCGTTCGGCGTGCGCGGCCAGCAGGTCCGCGTCGTAGCGGGACGGGCTCCACGAGATCTGGTTGACCGCGGGGTGCTCCCCCGTCGCCTCGGTCAGCTCGTCGATCTGGCGCACGCTGTAGTTGCTCACGCCGACGGCGCGGGTCAGCCCCTCGTCCCTGGCCGCGAGGAAGTCCCGCCACAGCGACACCAGGTTGCGGCCGCGCGGTGGCCAGTGCACCAGCCACAGGTCCACGTAACCGGTGCGGAGCGCCCGCAGGCTGTCGGCGATGGTGGCCCGGGCGCGGGCCGCGTTGCCCGGCGGCAGCTTCGTGGTGACGAACACGTCGGCCCGGTCCACGCCGCTGTCGGCGATGGCGCGGCCGACCTGGCCCTCGTTCCGGTACATGGTGGCGGTGTCGATGTGCCGGTAGCCGACCTGCAGGGCGTGCCGGGTGGCCTCGTAGGCGAGCTGGCCCTGCAGCTGCCAGGTGCCGAAGCCGACCATGGGGATGGCGACGCCCTTACCCAGGTCCACCGTGGGGATGTCGGTCATGGGTCAATTGTGGCGCGGATGGTGCGGGCCAGCAGATCCGGGCAGGGTCGGGCGCCCGGGGTCAGGCGGCGACCAGCTCCGAGGGTTCGGCGATGACGTCGACCAGGGCGCCGTTGCGCATGACGGTGATCGCCAGCGGCCGGCCGATGGCGTCGGAGAACATCAGCCGCTGCAGGTCCTGGGCGACCGCGACGGGCTTCCCGGCCACGGTCAGCAGCAGGTCGCCCTGGCGCAGGCCGGCCCGGTCGGCGGGACCGCCGGGGACCACCTGCGCGACGAGCAGGCCGGTCTTGCGGCCGAGCCGCTCGCGCCAGGCCGCGGGCACCGGGCCGGGCACCATGGCCAGGCCCAGGTAGGCGCGCCGGACCCGGCCGTCGCGCATCAGCGCCGAGATGATCCGCCGGGTGGTGCCGTTGACCGGGACCGCCATGCCCAGGCCGATGCCGGCCACCGCGGTGTTGATGCCGACCACGCGGGCTTCGGCGTCGGCCAGCGCGCCGCCGGAGTTGCCCGGGTTGAGCGCGGCGTCGGTCTGGATGACGTCCTCGATCACGCGGTCGCGGGCCGGCAGGGACCGGCCGAGCGCGCTGACCACGCCGGCCGTCACCGAGCCGGCCAGGCCGAGCGGGTTGCCGACCGCCACCACCAGCTGGCCGACCGCGAGCCTGTCAGCCTCGCCGAGCTCGGCCGGCTCGGGGGTCGGGCCGTTGGCGCGCAGCACCGCGAGGTCGGACAGCGGGTCCGCGCCGACGACCCGGAACGGCGCCGAGGTGCCGTCGGAGAACTCCGCGGTGCCGCTGGTTGACTTGCCGACCACGTGGGCGTTGGTCAGCAGGAACCCGTCCCCGGTGAAGACCACGCCGGAACCGAGGCTCTCCCCGCCGTAGCCGCGTCCTCGCCCCGGGCTCTGGCCCTGACGGGGCACGCGGAGGCTCGCGACCTTGGGCGTGAGCTTTTCGGCCACACCGGCGACGATCTGCGAATACGCGTCCAGGGGGTGACTGGCATCCATGTCCATCTCCCAGCCCATCCCTTCGGTGATTACAGGATTACACTGTAACCACGTGGTGGGGGCGGTGCTTACCCGGTCACGTTCCGCCTGAAGCTGAATCGGCGGGGCGGGCCTCGACCACGAAGCGGCCGGAGGACTGGGTGCGCGCCGCGACCACCTCGACGCCGGCCTGCCGCGCCAGCTCGCTGAACTGGGTGAGCGTGCTCGTCTTGCCCCCCGCCACCAGCATGTCGATGCCCAGGGAGCGCGGCGCCTCGTCGGCAGCGACGCCGCCGAGGACGGCGATGGCGCCCGGCGGGCTCGCCTGCCTGGCCGCTTCGGCGCAGCGGCGCAAGATGGCCACGGTCGGCTCGTCGGGCCAGTCGTTGAGGACGCTCTTGAGCAGGTAGAGGTCGGCTCCGGCGGGCAGCGGGTCGAAGAAGCTCTGCCCGCTGACCGTCACCCGGCCGGCCGCCCCGAAGGCCTCCATGATCGCGCCCGCCCGGGCCACCGTGCCCGGCAGGTCGACGAGGATGCCCCGGGTCCGCGGGTGGCGCCGCAGCAGCGAGGCCAGCATGGCCCCGGTTCCGCCGCCGACGTCGACGACAGTCCGGACCGGCTCCCAGCCGCCGCTGAGCTCGATGTCGAAGTCGGGGATACCGTGCCCGGCCGGCCCCATGAGGGCATCGAATTCCGCCGCGATCCGCGGATGGGCGGCCAGGTCCTCCCAGAACGGCCGTCCGAACACCTGCTGGTAGGCCGGCCGGCCGGTGCGGACGTACTCGAGCAGCGTCCCCCAGGTATGCGCCATCCGGCCGCCGATGCCGTCGAGGTTGAGGAAGGGATCGGCGACGAGCCGCTCGGCGGCCCGATTGCAGCCGAACCGGCCGGGCGACTCCTCGGTGAACACGCCCCTGGCCACGAGGTGACCGAGGACGGCGTGCAGGGCGTCGCGGTCGCATCCGGCCGCCGTGGCGAGTTCGGCGATGCCGGTGCGGCCCGCGGCGATGTGCCCGGCGATGCCGAGGGTGGCGGCCACGCGGATGCACCACGGGGTGGCCAGGTCCGTCATCCGGCCGAGATCGACGGTATCCCGGGTTCCCCCGGCATCGTGGGTGTCCTCGGGGGTGCTGGGTTCCTCCGTGCGCCATCTCGGCCGGTCTTCTACCATCGGTGTGGTGCCCTCCGTGTCCTCGCGTGGCTTGATCTTGCCAGCCGTCGGTGTCGCGTCGGCCGGGTGCCCCAGGTCCGGGGTGAACGGTCCCGGCCACCTGCACTCTCCGGGGGGCAGCTTATGTTCGCGCACCAGATTGTGGGCACGGCCGGGCCCGACGACGTCCGGTGGCAGGAGGCGGAGGAGCCTTCGGCCGACGGTGACGTGATCATCGACGTGGTGGCCGCCGGGGTGTCGTTCGCGGACCTGCTGCAGACCCGCGGCGCGTACCAGATGCGGCTGCCTCTGCCTTACACCCCGGGCTTCGACGCGGCCGGCGTGGTCCGGTCGGATTCACCTGGCGCGGGTTTGGTCGCGGGCCAGCGGGTGGCGGTGCTGCTATCGTACGGCTGCTGGCAGCAGGTCGTCAGCGCGCCGGCCGAGCGGGTCCTGCCGCTGCCGGACGGGATGAGCTTCGAGGCGGGCGCGGCCGCTCCGGTCAACTACCTGACCGGACTGTTCGCGCTGGTCCGGCGGGCGCGAGCGCAGGCGGGCGAGACGCTGCTTGTGCACGGCGCGGCCGGCGGCGTCGGGACCGCGGCCATCCAGCTGGGCCGGGCACTGGGGCTGCGGACGATCGCGGTCGTCAGCGACCAGGCGAAGCACGCGTTCGCGCTGCGCTGCGGCGCGGACCACGCCGTGCTCAGCGACGGCTGGCTCGCCGCGGTGCGCGACCTGGCGGGCGAACGGGCGGTCGACATCGTGCTCGACCCGGTCGGGAGCGATCGTGCCGGCAGCGCCGCGCCTGGCCCGGCCGGGCCGGGTGACCGGATGACCGACAGCCTGCGCTCGCTGGCACCGGAGGGCCGGCTCCTGGTGCTGGGGTTCACCGGCGGGGAGATTCCTACCGTGAAGGTCAACCGGCTGCTGCTGGGCAACACCGGCGTGCTCGGGGTGGCCTCGCGGGAGTTCTTCGAACAGCGCCCGGCCACGGTGGCCGAACTGTGGAGGCAGCTGACCGAGTTGCGGGGCGCGGGGAGACTTGCGGATCCCCCGGTCGAGCCTTATCCGTTCCGCGATGCGCGGGGCGCGCTGCGGGCCATCGCCGACCGCCGGGCCCGGGGCAAGGTCGTGCTCAGCAGGCAGGTCGACGCCGAGCCGTCCTGACCGCAGCACGGCCGGTCGCACGACCCCGGCGGTACGGGGAGCTAGCGCTCGCGGGCGGAGGCCAGTTGGGTGCGGAAGCGCTCGTAGTCGCGAAGTTCGCGGCCGACAGGGACCACCACCAAGTCGTTGGCGACGGCGGCGATCCGGGCCACGATGTCGCGTACCGCCTGCTCGCGCTCGCGGTCCGCGGCGATGATGACCATGTTCTGGCACCACGACGAGAGCAGCCAGCCGAGCAGCAGCAGCGCCACCACCATGACCCCGAGCCACGGGGCCAGGGACATGTCCGCGATGAGAGACGGTGACTTGTGCGCGCCGCCGGACCCGCCCGCGATCAGGATCAGCACGATCCAGACCAGGCCCCCCAGCGCGAGCGCCGTCAGCAGCCGCTGGGCCAGCCCGGTCAGCCGCCACCAGCCGGTCACCTTGTCGCGCGGCGGGAGTCCTTGCGCGACCGCGGCACCCAGTGCCACCTGGGCCTGGTCGCCGTGGGAGCGGGCCGCCGCCCGCACGGTCCGTGGCCAGGGCCCGGGCAGCGAACTGCCCACCTCGTCGGCGAACGTGTTGATCGCGTTGTCGATGTCGGACCGCTGCGCCTGCCCCGGGTCGTGGGAGTCGTCGGCCGCCAGCCTGCGGGCGGCCGACTGGCCGCGCAGGCGGGCGAGGAGGCGCGCGGGCGGCCAGCCGACGTAATCGGCGGCACTGTGCTCACGCACGCCGTTCAGCGTCTCGGCCGCGGCCGACGCCCCGGCGGCCTTCGCGAACGCCGCGGTCAGCGTGCCGGTCGGCGCGGCGGGCACGTAGCGCGCGGGATCCTCGGCGGGCTGGTCAGCGTCGTGGCCGTCCTGCGTCGCGTCTTCCCACGGCGGTCGCGAGGCCCGCGGCCGGGTGGGTGCGGCGGTTGTCTGCCATGGCTGCCAGTCGGCCGCGCCCACCCGGCCGTTGCCCTCGTGCACATCGCCGTCCGTCAGCTCCCAGGGCGGCCGCCCCGAAGCCAGGGCGGGATCCGGCCCGGACGAGGCGGCCGCGGTCGCAGGTGCGGCGGAAAGGGCGGGGCCGGGCGGCGGCGGGGGCCGCCAGCCGGGCACCGAATCCGCGGCGTAGATCGCGAACCGCTCGGACAGGGCGTCGATGTCCGCGGTGATCCTGTCGGCCGCGGCTCGCCGGGCGGCCACCGCGCCGGCCAGCATGCGGCTCAGCTCACCCAGGCCGGCCCCGGTGGTCGCGGAGGTCATCAGCAGCTGGACCTCCGCCAGTCCCTCGGAGTCAAGCAGCCTGCGCAGGTCGGACCGGCAATCGGCGACCTGGTCGGGGCTGAGCGTGTCGATCTGGTTCAGCACCACCGTGGTCACCGCGGTGTGCCCGGCCAGCGGGACCAGGTAGCGCCGGTGCACCGACGCGTCGGCGTATTTCAGCGGGTCGAGCACCCAGACCAGCATGTCGGTCAGCTTGACCAGCCGGTCGACCAGGGCCGCCGAGCCGGTGACCACCGAGTCGTGGTCGGGCAGGTCGAGCAGGAGCATGCCGGTCAGCGACGCCTCGCCCTCGTCGAGTGCGCTCGCCCGCGCGTAGCGGTGCCGCCGCTGCACGCCGAGCCAGTCGAGCAGCGGGGCCGCTCCCTCCATTCCCCACACGCAGGCGTGCGAGTGCTTGGTGGTCGGCCTGGTCACGCCCGCGGGCGAGAAGTTCGCCCCGGCCAGGGCGTTGAACAACGAGGACTTGCCGCTGCCGGTCCCCCCCGCCAGGGCCACGACCGTGTGCGAGGCGGACATCCGCATCCGCTCACCCGACCGCCGTAGCAGCGTTTCCGCCTCGGTGAGGAGTTCCTGGCTGAACCCTTCGGATCCGGTTCTCGCTGACCCGATCTTGGTCAGCTCCTGGAGCGAGGCGAGCCGGACCGGCAGCCGCGAGTGGGCCAGCCCGGTCACCCCGATCGTGTTCGTTGTCACCTAACCGCCTCGAGCGAGAATTCCGCCTGGTAGAGCCGGATGGCCGCGACGTCGTCGCAGTCCCCGGCCGCGTCGATCACCTCAACGAACCTGACCAGTTCCTCCTCGAGCAGCAGCCGGACCCGGTCGAACAGGTCGGCGCGCGCCTTGGCCAGGATCTCGGTCAGCATTACCGCGCCGAACACCGACGTCAGCATCCGCTGTGGTTCGGTGTAGACGTTGCCCTCGGCCTGGGCCGAGGGCAGGGCTCCGGCTCCAGCGGGTGCTGCCTCGCCGAGCATCGCCACCAGGACGACCAGGCTCAGTGCCTCCTCGTCGAAGGAGATCCGCCGGATGGCGGGCCGCTGGTCCTCGGCTTCCACCAGCCGGGCCAGGTGATCCTGCCACGCCCCGACCGCGCGCGAGGTCCGCAGCGCCAGATCCGGCGAGGACCGGCTGAAGGCCGAAGCCTGCGCGGAATCGGCCGCCGTGATCACGTCCGCGGCCCGGATGTCCGCATCTGCCGGGTCGCCGACCCCGCTCTGCCCGGCGGGCCCGAACACCGACTCGAACACCTGCTTGGCGCGCACGTCGCGGGCCTGCTCGGCGGTCGCGTCGTCGAGCAGCACGGTCCCGGCGGGATCGGCGCGCCAGCTGCCGTCCACGGCTTCGGCGGCACGGTCGGCGACGGACACGATGAAGGATTCGACGGCCGAACGGAGCGCATCGTTCAGCGCGGCGGCCCGGGAGGGCCCGCGGCGAGCGCGCTTGCCTCTCCTGCCCCCGCCCTTGACCGCCTTGCCGCCGCGGCGCGGCCGCAGGTCACCGCCGACCTCGCAGTCCTCCCAGCGCGCGAGCACCTCGCCGCGCAGCAGCGTGCCGTCCTCCAGCCCCGTGCTGGCCTCGGCGAAGGCGTTCTCGTACGCGGTCTCGGCCGCCCGGCGCAGTCCGGCGCGCAGTACGACCTGCGCCTCGACGTGCGAGGCCAGGGCCGGCACCCTGGTCTTGAAGGTGTCGAGGACGCCGGACATGGTCTGGGAGAGCACCGCGACCCGGCGGTCGGCCCGGGCGGCGGTGTCGGCGAGCCAGTCACGGACCGGCTGGTAGGCATCCGCCGGGAGCATCCCGTTGACCAGCGGGGTCTCCTGGATGACGAAGCGGTTCTCCGCCGGGATGCCGTTCGCGTCCAGCATGGCGGTGAAGTGGTCGACGAGTTCGGTCCGGTAGGCCTGCGGGATCCGGGACAGCACCACGCCGAGGGCGGCCTTGCGCTCCCTGGCGTGCTGCAGGATCTCCCAGACCGTACCGTCGGCGTACCGGCTGGCGCTGGTCATGAAGAGCCACAGGTCCGAGGCGTCCAGGAACCGGAGGGCGAACTCGTGGTGCGCCTGCACCACCGAGTCGATGTCCGGCGTGTCGAGCAGCGCGATGCCGCGCGGCATGCCCTCGCTCGCGGCGAGCACCAGCAGCCCGTCCCGGCCCGGCCGGGCCAGCCCTTCCTGCCGGACCCGGGGCAGCGTGGGCAGGAAGTTGTTCTCGGCGAACCAGTCGATCTCGTCCGGGTGACATGCCAGGACCGGGCTGTTCGTCGTCGGGCGGCGCACGCCGGTCGCGCTCACATGGGCGCCGACGATGCTGTTCACCAGCGTGGACTTCCCGGCGCCAGTGGAACCGACCAGCGCGACGAGTATCGGCGCGGCGGAGCGGCGCACCCGGGGCAGCAGGTAGTCGTCGATCTGGCTGAGCAGCTTGGTGCGTTCGGCCTTGGCCTCGGCGGCACCGCAGATCTGGAAGACCAGGGGGATGGCGGCGATCCGCTTCCTCAGGTTGAGCAGGGCCGCTTCGAGCAGCCGCGCCTCGACCCGGACGTGCGCCGCAGCCGGGGTCTGGGACTGGGCCGCCGCGACCGGCGCCGGGGCGTCGGGCTCCGACTCGGGCGGCGCGGGCTCGGACGGCGCGGGCTCGGGCGGCGCGGGCTCGGGCTCGGGCTCCGACTCGGACGGCGCGGGCTCGGGCTCCGACTCGGACGGCGCGGGCTCGGACGGCGCGGGCTCGGGCGGCGCGGGCTCGGACCCGGCCGGGTCGGGGGCGGCGCCGGACGGCACGGCCGGGAACTGGGCGGCCTCGGGCTCGGCGGGTTCGGGCGGCACGGCCGGGAACTGGGCGGCCTCGGGCTCGGGCGGCACGGCCGGGAACTGGACGGTCTCGGGCTCGGCGGGCTCGGGCGGCACGGCCGGGAACTGGACGGTCTCGGGCTCGGCGGGCTCGGGCGGCACGGCCGGGAACTGGACGGTCTCGGGCTCGCCGGTTCCTGCCGGGGCACCCTCGCGCGGGGCCGCCGGGGGCCGGGCCGGAGCGGGCTCGGGCGGCAGTGCGGCGGCCGCGGCGGCGGTCCCGGTTTCGGTTTCCGGTGGCGCGGCGGCCGGGGAAGAATCTGCCGCGGGAGTCCCCCCCGCGGGGGCGTCTACCGCGCGGGGCGCGGGGCCGTCCGCAGTCTGGTTGTGACCCGTATCCTCATCCCTTACGACAGCATTATTGTTTCGATCAGGGTCAACAATGTTATCTGGTTTGTCCGTTTCAATCTGGTGAGACGGCAATTCTGGCCGAGACTTCCGGGATGACCGCTCTTCTCGGGACGGCGGCGGCATCCGAACGGAATCCGGGCGGGCCGGGGAGGCGGAATCGGGGCGGGCCGGCACAGAATCCGGGCCGGCCGGCGAGGCGGAATCGGGGCGGGCCGGCACAGAATCCGGGCCGGCCGATGGGCCGGAATCCGGCGATTGCGACAAGCCGGCGCCCTGAGGGAATGCCCCTGAATGGCTCGATGCCATCATCACGTCACTGTCATCCCCCGAACGTCCCTGTCCCCCACCACCATCCTCGATGGCACTGGTCACATGACTCTCGGCCGGGGGGCCGAATTCGGCGGCGGCGGCACCCAGGCCGGACTTGCCCGGTCCGCCGGCTGCGGACATCCAGGCGGGCACCGCCGCGGCCTGACCTTCCATCCTGCAACGTCCTCCTCAACACCCCACGGAACCCCGGCGGGCCCATCGGCGCCTTTTGGGTTGGGGCGGTCCTCCAGGTTCTTCGGCTAGCACGCGGGGAGTTTATCCCGTTCGCCAGGCGGTTACCTGGCGCATGAGTGCGGTAATCTCCGTCGCGACGCTGACCACGTCGCCGACCACGACGATCGCGGGCGGCCGGACCCCCTCCTCTGCCACACGGCTTTCCACCTGTTCCAGCGTTGAGTTAATTGTGCGCTGCGTCGGCAGAGTACCGTCTGCGATTACCGAAACGGGAGTATCCGGACTGCGTCCATATCGCAACAGTTCGTCCGCCACCGCCCCGATCCGCTCGACGGCCATCAGCAGCACCAGGGTCCCCGAACTGCCGCCGAGCAGATCCCAGCTGACCGTGGACCGTTCGTCGCCGGGCGGCACGTGCACCGACACGACGTGGAACTCCTGCGTCACGCCGCGGTGGGTCACCGGGACCCAGGCGCTCGCGGGCACGGCCACCGCGCTGGTGACCCCGGGCACCACGGTGACCGGGACTCCGGCCCGCAGGCAGGCCAGCACCTCCTCGGCGCCGCGGCCGAACACGAACGGGTCGCCGCCCTTGAGCCGGGCCACGAAGCGGCCCGCCCGGGCGTGGCTGACCAGCGCGGTGTTGATGTGCTCCTGGGCCATGGCCCGGCCGTAGGGGATCTTGCCGGCGTCGATGATCTCCACGTCGTCGCGCAATTCGTCCAGCAACGACCGGGGCGCCAGCCGGTCGGTGAGCACTACGTCCGCTTCGGCGAGCAACTGCCGCCCGCGCACCGTTATCAGCCCGGGATCGCCAGGGCCGCCGCCGATGATCGCCACCCCGGCCCGGCGAGAGCGGCTGTGCCGGGCGCTGAGCTGGCCGGAACGCAGGCCTGCGACGACGGCGTCGCGGATCGCGGCGCTGTGCCGGGGATCACCGCTGAGCACGCCGACCCGGACGTCCCCGGCCTGGCCGGAGGCCGGCGTCCAGGCGGCCGACGCCGCGGCGTCATCAGCGCGGAGGCACCAGGTCCCCTGGACCTCGGCCGCCGCCGCGACGGCCGCGTTGACCCCGGGATCGTCCGTGCACGCGCAGACCAGCCAGGCCCCGGCGCAGTCGCCGTCCTGATAACCCCGCGCCGCCCAGCGGATCCGGCCGGCCGCGGCCAGGTCCTGCAACGACGCGGCCACCGCCGGGGACACCAGGAGAATCTCCGCGCCCGCATCGAGCAGCGCGGGAACGCGCCGGGACGCGACCCCGCCCCCGCCTACCACGAGGACACGGCGGCCTCCCAGGCGGAGCCCCAGCAGGTACGGATCCATGCATCAGCTCTTCTCGGCCACGCCGGCCGAATCGAAGGTGGCGACGTCACGCAGCGCCCGCGCCGCGCTCTGCACCAGGGGCAGCGCCAGCACGGCGCCGGTGCCCTCGCCGAGCCGCAGCCCCAGGTCCACCAGCGGGCGCAGCCCCAGGTAGCTAAGGGTAACCGCATGGCCAGGCTCGGCGCCGCGGTGACCCGCGAAGCAGGCGGCGATGGCGTCGGGGGCCAGCGCCACCGCGGCCAGCGCGGCGGCGCCAGCGATGACCCCGTCCAGGATCACCGGCACCCTCAGCGCCGCCGCGCCGAGGATGAACCCGGCCAGGGCGGCGTGCTCGAAGCCGCCGAACGCGGCGAGGACGCCGATCGGATCGGCCGGGTCGGGCTGGTGCCTGGCCAGGCCGCGGCAGACCACGTCGATCTTCTTCGCGTAGGCAGCCGCGTCGATCCCGGTGCCGCGGCCGGTGGCATCCGCGGGGTCAGCCCCGGTGAAGGCGCAGATCAGCGCGGCGGACGCGGTGGTGTTGGCGATGCCCATGTCGCCGGTGACCAGGCACCGGTTGCCCGCCGCGACCAGGTCCCTGGCGATCTCGGCACCGGTCACCAGCGCCGCGGTCGCCTGCTCGCGGGTCATCGCGGGGCCGGCGGTGAAGTCCGCGGTGCCGGGCCCGATCTTCCGCGGCAGCAGGCCCGGAACGGGCTCGAGCGAAGCGGCCACGCCCACGTCCACGACGGTGACCTCGGCGCCGGCCTGGGCCGCGAACGCGTTGACCACCGCCCCGCCGGCCAGGAAGTTGGCGACCATCTGGGCGGTCACCTCCTGCGGCCACGGGCTGACCCCCTGCGCGTGCACGCCGTGGTCGGCGGCGAACACCGCGACGCAGGCCGGCTCGGGCAGCGGCGGCGGGCAGCAGCCGGCCAGCCCCGCCAGCCGCACCGACACGTCCTCGAGCGCACCGAGCGAGCCGCGTGGCTTGGTCATCCGGTCCTGCCGCTCCCGGGCCGCCGCCATCGCCTCGGCGTCCGGCGGGTTAATGGCGGCGAGCACGTCGGCGAGCGGGTCCACTGGTTCCTCCCCTGGCATTCCGCGGCGGCCGAACTCCTCGGCGTGCACCGCCCACGACACCGGCCTGCGCCGCGCCCAGCCGGCGGTCGCCAGTTCCGGCTCGGCGGCGAAGGCGTCGACGTAGCCCACGCACAGGTAGGCGATCACCTGCACATGCGGGGGCAGCCCGAGCTCGGCGGCGAGCTCGCGCTCGTCGAAGAAGCTCACCCAGCCGACGCCCAAGCCCTCGGCCCGGGCGGCCAGCCACAGGTTCGCCACCGCGAGCACGCTGGAGAAGTCCGCGGTCTGCGGCTGGGTTGCCCGGCCGAGCGTGTGCCGGCCGCCGCGGGTCCGGTCGCAGCTGACCACGATATTGACCGGCGTGTCGAGGATCGACTCGATCTTCAGCCGGTCGAACGCGCGGGCCCGGGCGCCGGGCAGCCCCGCGGCGAACTCGCCGGCGTGCCGGCGGGCCAGCCCCGCGATCCGCTCCCGCCGGTCCCGGTCGGTGATCACGATGAAGTCCCACGGCTGCGAGAAGCCCACCGACGGCGCCCGGTGGGCGGCGGTCAGCACCCGGCCGAGCACCTCGGGCGGGACCGGGTCCGGCCGGAAGCCGCGGCGGACGTCCCGCCGCTCCGCGATCACCCGGTAGATGGCGTCGCGCTGCTCCTGCGGATACCCCTCAGCCATGGTCGTGCGGGTGCTGGTGCGGTTCGGCGGGCACGCCGACGCGGTGCTCGAAGCCCGGCATCGCGATGCGGTACACGCACATGTCGCAGTTCATCCTGATGTCCCCGGTCAGCGCCTCGTGGTACCGGTCGTAGACCAGCGCGGCGATCTCGTCGCAGTCACCGAGCACGTCGGCACACCTGATGTCGAGTCCGGGGTGCGCGGCGGCGTACCGCGCAGCCTGCCGTGCCACCCGGTCCGGCAGCACGCCCGGGAACAGGAAGTACCTGGCCACCACGATCCGCCGGGCGCCGAGCAGGCGGCATCGCTCCAGGCCCTCGGCCACGCCGGGGCGGGCCAGCGACACGAACGCGGCCTCGGCCAGCGGGTAGTCCCGCCCCTCCCACAGCAGGCGGGCGGTCTTGACCACGTCCGCGTTGGCGTCTGGATCGGTCGAGCCTCGGCCGACCACGAGGACGGCGGGAGGGGCAGTGCTGGCCACGGGGGGACGACCCCCCTGGCACCCCCCGAGGTCGCTGGCCACGGGGGGACGATCCCCCTGGCACCCCCCGAGGTCGCTGGCCACGGGGGGACGATCCCCCTGGCACCCGCCGAGGTCGCTGGCCACGGGGGGACGAACCCTTTCTCCCCCCTGGCACCCCCCGAGGTCGCCGGCGACGGCGTCGATGCGCGCCGCCAGCAATTCGATCAATGCCGGGTGCGGCCCGAGCGGTCGCGCGTAGGTAAAGCTCAGCCCGGCGTGCCGGGTGCGCTCGCGGGCCAGCGCGGCCGGGATGTCGCCCTTGGCGTGCCCGGCCGCGGACAGCATGAGGGGGACCGCGACCACGGGTCCCGGGGAGCCATCGACCAGCTCGGCCACGGCGTCGCGCAGCGGCGGCGCGGACAGCTCGATGAAGCCGCCTGCCACCCGCGTGCCGTCGGCGGCGGCCAGCTTGCCGACCCGGCCGGCCAGCGCGACGAAGGCGTGGACCCCGGCCTGGTCGCGGGTGCCGTGCGCGGCGAGCAGCAGCGGGGGCCGCATCATGAGGAGTCCTCCGCCGGGTTCCTCGCTTTTCGCAGCAGGGCGTTGAACGCGGCCACCGCGACCGCGGAACCGCCTTTCTCCGAGATGTTGCTCAGCGCGGGCAGGCCGCTGGCACGCAGCGCCTCCTTGGACTCCGCCGCGTCCACGAACCCCACCGGGACGCCGATGACCAGGGCGGGCTCGACCTGCCTGCTCATCAGCTCGCGGAGCGCGGTCGGCGCGCAGCCCACCAGCCAGACCGCGCCGGGACCGGCCTCGCCGTGCGCCAGCCGGATGGCGGCCGCGCTGAGCGTGATGCCCGCGGTGCGGGCGAGCCGGGCGGCGAGCGAGTCACCTATCTTGCTGATCACCGGGTACCCCGTGATGCCGGCCGCGACCATGGCCACGTCGGCGATGACCGGGGCCGCGCGGCGCAGCGCCGAGACCCCGCGCTGCAGCGCCGCCTCGTCGCACACCAGGTCGGTGACGTAGCCGAAGTCGGCGGTGGCGTGGATGACCCGCTCGGTGACCACCCGGGTCAGCGGGGGCAGGCCGGTCAGGTCGACCCGGGATCGCAGGATCCGGAACGACTCGGCCTCGATGGCGTTGACCTGGCTCATACCTCCACCTTTATCGCGTCCGCCGGGCAGACTTCGATACATTCGCCGCAGCCGGTGCACGTGTCGCGCAGCACGAGCAGCGTTCCGCCCTGGGGCCGGATCGCGTGCTCGGGACAGGTGAGCAGGCACGCGCCGCAGCCGCGGCAATCGGCGGTGACCACCACGCTCACGGGCCGGCCCACCGGTAGTCCCGCGGGGTCACCATCCGGCCGGCCTGGACGCGGGTCCGGGACGAGCCGACCACGACCAGGGTGTGCATGTCCGCGAGGCTGGGCTCGAACCCGGCCAGCGTGCTGAGCGAGGCGACCTGGCCGGGCCGGGTGGCGTCCCGCACCCAGCCGACCGGCGTGCCCGGCGGCCGGTGCGCGGCGATCAGCTGCAGGGCCCGGCGCAGCTGCCAGTCGCGTTTCGTGCTCGCCGGGTTGTAGAAGCACGTCACCAGATCCCCCTCGGCCGCGGCGATGACCCGCCGCTCGATCGCCGGCCAGGCCGTGTGCAGGTCGGACAGCGAGATCATGACGTGGTCGTGGCCGAGCGGCGCGCCGAGCACCGCGGCGGCGGCCAGCGCGGCGGTGACCCCGGGCACGACGGTCACGTCGATGTCCTGGCCGGCCATCTCAAGCGCGGGGCTGCCCATGGCGTAGACGCCCGCGTCGCCGGATCCGATCAGCGCCACCGCCCGGCCGGCCCGGGCCTGCGCCACCGCCGCGGCGGCCCGCTCCTGCTCCGCGCCGAGACCGCTGGCCAGCACCCGCGTCCCCGGGCGGAACAGGTCGGCGACTTCTCTCAGGTAGGCGTCGAGCCCGACGGCTACGCTGCAACGACGCAGTTCGGCCACCGCGCGCGGGGTCATCAGGTCCCGGGCGCCCGGCCCGATCCCGATAACGGCCAGCCGGCCCCGCGGCCGGCCCCGGGCCACCGCGACCGTGGCGTGCGCGCTGGCCCGTTTGGCCGCCAGCAGCCGCGCCCCGGGCTCGAGCAGTGCCGCCGCCTCGGCCACGCTGGGGGTGCCCACCGCACGGCGCACGACCTCGCTCGGGTTGGGCACAGGTACCGCGGCGAGACGGCTCGCCGGGAAGGTGACCACGGGCCAGCCGCGGTCCGCCGCGGCCGCCTGCAAACCCGGCTCGTCCGCCTTCGCCTCCACCGTGGCGATGTACCGAACGGAGCGGGGTGACAGCCCGAGCTCATCCAGCACGCCGTCGATGAGCTGGCCAATTTCCGCGGCTGGCGCGCCGCGGCTGGCCCCCACGCCCAGACGCAGCGACGGGGGGCGGTAAACCGCGGCTCGTTCGGTCATATCGATCTTCTGGTCGGTCACCACGATGGCGGGGACGCCCCGCTCGGGCCGGCCAGCGGGCACGACGTTCGGCGGCAGCGGCGGCAGCGGCCACTGCTGGCCTGCGCTGAGGGTGACGCGGTCGCCGGACAGGATGGCCGCGCCCACGGCGGCCAGGTCGCTGCCCGGCTCGACGGTGAAGCCCAGGTCCGCGCCGAAATCGTCGAGCCCGGCGCCTCCCGCCGCGTCGCTGGCGGTGGTGATGACGGGTTCGGCGCCGAGTGTTTCAGCGATACGGCGGGCCAGCTCGTTGCCGCCGCCTCGATGTGCGCCGAGGACGGGCACCGCGTAGCGCAGCGCCTCGTCCACGCAGACCACGCCGGGATCGTGGTGCTTGCTCGCGAGGTGGGGTGCGATCAGGCGGACGGTGGCGCCGACGGCGAGGAAGCTCACGATCGCGTCGCATTCGGCGAAGGCTTGCGGCACAGCCGTGGCCGCGGGACCGGGGTAGCGGCGGGCGTCGGGCCAGGCTGCGGCGAGCCGCTCCGCCGTGGCGTCGCCCGCCCTGGTGACGCTGACCAGGCCGATCATCGCCGGCCCCAGAGGACGAAGACCGGGTTCTGCGCGGCCAGGCGGTGGTTGCCGCCGGGCAGCGGGGCGAGCCGGGACGCCTGGAGCTGGACGCCTTCGGCCTGGTAGCCGAGTTTTGTGAGCAGGGCGGCGGTCTCGGCGACCCGGGTGACGGCGGCCAGCGTGACGACGACCGTTCGCGGGCTCGCGTGCTTGATCGCGGCTTCGAGGACGGCGCGGTCGCCGCCGCCGGCGAAGACCGCGTCGGCGCGGGGCAGGTCGCCGAGCGCCTCGGGGGCGGGGCCGTGGACTATCTGCGGGCGGACGCGGTGGCGTTCGGCGTTCTGGCGGATCCTGGCGCATTGGGCCGGGTCGGATTCGACGGCCACGACATGGGCGCCGAACCGGGCGCATTCCACCGCCACCGAACCGGAGCCCGCGCCCACGTCCCAGATGGTCCGGCCGGGGCCGGGGCCGAGCCGGGCCAGCACCAGCGCGCGGACCTCGGCCTTGGTGATCATCGAGTCGCGGTGGGCGAAGTCGTCCTCGGGCAGCGCCCAGCCGTCCGGGGCACCCTGGTGGCCGGCCAGCCAGCGGGGCTCGCCCGGCGTTTCCTCGTCCAGGCTGATGAGGATGTTGGGGTCGGCGAGGTCGCCCGGGGGTTCGGCGCCCAGGTCGGTGAGCCGTTCCCGCGGGGTGCCGAGGCATTCGGCGACGTACACCGTCTTACCCGCGTCCCGCAGGTGCTTGCCCAGGCCGGCGGCCGTGCCGGGGGCGGTCAGGATGGCGGCCTTGGGGTGCGCGAGCGCGGCGGCGAGGGGCTGTCGCGGGTCCCGGCCGTGCGCGGAGAGGATCAGGGCGTCGTCCCAGTCCAGGCCCATCTTCGCGAAGGCGAGCGCGACCGAGGAGACAGCCGGGATGACGTCCGGCTTGATCCCCCGGGCGCGCAGTGCGCGGACAATGCCGAAGAAGCCGGGGTCGCCGGAGGCCAGCACGGCGACGGGGCCCGGGCGGGTGCCGAGGGAGTCGAGCGCGTCATCGAGATGCTTGAGCTCGATCAGTTCCGCGCCTGCCGGCACCAGATGCCGGTGCCGGGCCGCGCTGACGACGGTTTTCGCGGCGGCGAGAGCGGCCGTGGCAGCGGGCCCCGGGGGACGGCCGTCGCAGCCGATCACGGTGATCCGGGGGCTCACGCGGCCGCCTCGGCTGTGGCCTCGGCGATCTTGGCCTGGCCGGTGAAGTCGACCATGATGACGCGGATGGCCGGAGCCTGCTGACCGGCGCCTTGCCCGGCGCCTTGCCCGGCCCCGGCGCTTTGCCCGGCCCCGGCCCCGGCGCCTTGCCCGGCCCCGGCGCCTTCCCCGGCCCCGGCGCCTTCCCCGGCCCCGGCGCCTTCCCCGGCCCCGGCGCCTTCCCCGGCCCCGGCGCCTTCCCCGGCCCCGGCGCCTTGCCCCGACCCGGCCAGCCCGGCGCTGAAGCGGCTGAGCACGCGGGCGGCGCGGGCGCACAGCTCGCGGCCCGCCGCCGGCAGGATCCTGGCCTGGTCCCATAGTTCGGCCGCGTGCCGGGCGGTGTTGGCCCGGGCGACTCGTCCGGCGAGGTCTGCGCTGCCGCCTGCGGCCTGGGTGACGTCTTCGAGCAGGGCCAGGTCCACCCTGGACCTGGTGTAGTGCGTCATGAGGATCCCGGCGGCCAGCTTGGTGAGCTTGCCGGCCATGCCGACGAAGATTACCTGGCTCAGCTGGTGCTCGACGGCCTGGCGCAGCGCGGCCCCGGTGAAGTCGCCCACCTCCACGAAGCACACCTCGGGCAGGCCGGGCAGCAGCTTCATGGCGCCCTTCTCGGTGCGCCCGCCGGTGCACAGCACCACGGTGTCCTCGCCCTGCGCGGCCAGCACCGAGATCGCCTGTTCCACACTGGCCCGCCAGGAGGCGGTGGAGAACGGCCGGACGATGCCGGTGGTGCCGAGAATGGAGATGCCGCCGATGATGCCGAGCCTGGCGTTGGTGGTCTTGCGCGCCATCCGCTCGCCGTCAGGCACCGAGATGGTGACGTGGACGCCCTGCTCGTCCGGGTCGACGACCTCGCCGATCGCCTGGGTGATCATAGTGCGGGGCACCGGATTGATGGCCGGGGCGCCCAGCTCGAGGCCGAGGCCCGGCTTGGTGACCACGCCCACGCCGACGCCGCCGTCTAGCCGCAGGCCCGGCTCGTCGCGCCAGCGCGCCGTGGCGGTCAGCCGCGCGCCGTGGGTGACGTCGGGGTCGTCGCCGGCGTCCTTGACTACGACGGCCCGGGCCTGGGTTTCACTCCGCGT